>Ga0075424_100006110_pt1 | contig 11571 bp, 6 predicted proteins | sample SoiMethybrSBSTD3_FD_75301 | JGI IMG/M metagenome (GOLD analysis project Ga0075424, IMG submission 75301) | Bulk soil microbial communities from a Populus tree surrounding site in Tennessee, USA - Soil MetaG P. TD hybrid SBSTD3 | ecosystem: Environmental > Terrestrial > Soil > Tree plantation...
ATCTGGATCAAAGCGTTCAATACGGTGAATTTCAAGACGCTGGAGCGTGAGGCGCATCGAAAAGAAAAGCCGATCGGCATCCCGCTGGCTGGCGACGATCCGCGTGCGCTGGAGATCGCGGCAGGGCTCGTCAGAGATGCCGGATTCGATCCAGTGACGGTGGGTGCACTTGGTCGAGGAAAGGAGTTTCAGCCGAACACGCCACCGTACAACACCGGCATGGATGGGCAGCAGCTGCGAACCCTTTTCAGCAGTTAGCGCGTCGAGTTCTTCTCCTGCTCGCGCGCGCCGCGAAGAATCGCCGGCAGTCCGTAATTCCCTTCGTGGCACGCGTACTCGAACAAGCCCTCGCCGGTCATCTTGAGCGGAATCATCAGCGTCCACGGGCGCGACCACACGGTCGGGTCGTCGAACGTGACGTAGTACTCGAGCGTGTCGTGTGCCACACGCCGGAATTTCTCGGTCGTACGCAGCTTGTCAGTGGCACCTACTCGAGTGGCGTTGGCCATGTAGTTGGTCGTGTCCACGACCAGCGTGTCGCCATCCCAGTGCGCGCGCGAGTCGCCGTGATACTGCCTGATCACCGACGAGATGTGCGGCGTGTTGTCGACCGAGAAGATCCGCACGTCATGAATCATCTCTGACCGCAGCGCCGTGACGCCCGGGCCTTGCGTGATCTCGAAGTAGCTCTGATAGCCGGCGCGAATGTTCGGCGTGCCGTAGCTGACGCAGCGAGTGCCGAGCGACAAGTCCTGGGCGCGATCGGCCGGCCCTCTCGCGAGTTGCGCTGCCGCTTGCGCGCGTGCGCGCTCAGTCGCGCCGGGCGCCGGCGCCGGAATGCGGCCGTCGAGCGGATCGATGATGAGCGAGGTGCGGTTGTCCCACACGCGATCGGACAGCCACGTCTGATCGTAGTTGCCGACTTGCGTGTCGCTCGAGCTGAACTTCGTCTTGCCCTCGATCGCGGCAGTGAAGAGCTCGTCGGCAAAGAACGCGTCGCCGCCGTCCTGCATCTTCTGCGCGCGCTTCTTCAAATCCGCGAGCTCGGCGTCGGTCATCGTGGTGCGCAGACCGAACTGCTTCGGCCGCTCGAGCGGCGTCATGCCGTTGTTGGCCCAGACGCCCTGGAAATCGGGATGACCGTCCGGCATACGCGGCACCGACCAACTAGATTTGGCTGACTGGCCGACGACGACCGTGGCCGACAGCGCCAGGCCCATCAGGATGCACGTCATGGTTTGTCGTGGCATGCGCATACCATACGCCACACCAAGGCTCTTAGGGGCTAGGAACTGTTTGCAATTGTCTTCGAGGGCGTAGCGCCCAGTCAGCGTGTCGCGGGCACACCGAACGGCGGAGGCCGGTTGCGCGCACGTTCTGTGGCGGCGTCGAGCGGATGCCGCGTCGCGGCCGCGGTTCGCATGCCGGGAAATTGTCTCCGCTCGTGCCTTGGCGCTGACCGCGCGTCTAAGCGCTCACTCGTCGCGACATGTGCCGCCGGCTCAAAATGCCTGTGCTAAATCGACGCAACCAGAACGCATGGACGGAAGACGCGCGGAGGAATCGCTCCGCCAATTTCCGGCTTCGCACTGTGCTCGGCATGCTCACACGCGTCCGCCACGCGGCATCCGCTCGACGCCACCACCGCGCGCGGGTCGTGGGCATATCGAATGGCGGCGGCCGTGCGGAGCACGCCGCGCACGATACCGGAAAGCGAGCGCAGCCGATTCATCGCCGCGAGTTCGTTCCGCGTGATCAGTCGATCGATAAAGCGGGAACCAGCGCAGGCGGTGCATGCCACGATCGCAGGCGGACGATTTCGGTACTACTCGCGGCGGGAGCGTCAGGGTTTGAGCGGAGCGAGCTTTCCCGGCGTGCGCAGCCGGACGCCGGCGTTCGATATGCCCACGACTCGCGGAGTGCTTGAGCGACCGGCTTCAACGTATTCCTGTCCCAGCCGTTGACCGCCATGTATTTCTTGGTGGGCTCACGACGACTGAGGCCTTACGGCCGAAAGGGGCGCGGCGAGACGGTGTTGGGCTCGAAAGGAATGGCGTTCGGCAAGAGCTGGAGACCCCTGATCTGATTGCGCCGGTTGATCTCGGCGCGGTAGGCGGCGTCCAGATAGATGCTCGGTTCCTGCGGAGTACGAGTCAGTGTTGAAACGGGGCCCAGGTACAACAGGGCATCGCCATTCATGCCGGACAACATGTTTTCTTCGGCGAGTGCGACCTTGGCGCGAAGCTCCGCCAATTCAGCGTCGGTTTTGTTCGGCAGGCTGATGATCGGGTTAGAAGGCGGCGAGGCATGACACCCGGGTTTGCGCAACGCATCTTCGATCGTGCTGCCGCGTACAGGAGATGCCAGCGAGGGTATCGGCCAATCCCTAAAGGTTTGTTCGAATGCTGTCGAGCAGGCCTTCTCGATAAAGCCCCAATAGGGCAGCACGATGAAGAAGGCATCGGGGTAATCGTCTTCAACCAGGTTTTGCAGACTCCGTATGGCGAATTCCGCGGGCATGTCAGGCATGTCGAAGTGTCCGGCGCCATAAATGACGAGAGCTCTCTTGCCCTTCGCGAGAATCTCGCGCTTGATGATGGAGGCAGGGTAGCTATCGCGCTGCGACATGAAGGGATTGAAATCTTCCCGGGTTTTGACCTTGGACCAATCGATCGCTGGCTCGCCGAGCCACACACGAACGCGCTGCTCGGGCGGCAACGACAGATTTATCGTCCGCATCTGGACAAAGAAATTCGCATAACCAAGGCCAGTAACGGTAGGAACCCATCCAACGACGTCGCTCCAGACGCTGCGCAGCTCGGAATAGGAAACATCGCCGCCGTTGACGTAGCGGTCGAGCACGTCTTGATGCGCAGCACCGCCGAATTCCACGACGACATTCCCAACCTCTTTGGCAAAGCGCGGATCGCGGATCAGAGTGACGAAGAAATCTTCTTGCTGCGCCATGTTGTGCATATCGCCCAGGCCGACCAGGCGATGTTTGTCGAAGGCGGCGAGTATGCCGTCGACGGCGGGACGCACTGTCGGCGCAGGCCGATTTGGCGTTTGCGCGCGGCCTGCCATCGACGTGCCGGCTAGTACGGCCGCGAGCATCACCAACGCAACAGACGCAGCGAGGCACGTCTGCATCACTCCTCCGATGTCCTCCACGAGTGCGTCATCACGGCTTGCTGACCTGATCCTGCAACCACTTCACGGTCGCCCGCTGAAGATCGGGATGCTGCGCGAACAGCTCGACTCCGTGGCCTGAACCCGGGAACATCTTCAGCGTCGACTGTGGATGCTTCGACGCAGCGATCACGCTGCGCATCTCGACAGAGCCGATGTCCTGTTCGGCGTAGATGCCGAACACTGGCAGCGACGGAGTCGCGGCCAGATGAGCCTTCCCCCGTGGACTCGGGAGTCCGGAGAGCAGTAACACGGCCCTGACGGCGCGCTGGCGCGCAGCGAGGTCTGCGGCGTCAGCGCCCCCGCAACTGGACCCGCCCACGGCCAGGCGCGTACGGTCGACATCCTTCTGTGCGACCAGGTACGCCCACGCGGCATCGCCGTCTCCTGGTGGAAATGGTGAACCGCCCGCGATTTCCAGCGCGCCGCGGTCGGCCGCTCGGCCGGCTGGAGGAGGTGGAGGCGGCGGGGGCAACGGGAGGCTGCCGCCAGTCTCTCCGAAACCGCGGTTGTCGAACGTCATGACGTGGAATCCCGCGGCCACGAGATCTGTGACAAGACCGTCCCACAGGCGCCGGCTTCCGTTGTCGCTGCACTGATGGAACAGCAGAATGCCTGGCCCCGGCTTGCCCGGTGATGAATAGCTCGCCTTCAGCACGACTCCATCGGCGGCTTTGAGATCGACGTTGCGCGTCTGCGCGGCGACGGGCGCCGCAGAAAGCGCGAGACAGCTGATGAGGGTCAGTGACGTGCGAATTCGCATGGTTGTCTCTCCATCTCTCCTTCCGTCGGCGTTACTCGTGGCGAATCGCGATCACAGGTTGCACGGACGCTGCCCGCAGTGCCGGACCGAGCGAGGCGGCGAATCCGGCGATCAGCAGCACCGCGGAGGCCACAGCGAAGATGTACGGATCGCTCGGCGACACGTCGTACAAGAGACCGCTCATCACGCGCGCGACCGCGACGCCAATCACGAGACCGACGAGCGTGCCGATCAGCGCGACCGTCATTCCCTGGCGGATGACCATCGCCAGCACCTCGCCGCGTGCGGCGCCGAGCGCCAGACGAACACCGATCTCTTGCGTGCGCCGAGACGTGGAGTACGCGAGCGTGCCGTAGATGCCAACCGACGCGAGCAGGAGCGCGACCGCGGCGAACAGACCGAACGCAAACAAGTTGAAACGGTACGGCGCAATCGAATCCGCGAACACCGCCTCCAGCGTCTTGGCCTCGAGGACCGGCACCGCCGGGTCTACTCCAACCACAGCGCGACGGACCTGGGCCGTCGCCGCCGCAGGATCGATGGTCACGCTGGCGACGATCGCGTAGCCGGACGTCTGTTCATGTGCGTAGTCGACATAAAACTCCGGCTCCGCCGGGCTATCGAGTCTCTGAAGCTTCCTGTCGGCAACCACTCCCACCACAGTGGCCCACGAGTCCGCTCCGCTCGGAACCCGAAAGCGTGCGCCGAGGGGATTCGCGTCGCCGAAGTAGCGCCGAGCGAACGCCTCGTTGATAACCCATGCCGGCGACGGCTCGGAATCAGTCAGCCATCGTCCTCGGACGAGGCGCAATCCCATCACCTGTGCGAGACCCGCTGACGCGATCGTCGCGCGCGCGAATGCTGCCGTCGGATCGGTCGGCTTCGGTGGAAATGGATCGCCCTCGCGCATTAACCGCATGCGGAAGCCAGCGTTCGTGGTCACCGCGGCGGCGCGGACACCGGGCACGGCCGACACGCGCCGAAGCGTCTCGGCGACGTGTGCGCGCCGCATGACCACATCCTGCCAGGCCATCCCGAAGAACCGCATCTCCATTGTGACGATCCGATCCGGGTAAAAGCCGTCGGGGAGCGCGGTGAGTCGCCACAGGCTCTTGATCAGGAGGCCCGCTCCGACCAGCAGCACGATCGTCAGAGCGAACTCGAGCGCCACGAGCGTGGCTCTCGTACGGAGCCTGCCCCCAATGGGCAGCGCGCCGTATAGTGCCTGTTTCAACACGCCGCGCGCATCGTCCTTCCAGAGCGACCACACAGGAACCATCCCGAACACGAGTGCCGCCACAATCGCCGACGCCGCGGCGAACCCAAGCGCGCGGCCGTCGATCGTCGTCTCCTGCAGCCGCGGCACTCCGTACGGCAGGATGCGTACGATGGTGGCCAGACTCCACCGCGCGACCACGAGACCGGCGATGGCTCCGGTTGCGGCGAGGAGCGCGCTTTCGACGAAGAACTGGCGGGCCAGCCTCCAGCGGCCCGCCCCGATCGACGCCCGGATCGCCACCTCCCCACGTCTGGCCGACGCGCGCACGAGAAACAGATGGGCGACGTTCGCACAGGCAATCAGAAAGACGAGGCCGGCTGCGGTGAGAAGCACGACGAGCGGACGCGTCGCATCGCCAACGATCTTCTCCTTCAACGGCATCAGCATCAGGGGAGAGGGAGGCATCGAGTTGGCCGTCCTGATGCGGTTTCGAATCAGGTCGAGGTCCGCCCGAGCGCGCTCGACGGAGACGCCTGCCTTCAGCTTGCCAATGACCATCACGGCCCGCGTGACGGTAGCGCCGTTCGGCGCGGTGGTGGCCGGCGGAACTGTGAACGTGCGATACGCGTCGATGGTTTTTTCCGGAAGACTGTTCGAGGCAAACGGTTTCGTCAGCTGCGGGTGAAAACCAGGCGGCAGCACGCCGGCGATCGTGACCTGCCGGAAGTTGATCCTGACCGCGCGTCCCACGACTCCGGAATCGGCGTGAAATGCCGCGACGAAGAACGGGTACGAGAGCAGCACGGCATCTTCACGGCCGAGCGGTAGACGACCCAGCATGGGTCTGGCATCCGAGACCGGCCAGAAGTCCTCGGACACCCAGGCGACTCGCGACTGCACGACGTTGTCGGCGGTGTAGACGGCGTAGTTGTCGATGTCGAACGCGACGAGGCCGTCGAACGACGTCGCCTGTTCCTTCCACGCCAGGAAGTCTGGCGAGTTGACCCACTCCTGGTCGCGATTGACCGTGGTGATCCACAGCATGCGTTCCGGATCGGGATAGGACAACGAGCGGATCAGCGCCGCATCGATCACGCTGAAGACCGCGGTGTTGAGTCCAATGCCGGCGGCCAGCGTCATCAGCACGGTGGCCGTGAACATCGGCGCACGCCGCATCTGCCGAACGCCGTACCGGACATCGGCGCCGAGACCGTTGAGCCATTCCACGCCACGCACTTCGTAGGCTTGCTCTTTCCATCGCAGCGGATCGCCGAAGTCCATGCGTGCGCGACGGCTGGCGTCGGCCGGCGACATGCCGGCAGCGACCAGCGCATCGGCGTGGGCCTCGAGATGCGTTCTCCACTCCGCCTCCATGTCCGCTTCGAGCCTTCGGCGGCGAACGAGCGCTGAGAGAAAGGACCGCAGACGCGGGAGTACGGTCATCGCGAGCTACTCGTGGCGAAGCGCAACCAAGGGTTGAACAGTCGCTGCCTTCAGGGCTGGCCCGAGGGATGCGGCAAATCCGGCGAGCAACAACACAGCCGAGGCCGTAGCGAAGATGTACGGATCGCTCGGTGACACTTCGTAGAGAAGGCTCGCCATGAATCTCGTCATCGCGAATCCGGTGATGAGACCGACGATGGTGCCGGCGAGAGCGATGGCCATTCCTTGCCGGATCACCATCGCCACGACCTCTCCGCGCCCCGCACCGAGTGCCAGTCGAATGCCGATCTCCCGGGTGCGACGCGTGGTCGAATACGCGAGCACGCCGTAGATGCCGACCGACGCGAGGAGGAGCGCGACCGCCGCGAACAGACCGAAGGAGAACAGGTTGAAACGCTGCGGCGCGATCGAGTTCGCCAGAGCCGTCTCGAGAGTCTCGACGTCGAAGATCGGCACTGTCGCATCCACTCCGGCAACCATCAAACGGAGCGCCGCGCCGGCCGCCGAGCCTTCCGTGCTGACACTGGCGGCAATCGAGTAACCGGATCGCAACGCGTGCGCGTAGTCGATGTACAACTCTGCGTCCGGCGGACCGCCGAGGCTCTGGAGTTTCCGGTCGGCCACCACTCCGACCACAGTGGCCCACGAGTCTTGGCCGAAAAAGGGGAACCGAAAGCGTGTGCCGACAGGGTCCTCGTTGCCGAAGTGGCGGGCGAGCGTCTCGTTGATGACGAACGCCGGCGACGGTTCGGCATCCGACAGCCAGCGCCCTTTGATGAGGCGCATCCCCATCACACGGGCGAAATCCGCCGAAGCCGCGGTCATGAGCGCGAACACACGCGGATCGTCCGGCCTCGGTGGAAACGGATCTCGCTCACGGAACAAACGGATGCTCGCGTCCGCATTGGTCGTAATCGCCGCGGCCCGGACACCCGGCGCGCTCGAGATGCGCCGAAGCACCTCGGCGGCGTGTGCGCGGCGCGCACTCTCCTGCCGGTAGGCGGGACCGGAGTACTGGACTCGCATCGTGACGATCTGGTCGGGGTGAAAGTCTTCAGGGAGAGCATTGAGGCGCCAGAGACTCTTGATCAGGAGGCCGGCACCAGTCAGCAGCGTGATGGTGAGCGCGAACTCGAACGCGACGAGCGCCGATTTCGCACGGAGCTTGCCGGCGATCGGCAATGCGCCGACCAAACCCTGTTTCAACACGCCGCGCGCGTCGTCCTTCCACAGCGACCACACCGGGCCCATCCCGAAGAGAAGGGCTGCGCCGATCGAGGTCGCCGCTGCGAACGCGAGCACGTGGGCGTCGATTGTCGTCTCCTGAAGGCGTGGAACGGCGTGAGGCAGGATTCGAACGACGGTGGCGAGACCCCAGCGCGCGATCACGAGCCCGGCGGCTGCACCGGCTGCCGCGATCAGCGCGCTCTCGACGAAGAACTGGCGTGCGAGCCGCGCGCGACCTGCACCGATCGCGACGCGGATGGCGACCTCGCGGCGCCTCGATGAAGCGCGGGCCAGAAACAGATTGGCAACGTTCGCACACGCGATCAGAAAGACAAAGGCGACGGCGGCTTGAAGAACCACGAGGGGCCGGCTCGCGGTGCCAACGATCCGGTCCTTCAGCGGCATCAATCGCAAGGTCGGGAGGGTACGCGCGTTCGGGTTTGCGACTTTGAGACGGCCGCGAATCGCTTCGAGCTCGACCTGAGCCTCGTGAGGAGATACACCCGCTTTCAATCTGCCGATGACGCTGAACAGTCGCATTTGCCCGTTCACCGGCGGCGTCACTCTCAGCACGCGATAGGCGTCGGCGTCTTTTTCGGGAAACCAGGCGGGCGGTCTCGTCAGCTGCGGGCGAAAACCAGGCGGCAGCACACCAGCGATCGTGACCGGACGGCCGCCGATCGTCATCGCGCGCCCCACCACAGCGGGGTCGGCGTGAAACGCGCGTACGAAGAATTGATGCGAGAACACGAGCGCCTCTTCGTCGCGCATCGGTAAGCGGCCCAGCATGGGCCTGGCACCCGAGACAGTCCAGAAGTCCTCTGACACCCACACCGCTCGCGACTGCACAACAGTGTCAGTGGTGGAGATCGGGAAGTTGTCTGTGTCGAACGCGGCCAGACCGTCGAACGACGTCGCCTGTTCCTTCCACGCCAGAAAGTCGAGCGCTGTGACTACCTCCTCATCGCGATCGACTGTGGTGACCCACAGCATGCGTTCAGGATCGGGATAGGACAACGAGCGGACCAGCACCGCATCGATTACGCTGAAGACCGCGGTGTTGAGTCCAATACCCGCCGCGAGCGTGAGCAGCACGGTCGCCGTAAACACCGGCGCACGCCGCATCTGCCGAAGGCCGTAGCGGACATCGGCGCCGAGACCGTTGAGCCATTCCACGCCACGCACTTCGAAGGCTTGCTCTTTCCATCGCAACGGATCGCCGAAGTCCATGCGTGCGCGACGGCTGGCGTCGGCCGGCGACATGCCGGCAGCGACCAGCGCCGCCGCGTGCGCATCGATATGCGCCCGCCACTCCGCCTCCATGTCCGCTTCGAGTCGTCTTCGGCGAACGAGCGCTGAGAGAAAGGACCGCAGACGCGAGAGAAGCGGCGTCATACATCCTCCGGCGCTGCGGCGAGCACCAGGCCGATCGCTTCGGAAAAGCGTTTCCAATAGGCGGCTTCATCCTTGAGCCGGCGGCGGCCGGTTGTCGTCAGACGGTAGAACTTCGCCTTCCGTTTGTTTTCGGACTCGCCCCAATCCGACTCGATCAAGCCCTGATGCTCGAGTCGGTAGAGCGCGGGGTACAACGATCCCTGCTGAATCTGCAACGCGTCGCGCGAGATCTGCTGGATGCGGAGGAGGATGCCGTAGCCGTGCTCGGGGCGCAGCGACACGGCTTTGAGAATCAGAAGGTCCAGCGTGCCTTGCAGCAGTTCCGTGGTCGTGGCCATCGATGGCTCTCCTAGAACGTCAAGGAGAGTAAGCCCGCTCTCCTAGGATGTCAAGGAGTAGCTCAGATCGGCGGCAGACCGATTCGACGGAGTAGATCGGCAAAGCGCGAATCGGAGCGGAGGTTGTCGAACTCGACGAATTCGCGCACGTGCACCACGCCCGGACTGCGTTCGGTATAGGCACGCTCGAGCCACTCGAACGCGCGGTCCCGCTCGCCGAGCCGAGCGTACGCCCCTGCGAGGGCCACGCTCGTGAAACGCGTCACATCGCCTCGCTTCAACTGCTCAACCCATTCGCGAAGGTAACCTGGCATTCCGTTCGCAACGAACGCGCGCCGCAGCGCCGTCACATCGTCTGCCTTCGCGCCAGTCAGCGCGCGTGCCTGCAGGTATTCCTCACTGGCTTCACGCATCATGCCTTTCTGGTAGTAGGCGTCCCCTAACTGACCGTGCGCCCCAAAGTCATCCGTCGTCTTGACCAGGTACGGCCGCAGCGTCGCTATCGCTTCGTCGTACTGACGCGCGTAGAGCTGGTGGTAACCCAGATGACCGGCCGCCCACGACGACAGCGGATCCAGTTCCGTCAGGATCTGGGTTTCCATCCGAGACTCCTCGATGCGTCCCATCGCGAGCAGATAGTGCGAGTACATGTGACGCGCGTGGATATTGCTCGGGCTCAGCTCGATTGCGCGTGTGAACTCGCGCTCCGCGCCGGCAAAATCCCAATCCTCTGCGAACAGCAACTGAGCGACTGACATATGGGGCTCGCTGAGCGTGGGATCGAGCGCCAGGGCTTTCATCGCGGCGGCTCGGGCCTTCTTGCTCGCGACGTCCGGCGCCGCACCGGTGTCCGCAATCGTGTACGTGTCGGCGATTCCGGCATACGCCAACGCATAATTCGGGTCGGTCGCGATAGCACGCTCGAAGTACGCAATCGCGGTCTGCGCCCCCGGCCTCGACCATTTCTCGAATGCCGCGCGCCCCTGCAGAAACAGCCGATACGCCTCGGCGTTCGTGGTCTGCTGCTGCGAAAAACGCTGTCGCGTCTCGGCCGCCGGCCGCGATCCGAGCCGTCCCGCAATGGCGAGCGGGATTTCTGTATCGAGGCTGACGAGCTCCGACAGCTTTCGCGTGTATCGGTCGCCCCACACGTGCGAGTTGTCGCGCACGTCCACCAGCTCCAGCGTCACCGTCACGGCGTCGCCGCTGGTACTGACGCGACCGGTGAGCACAGCGTGCACGCCGAGCTCACGCCCGACTTGCGCCACGTCGATGTCTTTCGCTCGGTAGAGGAACGCCGCGCGATGTGACGTCACCTTGAGATCAGGCAGCTGCGACAGGCGGTCGATGATCCGCGTGACGATGCCATCGGATTGGTACTCCAACTCGGGACTGGTCTCGACGTTCGCGAATGGCAGCACCGCCAGAGAACGAATGGGTCCCTCGGTCGTGTCGCGTGTTCCACGCCATCGATAGCCCACGACTGCGGTCACGACGAGCAGCGCCACGGCGGCTGCCACCAACCAGCGAGACCCTCGCGGTGTCCGCCGGCGTCGTTCCGGCGCGGCGTCGGTCGTCTCGCTGAGCGCTTCAGAGATCTCGACTCGCGCTTCGCGGATGTCACGGAGGCGTTGGTGCTGATCCTTTTCCAGTGTCCGCCGCAACAGGCGGCGAACCCGATCGGGCGTGTGCTCCGGCAGCCTGTCCCAGTCGGGCGCGCCCGTGAGCACCGCCGCGATCGTGTCGGAGTGAGTGTTGCGTCCAAACACCGCATCTCCTGTGAGCATCTCGAACAGCACACACCCGAACGCCCACATGTCGGCCCGCTGGTCGACCGGTTTGCCTCGCGCCTGCTCCGGCGACATGTACGCGGCCGTACCGACGATCGTCCCCGTCTGAGTGATCTCGGGCATCGTGAGCGTCGGTGACTGGCTCAGCCCCACGGCGAAAGCCTCGGGCGGATCCAGCGCCTTTGCGAGACCGAAGTCGAGCACCTT
>Ga0075424_100006112_pt1 | contig 11569 bp, 3 predicted proteins | sample SoiMethybrSBSTD3_FD_75301 | JGI IMG/M metagenome (GOLD analysis project Ga0075424, IMG submission 75301) | Bulk soil microbial communities from a Populus tree surrounding site in Tennessee, USA - Soil MetaG P. TD hybrid SBSTD3 | ecosystem: Environmental > Terrestrial > Soil > Tree plantation...
GGCGTCGCCTTCCCGACGGTGATCGACACGCTCGCCGTCGCCGTCGTGTAGTTCGCCGAATCGGTGGGCGTGAAGGTCACCGAGAGCGTCTGGCCCGCGCCCGCGTTCAACACCGTCCCTGCGGCCGGCGAGTAGACGAACGTCCCGGGCACGCTCGCCGTCGCGTTCAACTGCGTCGCGCTCAACGCCGTGCCGTAGACGATGCCGCCCGGCGCCGGCCACGTGATCGTCGGCGTCGCCTTCGTCACGTCGATCGTCACGCTGGCGGTCGCGGTCGTGTAGTTCGCGCTGTCGGTCGGCGTGAAGGTGACGGACAGCGGCTGCCCCACGCCCACGTTCAACACGGTGCCGGCGGCCGGCGAGTACACGAACGTCCCCGCCACGCTCGCCGTCGCATTCAACTGTGTCGCGCTCAGCGCCGTGCCAAACGCAATCGCCGCCGGCGCCGGCCACGTGATCGTCGGCGTCGCCTTCACCACGGTAATGGCGACGGTTGACGTCGCGGTCGTGAAGGCCGTCGGATCGGTCGGCGTGAACGTCGTGGACAGCGTCTGGCCAGCGCCCGCGGGCAGCACGGTGCCTGCCGGCGGCGAGTACGCGAAGGTGCCGGGCGCCGACGCCGTGGCGTTCAGCTGCGTGCCGTCGAGCGGCGTCCCGTACGTGATGTTCGCAGGCGTCGGCCACGTAATCGTCGGCGTCGTGGGAACGACGGTCGTGAGCGACATCGTCGCGATGTCGACGTTGGCCGTCCCCTCGGTCCAGATCAATCCGACCTGGCTGCTCGACAGCTTCGGATAGCCCGACAGGAAGTTGCGCGACTGTGTGCCGGTGTTCGTGTTCGGCACCGGCGACCACGGCGACCACGCCGTGCCGTTGAACTTCGTGTACAGAATCGAATTGGCCGCGTCGGTGTTGACGCAGAACAGCCAGACGCTGCTGACGCCGTCGGTGGCGCCGAAGAGGCCCGCGCCCGCCTTGAATCCCTGGCCCGTGCCGAACGGCGGCGGCGCCGGCGACATCGTGGACCACGTGTTCGTGGCCGCGGCGTACGACGCGCCGTCGACGCCGGTGCCCGCCGCGTTCCGCCGGAATGCGTAGACGGCCGTCGTGGTCACCGGCACGAGCGCCCAGTCGTTGTGATCGATCGTCGCCGACGTCGAGAAGACCGTGCCGTTGCCGCCGTTGGCGGCGACGTTCGTCCACGTGCCCGAGGCGCCCGACTTCTGGTAGCGCAGGTTCGTCATGTTCGGCTGCGCGACCGCGCCGTCGGTGTAGACCGCCAGCATGACGTTCGACGCGAGCGGCGCGAATGCCAGCGCCTTGCACTCGAACACCATGGTCTTGTCGATGACGGCGGTCGTCGTCGACGGCGAGTTCCCCACCGCTTTCGTTCCGAATCCGTTCGTCCACGTCGCCGCAGTGTCGGCGTTCGTCGAGCGCCCGACGTTGCAGTCGACCTCCTGATCCATCGTGACGCTGAAGTGATGGATGAAGCCGCCCGTCGAGATCCCGATGGAATTGCCCCACGAGGAATGCGTCGCCGCGGCGCTCGGCGCGCTGCCGGTGCCGAGCGGGCCCTGCCACTGCGATGCCGTGTTCGGCGAACCCGGGTTGTCCCACGTGCCCCACGTCATCGTCGTCGCGCCGAGCTGCGCGCGGATGTGGCCGTTCGACGAGGTCTGGCCGTCGAAGGCGGCCGACGCGAACACGTGCACGTAGTCGACGCCGCCGATGCTGATCGCCGCGACGCCGAGCGAGCGGCCGCCGGCGAAGACCGAGCTCGTCGCGCCGCCGGTGTTCGCCAGCGACGGGCTCGAGGGGCCCGCGGTCCACGTCGCGGTCGCGAGATTCGGTCCGCTGCTGACGTAGCTGCGCACCGTGTGATCGTTGAGCGTGTCGTGCGCCGACGTCAGCGTGAACAGCCACCACACGCCTGCGTTCGGCGCGAAGACGAGATGCGACTGGCTCGAGTGGCCCGACCCGTCCACCCAGTTGCCGGCGGCGGCGGTCCCGATCTTCACCGGCGGCGGATCGACGACCGGTTCCGGCCATACGGTGATCGGGACGCTGCGCGTCGCGACGCTGAAGGTCGTGTCGTCCGGCGTGAACGTCACCGACAGCGTCTCGACGAGACCGACGGGCATCACCGTTCCGGCCGGCGGATCGTAGACGAACGTGCCCGGCATGTTGGCGGTCGCATTGAGCTGCTCGGCCCCGAGCGGCGTGCCGTACACGATGTCGGCGGGGAGCGGCCAGGTCAGCGTCGGCGACGGCCTGTCGAGCACGACGATGTCGACAGTCGTCACCGTCGACACGTAGTTGTTCGCATCGGCGGGCGTGAACGTTGTCGATAACGTGTGCGATCCCGGCGGCAACACGGTTCCGCTCGGCGGTGTGTAGACGAAGGTGCCGGGTACGTTCGCGGCTGCGTTCAGCTGCGCGCTTCCGATCGGCGTGCCCGTCATGATGGCGGCGGGCACAAGCCACGTGATCGTCGGCGTCGCTTTCGCGATCGGCGTAATCTCGACGGCCGCGAAATTCCACACGTGATCGACGGGCGACGTGTCGTTCAGCTGCACCGCCGTTCCCGCGAATGCCACGGGACTGGTGAGCGCCTGCACCCAGAACGTGTCGCCGCTGTCGGTGTTGAGGAATTCGTGAACCTTCGTCTGGTTGCCGGCGACGGTTCGCGCCACCGCGCCGTTCCAGTCGTTGCCCACGCCGTACACGAGCGAGCCTGCGCGTGTCGTCGTCAACGAGACGGTGGGTGGGCCGCCCGGCGCGCTCGCGCCGCCGACTGCGCCGACGCCCGCTGCGCCGCTGAACGCGATCACGGTGACCGATTGAAACGGGAACGTGCCGGCCATCGGCGTCGAGGTCACGGTGAATCCCGACAGCGCCGTCGAACTCCGCGCGGACCACACCTCGGCGACGCCGTTCTGCCCGTTCACGCGCGAGGCGAGGCTCCAGGTCAAACCGCCGCCGGAGACCGTCATCGTTTCCGGAGTGGCGTCCGGTCCCGACGATCCGACGAACGCGACGACGAGGTCGCCCGCCGAGATGCTCAGCGGCGGAGTCGTCAGCGTGCCCTGGCCGTCGGCGGCGACAACGTTGCTGACGGCGAACGTGCCGACGAGGCTCGTGGTGTCGGCGGCCGCGTACTGGTAGTCGACGAAGTGCCAGCCTTCGTTGAGGAATGACGAGAGGCGCACCCACACGGCGCCGCCGGTCGTTGGCAGCCCCGTCACGAACGCCGCGAGATCGGTGACGGCGGGGCCGGAGTAGATGTCGTTGCCGCCCTGCGTCGTGCCGACCGAGAGCTGATAGCTCGACACGCCGACGCCGCTGCTCCAGTTGAAGATCTGGTTCGCGGCCGCGAGCGTCGACCCGCCCGGCGGGTTGACGATTTCAGCAGCGACCGGCGTCGGCGTCGTCGATGACGAGAAGTCGAGCGCCCACCCCGCGCGGCATGCGAGGTCGGGCATGTTCGCGCCGCCCAGGCTCACGCAGCCGATCGGCGTCACGCCGATGGAGGGCCAGAGGAAATCGTACGCGGCCTGCGCGCCCGGCCAGCCGTTCTGGATCGCGTACATCAGGTTCATGCGCGCTTCGGGTCCGTAGAACCCGCCGAAGGGACGCTCCTGCCCCTGCGTCGCGGCCCAGATCTGGCTCATCGACGTGTAGAACGATCCGAGGATGCCGGGATTGGACGCGTTCGGCACGCCGACGGCAATCAGATAGGCGCCCGCCTGCGTTCTCGGGTAGTCCGGATCGCTCGTGAACAGCTTCAGATGAAATCGCGCGATCGCGTTGCGGTGGACGAGCCCGCCGATGAAGCCCTGCGCGTTGGCGCGATCGATCGCGTACGCGAGGTAGGTCTGCTCCCACAGCGAGATGTACTGGCCGCCGTCGGGGCGCTTGTTGACCCAGAGAATCTGGAACGGATTGGTCGACGGATTCCGCGCTTCGGCGTACGCGTCGAGATACGCGAGGTTGCTGACGACTTTCTGCGCGAGGTACGCGCGCAGCGGCGACGATTCCGGATAGTACGCCGCGGCATCGGCGATGTTGCGCAGCGCCCATCCGTAGCCGCGCACCTCGTTGTACTCGAGGATGCCCTGCGACCCCCGGATGCCGTCGCCGGGATACGTGCGCGCCATCGCGTAGTTCGCCCAGAACGCCATCTCCTCGGCGTAGTAGCGGTCGCCGGTCAGCAGGTACGGCGCGTACGCAATGGACGGCTGGTGCGCATCGTCGGGGAGGAGCGGGCTCTGGCCGGGACCCGGGATGTCGGCGGTGTATTCGCGGATCGGCAGCGGAAGGCCGTGAATGTAATCGAGGCCCTGGCCCTGCGCGCGCTCATCGAGCCACAGGTTCGGACGCTGATCGAGCGAGACGAGCCGCTCGGGTCCGACGCCGCTGTGCGCGCCCGACTCCGCTTCGCGCATGTGGATCGGCCACGATCCCGAGAGATCGCCGTTGGCGAGGACGAACGCGCGCTGCGTCGGATCCTTGTGAACGAGATACCGCGCGGTCCAATCCGGCAGCGGCGCGAGCTCGGCGCGGCCGCTGTGATCGTCCATGAGCGGATCGAGCGCGCCCGATTTGAGGATGTCGAAGTTCGCGCCCGTCGGCGAGCTGACGACGTTCGCGATCGTGGAGAGATACGGCGGCAGCGCGCCCGATGCGTTGAACGGCGCGATGTCAGGCGTGATCGCCGCCAACGATGTCGAGGGCAGCGCGAAGATCTTGCGCCACCGCGTCAGGTAGTAGTGCTGGACGGCGGCTTTCGTGAAGACGACCTGTCCGGCGACATGAATCGTCGCGTCGTAGGTGACGGTGCCGGCGCCTGTGGCGTCGATGACGTTCTCGATCGAGATGTCGACGCGTCCCGTGCCGTCGTTGTAGACGCGCGTGTCGAAGTTCACGCGCAGGAACGGGTGCGCGTTGGCGCCCGCGACGGGCGCGGCCACCGTTCGCCCTTCGTACGCGAGCGGACCCGAGAGCCACGTGTCGCTCGACGGCGTGTTCGGCAGCACCGCCGTGTAGGTCACGCCGCCGATGACGAGATCGACCGATGCCGCCGGCAGCGGCGGCGAGAACGATCCGCTCGACGCCGTCGCCGCGACGATCGGATAGGTCGCCGCGCCCGGCGCGTGCACGGTGACGACGGCGAAGCGGATTGAGCCGTCAGGCCATGTCGTCTTGACGTCGGTCTGCGTGGGAAGCGCGCCGACCTGCAGTCCGCCGGTCGCCGCGCCTTGCGGCAGCGCCTGGCCGAACGTCGCCCAGCCGGGCGTCAGCGTGACGGAGGCGACCGGAGGCTGCGCGTGAGCCGGCGCCGCGAAGGCGAGAAGCGCGGCGATCGCCGCGAGAATCGCGTACAGCCGGAAGCGCCCGGTCCCGATGGGGCCGTTCGCAAACCGTGTCGGGTTCCCCCAGCTCACAGACATGACCGCCTGACTGACGCGCAACCGTGTCGAACCGCGCGCGCGTCTCACACGCGAAAGGCCGCGCGCGCAGCGCGCTCGGCGCACGACCATCGACACGGGCACCGCCGCGCGGACGGCGGGCGTCGCGGACAGCCGTTCTGTCGCGGACAGCCGTTCTCGAGATTCCCGTGAGGGTTCTGCGTGCGAACGCGTTCGGGGATGACCTAGCAATCGCACTGCCGCGGGCCGGATTCGGAGGCGGCGAATGTAGGCGGGCGAACCTGTTTCGATTCAGGGGATTAGGACGAATCCAGAGAGTCGAAAGTGCTCCAATTTTCTGAAAGTCTTCCTGCGGGCAGACAACAGTCGCCGATGACGCGCTCGCTGCCTCTATCGGACGATGAGGCCGACGCCGACGGCAACCCGCCGCTGATCGATCGCGTTGTCGCTGCTGTAACTCCAGACGCGCCCGCCGTCGACGATCGCCTCGAACGCGCGGCGGATTATGCGAAGCTGCGCGTGCGCGGCGAATCCTCTCGCAACGAACGCGAAATCCTGTCCTGGATACTTGTCGGGCAGTTCGACGCCCAGACGCGCGATGGCGATCGGGGCGACGTCGCCGTCGATCGCCAGCCGCCATCGGCGCGCGGCGCCGCGCGCGACCGACACCGCGGCGAAGAACTCGTGCAGCTGCGCCGTCGTGCGCTCGCGCGTATCGACATCTTCGGCGCTCACGAGCGCGCCGCCGCGCGTCACGGTCTTGTGCCCGACCCCGAAGTCGGCGCGGTCGATGCGAAGCCGGTACCCGGCCGAGATACGAGCGCCGCCGGCGTGCGCGATCTGTCCGAATTGGCCGAGACGGACCGCCTGCATGCGCGCGTCACCGGTCGTGCCCGACACGACGATTGACGGGCCGGGATTGAAGAAGGTGTCGAAGTCGTCGGCGCGCCCGTCGCGCGGCACGGTGACGCCGCCGGAGGTGCGCCACGGAATCCCCGCGGTGTAACGCGCGTCGGCCGTCGCCCACAGGTTCTCGATCGCGTAGCGCTGCTCGAAGAAGTGCGGCACCAGCGTCGCGGTATCGAACGACGATGGGTTGCTGAAGTGGTAAAGGACGCGGAGCCGCTCGACGTCGACGCCGACCTCGACGCGCGGCGGATCGACCGCGGTCTGCGCGCGAGCCGCAGGCGCGGCGGCGCACAGCGCCGCGGCGAGGACGGCCGATCGGATCAATAGGCCTTGACGTCCGCGGCGTCGACTTCGACGCTCACCGCCTGGCCGATGAGATCGACCGACAGCACGAGCCGCGCCTTCGGCGCGTCCTTGCGCATCAATCGTCCGATGACGCCCTTCAGCGGTCCATGGACGACCTCGACCATCATGCCTTCGTGGATGAGCGGACACGGATCGTACTGCAGCTCGCTGCCGACGAGCACGCGGATGCTCTCGAGCTCGTACTCCGGAATCGGCGCCGGCTTGCCCTCGAACGAGACGATGTTCACGACGCCGGTGCACTTCAGCACCGGCAGCGCGTCCTCGGGATCGAAGCGCGCGAAGCAGTAGCCGGGAAACAGCGGCCAGTCGATCTTCTTCTTGCGATCCTTCCAGCGGCTCCAGCGCGTGATCGTCGGCAGGAACGCGTCGAAGTGCTTGCGCTCGAGCTGTTCGCGGACGACCTGCTCGTGCCGGGACCGCGTCCAAATCGCGAACCACTGCGGCTCGCCGTTCAGGCGGCGGTCGTCGCTCATCCCTGCTGCTTCAAGCCCTCTTCGAACGCGCGCCGCACGTCGGCGTTCTTCCACTCGATGATCGCCTGCGTGCGCAGCTTCTGCATGTACTTCTGGAACTCCGCCTTCCGCTTGTCCGTGAAGACGCGCTCGCTGATCTGCTCGCGCGCCTGATCGAGCGCCATCACCTGCGTCGCCGTCATCGACTCGAGCTTCAGCACCTGGAAGCCGCGCGACGTGCGCACCGGCTCGCTGACGTCGCCGGGCTTCATCTTCTCGATCAGCTTCCGCAGGTCGGGCGAGATGTCGTTCACGCTCAGCGGACCGATCAGCCCCCCGTTGGCTTTCGACGGCGACTCGGAGATCTCGCCCGCCAGCTTCTCGAAGTTCTCGCCGCCGGCGGTCACGCGGCGGCGGATCTGCTCCGCTTTCGCGAGCGCGGCCTCGTCGGCGGCGACGTTGACGCCCTTCGGATCGGCCGGCGTCGCGACGAGAATCTCGCGCAGCGTCACGGTCGGCGCCGTCGTGAACTCGTTCATGTGCCCCTCGTAATACGCGCGCGCCTCGTCGTCGGTGACCGCAATCTTGGCCATCACCTCGTTCTGCTGCACGCGCTGGACGATCATCGATCGTTCGAGGTTGCGCCGCAGGTCGGCCATCGTCATGTTCTCGCTCTTGAGCGCGGCCTGGAACTGCTCGTCGGTCTCGATCTTGTTCTCGCGGCGGATGTTGTCGACGACGCTCTTGAACTGCTCGTCGCTCAGGCGGTAGCCGAGCTCGCGCCCGCGCTGCACGAGCAGCATCTCGTCGACCGCGTCGACGATGATCTGCGGCGTGATCTCGTCGAGCGCCTTCCGCAGCTGCGCGTTGTTCGGATCGCTCTTCAGGTCGAGCGCCTGGCCCTTCTGCCGGAGTGCGGCGACCTGCCGCTGTTCGAGATCGCTCTTCGTGAAGATTTCGCCGTTCACCTTGACCAGGATCTGCTCGATGATCTCGGCGCGCGCGAGGCTGCCGGCGGCGGCGCAGACCGCGACCGCGAGAAGAATCTTTTTCATAAATAGCCTGAACAGAAGATTTTATCCCTGATCGAGGAGCTCGCTCAACAAACCGCCGACGCGCTCGAAGACGCCGCCCGGCGCCCTCGGATCCTCTTTCGACGGGCGCGTCATCTCGGCCTTATTGAAGCCCGGCTTGATCTCCTGCTCCTTCGCGCGCGCCACCCACCAGCTGGGCGGCGCGTTGCTCGAGCGCGCGCCGCCACGCCTGGGATTGGCGATTGCGGATTGGGGATTGGCTGGTGATGGGTGGGCGGCGTGCGCGCCTGGCCGTCCAATTCCCAATCCCGAATCCCGAATCCCCTCGAGATTCAGCTTGAGAGCCGCAGGCGGGACGAGGGTGAGATCGGGACGCTGCCGCACCAGCGCCACGAGCCGCACCGGATCGACCTTCGCCTGCGGTCTGAACTTTAAGACGACGATGCGCCCCTCGCGGTCGATGGTGTCGACGCCCAGCCGGTCCGCCATGATTCGGATACGGCCGTAGTCGGCAAGGTTCCGCACCGAGTCGGGGAGCGGCCCATAGCGGTCGACCGCCTCGTCGAGGACGCGATCGATCTCGTCGTCGCGGCGCGCCGCCGCGACCTTGCGGTAGAGCATGAGCCGCTGATTCATGTCGGGCACGTACTCCGCGTCGATCCGCAAGTCGACGCGGAGGTTGACCGTCGCGCGCACGTCGTCGTCGATTTCCTCGCCTTTGAGCTCGCGGACGGTCTGCTCGAGCAGCTTCATGTACATCTCGAAGCCGACCGTGTCGATCTGTCCGCTCTGTTCGCCGCCGAGGAGATTTCCGGCGCCGCGGATCTCGAGATCGAGCGCGGCGACGCGAAACCCGCTGCCGAGGTCGCTGAACTCCTTGATCGCCGCGAGCCGCTTCTTGGCGACCGGCGAGAGGTTGTCTTCGGGCGGGATGAGCAGGTAGGCGTACGCGGGCCGATCGGACCGGCCGACGCGCCCGCGCAGCTGATAGAGCTGCGACAGGCCGTAGCGATCGGCGCGGTTGATGATGATCGTGTTCGCGTTCGGGATGTCGAGCCCGTTCTCGACGATCGTCGTCGCGAGGAGGACGTCGAACTTCTTCGCGACGAAATCGAGCATCGCGCGCTCGAGCGCCTCCTCGTCCATCTGGCCGTGTCCGACGACGAGCTTCGCCTCCGGCACGAGCCGCTGGACGAGGCCGCCGATCGAGAAGATCGATTCGACGCGGTTGTGCACGAAGTAGACCTGGCCCCCGCGCGCGAGCTCGTTGCGGATGGCGCGGCTGATCACCTGCTGATCGAACTTGACGACGTTGGTCTGAATCGACAGCCGGTCCTTCGGCGGCGTCTCGATGATCGACATGTCGCGGATGCCGACGAGCGACATGTTCAGCGTGCGCGGGATCGGCGTCGCGCTCATCGTGAGCACGTCGACCTTCTTCTTCAGCTGCTTGATCTTCTCCTTGTGCGCGACGCCGAAGCGCTGCTCTTCATCCACGACGAGCAGGCCGAGGTCGCGGAACTGAACGTCCTTGGACAGCAGCCGGTGCGTCCCGACGATGATGTCCACCTTGCCGGCGGCGAGATCGTCGATCGCGCTCTTCTGCTCCGCCTTCGAGCGGAAGCGGCTCACCATCTCGATCCGGACCGGGAATCCCGCGAAGCGCTCCTTCAACGTCTTCTGATGCTGGAACGCGAGGACGGTCGTCGGCGCGAGGAACGCGACCTGCTTGCCGTCCATCACGGCCTTGAACGCGGCGCGCATCGCGACCTCGGTCTTGCCGTAGCCGACGTCGCCGCACAGCAGGCGGTCCATCGGCGTCGGCGACTCCATGTCGCGCTTGATGTCGGCGATCGCGGCCTTCTGATCGACCGTCAGCTCGTACTCGAACGCGTCCTCGAATTCCTGCTGCCAGTGCGAGTCGGCGCTGAAGGGGTGGCCCGGCACGGCCTTGCGCGCGGCGTAGAGCTTCAGCAGCTCCTCGGCCATGTCGCGCATGGCTTTCTTGACCTTGCTCTTCGCGCGCTCCCAGGACGTGCCGCCAAGCTTGTCGATCGGCGGCCGCGTCGCGCCCGTGTACTTCTGCACCAGATCGAGCCGCTCGACGGGGACGAACAGCTTGTCTTCGCCGGCGTAGCGCAGCTCGAGGAACTCCTGCTGGTCGTCGCCGCGGCCCGCCGCCGCGACGCCGACGCCGATCTGCTTCAACCCGACGAACATCCCGATGCCGTGATCGACGTGGACGACGAAGTCGCCCACCTTCAGATCGCGCAGGTCGGAGAGGAACGCCTTCGTCGCGGCCCGCCGCCGCTCCGGCGCGCGGCGCTCCTCCTCGAAGACGTCGGCCTCCGCGAAAATCTGCACGCCGGCGTCGGGCAGGCGGAAGCCGCGCGACAGTCCGCCGACGACGACGAGGACGGCGGCGTAGCGCGCATCTTCGGCGCGCTCGACGGCGACGGCGAAGACGTCGTACTCCTTCAGCAGCTCGATCGTCCGTTCGGCGCGTCCGGCCGTCGCCGCGACGAAGAGCGTCGTCTCGCCCGCGTCGCGCAGGCGGCGGATCTCGGCGACCCAGTCGGGAATGCGGCCTCTGAGCTCGGCCACCGGCTGGCAGCGGATCGCGCGCGCAGGCAGCGCCGCCAACGGCTGATGCGGGATGGTCGACGGCTGATGGCTGACGGCTCCCGGACCGGCATCGTCGTCGAGCCCGAGCTGCGCGAGCTCGATCGCGTGCTCGAAGCGCGATTCGACGAACTCCCAGTCGGCGAGGAGATCGGACGGCGGCGGCGCCGTCTCGTCCTGCGCCGGCGCCGCTTCGTAGCTCGCCGCGATTTGCGCGAGCAGCTTCGTGCCGGCGGCATCCACTTCGTCGCGTTCCGAGACGATGATGCGCGACGCCTTCGCGCGCGAGAGATAGTCGAACACGGTCGCGCCGCGATTGCCGTCGAGGATGTCGCGCAGCGGCACGATGCCGATCTGATCGGTCGGCGCAATCGATCGCTGCGTCGACGGATCGTAGGTCCGCAGCGTCTCGATGGTGTCGCCGATGAACTCGAGGCGAACCGGATGCGTCTCGCCCGCCGGGAAGATGTCGACGATGCCGCCGCGGACGGCGAACTCGCCGTGCTCGTCAGCCGGATCCTCGCGCGTGAAGCCGGCGTCGACGAGCAGCTCGGCGAGATCGAGGGGCGCGATCTCCTGCCCCGGCCGCAGATCGAGCGACGAAGCCAGCAGCCGCTCGGGGGTCGTGACGCGCGGCAGGAGCGCCGCCGCGGACGCGATGACCACGCGCGCCGAACCGCGCGCGATCGAGTACAGCGCGCGCGCCCGGACGGACGTCACGCCGATGTGCGGCTGCAGGCCGCGATACGGATCG
>Ga0075424_100006116_pt1 | contig 11564 bp, 12 predicted proteins | sample SoiMethybrSBSTD3_FD_75301 | JGI IMG/M metagenome (GOLD analysis project Ga0075424, IMG submission 75301) | Bulk soil microbial communities from a Populus tree surrounding site in Tennessee, USA - Soil MetaG P. TD hybrid SBSTD3 | ecosystem: Environmental > Terrestrial > Soil > Tree plantation...
CAGAAAAAGTTATACTGCATGGTGCGAAGACTGTAATGAAGTATTCGATAAGTTATGGCTTGCAAACATCCATAAGGACAGCACTGGACATAAGCTAAAAGCTACTGAGTTTTGGATCACCGGAAGGAAATGATGTGAACAACAAAAAGACATTAATTGCAAAAATACTAAGGAATAACCCCTAGCTAACCTTTCCTTATTCCGCTAAACGATGCATTCAATATTATCTTTCGAGTTATTCTAATTATCTCATACACGGCATTTCTGATATCCTGAGCAACCTGTCCAAGTATCCTTATTAGAATGCCTGAATCCCGAGGTAATACGGTTGCTCCCCCTGAAATGTTGCTAAACTTTTGCAGTTCAGAACTTATCTCTGTCACTAGTTCTGCTATGTATTTAGTCTTTGTGAGTATATACATGTTCCCTACGACGCCAAAGTTAGCCAATATACCTAAAATATTTAAACTACGTTTCTTAGGCTCTAGTACAGCAACGTCAATAAATCTTAATACATTATTTTGATTTTTTGCTAAAGCCTTCATATAACATATATCATATTCAAATGACTCTCCACTTGCAACCCTTCCTGGAACTATTATCTCTGCATACATCATCGTCGCATTATCGTGTATATTCAGATTTACCGTCTGATAGAATCGCGAGTCTCGGTAGGGAATTATTTGATCCGGAATAAACTCAAAATAACATCCATCATCAACGATAATATTTACAATCTGTGTAGCATAATTTTTTTCCATTCTATATATCCTAGTCGCACCCTGCGTAGTGATATGAGCATAAGCATTGTTTCTCAGCGTTATGTCCATTCTGAACCTATCTCCTTGTAATATGCCGCCTGATGGAGATATTATGTACATATACGCCATTGAAGGTATCGACTCTTCGAGATACAGAGCTCTTTGCGTAAAAAGTGGAACTTTGGAATACTGTTCCTTAACGACGGTTTTTCCATTATCTGGATTTTGCTCTAACCTCAATGTGAGCGCACCAATCTTTCCAGGCTTTCCTACTCCTAGCTGTCTCAGGTCATACCCGTACGCTAAGACTTCGGGAGGAATATCGTCTGGAGTATAAAATTCTAAATTACTCATTGATCCCGTACCAAACTTGACTATTTATTTTTTGCAACAGCTTTCGGCAGAGATTCAAATAGAACATCTCTTATAATGTGTTCAGTCACGTCTTTGGCTCCGTGCCCTGTTCTGGAATTAACCAATACATATGGTTTGTTTCCTCTTACGGCTTTTGCATCCCGTTCCATGATGGAAAGATCAGCTCCAACGTAATGTGCAAGATCGATCTTGTTTATTACCAACAGATCACAACTTTCTATACCCAAACCTCGCTTTCTTGGATATTTGTCGCCACCGGACACGTCTATAATGTAGATGAAGTAATCAGCCAAAGCAGGACTGAATGTGGTGGTAATATTGTCTCCGCCACTTTCAATTATGATTAAATCTAGATCTTTATGCTTCATTTCCATCTCTTCAACGACAGACAGGTTCATTGATGGGTCTTCGCGTACTGCAGTATGCGGACATCCGCCTGTGGCTAGCCCAATTACCAAATCTTCAGGTAACAAGCCTCTTTCCGCAGCCAGATTCTTTCTCATCCTGTCTGCGTCTTCTCTAGAAACTACGTCGTTTGAAATTATGCCTGCTCTATAACCTCTATCAGATAAAATGGGTACTATCTGCTCTATCAACATCGTCTTTCCTGAGCCAACCGGTCCACCGATTCCTACCCTGGGTATTCGATCAGAGCTCATAAAAAAACAACGTCTCGATCAAGTAATAAACATTTTTGAAGACATTCTCTCGTGTGCAATCTGAAATATGTCTAATCCTGGCGCAAACTGCCACATACCAGTAATTGGCCGATCAATATTACTGTTTACTATTTCTACAATGTCCGGCTTTAATTCATGAATAATTTTTTGACCATCAAAATGCTGAAGCATACCCAATCTTAAAGCTGCTCCCACCATACTTACCAAAAAAGCATAAATCATCATAAGGCCTGCTTTACGTTTTGAAATGTTTAAACTGCTGCTGGCAATTGCCAGTGCCACAGGATATACACCGTAAGCTTGTCGGTTTTTTATGCAGTGTTGATATTTATTTAATAATTCATTATCTGCTATAAAATAGCCTAAACATTTAAGCAGTTGAGTACCCGCTCTGGCAGACGTATCTCTTATTTCCTGAATAAGTTTCATCGAAAACGTTATTTGATCTACTTTTATGACTCCTTTCAGATCATTCTTTTTAACATATTCATAGGAGTTTCCCAAAGCCGCACAATCTGTAGGTCCTATTTGATGTTCTAGATACACTTTAATAATATTCCGCAGCTCGTTTGGATGTTTTATCTTTTTAGCATAAAATAATGCTTCTAGTCCGTTTGATGTTGCATACATGCCAGTAGGAAAGAAAGAATCAGAAAGCTGCAAAATGCTTACTTCTTCTGTCGTTATCTTGTCAGTGCTCATGTATATTCATGGCTTCATCAGGTTCAAAGACTATCTTGGTATTGGTGATTTGAATGTGTTCATTCGACCAGCCTAAAAGCTTCCTGAACATATCAATTTCTGAATTGGCTTGAATTGGAAAATAGATTTTATTTTCTTCTACTTTTATTGGACGATGCAAATTGCCTATTGTATGCCCAACAGTAACAGGCAGCTTGATAATATCATCGCCATGCAAATTACTTTTGATCTCCAACATTGCTACATTTTCCGGTTCTATCTCTACGATGAGCATCTTATTTTCGGCTACCAAGAGTACATCCCCATGTTTTAGGTGTGTACCTTGCGGAAGGGTCAAAGCAACATCTGTTCCTTTGTCAGAGGTCTTCCTCATCCTGACTCTTTCTGATTCGAGTCTACTGATTTTTATAGTCTCACATGCTGAAGGGGCTTTTCTACACATCTCGTCATATTTTTGCCCCAGATTGGTATCCTTTTTGATGTTTCCGATAACTGCGTTGATTGTAATCAATATTTTTTGCCTCTTTGTTCCATGTTCATGCTGATTGATCACACCCTTTTTTCTATGTTTCTTGTTTCCTTTACTGCTTCAATCATATCTGATAACCTTTGTGTATAGTCTACATAACCGTAATGATCAAAAGCTGATCCTGGATCAACATTGGCAAATGCTAGTCCAGTTATACCAAAAATTGCCTTGGCACCAACTTCTAATTTTTCGACAATAACACAAGAGGTCGCCTTATGGTCAGGATAATCAAGATTGAGGTGGGAAGCGGGATCTATTGGGCCTGACATTGACTTGATTTTACCCCCTACAATTACAACGTGTCTTATCTTTGTAGGATCCCGTACTATTAGGTTTTCATCTACATTTGATTGTTCAACGCAGTGACGAATTAGCAATTTAATTTTTCTTACCTCTTTGTCTCTGATACTGCTTGTTGACTAAGATCCTCCGCAGCCAAGTTTCGATCTATGCGCAAAACAGACTTTGATATTTCCCCGGCTGCCTCTAATGCCATTGTTTTTACAAGCACAGGATCAAGAACACCTTTCTTCCACATGTCTACAACTTCGCCAGAATCAATATCGATGCCAAAACCATCACGGGAAGCTTTTGCTGCCATAACCTTTTCAAGTCCATTAAAACCTGCATTCGTAAGAATCTGTCGCATAATACTCTCAAGGGCAGAGGTGACTACTTCAAGTCCTACCTGTTCTAGACCTTTTAGTCTTAGATTTTTTATTTTTTCTATTGCATGTAATTCTGCTGCCCCTCCTCCAGCCACAATACCCCCATTGAGGGCTGCTTCAGCGGCGTTTACACCATCTATAGTTGCCCTCCATCGTTCAAGAGATGTTTCCTTTGTTGTACCTGTAACTATCATGGTAACCATATTCCTACCTGAACCATTTTCTATGTAAACTACTCCATTGTCCTCATCTTCAGTAACGTGATCTGCTTTACCAAGAATATCTGGTTTCTTCAGCTCATCGATCATTCTAACTGGCTTGGCGCCGGTATAACGTGACAAGTATTCTATCTCTTCTGTAGAAATGCGTACTGCAAACATCTTCCTCGATGCAAGCAAATCCTCAACAACTTGGTCTACTTCTGGAGAAGCTATGAGAAATGTATTTGCGCCAGTTGCCAACATGGCATCAACGATTTCTTTTGACTTTACCAGTCTGTCATTTTCCATATCAAGTATTTCTTGGTACTTGCTGTTCTCTTTTAGCCAAGCCTCTTTAACAGGCTTCAAATCCAGTTTGACAATCATTATTTTCGCTTGGCTTATTTCAACAGGCATCTCTTGATCCATTCTTTTTCTCTCAAGCACCACGCCGTTAACAACTCTGTCTTCCATATTGGTCCTTCGAATAACCATTATCGATTTGTCAAAGTCAAATGAACCATTGTATCTTGCAGCTTGTCCTACCGATCTTAATGCCAAAATAACTAGAGTGGAGAGTTTCTGTCCATCCATCTTAGATGACAAGGACGTCTTTACTACTTGTTCTAACATAATTTCCTCCAGGGCAATCTTCTTTGCTTCGGCTTGCAGTATTTGACAAGCATGTTTCACTCCACTTTCGATTCCCTCGACGACCTTTGTGGGATGGACACCGAGTTCCTTTATGAGTCTCTTCCCATCCTTTATCATTTCAGCTGCCATTACTACAGCTGTTGTCGTTCCATCACCCACTAATTGCTCCTGTCTTTCTGCTATTTGTACAATCATTCTGGCGACTGGGTGTATAGCCCGCAAAGAAAGCAAAATCGTTACTCCGTCATTTGAAACATGTCTGTTCATAGCTTGATCTATTAGTAACTTGTCTAATCCTTTGGGCCCCAACGTTGTCCTCACTGTGTCTGCGATGGCCATCACTGCATTGGAATTTGATTCTAAGGCATTGAACTCTACATTCTCTGCCATGGGTCTCCATACACCATAATTAGGATTTGACATTAACTATACTGTCTCAATTAGAGAAAAATAAAGGTATAGTTCTAAAAAACAAGAACAAATATGAATATGAATACAAAAACAAAAAGAAAAAATAGCGCTTTTACGGTTTATCTGTGCGATTTTTGTTATTACTCAAATCGACAATACTTTTTATGTTTTATGCCATAAAGTACCTTTGAGCTAAAGCAAGTTCTTTTGCTGGATCAACCGTCGCGATTTTTCCATCCAACTTAACCTCGTATGTTTCCGGGTCTATTGATATTTCAGGCGTTTTGTCATTCCAGACCATGTCCTGCTTACTTATAGATCTACAGTTCTTCACCGGTAAAATTACTTTCTCAAGACCAAGCTTCTCTGGCACTCCTAGCTGTACGGCTGCCTTTGATGTAAATGTAAAAGATGTCTTTTTTACTGCCTTACCCATTGCTCCAAACATAGGCCTGTAGAATACTGGTTCAGGCGTAGGTAATGATGCATTGGGATCTCCCATGATCGACCAGGCTATAAAGCCTCCCTTGAATACCATTTTCGGCTTTGCAGCGAAGAATGCAGTTGGATACATTACAATATCAGCATATTTGCCCACTTCAAGCGAGCCTAAGTAGTCTGCCACACCGTGAGTAATGGCAGGATTTATCGTTGTCTTTGCAATGTATCTTTTTGCTCTGAAATTGTCATTGTCTACGCCCTGTTCTTCTTGCAATCTCCCTTTCATCTTTTTCATTTTATCAGCTGTCTGCCATGCACGGATTACTACCTCACCAATTCTTCCCATTGCTTGGCTGTCAGAAGAATACATACTCAGCACACCTTCGTCATGCAAAACATCTTCAGCTGCTATGGTTTCAGCTCTGATTCTTGATTCTGCAAATGCGACGTCTTCAGCAACTGCAGGATTCAAATGATGACAAAACATTAACATATCTAGGTGCTCGTCAACAGTATTCACAGTATACGGCCTGGTTGGATTTGTTGAAGATGGAAGTGCAAATTGTTCGCTGGCAATTTTCATAATGTCTGGTGCATGACCGCCGCCAGCTCCCTCAGTATGATAAGTATGCAGCGTTCTTCCATCGATAGCATTTATTGTATCTTCTACATAGGAACATTCATTGATGGAATCAGTATGGATGGCTAACTGCGTATCAGTAGCATCTACTGCTTTTAAAGATGCGTCTAAAACGGCTGCAGTAGTTCCCCAATCTTCATGATCCTTCAAGCCACAGGCTCCAGCCTCTATTTGCTCCAGTTGTGTTGCTAATGAAGGATGTGAATCATTACCCTTTCCTAAGAAACCCCAATTCATCGGCAAGTCCTCTACGCTTTCCATCATTCTACTAATATTGAAGATACCAGGAGTACAAGTAGTTGCATTTGTACCGTCAGCTGGACCAGTTCCACCTCCTATCATGTTGCAAATACCATTGCTTATCCCGTCGACATACTGTTGCGGAGATATCATGTGTATGTGAGTATCAAAGTGCCCTGGGGTGCAAATAGTATGTTCGCCTGCAGTAGCCTCAGTACATGCTGATACTACCATGTTCCTGCTAACTTTGTCCATAGTGTACGGATTACCTGCCTTTCCGACTCCGGCAATTTTGCCATCCTTTATACCAATATCACCTTTTATTATACCTAGCATTGGATCCAAAACAACTGCATTTGTTATTAGAAAATCAAGTGCACCATTTGCATTAGTAATTCCTGGTGTTTGCGCCAGGCCATCTCTTATTGTCTTTCCTCCGCCAAACACACATTCATCTCCTAATGTTAAGAGATCCTTTTCTATCTCTATAGTTAGATCGGTATCGCCAAGCCTGACTTTGTCACCTGACGTAGGTCCAAATAAGTCTGTATATTGCTTGCGGGTTAATTTGAGAACCATTTTATTTTTTCACCTACTCCTCTTATGCGCCTTTGAAGCCTTGCTCCCTGGCCCTCTTCATAGCTGAATTTTTACCGACGGACGATTTTACGCCACCCATTGTCAAACCATTGAAGCCATAAACTATGCGACTACCTCCGAGTTCGCAAAGTTCCACTTCCTTTGAATCGCCAGGTTCAAATCTTATCGATGTCCCAGCTGGAATGTTGAGCCTAAATCCATAGGACTTTTCCCTTGGAAAATCTAATGCTTTATTTACTTCAAAGAAGTGGGTATGTGAACCAATTTGGCAGGGTCTATCCCCGGTGTTCTTCACAGTGAGCTTAACAGTTTTCCTATTAGGATTACAAATGACAGGTTCTGAAGATAGGATATATTCCCCTGGTGTCATGCTAGTATACCTCCTTGCTCTGATCTCTTTTGTCCTCTGAGCTCCTTTTTTTTTGATGATTTTTTAGTTGATTTGATTACCATCATTAATCACCTATTGAACTGGGTCATGCACTGTCACTAATTTAGTGCCGTCTGGAAATGTACTCTCCACCTGCACAGTGTGTATCAGTTCTCCTACCCCAGGCATCACATCCTTTTTCGTTAATAGTTCCCTTGCAGATTTCATGAGCTCGGCTACGCTTTTTCCCTCACGAGCCCCTTCTACAACATAATTGGCAATGTAAGCAACCGTCTCAGGATAATTCAATTTTACTCCCTTTTTCCTTCGCCCTTCTGCTATCTGCGCGGCTGTCCAAATCATCATTTTGTCTATTTCTCTTGGTGCTAACATCATATTGATCTATATACCTCAATCTATACTACCGGTTTGAATTATTTTAAATTTAAAATCACTAATTTATATATATGATTACTTCATCTCTGAAGCTTAATCTATAATATATTGCCGACGTCGGCTAGTCTGATACAAACTCTAATTGGCTACAACTCTCGCAGGAACGACGGCAGATAGCCAATAGTGAATTTCTTCAAATGTTCCATTTTTCCTTACCGGTAGCATGTAATCATGGATACTACTTAATGCATTAATTGTAAGAAAATTTGTTGTTATCATACTACCAAGCATGTTTGTAACTATAGTGCCTACCCCCTTTCGAATAATAATTTCTCGAATTTCTGAATAAGGAATAACGAAGTTCGAGGAACTGCCTTTCTTAAGATTAGATTCAGGGTCTGTAACTATTGGAGGTTTTTTTAAATCAGACAGTTTCAAATTTTGTTTTGATACTAGCATATATGGAAATGGTGCCATCCCGGCTATATACCCCAGATCCACAAATTTTCTGATAAATTTTTTCTTGCTAATTATTATCCTATGGGTAGTAAAATCAAGCAAAAAATTGTTTCCCCAACCACCTTTATCCTCTGAACTTAATCTAATAATTACTTCCTCAAAACCACTCCGCTGACACCAAGAGATGAAAGTCTTGATCTTTTCAACATCGGATTTCCCTTGTAATGAATGATCTCCTGCGAATATTAAAAACCGCTCGAAATCTTCTGGTTGCATAAGTAACCCAAATCTATTACGCTGGTGTGGGATTTATAGATGTAAATCTGTCCTTGAAACTCATATTCTGCTCAACTAAAATGTTCACGTTAGAAAAAAAGAAACGCCGCGAATGCTGAGCGTGTTTTTTTGCAGGCCTCCCCTTTCGGTTATGGTGCTGGTCGTGACCAGCCAATTCCTGCAGGGATATGGGAAAAACCAGAAATCCCAAGTAGGAATACCCATGCTGTAAAGACAAATGGTCCTGTCAGAGCAGGCAACCCCCACATTCCAAAAAACCTTTGCAGAGCAGGCATCACAATTACCGAACATGCAACAGTGGCTAAAATCGCCATCATGAATGATTGTGGAGTCAGCGGAACGAAGCTTGTAAGAGCTATCATTACAAGTACCTGATTAAATCCATGCAGTCCTAATCTAATCTCCGCTGTCGGTAATTTTGTGAGAATTGCCAAGGCAGCTCCTATTGCTGATCCTATAAGAGCCATCAATCCTGCTAAAAATAAAGGTGAAAATTCATTCCATTGAGATGTATATCCGTTTGTAAACCAAGGCCTAGCCTGTCCAGCGATAAGAGGTGCCAGCTCAAATGAAAGGGTTAAACCTACGACCCAGAAAATACCTGTCTTCCAGTTCTCAACAAAAGTGACTTGGGATACACCCTTTAATGTGGCTATAATGAATTCCTTCGCAGTCCATTTAAAGCCATCACCTGGGGCTGGATTACTGCTATTTGCAATCAATTCTTCTTTTGGAGGAGGTGGCGCCGAAGGCCAAATGTCATGTCCGTACCTTTTGCTCGCATACATCATAGCCCAGGTCGTAAAAATGAAGGATGATGTAAATCCTGGAATTGCCCACGAAGCCTTTGTCCCATTTAACACAAAGAGATCGCCCATAAGATGGGAGAACGCCATCCAAGTGACTGCCGTGACGGCGGCGCCAAAAACCGATATGAAGAATGTAGCCTTGTTTGCTTTTACAAAAGGACCAGACCAAAATGCCATTCCTGTCAAAATGGAGTTGTAACCAAACAGACCAAATGTAACAAGCCCATACGGTGCACCAAATAAGATGGCCATTCCAGCACCTATTAATCCTGACAAGACCATCATTGCACCAGCTTTTCTAGATGCCAAAAATACACCTGCTAATATCAGAATTCCTGTAATCGGAGAGCTGAACAATGGGACTTCAGCAATTCCATTGAACAATGTGAAGAAGAAGTCTAAGGCAGGGTTCCCAGTAGAATAAACCGCAGATGCCATAAAATTTGTTTTTGAAGAAGTATTTTTTAACGATTTTTAGGACATATCTATTTATTAATATAACAGTATATCTTGGTGAAATGCCGGCTAGTATGAAAATAATATCTGAATCAGTAGCATTTAGCTACCATTGCAGTAACTCAACTTAGCATATACAAGCGACAGTCATGGGTGTAATGAAGCAAAGCTATCGTTCTCTGGAAGACATATCAATAAGCTAGGCAAAGGTACAAGGTTTCACATACATCAGTAGAGGCTTGGTTTCCACATTGCTATTGGTCAAATTTTCATAAGGATAAAGAACACAAAAGAAAAATCTGTCAACTGGTAGACGTATGACGGGCTACTCTAATGTATACACACATACTATGCAAGGATTGTTTATCATTTCATGGATTTTAGATTGGTATTTTTGAAACGTATAGTATCGTCAATCATATTGTGGATTTTCAATCGCGTTGCCATCAGAAAATTGATAATTTCCAGTCTTTCTTCTGGCTCAATAGTTCTATGAATTTCATCTATTAAGCCATCTAGTCGAGCAAGAGTAATCTTCAAAGCTAAAGCAGTCTTCTTAGTAACACGTACTACATTAACTGATTTTGATATGCCTTTAGTGTAGTCATTCTCGCAACTACATCTGCCTTCTTGTTTCAGAATCGATTTTACTTCTCTGATCTGTCTTACAGTAAGGTTATTCCTTATCACGTGGCTTATTATTTCTGATTGTGTTTGTGCAGGTATATTCGACAGTTCTATCGCTTGACTAACATTTAGTCTCTGGGAGAGAATCTGCTGTTTGATTTCGTCAGGTAACTTTAGGAGTTGAATCCTATGTGATATATATTCTTCACTTATACCTAACTTCCTTGCCAGTTCACTGACGCCCCCCCATCCAAAATCTATTACATATCTTCTAAATGCTTCTGCCTCTTCTATTGGGTCCATTGATTTGCGTTGGATATTTTCTGTCAACTGCAGTTCGTACGCTTGCTTGTCTGAAAATTCACGAATTCTGCATGGCATAGAACGCCATCTAAGAGATCTGCAGGCTTGAAACCGTCTATGACCTGCTACTATTTCAAATCTCTGACCAAACGGGCGTATCAGAATAGGTTGGAGCAAACCGTGCTCCCTAATACTGTTTACTAAGGCATCATCATCTGGGCTGTCTTTGTGAAACTTGTCTCGAATAGCGAATTGTGATGGATGTATCATTTTCATTTCAATTTGCTCTACAATACTCGCATCAACAAACTCCATAAGACGAAATACCATATGCAGTACTTATAACTTACTCCCCTGTTGAGAATATACAATATAGTTTACCAAAATAAGGGCTAGTTGGCTGTATACAATCAATAAACGGCAAATTACTCGGACAAAATAGAAGGCACAATTGTTTAGCAAACTTTGAGAAGTAGGCGATTTCGCTTCAAATTTAATTTAAAACCTGCAAGCCAATATAATATGAATAAGAGAAAAAGAATTAAGGAATAAGCGGATAGACGTTTAGACCGGAGAATACTACTATTGAGCAAAAAAATACTTTCAATTCGGAACATCAACATTGAAACGCTTGGTACATTAGAACCGTTATTCCGTTCAGATGGTTTCCAAATTGAGGAAGTTAATGCCCAAAAGGACCGCGTGCCATTTAGTCCGGGTCAATACAATGCAATAGTGATTCTAGGCGGTCCTATGTCTGCTTATGATAACTTAAGCTATCTTGCTAGAGAACAGGAATTGATAAGAAATGCAATAAGAAAAGAAATTCCTATTCTTGGGATTTGTTTAGGGTCACAATTGATCGCACAGGCTATTGGAGGAAGAGTTCACAGAGGTCCAAAAAAGGAAATCGGATGGTCTCAAGTCATTCTTACCCCCAATGGAC
>Ga0075424_100006117_pt1 | contig 11564 bp, 6 predicted proteins | sample SoiMethybrSBSTD3_FD_75301 | JGI IMG/M metagenome (GOLD analysis project Ga0075424, IMG submission 75301) | Bulk soil microbial communities from a Populus tree surrounding site in Tennessee, USA - Soil MetaG P. TD hybrid SBSTD3 | ecosystem: Environmental > Terrestrial > Soil > Tree plantation...
GAAAACCATGTGACGGTGGGTGAAGGTGTGGTTCCCGAGCTCGTGGCCGCTCGCCGCCAGGGCGTGTGCTGCGGCCGGTGCGGAGGAGATCGCTCCGCCAATGAGAAAGAACGTGGAGCGAACGTTCCGCGACTGGAGAATCCGAAGCATGCTGTCCACCCGCGCATCGGTTGGCCCATCGTCGAACGTGAGGGCAACGACGGAGTCGGACGTCTTCACCCGTGAGACCGGCATCGTGAAGAGTTGCAACGTGCGCGAGCGGGCCAGCGCGCGCAGACCGGCTGCGAGCAGCACGATGGCAATGACCCCGGCCGTCACAACGGAACGCTTCACCACCTCTCGTTGTCGTGCGTGATCGTGAACCTAACGCGTCGAATCCGCCCCCGATAACGTCGCCGCCCGGTCCAACGCCCTCACCGCCGCACGAACTTCCCGATCGAGCAAAGCGTCGACGCTGTAACCGCCAGTGTCTCCCCACCGCGCGCGTGCCACTGCTTCGACCAGCAAACGATGCACCAACGCCTCCGATTCGGCGTCCGATGGGATGACGACCCCCTGCTTGGCCGCGAACGCGCGGAAGTCCGTAACGGCACCCGGCGTCACGCCCGGCGCGCGGAGAAACGCGTCCAGCGACCCTAACGACGCCGCGTTCGCGTTGACGTACCCGCCGACCCAGGACAACACGACGTCCTGTTCCTCGAGTCGCGCCAACCACAGCGGAGCCGACCGCGCCTCGTCCAACAGCACGTCGGGATAGATGCCACCGCCGCCGAACACGCGGCGCCCGCCCCTCGTCACGCACGCCGGCCGGCCTGCCGTGTCCCGATCCGCACGCGCCAGGCGGTAATACTCATGCGTCGTGATCGATCGGTATTGCCGCTGCACCACACGCCCACACGGAGTCTTCACGTGCCCGATCACGAGCACGATCGCGGACCCGTCCGCGAGCGGAAACCCGCGCATGAGCAGCGACTTCCCGAACGTCGGTCGGCCGACGATCAGGGCCCGATCGTGATCCTGCAGGGCGCCCGCGACGAGCTCCGACGCGCTCGCCGTTCCGCCGTTGGTCATGACCACGATCGGGTAGCGGCGCTCACTCCGCCAGAACGAGCGGGATACGCGTCCGGTGTCCGTCACCTCCTTCTTGCGACCCTCGGCGGTGTACACGATCGCGCCCTTCGGCAGGAACTCGCCGGCGACGTCCGCCGCTTCCTTCACACTCCCGCCACCGTTGTCGCGCAGGTCCAGGACGAGCCGCTTGAGCCCGCGCTTCTCGAGACGGTCGAGCGCGTCGTGCAGATCGTCCGCCACGCGCTCGGCCGCAAACGTCGTAATGCGGACGTACGCGGTTCCCGCCGAGTCGATGAGCATTGCCACCGGCACGGCCGATGCCGCGTCGAACCGCTCCCGGGGGACGCGGCGCTCCAGCCTAACGATGGGCCCGTCCTGACGGCGTCGCTCGAGACTAAGCGTCACCGTCGTTTGCTTCGGCCCCGACAGGCCGATCTCGAGCTCCTCGGCGCTTTCCGCGCTCACCGGCGCGCCGTCCACCGCGATGAGCTCATCGCCCGGGAGGATGTCGAGCCGGCTCGCCGCCGTTCCCGGGGCCACGCTCACGACGACCGGGGCGCCACCGATGAACACGAATGAAACCGGCACTGGATGGAGCTTTCCCGACCGAAGCTGGTCTTCCTTCGCCGGGTCGAGCCGCATAGCCGGAATCACATACGAGTGCGGATCCGCGGCTCGCACCATCCCCTGAATGGCCGCCATGAGCAGCTCGTGCGTATCGACGGAGTCAGGGTGATTCACCCGGATCTGGTTGAGCACCTGCGTGAACATCTGCAGGTCTTCATACGTCGTTCGGGGACGCACCGGGCTCCGGGGGGCATCCTGCGCGCCCGACGCGTCAGGCGTGATCATCCACGCAATCAGCGCGGCGGCGATGACGTGTCTGACGCGGCACGCCAGCGACATTCGGCTCATGGCTTGGCTGGGGTGCTCTGGAGGATGTCCGTGACCTCACGGAGCCGTGTCGTCGCGAACTGACGCTGGGGTTCGTTCTGGCTCGCCCGTGCCAGGTACGCCGTGTATGCCGCTTGCGCGTTCTTGCCGTCGCCGAGCCGCTCGTACACCTGGCCGAGCGCGACCTGAGGCAAGGCAAAATATGGCTCGAGCGCCACGGCTTTCTTCAACTGCTCGCTCGCTTCCTGATACTTCCCGGCTGCGGCCAGCGCCCAGCCGTACACGTAGCGCAGGAAGGGCTCATCGCCCGCGATCTGGACAGCGAGGTCCAGCTCATTGAGCGCCGTCGTGGTGTCCTGCATGCCTAACGCCAGCATGCCAAGCCGCTGGTGCGCCGGGTAGAACGCGAGGTCCTCCTGGAGCGCCTTGCCATACGCCTCGCGAGCGCCGGCGAAATCGTTCTGCTGCTCCAGCAGCGTGCCGATGGTGTGCTCGAAGAGTGCCTTCGAGTCGTAGAAGTACACGAGGTCCTTCGTGTCACGCGACCGCATCTCCGTCAGGGCCAGTCGAAATTGCGCCAAGGCACTGTCCAGCTGTCCCCTCATTCCGAAAATGCGTCCGCGCTCGATGCGGACGCCCGCCTTGAACTTCATGGACTTCTCCGCCGAAGCGTACAAGCCGAGCGCGTGGTCGAATCGGCCGTCGCCGTACGCCACCCAGGCCCGGAACTCCGGGCGCGCATTATTGAGCCTGAGCCAGGACTCGATCATGAAGTCCACCTCACCCCGGCTCACATCGCTGCCGCTTCGTCGCGCGTCGCGGATCATCTCCTGTGCGATATGCGCCGTCAGCAGGCGCTTATCGAGTTGGCGATACAGGAGCGGATTCAGATTCAGCGCGCGCAGGTACAGCGAATCGAGCGCGCGGAGCTGCTTCGAGTCTCGAGCGTGCTGGCCACCGTCGATGAAGGTTCTTCGCAAACCGTCGTCCACCATGAGGAGGGAAGCTCGACGGGCGTACAGCGCTTCGGCTGACCCGGGATTGAGGCGCGCCGCCCAGTAGAACGCCGCGGCAGCCGCTTTCGGGTCCAGCTCGAAGAGCCTGACGCCGTAGTCGAAGTACGCCTGCGCGTCGTTCGTGTCGGCGACCGCACCCTTTGGGCGCGGGACCTCCGGACCGAGGCGCTGTGCGCCGGCCGGCGCAGCGCATGGTACGGCGAGGATGAATGCGATGAAGACCCTCATCGGGAAGGCGGCAATGCGGCTCATTCGAATGGGTTTCTTGGAACGGCGTGGGCGTTGTGGCGGCACCGGCGCTGCAAGCGGTCGCTGGGCGACCGGGAAACGAAAGATGCACAATGGACGAGGTCGGTGACAGTGATCCACGCCGTGGTCGTCACAAATGTGGCGGATTGGGAGGTTTTCACATCGAAATCGTGGCCGGTGGCTCCGAGGTTGCAGCAGGCGTTAGGTGGATCGACACGCCGCCCACATGGGGTGTGGCACTACGGTCGGAACAGACGAGGTCAGCCAGACCAGGCGACGACGCTTGCGCGGTTCTTCTTTCGCCTCGACGTTCGCCAGTCTCCGCACCGCCCGTTTGACGAGCTCTTCGAACGCTGGCTCGCCAACTCGAAAGAGGTGGCTCCTTGATGGCGCCAACCTGGAAACCAGGTCGGCATTCTGGCGGTACGCGCTCGCGCCGCTCATTCTGTCGGCCATCATCGCGACCTCCCTGTTTGCGCTAGCCGACCATCACCTTCCGCCCCAATCGGTAACCGACTGGATCAGCCTGTCGATCTATTTCCTGACCGGCTTCATCATCATCCAGCTCATCGTTCGCGAACGTTCGGCACGCACGCGAAGCCGGCTCAGCGAGACCCGTTACCGCGAGCTTGTCGAGTCCTCTCAGGATCTCCTCTGGTCGGTCGACCTGAACGGGAGGTCGACCGATCTCACCGAGCGTCGGCTGCGAGAGGATGCACTTCAGCTATTTCGGTCGCTCATGGAGCAGAGTGCCGACGGGATCCTGATCCTGGACGGCGCGACGCACACGATCCTCGATGTGAACGAGACGTTCTGCCGCTGGCTCGATTACACGCGGGAAGAGCTGAAAGGGGGAACGACCGAGCGAGTCGTTTGCCCGCACCCGCGCATGAGCTGGGAGGAGCGGGTGGCGGAGGTGCACCGACTCGGCCACCGTATCGATCCTAACGCGGCGCCGCGAATGATCGAGGTAGAGTACCGGCGGCAGGACGGAACGCGGGTCCCTCGCGAGGTTGGCTTCCAGTACGTCGCCGTGCAGGAGCACGAGCTCATCGTCGTCGTTGCACGAGACGTTTCGGAGCGACGGCGGCTCGAGCTACAGCTGCACCAGGCGCAGAAGATGGAAGGCATCGGCCGCCTCGCGGGTGGCATTGCTCACGACTTCAACAACGTGCTCACGGCGATCGTGGGCTACACGGGCATGGCACGCGCCGCTCTGCCGCCGAACCACGCCGCTGTCGCCGACCTGGACGAGGTGCGCCGCGCAGCAGAGCGTGCGTCGGCGCTGACCCGCCAGCTGCTCGCGTTCGCGCGCAAGCAGATCATCCAGCCGCAGCTCGTCTCGATCAATCAGCTGCTCGACGGCGTCGAGCCGATGCTCAAGCCGCTGATCGGTGAGGACATCGTGCTGACGGTGCTGACGGCAAGCGACCTGTGGCTCGTGAGCGCGGACCCCAGCCAGGTCCAGCAGATCGTCCTGAACCTCGCCGTGAACGCTCGCGATGCGATGCCGTCCGGCGGAACGCTCACCTTCGAGACCGCCAACGTCGTTCTCGGAGCAGAGTACGCGCGCGCCCACCCGGACGTGGCGCCTGGCGAGTACGTGCGTCTCGCGGTAACGGACACGGGCATCGGGATGGACGAACAGGTCCAGCAGCACATCTTCGAGCCGTTCTTCACGACGAAGGAGCGCGGTCGCGGTACCGGTCTCGGTCTGGCGACCACGCACGGAATCGTTAGGCAGAGCGGCGGGCACATCTGGCTGTACAGCGAACCGGGACGCGGGACGACGTTCAAGATCTATCTGCCGCGGGCGACGGAAGGCGTGACGCCGCTCCCGCGCGTGGAGGCGCCGCTCGCGCGACCGGGGTGGGAGACCGTGCTGGTCGTGGAGGACGAGGCGATGGTCCGCCGCTTCGCCGTGAGCGCGCTCGAGCGGCTGGGGTACCGCGCGCTGGAGGCGCCTAACGGTGAGACGGCGCTCGAGACTGCGGCGGCGTTCACCGGGCCGATCCATCTGCTGTTCACGGACGTCGTGATGCCGCACATGAATGGCCACGAGCTCGCGACGCGCATTCGCGAGCGGCAGCCCGACGTGCGCGTGCTCTACGCGTCGGGCTATACCGACAACACGATCGTCCACCAGGGCGTGCTGGAACCGGGCCTCGCGTTCCTGCAGAAGCCGTACACCGCCGTGGAGCTCAGCGCGAAGGTGCGGGAGGTGCTCGACGCACCGGTCGAGTGCCTAACGTGATCGTTCCGAGGGCTGCGACGTGACGTTCCGCCCCACTCCGCAGATCCACCCGTTGCCGCGGTGCTCGACCATGTGCACGTCCGAAGAGCCAGCGGCCGCAAATAACTGACGGTGCTCGTCGACGCTCAAGTGCGTCGACCCCAAGGCTTCATTGCAACGCGTTGCAGTCTGTCGAAGCGGCCACCCTTGTAGTTCTCGGCGATCATGATGAGCACGCCGCCGGGCTTGAGCACGCGGCGAATCTCCTGCATGCTGCCTACGAGATCCGGCCAGTAGTAGTGCGTCTCGATGGCCGTGGCGAGATCGAACGTGCCGTCAGCAAACGGCAGCTGCGACACCGAGGCCTTTCGAATGTCCACTCGACCTGCGGCGATGAGTGCGGCGTTTCTGCGGCTGGACACGGCGACACTTCCATCCGCGTGGTCGACCCCACAGACCGTGCCGTGCGTCGCGATCGCGGACAGCCGGTTCACGGTTGCGCCGCCGCCACAGCCGATGTCGAGGATCGCGAAGTCAGGCTCGATCGTGACGTGCTGCAGTCCCCATTCGGTGAGGCCCGAGTGGGAGCGATTCATGATCCACAGGAACGGCCGCCCAACCCACCGGCCCGGTTTCCGAACCTGCCTCAGGAGATACGCCGTCGCGAACACCCACACCGCGCCGGCGAGCAACTGTCGCCACAGTGGCGCGTCCGCGGGCGCACTACCTGGCGCCCAAAGCACATCGCCTCACGCCACCTTGTTCATCCCGTTCAACGCCGCAACCTTGTACGCCTCGGCCAGCGTCGGATAGTTGAACACCGTGTCCCGGAAGTAGTCGATCGTCCCGCCCAGCGACAGCACCGCCTGGCCGATGTGAATGATTTCGGTCGCGCTCTCGCCCATCACGTGGACGCCGAGCAACCGGAGCGTGTCGGGGTCGAACAGCAGCTTCAGCATCCCCCGTTCGTCGCCGATCATCTGCGCCCGCGCCAGCTCGCCGAATCGAGACAGACCCACCTCGTACCGAATCTTGCCGGCCGTCAGCTCCCGCTCCGTCCGGCCCACCATCGAGATCTCGGGAATGGTGTAGATCCCGAACGGCAGGAGGTGCGGCGCCGTCTTCATCGGCAGGCCTAACGAGTGGGACACCGCCAGCCGACCCTGCTCCATCGACGTCGCCGCCAGGGCAGGGAAGCCGATCACGTCCCCCGCCGCATAGATGTGCGGCACTGACGTCTGGAAGAACTCGTTCACCGTTATCTTCCCGCGCGGATCGGCGGCGATCCCTGCCGCTTCGAGCCGAAGCAGATCGCTGTTTGCCTGGCGCCCCACCGCGTACAGCAGCGCGTCGCCCTTTACCGTCTTGCCGCTCTCGAGCTGCGCAATCACGCGGTCGCCATTGCGCGACACCGACAGCACCTTCTCGCCGAGCCGGAACGTCACCCCCTCCTCGCGCAGGTGATGACACAGCGACTCGATCAGTTCGTGGTCCGCGAAGTCGAGCAGCGTCGGCCGCTGGTCGATGAGCGTCACGCGCGTGTTGAGCGCCGTCATCATTGCCGAGTACTCGAGCCCGATCACCCCACCGCCGACCACGATCAGCTCGCGCGGGATGAGCGGGAGGTGCAGCAGCTGGTCCGAGTTGAACACCCGTTCCCCGTCCGTCACGATCAACGGATTCTCGGCTGGCCGCGTTCCACAGGCAATGAGGATCGTGTCCGCGGTGATCTTCGTCGTCGTGCCCTCGGAGCTCTCGATCTCGATCGTGTTGGCGTCGGCGAACCGCGCCATCCCGTTGATCGCCGAGACCCCGTTGCGCTTGAGCTGCGACTTCACCACGTCGATCTCGCGCTGCAGGACGATATCCACGCGCTGCGAGAGGTCTCGCGGCGAGATATCCTCCTTCGCCCGGTAGTCGGCACCGTAGAACGTGCGTTGGCGAATCCCGGTGAGGTACAGAATCGCCTCGCGCATGGTCTTGCTCGGTATGGTCCCGAGGTGCAGGGAGCATCCGCCAACCATCTCGCGGCGGTCGATCACCACGACCTTCTTGCGGAGCTTCGCCGCGGCAATCGCGCCTTTCTGCCCGGCGGGGCCGCTGCCGATGACGGCGAGATCGTAATGGGGGGCGCTCATGCGTGGGATATATGGGTCCGGGGTCCCGCCCGCGAGGGCGGTTTGTGACGCGCCGTACGAACTTTGCGTCACTCACCGACGGGAGGCTACACGCCCAAGGGTGTACGGCGGCTAACCCTGCCGTCCGGCAACCGGCGGATACCGGGTTCATGCAGCAGCCGGGCAAATCCCGGTAACAGCGAGGTGGACCAGTGTTGCTCTTGTCCGGAGGCAAGCGCGGCGAGATGATGGCCTGACCGCTTTGATGACGGCCTGACCCGCTTTTGTAGAAATGGAGACCGCGTCATATCATCCGGGCGTGAACCGACTTGTCACACGTTCCGCCGCCGTCGTCGTGCTGTTCTCGATGACGCTGTTCGTGAACGCCGCGCTGTTGTTCGCCGTGCAGCCGATGTTCTCGAAAATGGTCCTGCCGATGCTCGGCGGAACGCCGGCCGTATGGAACACGTGCATGCTGTTCTTCCAGGCGGCGCTGCTGTGCGGATACCTCTACGCGCACGTCACGAGTCGGTGGCTCGACGTCCGCAACCAGTCGATCCTGCAGATCGCGCTCTTTGGGCTCACGTTCCTAACGCTGCCGGTTGCCGTCGCGTCGGGATGGCGGCCGACGGGTTCCGAGATGCCGGTGTGGTGGTTGGCGGGGCTCCTGGTCGTGTCGCTCGGCGCTCCGTTCTTCATGCTGTCCACCGGCGCGCCGCTGCTGCAGCGCTGGTTCAGCGAGACCGGTCATCCATCGGCGGAGAACCCGTACTTCCTCTACGCCGCGAGCAACCTCGGAAGCATGGTGGCGCTGCTCGCGTACCCGGTCCTCATCGAGCCGACACTGCGCCTCGAGCAGCAGAGTCACCTGTGGACCGCCGGATACGTGGTACTCGCCGCGCTGATCGCGACGTGCGCGTTCGTCGTGAGGAGTCGCCTCGTGCGCGGCTCGCTGACCGCGAGCGGTACGACCCGACGCACCGTTGCCGCGGATGCCATCGCCGCGGACATCGACTCGTTGAGCGCCCTGCCGATCGTCTCGGCGAGTGCCGATGCGGAGCGGCTCACGGTCTGGCGCCGCGTACGTTGGGTGCTGCTCTCGTTCGTGCCATCGAGCATGCTGCTCGCCGTCACGACGTATCTCTCCACGGACGTGGCTTCGATCCCGCTGCTGTGGATCGTGCCGCTCGCGATCTACCTGTTCACGTTCGTCATCGTGTTCGCGCGGAGGGTCGTCATCTTCCGCCACGCGTTCGCGGTATGGCTCCAGCCGCCGTTCCTGCTGATCCTCGGCGTGGCAATAGCGCTCATGATGCAGCGCAGTGTGACGGCGCTCGCGCCGACGCACTTGGCGGCATTCTTCCTCACGGCCCTCGTGTGCCACGGCGAACTCGCCGAAGACCGGCCCTCGGTCGCGCACCTCACCGAGTTCTATCTCTGGCTGTCGGTGGGCGGTGTGCTGGGCGGGGTCTTCAACGTCATCGTCGCGCCACAGGTCTTCGATTCCGTCGTCGAGTATCCGATCGCGATCGTGCTCGCGGCGGCGTTGCGCCCGACGCTCGCGAAGCGCGGCCCGCTCGCACGCGAGCTCGACGTCATTCTCCCCGCTGCGCTGGGCGTGGCCATCGTGTTCCTCATGCGTGCCGGGTTCCCGCCCGCATCGTGGGGCGACAGGGCACCAGTGTGGATATTCGGCGTCTACGCGATCGCCGTTCTCTGCTTCCAGCGCCACCCCATTCGCTTCGCGCTCGGCATCGCGGCGATCTTCATCGGAGCCGCGTTAGGCCGAGGGACCGACCAGACGCTGCTGTTCAAGGGCCGGAGCTTTTTCGGCGTGTACCGCGTGACGAAGCTTCCAAAGCATCGTGCGCTGCAGAACGGTACCACGACGCACGGCGGACAGAGCATCTACCCGGAATTTGCAACCGAGCCGCTGACGTACTACCACCGCGACGGCCCCCTCGGCCAATCGTTCGCGTCGCTGATGCGGAAGAACCCCGATCGCCGCGTGGCGATCGTGGGGCTCGGAACGGGGACGATTGCGTGCTACGGGCGCTCGAACGAGACGTGGACGTTCTATGAGATCGATCCGCTGATCGAGCGCATTGCGTTCAACCCGAAATACTTCACCTATCTGCGCGACTGTCCGCCCGCGAAGCGGATCGTGCTCGGCGATGCACGGCTGTCGATGCAGCAGGCACCGGACTCGAGCTACGACTTCATCATTCTCGATGCGTTCAGCTCCGACGCAATCCCCGTACACCTGATGACGCGCGAGGCGCTGCAGCTCTATCTGCGGAAGCTCGCCCCGGGCGGCTCCATCGCGTTCCACATCAGCAACCGGTACCTGAACCTCGAGCCGGTGCTCGTCGAGCTCGCGCGCGACGCGAAGATCGCCGGGATCGTCGGCGCCGATACGTCGATCACGGCGAGCCAGCGCGCGTCGTACAAGATGGATTCGCGCTGGGTGGTGCTGTCGCGGAAGGCGACCGACCACGCGGAGCTCGCGGTGAAGCCAGGTTGGCATGTGCTTCCGCCGAAGTCGACGGTCGGACTGTGGACCGACGACTTCTCGAACGTGCTCAGCGTGTTTCGCTGGCGGTGACGGGGTCGGTCCAGGCGGCACGATACGCGACGCTGCGGCGGTATGGCGCGAGGCCGGCCGCGAGCAGAGCGGCGGCGCCGGCGAGCCCGATGAGCGTGACCCAGAGCAGTGAATAGCGGATCGCCGAGTCTCTGCCGTACACCATGCTCGTGAGGACGCCAGCCACGCTCGGCCCGAGCCCGAGGCCCACGAGGGTGATCACCGACATGGAGAGCGCGGCCGCCTGCGCCCGCATGCGATTCGGCGTGATCTCCTGTACCGCCGCCGCGGCAGCGCCGAACGCGAACGACGCGAAGAAGTTGTAGGGAACGAGCGCCGCGACCGCGAGCGAGGCGCCAGGTGCGAGCGTGTAGATGGTGCCGCAGACGATGTTGCCGATCGCGGCGATGATGCCCACGAGGAGCTTCGCGTCGGTGTGGCCGCGCGCCAGCAGGGCGTCGGCCACGCGCCCGCCGACCACGACACCCAGGACCCCGATGGTGCTGGTGAGGATGCCTAACGTGATCCCCGCCCGCGCCGCCGTCCAGCCGTAGGTTCGGATGAGAAACGTCGGCAGCCACGCCGCCGTGGCGAAGTTCACGAGCGCGAACAGTGCGTAGCCGCCGCTGTGACAGAACAACGTCCGGGCATTCGCGCGCAGGTATGCGACGACCTCGGCGACGGCGAACGGGCGTGAATCCCGCTGCCCGGTCTCGTGCCGAACAGGCTCGCGAACCGTCGCCATGAGCAGTGCTACGAGGATGCCTGGTAAGCCGACCAGGACGAATACCTGCTGCCACGGTCGCATCTCGCCGAGCAGCGGCCAGACGACCGTCGCGGTGCCGTCGAAGCGACTGAGCAGTGCTCCCCCGATCAGGTTCGCGAGCCCCGCACCGAGGTAGATGCCGAGGGCGTAGACGCTGAGCGCGGTGGCACGCCGGTCCGGAACGAAATAGTCCGCGATCAGCGACAGCGCCGGTGCGGCGAGCGCTGCTTCGCCGATCGCGACGCCGAACCGTGCCAGCAGGAGCTGCTCGTAGCTCCTTGCCATCCCGCACAGCACCGTCATCGCGCTCCAGCCAGCGATCCCCATGCCGATGATGGCGCGGCGGCTCGCGCGGTCCGCAGCCCTGCCTAACGGGATGCCGAGGAGGGTGTAGAACAGCGCGAACGCGAGTCCGTAGAGAATCCCCATTTGCGCGTCGGAGATCCCGAGGTCGCGACGGATTGGGCCGACGAGGAGGCCCAAAATCTGCCGGTCGATGAACGCCGAGGTGTTCGCGAGTGTGAGCACCGCGACGACGTACCACGCGTACCGAGATGGCGGGTACGCATCCGTCGCGCTGCGTCGCGCGTCGTCAGGCGCCACCGCGTCCGAAGAGCCGCAGGAACCAGCGCCC
>Ga0075424_100006119_pt1 | contig 11558 bp, 10 predicted proteins | sample SoiMethybrSBSTD3_FD_75301 | JGI IMG/M metagenome (GOLD analysis project Ga0075424, IMG submission 75301) | Bulk soil microbial communities from a Populus tree surrounding site in Tennessee, USA - Soil MetaG P. TD hybrid SBSTD3 | ecosystem: Environmental > Terrestrial > Soil > Tree plantation...
GCTGGGCTTCGAGGAGGTGCGCACCTCGGGCCTCGTGGCGGAGCGGCTGCGCAAGCTGGGGCTCGAGCCCAGGACCGGCGTGGGCAAGACGGGCGTGCTCGCGCGCATCACCGGCGGCCGGCCGGGGAAGACCGTGCTGCTGCGCGCCGACATGGACGCGCTGCCGATCCGCGAGGAGAACGAGGTCCCGTACCGCTCGCAGAACGACGGGCGCATGCACGCGTGCGGCCACGATTGCCACACGAGCATCCTGCTGGGCGTTGCGCGCCGGCTCGTGGCGGAGGCGAAGGACATGAAGGGCAGCGTCGTGCTCTGCTTCCAGCCCGCCGAGGAGCTGGGCGGCGCCAAGGGCGGCGCGACGGCGATGATGAAGGACGGCGCGCTCGAGTGGGCCAAGGCGGACGCCGCGTTCGGGCTGCACGTGTGGCAGGACCTGCCGCTCGGGATCGTCGGCGTCACCGCGGGACCGTGGATGGCCTCGGTGGACGACTTCACGGTGACGTTCAAGGGCAAGGGCGCCCATGCCGCCATGCCGCAGGCGGGGCGCGACCCGGTGGTGGCGCTGGCGCACGCGGTCACAGCGCTCCAGACGCTGGTGAGCCGCAACACGGATCCGCTCAAGGAGCTGGTGGTGAGCGTCACCCAGATCCGGGCCGGCTCGGCGTTCAACATCATCCCCGAATCGGCGTGGATGAACGGCACGGTGCGCGTGTTCGACCGCGATCTGTGGGCGCGCGTTCCGCGTGACTTCGAGCGCGTCGTGCGCGGCGTCGCCGCGGCGCTCGACTGCGAGGTCGACATCGCATACGAGCGCGGCAACCGCCCGACCGTGAACGACCCGGCCATGGTGCCGGTCCCGCGCGCCGCGGCGGCCAGCGTGGTGGGCGCGTCCAACGTGCGCACCGACGTGCGCACCATGGGGGGCGAGGACTTCTCCATGTTCCTCGAGCGACTGCCGGGGGCGTTCATCGCCGTCGGCTCGCGCAACGAGGAGCGCGGCCTCATTTACGGTCATCACCAACCCCGCTTCGACGTGGACGAGCAGTGCCTCCGGATCGGCGCGGAGGTGCTGCTCGAGACGACGCGCCGGTACCTCGATTCGTGAGCGCCGCGCGCGGTCGCCGCTGGCGCGCCGGCGGAGCCGGACCGCGTCGCTCGGAGCGCCGGCCACGGCGCGTGGAACGCAAGCCGGCGGCCGCGGCGGCCCTGGCCGCGCTGGCGCTCGCGTTCGCGATCGCGCCGGCCCGCTCGGACTGGCTGGCGCCGGACGCCAGCTACCGCGACGCGCAGATGCTGCTGCGCTACGCCACGCGCGACACCGCGGGCCACGGGAACGATCCCGCGCTCCTCGACACGCTGGCCACAGCGCTCCTGCGAATCGGCCGCGTGCCCGAGGCGCGCAAGCTCTTCGAACGCGTGCTCGCGGCGCGCCCCGGCGATCCGTCTGCCGCGGCCGGACTGGGCAAGCTCGCGCTGTGGGCCGATCGCAACGCCGAGGCCGAAAGCCTGCTCGCTCTGGCGGGCGACGTGGAGCAGGCGCGCGCCGAGCTCTACGTGGCGCGGCTCCGGCAGGGCGAGTGGAACGGCGCCGCCGAGATGAGCGAGGCGGTCCAGGACGACGGCCGGAAGCCGCTGCTCGAGCGGCTGGCGGGCAGCGAGCCCATGCGGGTGCAGGGCGAGCGCGCGAAGCTGGTGTTCGAGCGGCTGTGGCCCGCACCACTCCTCAAGGTGCGCTTGAACGGCGCCACCGTGCTGATGATGGTGGACACCGGCACTCCGGGCGTGCTCCTCGACCACGCCGCGTTCGTTCAGGACGCCGTCACGCCGGTGGAAGGCCAGCGTCTGACGCCGTGGACCGGCACGCGCGTCGCCGTGCGCAACGCGATGATCCAGAAGCTGGAGATCGGCGGCGTCACGTTGAGCGACGTGCCGGCCGCCGTGCTCTCGCTCCACAAGCTGAGCCTCGAGGTGAGCCCGCAGGGGGCGGAGGTGGCGGGCGTCATCGGCATGAGCGTGCTGCGCCGATTCGACGTGTCGTTCGACTACCGCAAGCGCATTTTCGAGCTGGCGCCCAAGGGGAGTGGGGCGAAGGAGAGCGGCGTGCGCGTGCCGTTCGAGCTGTGGGGAGAGGACGAGCTGACGGTGTGGGGCTCGATCAACGGCGGCCGCCGCCTCGCGCTGACGCTCGCGACGGGCCTCCCGGGCGGCGGGCTCGGCGCCCCGGACGTGGTGTTCGAGGAGCACGGCCTCAAGTCGAGCGGCGTGGCGAAGCTGGTGAAGGGCGCCGGCGTGTGGCTCCAGGGCCGGCCGTGGTCACAGGTGAGCGTGCCGGCGATCTCGCTGGGGAACGTGGCGTTCGATCATCTCTCGGGCTGGTCGGGGGCGATGGAGCCGGTGGAGATGTGGCGCCACGGCGTCCGCCGCGACGGGCTCCTGGGGCCCGGCATCCTGCTCAAGCGGCGGATGACGATCGACTGGACGAAGCAGCAGCTCGTGTTCGAGGGCGGCTGAGCGAGCCGTCGCAGGGCCGCGGAAGCCGCGATGATCGCCCACGGGCCCGCGCCTCACGCGAGCCGGCGGGACCCGCCCTTCCCCATGACGAGGGCAGAAGCCCGCCGGTCGCTCATCGTGACGCTTCTTCGTCTGTCTGCAGCATTGCGCCCGTTGACGTAAGGCTACGCTCGTTGCGTGTCCGGTCCAGTCGGGTGATGTCGTGATTTGTCGAGCGGGCATCCCCCGATAAGGGCCTCCGGCCCACGCTCTACCCCGTGCAGCCGAGTCAATGACCGGGCGCGTGCTCCTCGCCCTCGCCCGGCTCGTCCGCAGGGTGCTCGCCCGCGTGGACGCTCTTCACGAGCTGGCCGTCCACGTGCACGTTGGCGCCGTGCTCGTAGACGAGCTTCCCACCCCAGTAGGCGGTGATCCCCACCATCACGGCGGCGCCCAGCTGGAGCACGAACGCGAGCGTGGTGAGCGCGCTGGCCGCGGCACCCCTGAGCCGCGAGGCGATGGCGAACGCGACCAGCGCCGAGCCCGCGAGCAGCGTGACCTTCTGCGCCAGCGCGGCGTGCGTGTCGATCGCCTGCTCGGGCACTCCCTGCTGGTGCTCCGGAACCTTGTGCGCCGGCTTGCCGGACTGCTCGGCCAGGAACGCGCCCAGGAAGCCGAACACCAGCATCACCACCGAGGCCTTCTTGAGCCACTCGCGGTCGAAGAGCCGGCCGATGATGGCGAAGAACGCGCTGAAGATGAGCATCGCGATCGGGGTGTGAACGATCTGCGGATGAAAGGGCCCGAGAAACGACAGATTCATGGCGACCTCCGAAGGGGCGTGCGTCGGACGCTCGGAGCATAGGGCAGTCGCAGCGACCCGTCAGGCGTGGACACCTGCTACCTTCGCACCATGTCCGCACGACCGCCCGTGATCGTCCTCGTCGCTCGAGCGCTCGTCGCGCTGGCGATCGAGACCGCGCTCTTGGCCTGGGGGCTCGGCGGCTTCCGGGCGCTCGCCGCATCGCCGCGCGCGTGGGCGCTCATCGCCATCTGGGGCGCGGTGGGCGTGACGCTGTCCATCACGCGCCCGGCGCGCGGCCAGGACCCGGTGCGCTCGCAGCGCGACCCGCTGGCCATGGCCGCGCTTGCGTTGATCCCGCTCGCCATCCCGGCCGTCGCGGCATGGGGCGGCCGGATCGGGCGCTGGCCGCTCCCCGCGCCCGAGCTCCTCGGCTGGACCGGCGTGGCGCTCTCGGGCGTCGGGCTCGCGCTGCGCGTCGCGGCCATGCGCCAGCTCGGCGCGCGCTTCTCGCCGCTGCTCGCGGTCCAGCGCGAGCACGCGCTCGAGACCACCGGCTGGTACGCGCTCGTGCGGCACCCCGGCTATCTCGGCTCGCTGCTCGCGAGCTGGGGCGCGGCGATCGCGTTCGGGAGCGCGATGGCGTTGCCGCTGGCGGCGCTCATGACCGCGTTCCAGTGGGATCGGCTGCGCCGGGAGGAGGTACTCCTCGCGGCGCAGTTCGGCGACGCGTGGCGCGCGTACGCTGCGCGCACGGGGGCGCTGCTGCCGCGACCGTGGCGGAGCGGAGGCGGGGCGCGCGAGAACGCTTGACCCGTTCCCCGCGCATCGCCGAGACTCCGCGACATGCGCATCGTCTACCACGTGATGGCCGCGCCGCAGCCGCTCGGGCTGCTGCTCCTCGCCGCCGGCGAGCGGGGCCTGCGGCACGTGGACTTCATGGACCGGAAGAGCCTCAAGCGCGCGATCGCCGCGCGCGAGGCGCTGGAGCCGGGCGTGGGCTGGGAGCCATCGCTCCTCGAGCTGCGGCCGCTCGCCGACCAGATCGAGGAGTTCCTCACCGGCGCCCGGAAGTCGCTCGAGTGGCCGATCGATCCGCAGGGCGACGAGCTGTCGCTCGCGGTGTGGCGGCGGCTGCGCTCCGTGCCCTTCGGCGACACGTGCACGGTGGCCGACCTGGCGCGCGCGGTGGGCCAGCCGCGCAACCTGCGCGCGGTGGCGCAGGCCGTGCTCACGAACCCGCTGCCGATCGTCGTGCCGTGCCATCGCGTGCTGGGCGCGGACGGCAAGCCGTCCAACTACGTGGGCGGGCTCCCGCGCAAGAAGTACCTGCTCGCGATCGAGGAGCGCTTCAGGCGCATGGGCGGGCTCGACGACAACCGCGTCATCGGCGAGCTGGTTCGCCGCGTGAAGCGGCCGATCCTCGCCGCGCGCCCGGTGGCGAAAGCCGCGGCGAAGCGGCGCGCGGTGGCCGCCGCGGACCGCGTCGCCGTTCCGTCGCGCGTGGCCGCCGCCGGCCGCGTGCCGGCGCCGCTCAAGGCGCCGAAGAAGCGACCCCGGTGACCGACACCTGCTGCGTCTCGGCCAGCTTGAGGAACAGGAACTCCGGCCGGCGGATCGAGTAGTCCGACAGCGTCACCGGAAACTCCGCGTAGAACACGATGCGGCCCCCGGTCCCGGCCGGCACCCATGTGGCGCGCGCGTCGGCCTTGAGGCGCCGGGTCACGCCGTGCAGCGCGAACGTGCCCTCGATCTGGAACGGCGTCGGCTTGCCTGGCTCGAGCTTCGCGCCGGGGGGCGACAGCACCGCGGCGCCGTCGAAGATGGCCTTCGGGTACTTGTCGGTCTCCAGGTGGTTCTCGCGCATGTGGCGGTCGCGCATCTTCTTTCCGGTGTCGAGGCTGGCGAGGTCCACCTCGAGGTGCACGGTGACGCTGTCCCCGATCGCGGTCGGGTCCAGCGTGAGCGTGCCCTGCATGCGGTCCGTCTTGCCCTGGAACGTCTCCGTCGGGGCCCTGGACGTGAACACCACCTTGGAATCCTTGCCCTCGCGGACCGTGAAGACGCTCGCGTGCGCGACCGCGGCGGCGAGCAGCACGGGCGCCACGATGCACGGGATGCGAATCCTCATGGGAACCTCCTCGAGCTCGGTGTGGGGAGCCAATCAGTACAGAAAGTGCAGCTGGAGCAGGCCTTCGTCGAAATCGCGACCGGAGAGCGCCGGGCCCCGGTCCACATGCGTCTGGCGAAACAGCGCCTGGCCGATCAGGAACGGCCGTGGCATCAGCGAGAAGCCCACGCCCCAGCGGGTCTTGGAGCCCGAGCGGAGGTGCCGGTCGGGATCGTAGAAATCATACGTCGAGAGCAGCTCGACGCCCTGGTGGAGCAGCACGGACAGCTCCTGCGAGCTCACCGAGCCGCTCGTGGCGGAACCGTCTGCGGGGTCGCGGCGGGTCAGGTCCCCCTGCGCCACCCAGGTGACGTTCCACGCCGACAGGTAGCCGAATGCGCCCGCGGTGTTGAAGTCCTCGCGCAGGCCCGGATGGGAATAGGTCGCCACCCCGACCGACGTCGCCAGCGGGCCGACCCTGAACCGGCGACTCACGTTCGTGCTCACGGCCAGGCGCCGGTCGTCGTCCAGCGTGCCGCCGCGATTGCCGTTCACCAGCGACGCCTGCACCTCGAACGACTTGGGGGAGAGCCCCACCTCGATGCCGCCGTCGGAGTTGGCCGGCGGCGCGAAGCCGAGATCGTCGCGCACGTACATGGTGTGGTCGTCGAACTTCCAGCCGTAGGGCGGCACGAACCGCCCGGCCTTCACGTAGCCGTCCCACGGCAGCCAGTGCGCGATGCCGAACGCCTCGTACGTGTTGGAGAAGCCGCGGTCGTAGTAGAGCTCGAACTTGGGATCCACCTGGAAGCAGAGGTAGAGGTCGCCCTGCATGGGGAAGAAGCCCTGCGGCGGGGCCAGCGAAGCGTTCGCGGTCTCGGCGAGGAACAGCTCGCGGAAGTCGGTGCCGATGCTCAGGTGCTTGCCGATCTTGGGATCGATGTCCTTGAGCGCGGCCGGCGTTGCCGGCGACATCGCGAACTCCTTGGGGATCAGCTCCTGCACCGCGTACGCCGTGCGCATGCCCGCGCCCGATGGGTTCACGTGGCAGAGCATGCAGTTCTGCTCGTAGCGGGCGGAGTAGCGCGGCACGGCGCGGGCCTCCAAAGCCGGCCACGCCGAGGCGAGCGCGATCGCGATCACGAGCACTCCCAACTGGTGCGCCATCCGCGGCCATTTCATATCAATTATTGAGCGCGCCCTCGAGGATCCAGCTCCGGACCTTGCTCGCATCGGCGGCCGGCAGCCCTGATGTGCCCAGCGGCATGGCCTGGCCGAAGCGTCCCGTGTTCGTGACCTTCTGATAGAGCACCGAGCTCGAGAGGTCGAACGGCTTGACCCGGACCTGCCCCGGATAATTCGTGCACGGGAAGTTCACCATCTGACTCGTCTGTCGCGCGAATTCGAAGTGGCAGCCGACGCAGCCGCGGAGCTGGAAGATCGGCTCGATGTCGGTCGCGAAGGAGACGCTCGACGCCACGCCCCGCGTGCCCAACTCTGGGCAGCCCGGGCCGTTCGCGATGTTGCACGTGACGACCCCGCCGGCCTGCGGCACGAACTGCAGCGTCACGACCAGGGAGTCACCCGCGGCGAGCGTGGATGGCCCGCCCCCCGAGATCACGACGAAGTCGTTGCAGGTGGGGACCACGTCGAGGATCAGGGGGGCGGTCCCGGGATTCCGGACGACGTAGAAGGCCAGCTTGGTCTGCCCCAAGGGCACCGTCCCGAAATCCAGAGAAGCGACGCTCAACACGCATTGCGCCCTCGGGTCCTGAAGCGCGCCCGCCCCGATCATCGTGACGGGTGGGATCGATCCCCCGAGCGTGAGCTGGCAGGGGGAAGGACCCAGGGCCGCCGGCCGGTACGCGACCACGATGGTGTGCTGCCCGCCCGGAGGCACGGAGTACGCGCCCCCCCCGGACTCGATCGAGTAGCCGGGGCAGCTCACGCTCGCGAACCCGACGAGGTCGGTGTTCCCCGAATTGCCCACCACCACGCTGCGCGTGGCGGAGCCGCTCACGACGACGGTGCCGAAGTCGAGCGATGTGACGGAGAGCTCGGGCCGTGGAACGAGGCGTAGCGGAGCGCCAAGGTCGGAGCACCCTGCCAAGCCCACGGCTGCCACGAGCGCCCACAAGCCCTTGTAGAAACGCCTGTTCATGGGGACATCAAGGCTACCAAGCGCGCGCCCTCGCCGGCAATTGAGCGGATTCGCGAGCAGTTGGTTAGCCGCGGTCCCGGAAGTGGTCCCATCCCGGCGCGTCGAGCGGACCTTCGCCACCGCCACGGCTCGCGAGGACGAGCGCGTCCCCGTCGGTCACGGCCCCGATCCGCGCCACCGGCGTTCCGGTCTGCGCGGCGACGCGCGCGCACTCCTCCCATTGCGCCGGCTCCAGCGCGAACAACAGCTCGTAGTCGTCGCTGGCGCCCAGCTGGAGCCGGGTGATGAGCGCCCCCTCGCCGGCCGGAAGCGGGCCCCGCTCCTGGCCAGCGAGCCCGGTGATGGCGCGAACGGCGGCCGCGAGCGGAGGATCGACGGGCAGTGCGGCTTCCTCCACCCTGGCGCCCACGCCGCCGGCGACACAGAGGTGGGCGAGATCCGCGGCGAGCCCGTCGGAGACGTCGATCGCCGCGTGCACGCCGCCGCTCGCGGCCAACGCGCGGGCGAAGCGCACCCGGCAGGGAGGCGAAACGACGCGCGCGTCCAGCTCTCGCGGCGCGCGCGCGCGGGACGGGGGATTGCCCCACAACGCCGCGGCGATGAACGCCGCCGCGCTCCCCGGGCATCCGGTCACCACGAGAAGATCGCCGGGCCGCGCACCACTCCGGGTCCATGCGCGGCCGCGCTCGACATCGCCCAGGAGCGTCACCGATGCGACGAGCGGGCCGTCGCCTGACGACAGGTTGCCGCCCACCACGGCGGCCCCCTCGTCGAAAAGCGCGCGAGCGCATGCACGCTCGAGCGACTCGCAATCGGCCCCGCTCCAGCTCGCGGGCGCCACGAGCGAAAGGAGCGCCCAGCGCGGCTCGGCCGCCATGGCGGCCAGGTCGGAAAGGCTAGCCGCCGCGAGGCGAACGCCGGCCTCGATCGGGGTCAGGAGGTCGCGCCGGAAATGCCGGCCCTCGACGAACGTGTCCGTCGTCGCCACGATGTCGCGGCCCTCGCGCGGCCGCAGCACGGCGGCGTCGTCTCCGGGACCCACCACCACGCCCTCGCCGGGCGGGAGCCCCGCGAGGATCGCCGCGATGCGCGCGAACTCTCCATCCTGAGCGCGCCCCGACGGACCCGTTTCGCGGGGCTCAGCCATGGCGATCGAAGCGCGAGCTAGGCATGGCGCTCGCGATGCTCGCCCGCAACGGGGAGGAGCGCGCTGAACAGGATCGCGGCCGCCACCGCCAGCGTGGCGCCGAGCGCGAACGGCGCCTGCGGCCCGACGCGCTCCCAGAGGAGCCCGGCCACGATGCTCGCGGGCAGGAGCGCCGTGCCCACGGCCGCATGATAGGTGCCGAACGCGGTGGCGCGCCGCTCGCGGGGCACGAGGTCCGCGATCAGGCTCCGCGACTGCCCCTCGATGAGCGCGCTGTGCGCGGCCAGCACCACGAACGCCGTGATCGCTCCCGCGCGGGTGGGCGCGAACGCCGCCGCACCGTAGGAGATGGCGTAGAGCAGGTAGCCCGCGAGCAGCAGCGCGCGCCGCCCGACGCGGTCCGAGAGCCCGCCGAACGGCAGCGACAGGGCGGCGCCGATCAGGTTGTAGGTGAGGTAGAGGAGCGACACCGCGCTGGCGCTGAAGCCCGAGCCCTGGGCGCGCAGGAGCAGGAACGCGGTGCTCGAGTTCCCGAGCTGGAACACCACGTCGGCGGCGACGAAGCGGCGGAACGCCGATCCGAGCGGCGCACGTGCGGCCGCCGCAGCGCCCCGAGGTCTGGGCGCGGCCCGCGGCGAGCGCACCAGGACCACGAGCACGCCCACGGCGATCGCCGCCGGAATCGCAGACACCAGGAAGATCCTGCGATAGCCCTCGGCCCCGAGCGAGGACCAGTGGGCGAGGAGCCACCAGCTCACGAGCGGCCCGAGCGCCGCGCCGAACGTGTCCATGGCGCGGTGCAGTCCGAACGCGCGACCCAGATCGGCGTCCGGCGTCGAGTCGGCGATGAGCGCGTCGCGCGGCGGGTTGCGCAGGGCTTTCCCGACGCGGTCGCCGAAGCGCAGGCCCAGCATGGCCGGCCATGTCCGCACCAGCGCCATGCTGGTCTTGCACACGGTCGAGAGCCCGTAGCCTCCGACCAGGAACGGCTTCCTGCGCCCGACACGGTCCGAGAGGCGCCCGGCCACCAGGCGCAGCGCCGATGCGGTGCACTCGGCGACGCCCTCGATCAGCCCCAGGCTGGCGACGGACGCCCCCAGCGTGGCGGTGATGAACAGCGGCATCACCGGCACGAGCATCTCCGTGGACACGTCGGTGAAGAACGAGGTGAGGCCGAGCGCGATGACGTTGGGGTGGAAGCCCGCCAGCCTTCGAGGCTCGGCCTCGGCCGTCACTCGATCTCCTTCGTCTCCATGGCGCCGAGACCGTCGAGCGCCTTGTGCGCCAGCTCGCCGTTCGTGACCACGAGGATCTTGAGGTCCTCGGTGCAGAAGTAGCTCTTGAGCACGCGCTTCACGTCCGCCATGGACACGGCGTCGACCCTGGCCGGATAGGTGGCGATGAAGTCCTGCGGCAGGCCGAAGAACTCGACGTTGGCGATCTCGCCCGCCAGCTCGTCCGGCGCCTGGAGCCCCAGCGGGAACTGGCCCTTCAGGTAGTTGCGCGCCTTGTCCAGCTCCTCCGCGGTGGGCCCTTCGTCCACGAGCTTCTTCACCTCGGCGAGCGTGGCGTCCACACATTTGCGGAGCTGGTCGTTGCGCGTGAACGTGCTGATGCGGAACGCCCCGGCCGCGCGCTGCTGCTGGAAGCGGCTGGAGATGCTGTAGGTGAGCCCCTGCTCCACGCGGATCGAGTTGACGAGGCGCGACGTGAAGCCGGCGCCGCAGATGGTGTTCGCCACCTGCATGGCGTACCAGTCGGGATGGTTGCGCGGCACCGAGGGACACATCATGCGGATCTGGGTCTGCGTGGCCTCGGGCTTGTTGACGATGCGCACCATGCGCCCGTGGAGCGCGGCCGCGGGCCCGTAGGGATCGCCGGTGGGCGGCGGCCCGGCCGGCTTCCAGCCCGCGAACGCCGTCTTGAGCGACGCCACGAGCGCGGCCGGATCCACGTCGCCCACGACCACCAGCACCGAGCGCTCGGGCGTGAGGAAGCCGTGGTGGAACCGGACCACGTCGTCGCGCGTCATCGCCTTGAGGCTCGCCTCCCAGCCGATGGTCGGATGGCCGAGCGGGCTGTCACCCCAGAACCAGCGCGTGATGGCGTTCTCCGCGATCACCGAGGGCTCGCTCTTGTCGGAGGCGATCTGCCCCAATGCTTCCTCCTTCTTTCGAGCAAACTCTGCGTCGGCGAACGTCGGCGACACGATGATGTCGCGGAACAGCTCCAGCCCCAGCGGCAGGTCCTTCTTGAGCACCTCGCAGCTCACCACCATCTGCTCGGCGCCGGCGCTGGCGCTCAGGGAGCCGCCCACGAACTCGATGTCCTCTGCGAGCTGCTTGGCGCTGCGCTTGCCCGCGCCCTGGGTGAGGAGGTCGGCGGTGAGCTGCGCCACGCCCTCGCGCCCCGCCGGATCGTTCACGGCGCCGGCCCGCGTCACGAGGCGGAAATCCACGAGCGGCAGCCGCGATGTGGGAACCACGATCACGCTGAGGCCGTTCGCCAGCTGCGTGCGCGTGGCCGCGGCGAGCCCGCCGCGGGCGGCGGCGGGCGCGGCCGTGGCGGCGGATGCGCCGAGCGCCGCGCACGCGACGAGCGCGGAGAGAGAGAGAGAGAGCCGCTTCGCGGCGCCGCTCATGGCTGCGCCTCCTTCCCGACCTCGAGCGGCACGAGGATGGCGGCGGTGCGGTGCTTGGCGTCGAACACCTGCTGCGCCACGCGGCGGCAGTCGGCCGCGGTCACGGCGCGGTAGCGGTCGATGGCCGTGAACATCCGCTTGTAGTCGCCGAAGATGTGCTCGTAGTAGCCCAGTGTCTGGCCGGCGCCGTTGTTGGTCTTCAAGGCG
>Ga0075424_100006120_pt1 | contig 11558 bp, 12 predicted proteins | sample SoiMethybrSBSTD3_FD_75301 | JGI IMG/M metagenome (GOLD analysis project Ga0075424, IMG submission 75301) | Bulk soil microbial communities from a Populus tree surrounding site in Tennessee, USA - Soil MetaG P. TD hybrid SBSTD3 | ecosystem: Environmental > Terrestrial > Soil > Tree plantation...
TGAACCTCCGCTGGATTAGACGCGGCGTTTGCAGTTCGGTCACACCAGCTCAGCCCGCCGGCGTCATCCAACCGAATTCGCCGACTAATAATTTCCTGCTTTCTTCTTGCCTCGGCCGCTCAGCACTGCGTCTTTCCAGCGCATGAGGCCTTGCCTCATGTATGCCGGGTCATAACCAAGTGCTTCACAAACGTTCTCGAAAGAGAACGGATAATTGCGATCTTCGTTGATGATCCATTCTTCGGCATCTAAATACATCAAGCGCTTGCGCTTGCATGTCGCTGTAACGTTATCTTGAAAACAAACCACGGCATCCTGCAAAACGGCGAGCATCAGGACGCGCTCCGGTTCTAGGTGAAAACGCCGACGGTAGGTTAAGTTATATTGATTCTCGACCAGTATGTCCGGCTGAAAAACGGCGAGTGCCCGTTCTTCCATAGGCGCGCGCGGCTGCCCGACTCCGTTAAGCCAAAACGGCGCTCGGCCACGCTGATGGATTTGGTGCCCCTTGACTGCTTTTTTGGCGATCATGACTACCTCCAATAGCTTAGACAGCGGTTGGGCTTGGATGGTTCCAATGGGTTCCGCGTCTAAGCGCTACATGCATGAGTGGATCCACTATGGCGGCCTCTCGCGCCAAAGGGAGCGACGTAACTCAACGCCTGAACTGGCTGGAACGGCTTAGATCAGCAGGACAGAATCGAGCAGGTGGAGGGAAAGTTTCGCAGTATATGGATTGACGTAGATTCGGCCATCATTGCGAGTGCTGCGAGGTAAACTCTGTGGCCTGCTGGTTGGAAGAAGACCGATGCTCAGCGCGGGCGCATCGCAGGTGTCGCAATCCAAACCGATTCCCACGGCGCCGCTGCTTGGGTGCGCTAGCACGTAGGAAAAATTCACTCCCCGAAGGAGCGAATCGCTTTGAGCGGCGAGAGTATCGTGGGCGAGACTGAGCGCAATTCCGCCGAGCATCACTATAAGGAACAGGCCAACAACGATCGGAGTTTTCCGCACAGCGGTGCCCATAGGGTATCAAATACGCTAGCACCGACCTGCGCAAAGTCAATATAGCGGATAACGTCATCGTTGATATCGGGAACCGAGTAGTTCCTCGGGTTAGTCACGTGAAGCTCCGGTTGACGGTTTGCACCAAGGTGATAAATTGATCCCCCGTGCCTCTCGCCAGCATTGAAGAAGCCGTCGATGAGATCCGACGTGGCGGAATGGTCATCCTTATGGATGATAAGGACCGCGAGAACGAAGGCGATCTTTGCATGGCGGCCGAAAAAGTCACTCCCGAAGCGATCAATTTCATGGCGACTCACGGGCGTGGGTTGATTTGCCTGCCGCTTACGGAAGAGCGCGTGAGACATCTCGGCATAGCCATGATGGTCTCCGATAACACCTCGCCCTTCGGTACTGCGTTTACCGTCTCGGTCGATGCCGCAACGGGCATTACCACCGGGATTTCCGCCGCCGATCGCGCGAAAACCATTCTCGATGCCATCGCCGACGATGCTAAGTCTCAGGATTTGGTGACGCCCGGTCATATCTTTCCGCTCCGAGCGCGCAATGGCGGTGTGCTGGTCCGCGCCGGCCAAACCGAGGGTTCAGTGGATCTCGCCCGTTTGGCGGGATTGAAACCGGCCGGAGTCATCTGCGAAATCATGAAAGACGACGGCACGATGGCGCGCCAACCCGATCTCATGCGCTTCGCGAAGAAGCATCGTTTGAAGGTGGTAACGATTGCTGATCTGATCCAGTACCGGCTCAACTACGATCTACTGGTTTACAAAGCTGCGTCGGCACCGCTGCCGACTCGCGTCGGAGGCCTCTTTCAGGCGGTCGTCTATAATACGCTAGTTGACCAAAGCGAACATCTGGCGCTTATCAAAGGTGAGATCTCGCCGCGCGAAGAAACTTTGGTGCGGGTTCACACCAAGTATGTCCCGGGAGACGTTTTCGGCTTTGAGTTGCTCAATACCAACGCCGTCATTCAACGCTCGATGGCGATCATCGCGAAGGAAGGTCGCGGCGTCATTCTCTATCTTCAACCGCAGCGCAAAGGTTTGCACCCGGCGATGGTGGCTTATCCCAAACTCGAAGGTAAACAGCAGAAGGCAATGAACCGTTCGTTTGTCTATCAGGCGGATTTCAAGGAATACGGTATCGGCGCGCAAATTCTACGGGATTTGGGTGTGCGCAAAATGCGCCTACTGAGTAACAACAAAAAGCACCTGGTGGGTCTGCGCGGTTATGGCCTGGAAATCACCGCCCTCGAACCGATCCGAGACAATGTCGTGCGCGAGACCGCCAAACCCAAGAAAACCAAGCTGCGGCACGCCTGAGGAGAACCAAATTTATGCCGATTTTTGAGTATACTTGCCGGCGTTGTAACCATCGATTCGAAACCATCGTGCTGTCGACGCATGAAAGAGTCGATTGCCCGAAATGCGCTAGCGGATCTGTGGAAAAGCAGTTGTCGGTGTTTAGCTCGCCTGGCTCAACGAAAGAATCAGCTCCGTCGAGCGGTGGTTGCGGCTGCACACCGCAGACGTGTGGCTGTCACTAGGGCTTTTGCGGCGGACAAAGATAATCGGCCAAATCGACTCGAATCCGTTTGAGCGCTTCACCCATATTGGCGAAAAGCCGTTCTTCCACCAACTGCCCGTTGACCCAGTAATCCAACGATGGCGCGTCGGTAAAATTGATATCGATGAAACGCGCACCGACGGGCTCGCCGGTGATGATCACTCTGACCGAAAATCCTGCGTCTACGACAACGCCGCGCGCGCCATAGGGCAACGGCAGACCGCTTTTAATTTTGTTTAATTTTTCTAGTGGATAGGTGCCAATCTCCAAGGAGTAGTATCCCCACTCACCCCGTCCAATGGAAAGATTGTGCAAAATTTTATTGTTGATGTCGACGAGATTTTTTGCCGCTTGGTCCTGGTTGTAATTTTTGAGCAGATCGTAGGCCCATCGTTCGACGATTCCCTTGACGGGTGCCGCTGCCGGCTTCTCGCGCTCTTTGACCGGACCGCGATCGATCCACCATTTAGTTTCTTCGAAGGCTTGGGTTTTTTCGTCAGCCATCGCAAGGAACTCAGATCTTGAATTCCTCGAGCGTGCTTTTCGCAAACAGCGATTCGACCTCGAAACGTTTGCTGATCAGCCCTTGCTCGTAGGTGTACTGGATCAGTGTTTCCAGTATGTGGCGATTGGGTTCCAAGCCGTAAGCCCACGGGTCTTCGCCGAGAGCTTCCCGTTCCTTTTCCATCTCGTCGATGGACCAGGCCAGCATGTACTTGAGGGCAGAGAACTCGTACATCGCCTGCTGGCAGAGTCGCTTGGATTCATCAAATGCCTTGAAAAGGCTCTGCGCGATCCAGGGGTGCTTTTCGTAAAACTCTTCGCGTATCACGATCGTGTGCATGATCGGAAAGATTTTCGTGCGCTGAAAATATTCCTGCTCCACTTCACGAAAGTTCGGGATCAACCGGCGCACCTTCGGATGGCGCCGCACGAAGGGCGACGGCATATGTGCCGAAATCATCGCGTCAATCTCGCCGCGCTCGAGCATTCCTGAAAGCGTCTTGTCCGCTGGAATCGCTTGAATGTCGATATTCGGAGGCAGATTGTGTCTCACCTTGTCCTGGCGGCCGGGATGCTCTTCGCCGCCGGTAAACCACTTCATTTTTTCCGGTGCCACGCCGTACTCGTGCTGGAGAATACCGCGTGCCCAGGTCGCCATAGTGATCTGATATTCGGGCACACCGACTCGCTTTCCTGCCATGTCCGCCGGTTTCTGAATCCCGGAATCGCTATTGATGTAAATGCAGGAGTGGCGAAAAGTTTTCGACGGGAACACGGGAATGCCGATGAGCAGCGGGGCGCCCTTGTCACGCGACATTAGAAACGAACCGGTGGACATCTCTGCGACGTCGAACTCGCCGTACCGCAGCATACGCCAAAAGGTCTCCTCGACGCGAAGCGGCAAATAGGTGAGATCCACGCCCTCGACTTCCACACGACCGTCCTGCAACGCCCGCGTGCGGTCGTAATCCCAACAAGCCAAGGTCAACCGGATCTTTGCCATGCTCTGCTCCTGCTTTTATTAGTGATGCGATTTTTCGTCTAGGTCCGAACGTCCGCGAGGAATCGCGCCGCGCTGATGACGAATTGTTCGTGGTCGTTTTGCAACACCACCGCGGCCTCGCCCGATGCGAGCGTCGTTCGCCGCTGGACCCTATAAGTCTTGCCACGAAAGGACACCGAGCAACCGGGCTCAAAGTTCTTTAATGCTTCATGATCGCCCTGCGGGTCGATTTTTTCCATCGATGAATTCATAACATATCGCGGGAGAAATCTTAAACCAACTCAAATTGACTTCAATGCAACCCAAGTTTAGAGTCAGCCGGACAGCCACTTCGAACATGCGTATCGCGGTGATAGGGACGGGTGCAGTGGGCGGCTACTTCGGCGCGAAGCTCGCGGCAGCGGGACATGAGCTCGTATTTCTCGCCCGCGGCAAACATCTGGAAGCCTTGCAGGCTTCAGGGCTGCGGGTTCTAAGCCCGAACGGCGATCTGCACATTTACAAAGCGGATTTTCTTGCTAGCACCGCGCAAGCCGGAGTCGTCGATGTGATATTGTTTTGCGTCAAGTCTTACGACACCCAGCCAGCGGCGGAATCACTCGGACCGCTGCTCTCAGACCAGACCACCATTCTCTCGCTGCAAAACGGCATCGATAACCCGGAAAAAATCGCCGCCGTATGGCGCAACCACGCCGTTTTTTCCGGAGTGGTTTACATCGGCGCGGAAATTTCTTCTCCCGGAGTGATTCGCCATTCGAACGGCGGAAAAATTGTCTTCGGTGCCGCTGATGGCCAAAGGAGTCAGCCTGCGATACAGATCGAGCGGCTGCTCTCCGAGGCTGGCATTCCTTGCCAACTCAGCTCCAATATTCACGAGGTGCAATGGAGCAAGCTCCTTTGGAATGCTCCCTTTTGCGCGATTAGCTGCTTGGCCCGCGCGGATGTTCAACAGATCGTCGATTCTCCACCGCTAACCTCCTTGGCCATTGATTGCATGAGCGAAGTCCAAAGCGCAGCGAAGCTCCGGGGTATTATCTTGCCTCGGGCGCTGTTCGATCAGACGATCGCATTTTCCCGTGGCCTGGGCGCTTTCAAGCCTTCCATGTTGCAGGATCTCGAGGCCGGAAAGCCGCTGGAGCACGAAGCCTTCAATGGAACCGTGGCGAAACTTCTGCAAGCGTCCGGCAAAGCCGCGCCGATCAATCAAGCCTTTCAATCCCTGCTTCAACAGTTGGAGAGACATTCGCGGGAGGGCAAACATACGAGATGAAAAAATTTTTCCACCGGCTAAGCGCGCTGACTTTTTCCTTCGTCACGCTTTTAGGCGTTGTCAGCTTTCATCCTAGCGCGAAAGCGCAAACCGATAACAAAGAATTGGTCGCGAAAGGCCAATATGTTTTCGCTTTGGCGGGCGGTTGTGCTTGTCACACGGTCCCTAAGGGGCCGCTTAATGCGGGCGGCCGCGAGTTTCCGATTCCAACCGGCGCCGTGTACAGCACTAATATCACCTCGGACAAAGAAACCGGACTAGGAGGATGGACCGACCAACAGATTCTCGACGCGCTGACCAAAGGCCTGACTCGCGATGGCAGCCGAATCTTGCCGGTGATGCCTTATGAAAAATATTCCGGCATGGCGCAGCAGGATCTGAAATCACTGGTTGCTTATTTGCGCACGCTGAAGCCGATCAAAAAAGCGCCGCCGTCATTGAAAACGTGGGCGCCGCTGCTGCGAAGCGTCGGCACGCTCGTCTATCTCAAAGCATTCGGCCGTCTCAGCAGCTCGCCGGCAGAAGCTCCAAGCCGCGGCGTGGAGCGCGGCCGGTATCTCGTCGATCACGTGGCGATTTGCGGCGACTGCCACACGCCGAGAAATAAGATCGGAGTACCCAACCAGTCGCTTTACCTTGCCGGTGCGTCAAAAAAAATCGGACCGCTCGGGAACGCCGTTGCCAATATCACGCCCGACAAAGAGACCGGGATCGGCGAATGGAAACGGGAAGACATTGTCGAGTTGTTGCACTCGGGCACCAAACCCGATCTCGATAACGTGCAAGGACTCATGTACGAAGTGATTCAGGGCGCCCCCTATGGCTACAAAGACATGAAAAAAGAGGATGCCTCGGCAATCGCCGATCACCTGAAAAGCATCCCGCCGATCAAGAACAAGATTGAGTGACTCTGAGGAAGCTACTGCCTGGGAACCTGCTTCATGACTTCGCCGATCACCTGATCGGCCGTGATATTCTCCGCTTCGGCTTGGAAGTTGAGAATAATTCTGTGGCGTAGCGCCGGAAGCGTGATTTTTTCGACATCCTCGTAACTCACGTGCACGCGTCCATCGACCAAAGCATTTCCTTTGGCACCCAGGATAAGCGCTTGTGCACCGCGCGGACTGGAGCCGAAGCGAATATATTGCTTGAACCTGGTCCTCGCCGCTCCGCCGTTTTGTCCATCCGCCTGTGTGGCATGCACGAGTCGCACGACGTAATCTTCGATCGGCGGGGCGATCATCACTTGACGCAACAGTTGCTTCATAGCGTTTACAAGATCGCCATTATCGTCCGGCAAAACTCGACCTGCATCGGGTATTTCCGCTCCGGTTGTGCGCTTGAGAATCTCATGCAGCTCCGCCGGCGCAGGCGGCATGACCAGGAGCTTGAAAAAAAATCGGTCGAGCTGCGCCTCAGGCAACGGGTACGTGCCTTCGAGCTCGATGGGATTTTGCGTGGCCAGCACAATAAATGGCGACGCCAGAACGTGCGACTCGCCGAACACCGTGACCTGTTTTTCTTCCATCGCTTCGAGCACGGCGGACTGGGTCTTGGGTGTTGCTCGATTGATTTCATCCGCCAGTACAACGTGAGCGAAAATTGGCCCTTTTTTAAACTGAAACTCACGTCGTCCGCTCGTGTCCGTCAACACTTCGGTGCCGACAATGTCGGACGGCATCAAGTCCGGCGTGAACTGAATGCGCTTGAAGGACATTCCCAGCGCATGGGTGAATGCCTTGACCAGCAACGTTTTGCCCAAACCGGGGACACCTTCCAAAAGCACGTGTCCGCCGGCAAAAAACGCGATCAAAATTTTGCGAATCAAATCATTGTGTCCGACGATGACCTTTTGCACTTCCGCCTCGACGCGGTTGAACACCTGTTGAAACTGCTCCGGTTGCATTAAGCGCCCTTCCATCAGCGAATCATGCCTCGGTATTCGATCGGGAGTTCTTGTTTCTCGCTGGCAGCATTGGGAACGTGAGCGGGAAGCGGCACATTGCTCACTGGAATTTGCGACCGACTCCGGCTGTTTTTCGCGTCTTTACTCGGGCGGCTCTCAAATTTTCCATCCGCCGCAACCTCTTCGGGCAATTGTACCGTGACATAGCCTGTGCCCTGAAGTCCTTGTTTGCCCTCACCCGAGGGGTACAGCCGGTCCGCAGGGTGCACGCCTTCGGGCGGTGGTTGCTCCGACGCCTGTTGTTTGCCCGCTCCTTCTTTAGAGCCTCCCTGGGTCTTTCCCGCTTGTTCTTTGTTGGGGTCCTTGTTCGCTTGGTTCGGATCTGTCTGGTTACGATCGGCTGTCTCGCCTTGCTGCGGATTCTTCCGCTGTGTGGGCTCATTTTGTTTTGGCGTGCCGGTGGTTCCTCGCTGCAAATCGGACTTGGACTGTGTTTTGGAATCGTCCTTACCTGACCCGGCGCCCTGGCTTTCTTTGCTTTCTCCCTCTCCTTTCTGCGGCAGATTGCTCTGGATTCCCCCGCCACCTCTCTGCTGCTCGTTACGGGATTGCGCGCTCACGACCTGTTGCTCTATTCCCTCCAGAGCGCCCGCCGCTTGGCCCAGCAGATTCCGATTCTCTTCATTCTCCTCTCGCTTTTGCTGCTCCTCAATCTGTTGTTCCAACTGCTGCGCCAATTGCTGCTTCTCTTCAACGCTCGCGTTCGGGTCTCCCAACTTTGCCGCAAGCCCCTCGAGCTGACTCGCCAGGGATTTAAGCTCCGGTTTTGCGGCCAGCTTCTCCGCGAGTTGGTGAAGTCGATTTTCAACCAGCGCAGCGCGACTTCCGCCGCGAACCATCGGCGCGATCAGCTGAATCAAAAGAACCGCCAATAGCGAAGCGCCTACAGAGCAATACGCCGAACGTTTAATTTTGTAAGGAAAATCCCTTTTGATTTCGATCCGGTTGCCAAATGCGCTGCTCTCCCGGCGCAAACGCAACAGGAACGCAACCGGATAATTGCCCGACGGGAGTGTCGCTAGTGTTAGGAAGTGATCTTTGGCGCCGGACTGTCGGTCGGCCACTTGCGCGACCTCGGGGATGCTTGGCGCAGAGCGGTGGTAGCGAAACATTGTTGCAATCAGGGTTCCTGCAATTGCAACAATTGCGGTGATCCCGATGGCCCAGGAATTCATCCCGGCCCCGCGAAACAGCATTGCCAGCGCATAAAGAGCCGCACCAAACGGCGGCACAACCAAAAGTAGAGTATCCCAGAGCGCGTGCTGGCTTAACTTCGCGGCTAACCGATCGAGGAGAATTTCCCCTCCACTTCGCTCTTGTGACTCAGGCTTTGCCGGCATTGGCAAGACTATACCATGGCGATGCCAGGGGCTTAAGCGGAGTTAGTGGCGTTCGACGGACCTGGAGCGCGCTGCGGGCTCACGAACGGATTGATAAATCCGCACTGCGTGATTGTGCGCCTCGATCGTGTCAGAGAACAAATGAGTGCCGTCGTTTTTCGAGACGAAATAAAGATAGGAGACATTCGCCGGATGCAACGCGGCGCGAATGGATGACAAGCTCGGATTGCAAATGGGGCCGGGGGGCAGCGCAGCAACTCGGTAGGTGTTGTATGGACTCGGATCGTTGAGGTCCTTGCGAGTCAAATTGCCATTGAAATCCTTCAGCCCGTAAATGACCGTGGGATCACTTTGCAGCGGCATTTGGTGTCTTAGCCGATTGTAAAAGACCGCCGACACGAGCGGGCGCTCCGATTCAACTCCGGTCTCTTTTTCTATGATCGAGGCGAGCGTTAAGACTTCATGCGGCGTCATCTCCGTTACATTTTGGCTCAAAAGCGGTTGCACCGACTTGCGAAACTGCTCGGTCATGGTGAGGAGAATATCTCGTTCGGGCGTACCCGGAACGAAATGATAGGTATTCGGGAATAAATACCCTTCAATTCCTTTGCCCTGTAATCCCATACTCGCCAGCAACGCCGGGTCGTTGGCTGCTTCGAGAATCTTCTCGTTGCTGGCAATCTGCATTTTGTCCAGCAGCGCGGCAATTTCCCTGACCGTGAGGCCTTCAGGTATAGTCACGATTTGAAAAATCCCTTTCCCCGTGACCAACTGTTCCAAAACTTCTCGCGGCGAAACTTCGTCGGTAAAACGATAGAGACCTTGATGAATTTTTTTATCGGAACCTACCACGCGCGCCCAGAGGGAAAAAAAGATTGCGTTTGAAATAATATTTTGTGCCCGCAGTTTTCGCGCGACTGTCGCGAAAGAATCCCCCTGTTCAATCCGCACCTCCGCGGGCAAAGCTTTCGCCATGGGAGAGGAATAAAAAATGTTGTAAAAGAACATGCCCGTTAGGACGGCAAGACAAATCACTGTCGCGAGTAGCGTAGTACGTAAAGCTTTCACGATGAGTTCTGGGCAGGCGGAAAATGACGCTCGACTTAGATCAATTGCCGATCAGTTTTCGGTCAAGATTTAATTTTCGGTCAAATTGACCTTTATCCAGCCTTCGATTTGACGCACAAACCCGGCAAACGGATCCTCTCCGGGAGCCGCTGCAAAGTACGCTTTGCGTGTATAGTCGAGTGCGCCCGAATAGTACTCAAATTTTTTTGAAAGTTCTTGATAGAGAAAGTAACCCGTGCGGTAGAGGGAGAGATCGAGCTCGGAAACCGTCCAGTAAGAGCGGCTCCCTTCTTGAATATAGTAATCGAGGGACCCGCTGCCTTCGACGTGTTTTCGAAACATACCGCTCATGAACAGCGCATAGTCACCGACATACTTGCGTAGTGAGCGCTCGCGCAGAACATCGGTCTCGTCGGTACGCACGGGCGGCTGGCGCATGGCCATTTCGGCTACGCTGTCGATCTTTCGACCCGCCCGTCCGCGCAGCTTGTAAAGATTATCTGTCCGGGCAAAATCGGCCAAGACGTCGGCGACGTAGCCCGCCACCGTGGCGTCATAGATTCCTAGTTGCCAAAAACTCTGGCGCACAATTTTAATGAAGAAATCCTGCAGCCGAGGGTTGGAATCTCGCTCTTGCATCGCCACCAAGGAATGATACCAAAGTTGCCATAGTGTGAAAAGGTGCTTTTCTTCGCCGCGCACCTCGCTGGCATGCTAGCTAAGTGCGGCCGGCTCGTGATAATAGCCCGGCTTGTTAGCGCGGAGAATCGCCGGTTACTCGCGACGGAATTCACAAGGGCGCAGCGGCGCGCAGCTCATGGTTCAGCGCCTGACGACGGAGTTGCTTGGCATTTGGTGGCATTTGCGAAACACAGTCGGTTGAGGAGACGGAAATGGCGAGAGATTTAAAGGAAGAATTTTTTCGACTTGACGGCGCATGGGCTTCTTTCGAGCTGATGTCGATCCGTAAACGGGATGATTACCTGAAGCCGTTCCGCGTGCTTCGTTGCAAGATTGACGATCAGGTCGATTTCCGCGCCAGCGAGTCGTTACGGAGCACGACCGAAGCGAGCCTATTGATTGAGATGTTCGGCGCCGAAGAACTCGTCGCCGCCACTGGACGAGGCCCGGTGCACGCCGTCGATAACGCGATGCGAAAAGTTCTCGAGAAACATTATCCGCAGCTCGCCGAGGTTCGCCTGGTCGAATTCGACGTGCGCTTGCTGCACGCTGCGGTGGAAAACGAGGAGGAGTACGGCGCCGGTGCACTGGTGCGAGTTTTAGGAATTTTCACCGATGACCGAGATCGTTGGGGAACCGTCGGAGTCGCCGCCGATATTCTTCAGGCCAGCATCGAATGTATTATTGACGGCTTGGAATGGAAGCTCCGTGGCGAGCAAAAGCACTGAACGGTGCTATGAGTCAGAGCTAAGTTCAATCCAGTCGGCCATCCTGAGCGTCGACATTGCCGTAAGCATTTCTCACATACTGAAAGATCATTCGTTGGGTGTTGAAATACGACCCATTTAGCGCAATCGCCGAGCGCATCACCTGCGCGAACTTATCCCCGTCCTTGTAGTACAGCGGCAGGATGACCTCAGCTAATTTGTCGTAGAGTGACACCGCTTCCGCGCTGGAATTGTTCTCCGCACCGCTCTCACCGATCGACCACCCCGTAACACCTTCCACATGACCCTCTATCCACCAACCATCCAGAACGCTGAAGCTCGGCACACCGTTCAAAGCTGCTTTCATGCCGCTGGTTCCAGACGCTTCCTGCGGGCGAAGTGGGGTGTTGAGCCAAACGTCGACGCC
>Ga0075424_100006122_pt1 | contig 11556 bp, 7 predicted proteins | sample SoiMethybrSBSTD3_FD_75301 | JGI IMG/M metagenome (GOLD analysis project Ga0075424, IMG submission 75301) | Bulk soil microbial communities from a Populus tree surrounding site in Tennessee, USA - Soil MetaG P. TD hybrid SBSTD3 | ecosystem: Environmental > Terrestrial > Soil > Tree plantation...
GAAAACGCCCAAAAGCGTGTTGAAGGTCAGAACTTCTCCTACCGCAAACACGTCCTCGAATACGACGACGTCATGAACAAGCAGCGCGAAGCGGTCTACGGACTCCGCCGGCAGCTGCTCGAAGGCGAAGACCAAAAGGAATACCTTATGGGTATCGCCGACGAAATCATGGCCAATCTGGTCGCGCAGGACGCGGGAGCAGAGGTTCATCCGACTGAATGGGATCTTGACGGTTTGGCCAATGCAGTGTTGCGGCAATTCGGCTTCGATTACCGTGCAGAAGGCATCGATTCCAGCCACCTTGGGTCGAAGCAACTGGAAGATGCGTTGGTTGAGAAAGCACGCCAGAAGTACGACGAAAAAGAAGCAGTTATCGGTTCAGCACCAATGCGCTACCACGAGCGTATGATCATGCTTCAGATCGTCGATTCGCACTGGAAAGACCATCTCCTTGCGATGGACCATCTCAAGGAAGGCATCGGGTTGCGTGGGTATGGGCAGCGCGATCCGCTCGTGGAGTACAAGAAGGAATCTTTCATCCTGTTCGAAGACCTCATGAACCGGATTGAAGAAGACACATTGCGATTCCTGTTCCTGATGCAGCCGGTCGAAGAACAGAAGCAGGCCGAACAGCTCGAGCGCAAGCGAAAGCGGCAGGAGGCGATGATGTCCGCCATGCAGAGCAACAATGGCGGCGACGGGGCGCCGGCCCAGGTTAAACGCGAAGGCACCAAGGTTGGACGTAACGATCCTTGCCCGTGTGGCAGCGGTAAAAAATTCAAAAAGTGTCATGGGGTGACCATTTGAGCGATGAAAAAAAGATCTCGGGTGATGCGTACACTTTCGACGACGTTCTGCTGGTCCCGCTGAAATCGGACGTCCTGCCTACCGAAGTTCGAACCACCTCAAGACTGACCAACCGAATCGAATTGAATGTCCCGATTGCGAGCGCCGCGATGGATACGGTTACCGAGTCGCGCCTCGCGATCGCGCTTGCGCAGCAGGGCGGCATTGGTGTCGTGCACCGGAACATGCCGATCGAGAAACAGGCCGCCGAAGTGGACAAGGTGAAACGATCGGAAAGCGGAATGATTGTCGACCCGATCACCATGTCGCCGAACGACAAGATCGAAGACGCCGTAAAGCTGATGGCGCATTACAAGATTTCCGGCGTTCCGATCACCGAGAACGGGCGTCTCGTTGGCATTCTGACAAATCGTGACCTCCGGTTCGAAACACGTTTCCACCTTCCGATTCGCGAAGTCATGACGAAAGAGCCGCTGGTTACAGTTCCGGTGGGAACCACGCTTGAAGAAGCGCAGCGGTTGCTGCACAAACATCGGATCGAAAAGCTGCTGGTCGTCGACAAGGACCAACATCTCAAGGGCCTGATCACTGTCAAAGACATCACGAAAAAGATCAAATACCCGCTGGCCGCCAAGGATGAACAAGGACGGCTGCGTGTGGCCGCGGCCGTCGGTCCCACGGGAGATTACCTGGAACGGATCACTGAATTGGTCCGGGCGAAAGTCGACGTCATTGTCATCGACACCGCCCATGGGCACAGCTCGCGTGTGATGTCGGCAGTGAAGGAAGCCAAGAAACGGTTCCCGGATTCGGAATTCATTGCGGGCAACATCGCAACCGAGGAGGGTGCTCGTGATCTGATCGCGGCAGGCGCCGATGCTGTTAAAGTCGGCATGGGCCCAGGATCGATCTGCACAACCCGCGTTGTGAGCGGCGCTGGAATGCCACAGATCACCGCAATCCTTTCGTGCGCGCGCGCGACACGTGAAGCGAACGTTCCGCTGATCGCAGACGGAGGAATCAAGTTCTCGGGCGATATCACGAAGGCCCTGGCTGCCGGGGCAGACGCCGTGATGATCGGATCACTTTTCGCCGGAACGGATGAGAGCCCCGGTGAAACGATCCTGTATCAAGGACGCACTTTCAAGTCCTATCGCGGAATGGGCTCGCTGAGCGCAATGCAGGAGGGCAGCCGAGATCGATACGGCCAGGAATCGGAATCTGTGGCTGGGAAACTCGTGCCTGAAGGCATTGAGGGCCGAGTGCCGTATAAGGGGCCGGTCTCCTCAATGGTTATTCAGCTTGTCGGTGGCTTGCGCGCTGGAATGGGCTACTGCGGAGTCAGCACGATCAAAGAACTTCAGACCAAAACCCGCTTCATGAAGATTACCGAAGCCTCGCTTCGTGAGAGCCACGTCCATGACGTGTTCATCACGAAGGAAGCGCCGAACTATTCCATAGACGAATAAGCCGGAAGTAATTCGGGGACAGACGCATAAATCACCTAATTAGCTTTCTCGAATTTGAAGCTAATTAGGTGATTTATGCGTCTGTCCCCGAATTACTTCGCGGCTTGTCTTTTATCCGATCGTGGTGCGGCCAGCCCTGCGGAACGGCTCGCCAATATATTTCTGTGCTTCGGCCTGAGCGCCATACGCATCATCGCCTGTATTGACCGCCTTCTGATACTCGGTCACCGCACGCTCGCGCTGACCGCGGATATCGAAAATCTTTCCGAGATTCACATACGCCCAAACCTCGACCCACTTCGGCTTGAGATCGCCGTTCAATGACTCACGGAAAACGTTGGCGGCGGCCTGAAGGTTGCCTAACTCAAACAACGCCTCGCCCATGCGGAACAGCGCCATCGAATTATGGCTGTCGATGTCGATCGCTTTCTGGTACTGATCGATCGCTTCGTTGTACTTCCCTTCCGCAACGAGGTCCTCGCCACGATTGACGAGCACGGAGATGCGAATGTCGTTCGACATGCGCAGCAGTTTTTCGCGCGGATCGATGACGACCGACTTAGGTTTGCGCTGCACGAGGATGTCGAAATCGCTCGCCTCGCCTTGCACGTCGACCCGGGCGTATTCGGGATCGCCGTCGGTCTGAACCTGCAACTCGACCGGCATACGGAACAGGTCGAGGTCCTGGCGAATCTGGCCCACGACCTTGTATCCGTCTTTCGTGCGGAAGACCGTGTATTCCTGTTTCAGTTCGGGAACACCCGATGAATTCAGCCACTGATCGAAGAAGTAGTTCAGATCGCCACCGGCAGCGGACGAAGCCATCTTTTCAAACTCTTCCGTCGACGCCGGCGCGTTCTGGAACTTCTCCAGGTACGCCGTCAGAAGTTTCTGAAAGTTTTCGTCGCCCATCACCCAGCGCAACATTCTCAAGACGTATGCGCCTTTGTACATCACGAGCGAGCGGTATTCCGGTGAATCCTTTTCGACATTACCGGCCTGGCGGATCGATGTATTGCCTTCGTAGCCCAGCGCGCGCACGAGTGCTTTGTTGATGTGTTCCTGCGCATCGGCCGGCGAGAGAGTTCTTTCGAAATACATCAGACTCGCGAAAACCGACATTCCATCAACGAGCCATGCATCAGAACCCTGATCCTTGACTCCAATCTTCAATGGGAACCACTGATGCGCAACGGCAACTGCGAGATCCGGCAATTCGAAGTCTTTCTTGAACTGATTCGAGGGCAGCAGAAGTGTTCCAACAGCCCATCGCGAAGGCCAGTTCGCTCCCTGCACTTCAACAATCGTCAGCTTTGGAGAAGGCGGCGGGCCAAAAGTTTCGGTGTAGTAATCCATGGCTTTGCCCGCAGCCTCGGCGATCGGTGTCGCAACTTCCGCTGGGGCTTTCAGTGTTTGTACGGTGATTTCACTTTTCTCGGCTTTCACGTCGACGGGTGTGTATTTGCCTGCTGCTACCATTCCCCAGAACGCCGGCTGGCTGCTGCCGAAGGAGCTACCCGTTCGCGGCAGATCGGCCACAAGACCCCAATCCGCGGGCGCGGTCACGTTCAGTTTCATTTCAGCCTTGTCGGTGAACAGGCCATTTGTCGGGAACCATTTTCCTTCGTACAGGAGAAACGCACTGTCTTCTGAAATCTTCGCAAGGACTGGATCGCGGCGATCTTCCTCGGGGTCGAGTACGCCGGCGTATTCGATATGCACGACGGGATCGCCGGTGCCAAAGCGGCTGTCGCTGAGATCAACTTCAACGGTGGAGTCGAGGTCAAACTGCCGGAAGCGGCTTTCCTTACCGCCGACAGAAGCAGTGCTCACGCGCAGGCGCCTGTCCAGATCGAACGTCGCATAGCTGTTCCGATCGAGTTGCTTTATGCGGATGTCGGCCTTACCGACTAGACGATGCTCTGCCGGAACGAGCGTCACATCGACGGTGTACGACTGGACGTCGATCTTTGGCCTGTCCGACTGGTCGTTCGCAGCCGGACGGGCCGGCTGCGCGGCCAAAGGCGCCGCCAGCAGGAGCAAAAATAAAATGGATCCTGAAAATTTCATCATATGTTTGTGTAACGCGGGCGAACCGCGGCTACTTTACGGAATTTTTACGACAAGCTTTGCCAGTCCTGCATTGTCGTTTTGATCATAAATTCGGAATGCAATGACGTGTTCACCGCTGGGCAATTCGCTGGAGGTATAACTGAATGATTCCGATTTTGAATCGATGATTCCATCCACGGGAAACACGGCCTGCCAATCTCCAGTATCCACCGAAATCTCGGCCTGATTCAGAGTAGACGTCTGGTCCATGGCATCGATAGCAATACGCACCCGGCCCTTATCGATATTCTCGAGCTTCATGGTCGCAACGGGAGGAGTGTTATCGATCGTAAAGGGCCTGCTTTCGATGTCCCCCTTTAAGGCAAGATCGGGCGGATTTGAAGACAGATCACTGGCAACGACCCGTATGACGTAGGTGCCATCCGGCAGCGTATCCGAGTTGATCATGTAAAAGGTCTCGTCCAGGTCTTTCTTCAGCAACTTCCAGGTTCGCTCGTTGTCTCCGCGGTAATAGAGGTCATAAGTCAGGGTATCCTGATTCTTATCGGTGGCAGTCCACTGGAAGGACTGCGCTCCCCGCTGCGGAACCCGCCGGGGCGGCACACGTTGGATTACCGGCTGCCCGGCGCGCTGGCTCGCCCGGATAGTGGCCGGGTCATTGGGGTTGACCACGTTGTTCTGATTCAGAGCCACTTTAATCAGCGCAACGCCGGACGGCAACACGTCCACGTTGGTCACTTCAGGCCGGAAGTTCTGTTGCAGGTATGGAACCGTTACGGCTCCCAGCCGCGGCGATTTCCCGCCTTGAGATTTCAGAACCGCCTTCCATTGTACGAATCGGGAACGCGGACTTTTAACAGCGCCATTCTTGTCGACCTCCGTCCAGTCGGACCACGTTTTGTCTGGGACGGCGGTATTGCCGCTCCGCGTCGCGATCTGGACAAGATCCTGGTTTTCGCCTTTTGTCGTCACGCGGCCGAATGATGAAGCAGAATCCGTATCTTTTACGATGGATTCATACTCACCGGATGTCGCAGGCGTGTCGTCGATACGAAACAGTTTGCCGAGGTTCGCAGATGCTGCATAGACACGGTTGCCCGTTTCGAACAGGCGCGTAGTCTGCTCTTCGGTCGATTCGAGCATCAGCGTCGAACTTTGTGGCCCATCGATCGAGTAAATACGGCCCTTTGTGCCAGTGGAAAACAAAAGCTTCCCGTTGTGTGGAAGCAGAGAAAACACCATTTCATCCGGCGACCGCCAGATCGTATTCACGACGCCATTCGACGCAATTTCGAGGATCGCGCTCTGCGCGCTGGTCGCTGAACCGGCACGGCGGGTTTGTGCGCGCGGCGTGTCCGAAGAAACCGAATCCAATGGTTCGATCACCTCGACGGTTTGCGCTGCTTCGGATGTAGAACCTAGCGTGACGGTAACATTCGCCGTCGGAGCCTGCGATGTGCGATCCCCGGCTGCAGCCGGCGCAGGTGCAGGCACGATCGGAGCTTCGCCGCTGATCACGGCCGCGTAGATCGTTCCATTCGGCCCGACCGCAACCGAATGCACTTCGCGCATTCCGGAGTCATAAAGGACGAACGCCTTGCCGTCGGGCGAGATTCGATAGACGTAACCCTTCGGGTCGCCACCGGCGATCAGGTTTCCACTCGGATCCATCGTCATCGAAACGATATGCGTCTCGTCCGTGTCGTAGAACGTCTCGCCTTTGCCGTCTTGAGCGACACGGTAAATAATGCCTTTGTCACCCGTACCAACCAGCAGTCTTCCCTGACGATCGAATACCAGCGACCAGATGTACTTCGCCTTCGGATTAAAAAATTCCCGCGGCGTTCCGTTGGCGTCAATCCGATAAACCTTACCGTCCGGCGACGTACCGGCGTAGAGCACATCCTTACTGTCGATCGCGAGAGCAAGAACATCGAGCTCGGCAAGATCCGCGATCATCGATCCTTTCCCTGAAGAATCGACTTTGTAAATTTTTCCATCGTGTCCGGTGCCGAGATAAACATTGCCTTTAGAGTCCGCGACGGCCGACCAGATCAACGTTTGCTCGGTGTTGAATACCGCCTGATATTTCGGCGCAAGCACGAGCTCGTCATCGGTCGTCAGAGATAAATTCGTGAGCTTGCCCTTGCGAAAATCGTCGTGAGTTCGGACCTCCCAGAATTGCGGCACCACGGCGAACAGAGGAATAGCGAGCAGCAAAGGAAGCAGCCAAAAAATTCTCTTCATTTTGATTACGGCTTCACCGTCAGGTTCAGCGCCCTCTGCCCCTGAATCACATATTTCGATTGCGGCAGTTCGTATTCGCGAATGGTGGAGCTCCTGGTGCCGGCAACACTCCGGCTTGAAGATCTGTCGGTATCGAGTACTGCAGCCAGCGATGGGGGCACCGACGGCAATTCTTGGCCGCCGATCATAACGCCGGGGTCGGAATTCAGAATCTTGACATACAGTCGATCGTTCTTACGCAGCTTGTTCAGTTCATTGATGACCTGTTGCAAACCCGATGGAACGCTCGAAGGCCCACGTCGCAACTCGCCGCTTGTGACGGTCGTGCCATCACCGACGAGCAATTGGACAGCGCCCGCCGGCAACCCTGTCGGGATCTGCAACGGGTATCGTTCCACCACAGTGGCGCCATTGGTCTCGCGCAGGAACGCCGTGAGCATTACGGTGTCGCCCGGTTTTATTTCGCTCTTATCGACGCTGATGCTGTCGAGAGCTGCGGTTGTTTTCCGATCCACGGATTTAATTTCCAGGTCGACCTTCTGGATCACGACACCGTCATAACCCGAGGTCATGAGATATTGCACGGGGCTTACCGCGGCATTGGAAGCCATCAACGCACCGTTGTTGTCAGCGGAGAAAACGTTTCCGATATTGATCGTATCGTGATCCTTAAGGTGAATCTGGCCGTTAACCGCAAGGGTCAGTTCGCCTAGACTTCGCTCGCTTGCCGTTATCGAATTGAACACCACGAAATTCATCAGAGCCGGCGTGAGGAAACGATCATCCGCCACTTCGAAACTGTATTGGTTCGTCGTGTTGATGCCGGTCGTGAGCTTCACATTGACGGGAATCATCTTTGAGCGTTCGCCGATCAATCCACCAATGCCCGTCGAACGATCCTGCCGGAATGCACCGACAACTTCGAGCGGAACGGCCATCTTGAAAGAATTCTGAATGTTTGGAAGAAGCGAGATCACATAACCCGCCGACATCGGAACATCCGTCGGGCCGGCGGCAAGATTCGGGTGACCGAATGCGTAGACCTTGTTCCCATCCACCCACGTGACCGTACCGTTTGCACTCCAGCTCAGGTCTCCGCGAATCAATTCGACATTTACGGAAGAACCGGGTTCAAGTTTCGGCGTCGAAGTAACGCCGAGGTTCGCTGCGCTTCCACCGCCTCCTCCCTGGACCGGCATGAACCCAAATGCGCTGAATATCGGCGCGAACTGTTGAAGCGCGGCAGTCGATGCTCCGGAAATGAATAATGGCGTTTCGATCTTCATCAGCGACTGTGCGTTTCCGACCGGGGGGACGGAATTGGAAAGGATTGATTGCGGCAGCAGCAATTCAGAAAGAGGCCGGCCTTGCGCAAGCTTCTGGAACTGATCCATCACGAATGCCGCCGGCGATTCAGTCGGCAGACTTCCCGCGGCGCGTGCAATCGAAGGTTGTGTGCCGGGCCGCAGGTCGAGCAGATCGAGCATCTGTTGGATCGGCTGGATACCGGCAATTGGATCTTTGGCGAATGGAAACGCGAAGGCAACGGCGCCGATAACTTTGCCGTCAACAAACACGGGGCTTCCGCTCATCCCCGCGATGACTCCAGTATGTTCCAGGGGTCCACCCGAGAGACGCGCAAGGATCATGTCTTGTTTCGGAGCGATGTTCTTTAGAACTCCCAGAACTTCAACGTCGAACTGCTCGATCTTCGTTCCCTGAAAAACAGTCTTGCCATATCCCTTCATGCCTGGCCGGATATCATTGATCGACATAAATGCCTTGTTTTGGGCATATAGTCGTGGAGCAATCGAGACAAGGAAGAAGACTGTCAGGCACAGGGCATAACTCGTCAGTTTTTTCGGCAAGGACTCGCACCTCATAAATACAATGTTTTCAAGCGGAAAAACGCGCCCAGTCATATTAAGAGATACGCGGAGAATATGTCAACGCGCCCAGGTCTGACTGGTTTCATCCTGGCGGGCGGCAAGAGCGCCAGGATGGGACGCGACAAAGCTTTATTGGACTGGCACGGCCGAACATTGTTGGATCACATGACTCATTTAATCTCGGCTGTGGCAGACAAAGTTCATGTGGTCGGCCGCGACCCATTGCCGGACCGGGTCCCGGGCCTCGGGCCATTGTCGGGAATTGCGACGGCGCTCGAGACAAGCTCAACGGATACCAATCTCGTGGTCGCTGTAGACCTACCATCGCTGACCGAAAAATTTCTCCAATACCTGACATCCGAAGCCGAACAGACCAGCGGTCCCCTGACTGCGTGCAAGATCGGGTCCCATTTTCCGTTGTGTCTCGTAATCCACCGCCGGCTTTTACCGGAGGTTCAGCGACGGCTGGCAGCACGCGATTTGAGTGTTCACGCACTCATCGAGAACGTTCCGTCACGTCTGGTTTCCGAACAGGAACTGCTTAACGCCGGATTCAATGCTTCCCTCTTTCGGAATATCAATACCGAACAGGATTATCTTTTTTGAATTTTCTGCTTGGCCCGGTTCCGTCCCTGCCATCAAATACGTTTCACTATGAAACGATTGCTCAAATTCGCGTTGATTGTCGTCGGCATTTTGATGATGTTTTCGAGCGCTGCGTATGCCCAGTTGCGCGAGGACCTGGAAGTGAACGTCTTCGGCCTTGGTGTCATCCATTCCTCGAAGGACTTTGAGATCAGCTTCCCGCAATCTCCTACTTCCATCCCAGGAACTTTCAAGTTCAACAAGGGACTTGGAGGCGGCTTTCGTGTGAACGTTTACAACCGCGGGCACTGGGCGGAGGAGGCGTTTTTCAGCTACGAACCCAACGTCGCTCAGTTCACGCGGCTCGGGACTCCTTCAACTTCGATGAAACTGGGCACTGAGAATCTCAACATTGGAATGAATGCGCTGTATTACCTCAGCGATGATGAGACGCACCGGATTCGTCCATTTCTTACCGTGGGAGGCGGATGGGCCGTTTTCCTGCTCACCGACAGCGCGAAGGCAATTGTCCGCGACCCGCTTCGAGGCAATGCTCCGGATATGAATAGCGCGAATGAAATCGCCGTTAACTATGGAGGCGGTTTTAAGGCAAAGGTCAAGAGCTGGCTCGGCGTCCGAGTGGACCTGAAGGGTTTTATAAGCCGCAATCCTTCCTTCGGCCTGGCCCGTGAATCCAACGATCCCAACGCGACCGTATTCCCGGCGGGAGGGGCGTTATACAGCGGCGAAGCCTCGGCCGGCTTGGTGTTTTACTTCGGAAGACATTAGTTTTCGTTGTTGCAGTTTGTAACCGTTCTCAATCTAGGATTCCGGCGGAATGTCCGTGGTGCAAGCCTCCCTTTCGAGGATCCTCGTCGTCGATGACGAGCCTGAGATTGTCGCTTTTATCCGCGAACTCCTGATCACTCGCGGCTATACAGTGATGGGACTGTCAAAGTCGCGCGAGGTTCCACGTCAGCTGGAATTATTTCAGCCGGATCTCTGCATTTTCGATTTCCGCATGCCGCATCTCACCGGCTCAGACCTCCTCGACACCGTCAAACAACGCGACCCCGGCGTGGAGGTTATATTCCTCACGGCTCAGGATGAGACTTCGCTCGCCGTCGATCTGATGAAGCGTGGGGCGATTGATTTTCTTCTAAAGCCCGTCGAATTGAATCAGCTTCTGTTGTCGGTTGGCCGCGCACTCGAACATCGCCGGTTGGTTACGGAAAACGATAGATATCGGCTGCACCTGGAACAACTCGTCCTTGAAAAGACCGCGGCACTTAACGATGCACTTGCCAGTTTGGGCCACGTTCATTCGGGGACGCTGGACGCCCTGTCGCAGGCTCTCGATTTCAGAGACCAAAGCACGAGCGGCCATTCGCGCCGCGTCGCGAATCTCACTGCCGGGGCCGCTGGCAGCATGGGAATCAAGGGAGGAGCACTCGTTCAAATCGAGCATGGTGCGCTGCTGCACGATATTGGGAAGCTCAAAATTCCAGACAAAATCCTGTGGAAGCCGGCGAGTCTGAGCGAGGAAGAATGGAAGACCATGCGGCTGCATCCGCAATACGGATACGAGTTCCTGAGCAACATTGAATTCCTGAAGGGCGCAGCAGAACTTGTTTTCGCGCACCACGAAAAGTTCGATGGTACCGGGTATCCCAAGGGCCTGTGCGGGGACGCAATTCCATTCGGAGCCCGCGTGTTTGCCATAGTCGATTCCGTCGATGCAATGATCTACAAGCGGCCGTACAACAATCCCATTACTTTCAAGGAAGCTTCTGAAGAAGTCCGCCGTTGCGCGGGCACACACTTCGATCCCGAACTCATTAAGCCGACGCTGGAATTTCTCGGCGACAACGTTCCGGCAAAGCTGCGGTAATTCGGTGTCAGGCACGTGTGCCTGACACCGAATTTGCTACGATTTGATTTTCGGCAGCGAGACTGACTTTTCCAACGTGAACTTCAGACGCGCCTCTGAATCGAACTCCACTTCTTTTCCCTTGGTTGCGAGGACTCCGCCCGTTCCCGCGGCTCCACCGATGATCGCTCCTTTTGCAGCTCCACCTTTACCGCCGGCAATTGCTCCAATGGCTGCGCCGATACCTGCGGCACCACCGATGAGGCCCGCATCACGCTTTTTTGTCGGGTCAGCTTGTGCAACAAAAGGCTTCGTAACAATGGGATGAGTCCTCGCACCTTCGCCGATGCTGGTCAGCACGAGCCGGATATTGGCCCGGCCGGAAACGCGTCCCGATCCTTCTGCATCGACCACGCGGCCGGCCACGAGCGCGCCTTTCGGCACGACTGTCTGCCCACCGACAACGATCGGTTCGACGAGGCTGGCAGTGAAATCGTCCCCCGCCTTGTTCGTCGCGGTGCTGATTGGATTGATCAGAGCCACCGTCAATTCCGTTCCTTCGGGAACTTCAAACGTCCTTGGCGCCGCAGGTTTCGGTGGCGCCACAGCAGCCGGT
>Ga0075424_100006125_pt1 | contig 11556 bp, 10 predicted proteins | sample SoiMethybrSBSTD3_FD_75301 | JGI IMG/M metagenome (GOLD analysis project Ga0075424, IMG submission 75301) | Bulk soil microbial communities from a Populus tree surrounding site in Tennessee, USA - Soil MetaG P. TD hybrid SBSTD3 | ecosystem: Environmental > Terrestrial > Soil > Tree plantation...
ACAGGATGAGTGACAGGACGCCGAGCACGTTGGCGCGCGTCACGCTCCCGCTCTCGCTGGCGGCAACCACCGCCTCGCGGAACGCATAAAGCGGGCTGGTGCCGATATCGCCGTAGACGACACCGAGGCTGCCGAGGGTCAAAACCCAAAAGTTGCTGCTCGGCGCGGCCTCGCCGGCGGCGCCCGGTGCAGCATCTGGGTGCAGGACTTGTGGCGCGACTTTCGCCATGGAACGAGATCGAGAGCCCCTGGAAGGGCGGCCTTATAGCACCGCGCCAACACCGGCAATATAGTGATGTCGCAGATCCGGACGATTACGGATAAGGTGGCGACCGGGACGACATCACGACGCAGTGGCGGCGGGCGGCGACCGCAATGCGGCGCACGCGACGGCCGCCGAATGGAGATCAGGGCTTGAAGCCGGGCGGCAGCGGCGGCTGCCCGCGCATCAGCGTGATGGTGATGCGGCGGTTGGCCGCAATATAGGGATCGTCGGGGAACAGCGGCGACGTGTCGGCCTTGCCGGCCACCATGAACATGTTGTTGGTCGGCACGCCTTCCTGCTCGAGAATCTGGCGCACGCTGTTGGCGCGGTCGGCCGACATTTCCCAGGCGCCGTATCCGGGCCGCGACGGCAGCCGCGTCGCCGACGTGTGCCCGGTGATGGTGATGCGGTAAGGCAGGAGCTTGATCTGGCCGGCGAGTTTTTGGACCAGGCGGCGCGCGCGCTCGTACGGCTCCTTGGCGCCTTCCGGGAACATGGAGCGACCGTCGTTGTCGACCAGCTCGATGTTGAGGCCGTCGGGCGTCTGCTCGAACAGCACCTGCGATGTGAGCTCGGCAAGCTCGGGCATGTTCTGCAGCGACTGGCGCAGCGACGTGGTGGCAAGCGCGAAGGCGCGGTCCTCGTCCAGCGTGCTGACGTACTTGCTGTGGCGGTCGCGATCGTCGTCGCTGGCGGAGGCGCGGCTGTCGTCCTTGAACGTCTGGTTCTTCGGCTTCGGCCGCGACGGCAGGCCCTCGATCTCGACGACGCCGGAGCGGCGGACCTCGGTCTGCACACCGAATGCCTCGCGCATGGAGCCGGCCACGATCTGCAGCTTCTTCTGGTCCTGGGTGGAGAAGGCCACCAGCATGACGAAGAAGCTGACGAGCAGGCCCATCAGGTCGGCAAACGTCACGAACCAGCCGTGACCGCCGCCATGTGCTTCCTTGCGCCGTGCCATCGCGGTGTTCCGTTACGGCTCCGCCCTTATGCCGGGACCGTCTCGGCCTCGTCGTGCCGATGCTTCTCGGGCAGGTAGGCCAGCAGCATCTCGCGCACCAGCGCCGGGCTCTTGGCGTCGCGGATCATCAGCACCCCGTCGATGATGAGGGTGCGGTTGATCTCCTCGTCGACCAGCTTGAGATGCAGCTTGTCGGCAAGCGGCAGGCACAAGAGGTTGGCGACGGCGGCGCCGTAGAACGTGGCGAGCAGCGCCACGGCCATGAACGGGCCGAGCTTCGAGGGGTCGGTCATGTTGGCGAACATCTGCACCATGCCGATGAGCGTGCCGATCATGCCGAAGGCGGGCGCGCAGTCGCCGACCGCGCGATAGATTTTCTGGCCTTCGTCGAGGTGGGTGAGGAAGTTGTCGCGGTCGCGCTCGAGATTGTCGCGGATGAAGTCGGTGTCGTAGCCGTCGGCGACGAAGCGGATGCCCTTGGCCAGGAACGGATCGTCAAGTTCCACCTTTTCCAGCCCGATCGGTCCCTGCTTGCGGGCGATCTCGGCCAGGCCGGCAATCTGGTCGACCAGCTCGCGCTGGCTGATCCGCCGCATGGTGAAGGCGAAGCGTGCGCCGAGCGGCAACCCGTGGAAGATCGACGACAGCGGGAAGCGGATCAGCGTGGCGGCGAACGAGCCGCCGAAGATGACGATGAACGCATGGACGTCGACGAACATCCGGAGCTCGCCACCCATGAGAATGAGGGTGAAGAGCACGACGGCGCCGGCAGCCAGACCGAGGCCCGTTGCGATATCCATGGAAAAACTCCGACCCCGACCCCGTACGCCACCCCGCGCCGTCCCACCCAGCGCCTTACCGAACCCTAGCGGGGCGCGCTTAAAGTTGCGTAAAGGCTTGCTTAAAATGCCTTAAGGTGACGCGAAATCCCCGGCGGCGGCGGGGTCGGCCAGCCCCGGCGCCAGGCCAGGTCGGGAACGCTTCCCGCGCGGCGCCGCCTGCGCTATTGGACCCGCAAGGTATGGCTCTTTAGGAGTCGCCGCCCTCACCAGGAGGACCCTCATGCGCGAGATCGGCCATTTCGTCGGCGGCAAAGAGGTGAATGGCACCTCGGGACGCTTCGGCGACGTGTTCAACCCCAATACCGGCGAGGTCCAGGCCAAGGTGGCCCTGGCCAAGCATTCGGAGGTCGAGCACGCGATCTGCGTGGCCGAGATGGCGCAGCCGGCCTGGGCCGCCATGAATCCGCAGCGCCGCGCCCGCGTTCTGTTCCGCTTTCTCGAGCTGGTGCAGAAGGAGTTCGACAGCCTGGCCAAGCTCCTGTCGTCGGAGCACGGCAAGACTTTTGCGGACTCGAAGGGCGACATCCAGCGCGGGCTCGAAGTGGTGGAGTTCGCCTGCGGCATCCCGCACCTCATGAAAGGCGAGTTCAGCGAAAGCGCCGGCCCGGGCATCGATCTCTACTCGATGCGCCAGCCGCTGGGCGTCGTCGCCGGCATCACGCCGTTCAATTTCCCGGCCATGATCCCGATGTGGAAATTCGCGCCGGCTCTGGCCTGCGGCAATGCCTTCATCCTCAAACCCTCGGAGCGCGACCCGTCGGTGCCGATGCGGCTGGCCGAGCTGCTCATGGAGGCGGGCCTGCCGGCCGGCGTGCTCAATGTGATCAACGGCGACAAGGAGGCGGTCGACACGATCCTCACGGACCCGCGGATTAAAGCGGTGGGTTTCGTCGGATCGACCGCGGTGGCGGAATACATCTTTGCCACCGGCACGGCCAACGGCAAACGCGTCCAGTGCTTCGGCGGCGCCAAGAACCACATGATCGTCATGCCGGACGCCGACATGGACCAGGCCGTCGACGCGCTGGTCGGGGCGGGCTACGGCTCGGCGGGCGAGCGCTGCATGGCGGTGTCGGTGGCAGTGCCGGTGGGCAAGAAGACCGGCGACATCCTGATCGAAAAGCTGGTGCCGCGAGTCGAGAGCCTGAAGATCGGCCCATCGAGCGATCCCCAGGCCGACTATGGCCCGCTGGTCACCCGGGCGCATCTCGACAAGGTGAAAACTTATGTCGACCTCGGCGTCAAGGAAGGCGCAAAACTCCTGGTCGACGGCCGCAACTTCAAGCTCCAGGGCTACGAGAACGGTCACTTCATGGGCGGCTGCCTGTTCGACCAGGTGACGCCGAACATGCGCATCTATCGCGAGGAAATTTTCGGGCCGGTGCTCTCGGTGGTGCGCGCCAAGGACTATGAAGAAGCGCTGCGGCTTCCGTCCGAGCACGAATACGGCAACGGCGTCGCCATCTTCACGCGCGACGGCGACACCGCGCGCGACTTCACCAGCCGCGTCGAGGTCGGCATGGTCGGCGTCAATTTTGCCATTCCGGTGCCGCTCGCCTATCACACCTTCGGCGGCTGGAAACGCTCCGGTTTCGGCGATCTCAATCAGCACGGACCGGATGCGATCCGCTTTTATACCCGCACAAAGACGGTGACGTCGCGTTGGCCTTCGGGCACAAAGGAAGGCGCCGAGTTCGTCATACCGACAATGAAATGACATGAAAGTGCTGGCGTCCCGTTACTCAAGATTCATCGGCGTGGTGCTGGCCTGCGGGCTCGCCGGCTGCGCCGAGCGCATCGGTTTCGGCGGCCGGGGCGGCGGCGGCAGCGCCAGCACCGCCGGCGCCGAAACCGAGCCGCTGGCGGCGGCGCCGACCACGGCGGTGACCAGTGCGCCGCTCACCATCCAGGGCGGGCCGCGCACGCCGCCGCCCGTCAACATGGCGGGACGCTGGACGCTGACGTCGCCGGGAGGTGGTGGCTGCGCCATGAATTTCGGCGGCACCGCCGGCGCGGCCGAAGGTACCATCGCGCCCGAAGGCGGCTGCCCGGGAAATTTCTTCACCAGCCGCAAGTGGGCTTATGAGGACAACGGGTTGGTCATCCGCGACCACACCGGCCAGCCGCTGGCGCGGCTCGCGCTGGGCAGCACGGGACGCTTCGACGGCCAGGCTACCGGCGGCCAACCCGTAAGCCTGGCGCGGTAACAATGGCCGAGTATCAGCTCTACTGCTTCGCTCAGTCCGGCAACGCGTACCGCGCCGCCCTGATGCTCAATCTCATCGGCGCCGACTGGGCGCCGATCTTCGTCGACTTCTTCATCAAGGGCGAGCAGCGCACGCCCGAGTTCCGCGCCAACGTCAACGAAATGGGCGAAGTGCCGGTGCTCGTGCATGGCGCCAAGAAGCTCAGCCAATCGGGCGTGATCCTCACCTACCTGGCCGACCGCTCCGGACAATATCGTCCCGAGGGCGAGGACGAGCGGCTCGAGGCGCTGCGCTGGACCATCTTTGACAATCAGAAGATCAACGGCTTCCTCGGGCCCTACCGCTTCCTCCGCGTGTTCGCCAAGCCGCCGGGCGATCCAAAAGTGCTGGCGTTTCTCAAAGGGCGCATCGACAACAACCTCGCGATCGTCGACAAACGCTTGGCGACGAGATCCTTCGTGCTCGGCGAACGGCCGACCATCGCCGACATCTCCCTCGTGGCCTATCTGTACTATCCGGCCGAGGAGTTCGGTTTCGACATCGCGGCCGAGCACGCCAATATCGCGGCGTGGCTCGCGCGCATGAGGGCGCTGCCCGGCTGGGCGCATCCGTACGACCTGATGCCGGGCCATCCGCTGCCTGCTACCGCATAAGCCTGTCGATTGCGATAGTTTTGCAAGCCCCCAACATCGTCATCACCGGGCTTGTCCCGGTGATCCCGCTTAGCTGGGCAATGCCGTGCATTTCCAAGCGAGATGGCCGGGACAAGCCCGGCCATGACAAGAAGAGTCACCGCGCCGTCAGGCCGCCGTCGATCGCGAACTCGGCGCCGGTCACGAACAGCGCTTCGTCGGACAACAGGTAGACGATGAGGTCGGCGACCTCGGCCGGCGTGCCGAGCCGGCCGAGCGGTACGTCGCGCGTCATACGCGCCTTGGCGCCTTCGGGGTGACCGGTTTCCGCCGCGATGCCGTCGATCAGCGGCCCTTCGAGAAAGGCCGGGTGCACCGAATTGCAACGCACTTGCGGGCTGAGCCGCGCCCCGTACAGCGCCACCGATTTGGTGAGCAGGCGCACGCCGCCCTTGGAGGCGTTGTAGGCGGCGAGATTGTGCCCGCCGACCAGGCCGGACACCGACGAGAGGTTGACGATGGCGCCGCCCCGGCGCTTGAGCAGCGGCATCGCGTGCTTGCAGCCCAAAAACGTGCCGTCGAGATTGACCGCCATGATGCGGCGCCAGGTGGCGTAGTCGGTTTCCTCCACGGTGCCGAGCGCGGCGATGCCGGCCGCATTGACCAGGCCATGGATGGCGCCGAACGCGGCATCGACATCGCCGAGCGCGCGCCGCCAATCGTCTTCGCTGGTCACGTCGAGCACGTGATCGATGCCGGGGCGCCCGGCGAGATCGGTCGCCAGCGCAATGCCGCCGGCGCGCACGACCGCTTCGCCGACCGCCGACCCGACGGCGCCGGCGGCGCCGGTGACCAGCACGACCTTGTCCTTGAGACGCCCCATGCGTCCGTCGTAGCTGCCCGGCGCGCATCGAGGCAAGGCGTTAGCCCGGGCGTCGATGTCAGTTCAAGCGGGAGGGACGCTGGTCCGCGGGCTCGCCAGGAGAATGCAGGGGAGAGCCCGGCGCCTCGCTCTCGCCGGAAGGCTCGGAAGGGCCAGAAGAACCAGGACCGGGAGAGCCGGGAGAGCCGGAGGAAGCAGGCGCTGCTTCCGCGGCCGGACGCGCCGGCAACGCCGCGGTGGCACCGGCATGCTCATAGCGCCGATGGCTCAACCAGCCGAGCGGCAGGAGCGCGAGATAGCAGAGCGTGCCGATGGTCAGCACCGGCCACGGATAGCTGATGAAAATGGCAACGAACAGCACCACCACCACGAAGATCGGCAGCACCATTTCGGGCGCCACCCGCGTGCCGATCTTCTTTCCCGAGAACACCGGCAGGCGTGACACCATGAAGACCGCGATGATCAGCGTATAGCCGAGCGCCAGCGGCGCCACGATGCGGAACGGAACGCCGAGGAAATGCAGATAGATCGGCAGCAGCACCGTGATGGCGCCGGCCGGCGCCGGCATGCCGGTGAAGAAGTTGCCGGCCCAGGCCGGACGATTGGGATCGTCGATCGCCACGTTGAAGCGGGCGAGGCGCAATCCGGCGCAGATCGCAAACACCATGGCGGCGATCCAACCGACATTGCCGAACTCGAGCAGGCCCCAGAAATACAGAACCACGCCCGGCGCCACGCCGAAATTGACGAAGTCGGCGAGGCTGTCGAGCTCGGCGCCGAAGCGCGACTGCCCCTTGATGAGCCGCGCGACGCGGCCGTCGATGCCGTCGAGCGCGGCCGCGAAGACGATCGCCGCGATCGCCCATTCGAGCCGGGCCTCGACGGAAAAACGAATGGCCGTCAGGCCAGCACACAAGGCCAAGAGCGTGATCACATTGGGCACGAGGGTGCGAACCGGAATCGCCCGAAAGCGCCGGCGCTTGCGCTCGGTGCGCATGGGATCGAAGGGCGGAAACATGCCGCCTATATAGCGAAGAATCGGTCTGTTTGCCACCCGGGCCGGCCGTCGCGACGGCCGGGGGGCCGGCCGGATTCAGCGAGGCCGCCGAGAAAGTTAACGGGCCTCGGCGGCCTCGCGACTCTTGAGGAAGCCGAGAACGCGCTGCGCCGTCGGCAGCGGGATCTCGCGATACTGCGCCATCAGCTTGTTGGCGGCGCTGTCGGAGCCGCGCCGGCGGCGACGCCGCATGCGCACGACCGCCGTGTAGCCGCCGAGCTCCAGACCGCCGGCGCGACACAACAGCGCCACCGGCTCGTCGGCCGATTCCAGCAGCGCCCGCGTCACCGTATCGGCGCGCAGCGCAACGCGCTTCGAAATCACCTTGGCGATGCTGGGCGTGGCATCGAGCTCGGCGAGCTCGACGACGGCATCGTCGAGCTTGGTCACGCCGCGCTCGAGTTCGTCCATGATGACCTCGAGCGTCCGCTCCTTGGGATTGCGGCGGCCGGAGACAACGACGCGCGGCTCGCCGAGATCTTTCGGTACCACGGCCTTCGGGACCACGACCTTCGGCACCACGCCGATCTCCTTGAGCTTGGCATCGAACGCCCCGGTGATCAACGGCACCATGCGGGTGGTGATTTCCGCCGGCAGATCCATGCGCGTGCCGAGACGATCGAGCAGCATGGCGTCGGCGGTGGCACGTTCGGCCAGCGCGGCAAAACTCTTGTGCGAGAAGCGCGCGCCCTGATTGGCCACCACGGTGCCGACGACCTGCGGATCGCCGCGCGAAACCAGAACATCGGTCACGCGCTCCGGCAACGTCATGCGGGTGGCGATCGCCGCGAGATGGTCCTGAGACTGATCCGACGCGAGACCTTCGAGATCGCTCTCGTCGAGAACCACCGAGCGGGTCAGGACCGGCTTGGCGACGATGATCTCGTCGCGCGCGAGAACCAGAACCACCTTGCGCGGCGCGTGGATGATATCGGCAACACGCTCGGAGAGCTCGACACGGGCGATCGGCTCGACCTCGCCCAGCACGCGCAGGACGACCTCGCTGTAGAGCGCGATCTCGCTCGAGCTGTGCTCGGCCGAGGCAAAGAAGCAGTCGCTGATCGCCCGAAGCAGCGCGTGCCGCTTCTCGCTCGAGCGCTCGCGCGCCAGGCTCTCGAGGTGCTGCAGGGTTGCCGTCATACTACGCGAACCGACTGAAACGAGGAACGCCAATTGAACTTGATGCCGCAATAAGGACGAGAAATCGATTAAACCGGGTTAATATTTGCATTGCATTTGATGGCGACCCCGGAACCCCGTAACAGTACGTACGCGGCTTCGCCGCGATGCGGTGGAAACCGGACTGTCGGCGCGCCGTAGTTGCATTCGCGAGACGCGCCAGCAAGTGCGTGGACGTGGCCGTGTTTTGCCCGATGCACGCGTGAACCCGCGCATGACGAGTCAATCAAAAGTAAATGTGCGGCGTTAACTGACGCGGTAGGCGCGTCCAGTATCGCCGGTGCCGAGATCGGCGATCACGGTCTCGCCTGCGATCGCCGTCTGGCCTTCGGCGACGAGCGGCCGGACCCCTTCGGGCAGATAGACGTCGAGGCGCGAGCCGAAGCGGATGAGGCCAATTCGCTCGCCGGCGCTGATGACGTTGCCCTCGCGCACGAACGGCACGATGCGGCGCGCGATCAACCCGGCGATCTGCACCACGCCGATGCGCGCGCCGCCGCAGGCGATGACCAGCGAATTGCGCTCGTTGTCCTCGCTCGCCTTGTCGAGGTCGGCGTTGATGAATTTTCCCGGCGTGTAGATCATGCGCTCGATGCGCCCGCTCGCCGGGCTGCGGTTCACGTGGCAGTCGAACACGCTCATGAAGATCGAGACGCGCGGCAGCGGCCGCTCGCCCAGGCTCGACGCCAGCTCCCTCGGCGGCATGGCGTTGGTGACAAGGCTCACTTTTCCGTCGGCTGGCGCCACCACGAGCCGATCGCCGACCGGCGTCACGCGCGGCGGGTCGCGAAAGAAGAACGCGCACCATGCGGTCGCCAGGGTGCCGAGCCACCCCAGCGGCGACCAGATCACGAACAGGACGAGGCTGGCCAGCGCGAAGATGCCGATGAACATCAGCCCGTCGCGATGGATCGGCACGAACTGCGAGCGGATCGAGGCGATGACGGACATGGTCACTCCGCGGCGTCGGGGACTTTTGCGTCGGGGACTTCGGCGGCCACCAGTTCATCGAGGACCGGCGGCGGGTTGCGGTTGGGCGCGACCTCGTCGTCCGCCACCTGCGCCAGCTTCTCGCGCGCTTCCTCGGCTTCGCGCTGGCGATTCCACATGCTGGCGTAGAGACCGCCGGCGGCGAGCAGCTGCCGGTGCGTGCCGCGCTCGACGATCAGTCCCTTGTCCAACACGATGATCTCGTCGGCCGCGACGATGGTGGAGAGGCGGTGGGCGATGACCAGCGTGGTGCGGTTGCGCGACACGCGCTCGAGCGCGTCCTGAATTTCCTTCTCGGTATGGCTGTCGAGCGCCGAGGTTGCCTCGTCGAGCACGAGAATGGGTGGTGCTTTCAGGATCGTGCGCGCGATGGCGACGCGCTGCTTTTCCCCGCCCGACAGTTTCAGGCCGCGCTCCCCCACCTCGGTGTCGTAGCCATGCGGCGACATGCGGATGAAGCCGTCGATCTGCGCCAGCCGCGCCGCCTCCTCCACCTCCTCGTCGCTCGCCTCCCAGCGGCCGTAGCGGATGTTGTAGCGGACCGTATCGTTGAACAGCACCGTGTCCTGCGGGACCATGCCGATGGCCGAACGCAGCGACGACTGCGTGACGTCGCGAATGTCCTGGCCGTCGATCAGGATGCGGCCGCCCGTCACATCATAGAAGCGGAACAGGAGCCGCGAGATCGTCGACTTGCCGGCGCCCGACGGGCCGACGATCGCCACCGTCTTGCCGGCCGGCACCTCGAAAGAGAGCCCCTTGAGAATCTGGCGCTGCGGCTCATAGGCGAAGTGCACCTCCTCGAACCGGATGGCGCCGCGCGCAACGCGCAGCGGCTTGACGCCGGGCGAGTCCTGAATCTCCGGCTCGCGCGAGAGAATCGAGAACATGGTCTCGATGTCGGTGACGGCCTGCTTGATCTCGCGATAGACCATGCCCATGAAATTCAGCGGCTGGTAGAGCTGGATCATCATGGCGTTGATCAGAACGAAGTCGCCGACCGTATTGGCGCCGGCCTTGATGCCGTAGGCGCACAGCACCATGGCGGCGCCGAGGCCGGCCGTGAAGATCACAGCCTGCCCGGTGTTGAGCACGGCGAGCGACGTATAGGCGTTGACGCTCGCGCTCTCGTAGCGCTCCATGGCGCGGTCGTAGCGGCGCGCTTCGCGCTCCTCGGCGCTGAAATATTTCACCGTCTCGTAGTTGAGCAGCGAATCGATCGCCTTGACGTTGGCGTCGGTGTCGCTGTCATTCATCTTGCGGCGGATGCCGATGCGCCATTCGGTGGCCTGATAGGTATACGCCATGTACACGGCAACCGTGATCATGATCACGAGAACGTAGCGCCAGTCGAATTGATAGAGCAACACGGCGACGATCAGGGCCAGCTCGATGATGGTCGGAGCGAGCTGCAGGATGACCATGCGCACGATGGTCTCGATGCCGTTGCGGCCGCGCTCGAGCACGCGGGTGAGGCCGCCGGTCTTGCGCTCGAGATGGAAGCGCAGCGACAGGCGGTGCATGTGCTCGAACGTGCGATAAGCGAGACGCCGCACCGCGTGCATCGCCACCTTGGCGAACAGCCCGTCGCGCACCTGCGTGAGCACCGCCATCAGGATGCGCATGCCGGCATAGGCGGCGGTCAGCAGGACCGGCGCGGCAAACGCCCAGACGATCCAGTCGGCCGCCGCGAACGGCGCACTGCCCTCGCCCACCAGAGCATCGGTCGCCCACTTGAACGTGAACGGCACCGCGATGGTGGCGAGCTTGGCGGCCAGGAGCAGCACCATTGCCAGCACGACCCGCGTCTTGAGGTCGCGCCGTTCCGCCGGCCAGATGTAAGGCCACAGATGGATCAACGTGGTGACGAGCGCCGTGCGATCGGGAGAGACTGACTTGCCGTGGCGGGGCGACGTCGAAAGCGCGGTCATGAAATCCGGCGAATGACTCGAGAGTCAGATTGGAACGCTTCTCATATAGAGGTTTAACGGCCGGCGGGAAACCGGGCGAGCATTTGGCGCACCGCCGCGGCCCGGTCGGGCGCCGCATGTCCCGTCGCCACGGCGCCTCGAACTTCCGACGGCCCACGATCGTTATCCCCTGGCAAACCCCGCCGGGCGCGCCTTGACGGGGGGCTAAGCCCGTTGCCACATCCCGACCATGAGTGTGATTCGCACGATCTGCGTCTATTGCGGCTCAGGTCCGGGCACCGACCCGGCCTTTGTGCAAGCGGCGCGCGATTTCGGCCAGATCCTCGCCATCAACCGGGTGCGGCTGGTCTATGGCGGCGGCTCGCTCGGGCTCATGGGCGCGGTCGCCAATGCGGTGCTCGACCACGGCGGCGAGGTCACCGGCATCATCCCGGAATTTTTGACCGACCGGGAAAAGAAGCTGACGCGCGCCCAGGAAGTGATCGTCACGCGCGACATGCACGAGCGCAAGCGCGCCATGTTCGAGCGCGCCGACGCTTTCGTGGCGTTGCCCGGCGGCATCGGCACGCTGGAAGAAACCATCGAGCAGATGACCTGGGCCCAGCTCGG
>Ga0075424_100006126_pt1 | contig 11555 bp, 6 predicted proteins | sample SoiMethybrSBSTD3_FD_75301 | JGI IMG/M metagenome (GOLD analysis project Ga0075424, IMG submission 75301) | Bulk soil microbial communities from a Populus tree surrounding site in Tennessee, USA - Soil MetaG P. TD hybrid SBSTD3 | ecosystem: Environmental > Terrestrial > Soil > Tree plantation...
CGCGGCACGCTGCGCATGCCGGCCTTCGGGCGGCGGTTCCGCGCGGGCCAGATCGAGGACCTGGTGTCGTTCGTCGAGGCCATGGCCCAGGAGCCCGAGCCCGATGACTCGCTCGTGCACCGCGGGCTCGAACGCAGCCACGCGCTCGGCTGCGACGGCTGTCACGGCCCGGGCGGGCGCTTCGCGCGGCCCAATCCCGGCTCGCTCAAGGGCTACGTGCCGTCGTGGGACGGCCGCGACTTCCCCGAGCTGGTGAAGGATCGCACCGAGTTCGGGGAGTGGGTCGAGCGCGGCGTGAGCCGGCGCTTCGAGACGAATCCGGTGGCGCGCTGGTTCCTGGGCCGCGCCGTGCTCCACATGCCGGGGTTCGAGCGGCACCTCGAGCCCGGCGACGTGGACGCGTTGTGGGCTTACGTGCGCTGGCTACGGGACACGGCCAAGGCCGCATCCCGGTCCGGGAGCTGACCGCCGCGCGCTAGCGGCGGCGGGCTTTTTTCGCCGCGCGCTTCTTCACCTGCTTCTTCCGGCGGTTCTGCTTTGCGCGCTTGCGGCGCAGGCGGTGCTTGAACGAGGTCATGGGGCTCCGGTGGGTACGTGAGTGTGCGCCGATTTCGGCGCGGCGGGCCAACCTATCCGAGATGGCGCGAAAGCACAACCCTAAGGGCACCCGGGGAGGCCTCCGGCGCGGCCCTTCAACGCGAACGCCCGGCTCGATGCGAGCCGGGCGTCGCGTACCACGGCATCCTTGCCGCGGTCAGGTCAGGCGGCTTCGTCCTTGCTCTTTCGCTGCTCGAGCGAGCGCTTCACCAGCGCTTCGGCCTCGGCGCCCGCCTTGACCTCGGCGGTCGCGGCGGTCATGACGTAGATGCGGATGTTGTTGCTCTTGGGGTCCGCCGGGAACATGAAGAACCCTTCGCGGTCCACGGAGAAGGTGAGCGAGTAGCCGCACAGGAGCTCGCCGTCCTTGAACCGCACTGCAATCTTCATGCCCTGCTTGGTCTCGGCGGGGCTGGTGAGGAAGCCGACCGGATCCTGGCGCTTGGGATCGCCGCCGAATTCCTTGACGAAGAACGCTGCCTTCAGCGTCTTGCAGCGCACCTCGACGGGCGGGCTGCCGTCCGCGGGCTGGATGTGGAAGAGCGGGCGGTTGGGGAAGAAGTCGCGCGTCGTGCCCTTGAGGAGTTTCCCGTCGCGGGCATGGGCGACGATCCTGTTGATGTCCGGCATGAACGCTCCTCCGACGGCGTCGGCCCTGGCCCGGGCAGTGGGAGCCCCTCCCAGGGCAATCATGGATCGGCACCGATCCTCGTCATCCACTCATCGGCCCGGTTCCGGCCGGACTTGAGACGCGAATCCGGAGCGCGGTCCACGCTCCCTCACGGGTCTCCAGCGCTTGATGGCGCTCCCCGGATGTGGCACGGTTTCGCGTCCTTCCTCCGCAAGAAACGCTCTCTACTTCTCTTCGAAAGGAGTCTCGTCATGAGGAAACTCACGCTCTGGCTCATGTTGCTCGCCGGGCTCGCGGTCCTGGGCTGCCAGCAGACCAGCACGAAGGACCAGTCCGCCACGACCAGCGCTGCCGCTACCACCACGGGTGACGCCGCGAAGAGCGAGCCCGCCGCCACTTCGCCTGCCGCGACCAGCGGGGCGACCGAAGGGCAGGAGCGCACCCTCCAGGGCGGGCTCAAGGTGACGGATATCAAGGTCGGAAGCGGGCCGATTGCTGAAACTGGCAACACCATCGCCGTGCACTACACCGGGTGGCTCATGGACGGGACCAAGTTCGACAGCTCGCTGGATCGCGGCGACCCGATCGTCTTTCAGCTCGGCGCAGGCCGCGTGATCAAGGGCTGGGAGGAAGGCGTGAAGGGGATGAGAGTCGGCGGCAAGCGCAAGCTGGTCATCCCGTCCTCGATGGGGTACGGCGAGCGCGGCTATCCGCCTGTGATTCCCCCGGACGCCACGCTGCAGTTCGAAGTCGAGCTGATGGACGTGAAGTAGCACGGGCGGCCGCCCGCATCGGCCTGGAGGAAACCGATGAGCCCGTCCCCCGTTCGCGCTGCGCTCATGGCCGGCGCGTGTCTCGTCGCGCTCACGCTCTCGTCGGCGGCGCCTGCACCCAAGTCCGGCGCCGCGCACGCCGCAAAGGCGGGGAAGCGAGAAGCTTCCGCCGGGAAAACCAAGGCGAAGGCGGCGGCCCCGGCGGTCGCGCTCGAGCCGCTGCTCCTCAAGGACCTGGCGTGGCGCCCGGTCGGTCCCGCGAACTGCGGCGGCCGAGTTTCCGACTTCGCGGTGGTGGAGAAGCGCCCGGCCGCGTTCTTCATGGCGCTCGGCACCGGCGGGTTGTTCAAGACCGGGAACATGGGCACGACCTGGAGCGCCGTGTTCGAGAAGGAAGCGGTGGCGTCGGTGGGCGCGGTCGCGGTGTGGCAGAAGAATCCCGACGTGGTGTGGGTGGGCAGCGGCGAGGCCAACAGCCGCAATTCATCTTCGTGGGGGAACGGCGTCTATCGCTCGCTCGACGGCGGCGGCAAGTGGGAGCAGGTCGGGCTCGAGGCCACGAGCGCGATCGCGCGCGTGGTCGCCGACCCCGCCGACAGCAATGTGCTCTACGTGGCGGCGCTCGGCCGGCTGTGGGGCGAGAACCCCGAGCGCGGCGTGTTCAAGACCAGCGACGCCGGCCAGCACTGGAGCCACGTGCTGAAAGTCGACGCGCGCACCGGCGCATGCGACCTGGCGATGGATCCGGCGCACTCCAACGTGCTCTACGCCGCGATGTACGCCCGCAAGCGCACGCCCTGGTCCTACACCGCCGGCGGGAAGACCGGCGGCATCTTCCGCACCCTGGACGGCGGCAAGTCGTGGAAGAAGCTCACGAACGGACTGCCGGAGGAGACCGGGCGCATCGGGCTCTCGATCTACCGCCGCAATCCACGGCTCGTGATGGCGGTGGTGGAGTCGGACCTCGGCGGGCACATCGCCGAGTTCGAGGAGAAGAGCCGCGCCGGCGGGGTGTTCCGCAGCGAGGATGGCGGTGACCACTGGGAGCGGCTCAGCAACTTCGCGCCGCGCCCGTTCTACTTCAGCCAGATCCGGATCCAGCCGACCGACTCGAGCCGCGTGTACCTGCTCGGCACCGATCTCTGGATCTCGGACGACGGCGGCCGCTCGTTCCGCGCCGGCGGCGCCCGGAACCTGCACCCCGACTGCCACGCGATGTGGATCGATCCCGCGAACGGCGACCACGTCATGCTGGGCACCGACGGCGGCACGTTCGTGAGCCACGACCGCGCCGCCACCTGGGATTTCATCAACAACCTGGCGATCGGCGAGTTCTACAACCTCGCGCTGGACAACCGCGATCCCTACTTCATCTACGGCGGACTCCAGGACAACCAGAGCTGGGGCGGGCCGAGCAAGACCCGCTTCGAGCCCGAACCGTTCATCGGCGACCAGGAGCACAACGGGATCCTGAACGACGACTGGTTCTGCCTCGGCGGCGGCGACGGGTTCCACGTCGCGGTGGATCCGAAGGATCCGGACATCGTGTATTACGAATCCCAGGGCGGATTCCTGCGCCGCCTGAATCTCGCGACCGGCAAGGAGCGGCACATCCGGCCCTCGAACAAGGAGGGCGAGCCGACGTTCCGCTTCAACTGGAACACGCCGTTCCAGATCTCGCCGCACGACCCGACCGTGCTGTGGATGGGCGGCGATCACCTGTTCCGTCTCTACGAGCGCGGCGACCGCTGGGAGATGGTGAGCCCCGATCTCACCACCAAGAACCCCGACCAGATGGCGACCGGCGGCTCGGCCGCGGAGACCCATTGCACCATCGTCACGCTCAGCGAGTCGCCGCTCAAAGCCGGCGTCATCTGGGTCGGGACCGACGACGGCAAGGTATGGGTGACGCCGGATGCCGGGAAGACCTGGAACGACCTCACGAAGAACCTGAAGGGCGTGCCGTCCGGTCTCTACGTGAGCCGCATCGAGTCCTCGCACCACGACGCCAACACCGCGTACGTCGCGGTGGACGGGCACCGCACCAACGATTTCACACCCTACCTGCTCGCGACCCGCGACGGCGGGAAGAGCTGGAGCTCGATCGTCGGCGACCTGCCGCGCACCGCGCCCGTCATCGTGGTGCGCGAGGACCTCGCGAACCCGCGGCTGCTGTTCGCCGGCACCGAGTTCGGGATCTGGGCCTCGCTCGACGGCGGCGCGCACTGGGTGAAGCTCGCGGAGGGGCTGCCGACCGTGGCGGTGGACGACATCGTGATCCACCCGCGCGAGCGCGACCTGGTGATCGGCACGCACGGGCGCAGCGTGTACGTGCTCGACGACATCACGCCGCTCGAGCACTGGGTCGACGGCGTGCTGCGCGATCCCGTCACGTTCTTCGCCCCGCGGCCTGCCACCGCCTACCTGCACCGCACCATCGGCGGCGTGTGGGGCCAGCGCATGTTCACGGCGAGGAACCCGGCGTTCGGCGCCTACTTCAACTACTTCGTGCGGGCGTTCACCGGGGACGGCGTGAGCATCGCCGTCGCCGACAGCGCGGGGCGCGGCGTGCGCCAGCTCACCGGCCCCGGCACCCCCGGGCTTCACCGCGTGGTGTGGGACCTGCAGCGTGACTCGAAGGAGCGCATCGACCGCCCCGAGTGGAGCGGCCAGCCCGAGTTCGTGAAGCCCGGCAAGTACACCGTGACGCTCACCTACGGCAAGCAGCCGCCGATCAAGCAGACGGTCGAGGTGAAGCTGGCGCCGGGTGCTTCGGACGAGGGGAGCTAAGGCGCTGTGCCGGCCTTCCGCCGGAGGCTGGCGCGTACGAGAGCGGCTGAATCGGGCGGTCTCGAAAATGCGGGACCGCGAGATCGAGTTCAATCGAGCACTCGTCGGTAAGTGACGTCGCCAGCGCACAAGGTGTGGAGCCCCTGGGGCCTGGTCGGCTTGGCGATCGTCGCCTTGGTGCGGCGGCTGGCAGGGATCCTGTACGCGATGTGGCGCGACGGGACGGCCTTCGAGCCGCGGCGCCCGGTGAAGGGGACGGCCGAGTAGCTCGCGTCGACGGGCGTGAGATCTCAGCCAGGTTCACAAAACCTGGGGAGCGGTGAGCGCGAACGTTTTTGTGGCCGCAGTCGAGGCCGTGTAGCCGATTGGCGCCCCGCACCCCGTCGCATACCTCACCGTGCGCCGGCGGCGCGAGCCGCCCTCGTCGAGCGCGAAGAGACGGATGAAGAACCTCGCTGAGAGGGAGAGGCGAAAGCAGTAGACTGGCGCGTCACCCACGCCACAGCGGAGCGCTGCTTCAGAGAAGTTCGGTAGCAGGGGACTGAAAGTCCGTAGCAATCGGTAGCCGGATACTGCATCGGCCACGGACCGCGATGCCCCGCCCGGCGGCGTCCTGCCTCGTGGGTGTAGACTGGGGGCTTGGGAGGCTGGCCATGACGGTACCTACGCCCTCTCCTCGGTTCCGATTTGTCCTGGGGTCCCTGCTGGCAGTCGGCTTGACCATCGAGGCCCCTGGGGCAGTCGCAGCCCCCGCTTTCCAAGCGCCGTTCCTCTCGTTCGATACCGGCAGCGGCGCTTTCTCCGTGGCGATCGGCGACCTAAACGGCGACGGCAAGCCCGACTTGGCGACGGCGAACTCCCTCTCCAACACAGTGTCGGTGCTGCTCGGCAACGGCGACGGGAGCTTCGGGGTAAGGACCGACTTCGTCACAGGGAGCTATTCCACGTCCGTGGCGATCGGCGACCTGAACGGCGACGGTAGGCCCGACTTGGCAGTGGCGAACGAAGGCACTAACACCATCTCGGTCCTGCTCGGCATCGGCAACGGGGCCTTTGAGGTGAAGACCGACTACGGGACGGAGAGTCGTCCCTATTCAGTGCGGGTTGGCGACTTGAGCGGCGACAGCAAGCCCGACCTGGCAGTGGCGAACACCGGCTCCAACACTGTCTCGGTGCTGCTCGGCAACGGCGACGGGACCTTCGGGGTGAAGACCGACTACGGGACGGGGGACGGTCCCTTCTCAGTGGCGATCGGCGACCTGAACGGCGACGGCATTCCCGACCTTGCGGTAGCGAACGCCAACACCAGCACGATCTCGGTGCTGCTCGGCAACGGCAGCGGGGGCTACGGGGCCGACACGGAGTTCGGGACGGGGGTCAGCCCTAGATCGGTGGCGATCGGCGACCTGAACGGTGACGGCAAGCTCGACTTGGCCACGGCGAACTACCTCTCCAACACGGTGTCGGTCCTGCTCTGCAACGGCGACGGTACGTTCGGGCCGAAGAGCGATTACGGAGCCGGGGACCGTCCTTACTCTGTGGCCATCGGGAACTTTGACGGAGACACCCGGGCCGACTTGGCGGTGGCGAACCAAGGGTCCTTCGCGGTCTCGGTGCTGATCGGCAAGGGCGACGGGAGTTTCAGGGCTAAGACTGACTTCGCCACGGGGAGCAATCCCTTCTCCGTGGCGATCAGTGACCTGAACGGCGACAGCAGGCCTGACTTGGTGACTGCGAACAATCTGCCCGGCACAGTCTCGGTGTTGCTCGGCAACGGCAACGGGAGCTTCGGGGCTAAGACCTACTTTGGGACGGGGAGTAATCCCCTCTCTGTTGCGATCGGTGACCTGAACGGCGACGGTAAGCCCGACCTGGCGACAGCGGACTACGGCACCAACACGGCCTCGGTGCTGCTCGGGGACGGGAACGGGAGGTTCGGCGCCAAGACCGAATTCGGGACGGGGAGCAATCCCTACTCCCTGGCGATCGTCGACCTGAACGGCGACGGCAAGCCCGACCTGGCAGTGGCGAACTTTCTCTCCAACACGGTCTCGGTGCTTCTGGGCAACGGCGACGGGAGCTTCGGGGCGAAGACCGACTTTGGCGCGGGGAGCTACCCCTACTCGGTGGCCGTCGGCGACCTGAATGGCGACGGCAATCCCGAGTTGGCGACGGCGAACTACGGTTCCGGCACGATCTCGGTGCTGCTCGGCAACGGCCATGGGAGCTTCGGCGTCAGGACTGACTTCTACACGGACACCGCCCCCCAGTCCGTGGCGATTGGCGACCTGAATGGCGACGGCAAGCCTGACCTGACGACGGCTAACTGGTACAACACGGTCTCCGTGCTGCTCGGGGATGGCACCGGGAGCTTCGGGGTGAAGGCCGACTTCAGCGCGGGGCGCAACCCCCAATCCGTGGCCGTTGGCGACCTGAACGGCGACGGCAAGCCCGACCTAGCCACGGCGAATGCTTTCAGTACGGTCTCGGTGCTGCTCGGCAACGGCCACGGGAGCTTCGGGGCTAGAACCGACTTTAGCACGGGGCGCGACCCCCAATCCGTGGCCGTTGGCGACCTGAACGGCGACGGCAAGCCCGATCTGGCCACGGCGAACTCTTCCGACAACACGGTCTCGGTGCTGCTCGGCAACGGCGACGGCAGCTTCGGGGCGAAAACCGACTACGGCGCGGGGAGCCAGCCTTACTCTGTGGCGATCGGCGACTTGAACGGCGACGGCAAGCCCGACCTCGCCGTGGCGGTCAACGGCTTCAACGCGGTCTCGGTGTTGCTCAGTGTCGGGCCCGGCCTCCCGACACCTATCGCCCTCGGGCTCGTCGACGCACACGCTGAGCCTGGTCGTGTGGAGCTCACTTGGTTTGGGGCATCGATGGGGGGCATGAGCGCAACCGTGTACAGGCGGTCGGAGGGGGCTGAATGGTCCGTGGTCGCAACGATAGCGGGGGACGGAACTGGAATGTTCCGATTCGAGGACGATTGTGTGCGTACTGGATTGCGTTACGGTTACCGGCTCGGCGTTCGCTCGGATGGATCGGAGCACTTCTACGCCGAGACTTGGATCTCAGTGCCGGGCGAGTGGACGCTGGCGCTCGCCGCACCCGCGCCGAATCCCTCCACGGGTCGCCTCGCCATAGCGTTTACTCTGCCAAGTGCCGCGCCGGCCCGTCTCGAAGTGATCGATGTCGCGGGTCGGATGGTGGAATTGCGGAACGTGGGCTCGCTGGGGGCGGGCCCACACGTCGTTGCATTCACCGAGGCCGCGCGGTGGCATCCGGGCATTTACCTGGTCCGCCTCACACAAGGTCCCCACCCGCTGATCGTCAGCGCCTGCATTGTGCGCTGATCTCGGATCGATCCAGCCAGCCCCGGATGTACCCCCCATTGCTGGCTGATACCCCCCGCAGTGCGAGGGCCCAGAGTCCGAGTAGGCGTTCGTTTCACGCGTGCCGATGGCGAGCCATGGCCGTGCCGAAAGGCTCCCCGGAATCTCGTTCAATGCTAACCTGCGAGTCGACGACTGCGACGGAGCTCCCCGACCGTGCCCAGAAAGACCTCTTTGCTGGACATCGCTGGGCAGACAGGTCGTCGCCCCTTGGAGTTTCGCTAGAGCAGGCAGGTTTTTTTTGGGCCGGGCTGGTCAGTGTATTCTGATAGGCGGTTCAGTCTGATGTTTTAGGTGGCTTTGAGGGAATCCACTGCCAAAGAGCGAGGGGGAGAGCAGCGGTAAGACTCCAGCAAGGCGCGCCGCCTAACATGGCGTTCCCCCGGCTTGCGGCGGACTCAATAGTTCCCTCGACACGAGCGTTCATGGCCAGAAGAGCCGTACCGGAAGAAACCCAATTTGAGGTCCTAGCCGCCTGTCGTCGTCGGTGCGCCATCTGCTTTGGCTTGAACCGGGATACGGGCATCAAGCGTGGCCAGATCGCTCATCTCGACGGAGACGCAGCCAACCCAGGTCTCGCCTCGGGTGCCCCGGGGAACACCAAGAGCGCCTATCTGGGGAGACTCACTTCCCAGAACTCTGCAGTGCCCTTGGAGCGGAAGTCTTCTACGATAAGTATCGCTGCGACGCAGTCCATGAGTTCAACCTGAAGGACGGTTTTGGGATCGGGCGCGACTCAGGCATGGCAGGGGCGTACGTTGGCACGCAGACCATCAAGGAGACGGGTCGGGGCATCACAATTCTCAACATCGACCGTCTGGTGAAGGACTTCCTTGCCCACGTCAGGTCGCTGGAGGAGTCCGCACGGAAAGCGGCAGGTGCAGGGCAAACGGTCTAACAATGCGCCGAAGATAACGGGCCAGAGCAATCTCGACGACCTCCGTGCCTAGCTGTGAAGTCCAGGAATGAGGTCCTTCTCGGACGGTCGGCCGACCGCGACGTGGCCGTGGAGCGACAGTCACTTGTCGCGGGCGTCGGCGTGGGCCTTTCGGCACAGGACCCCCGGGAGACACGGCATCCCGGAGCCGAGCCCGTCGGGCGAATACGGACGCGACCGCGCACGCGGCGACCCCGTTTACGACTTCTCCCGCATCCGCACCGGGCTCGCAGCCAGCGCGTCGAGCGCGATGAGGTTGCCGCGGCGATCGACCTGGCCGAACTCCAGCACGCCGGTGGGGCAGGTGTGGACGCAGGCCGAGCAGCGCACGCATTCGGGGTCCTGCATCGGCGCGCCGCGGTTGGCGAAGCTCATCACGTCGATCCCCTGGTGGCAGATCGCTGTGCACGCGCTGCACGAGATGCACTTCTTCTTGTCCGCGACGATGGCGAAGCGGCTGAAGCGCGCGTAGATGTGCATGAGCGCGGCGAGCGGGCACAGGAAGCGGCACCAGATGCGCCCCGAGTACCAGAAGTAGAGCCCGTAGCCCAGCACGCCGGCGAGGAACACGTCCACCGTCCACTTGTATTGCTCCTTGAGCGGCTCGAACACCGCGTCCGCCCAGTTGCCGGGCGGCAGCGCCCAGCCGGTGATGCGCAGCAGCAGCAGCAGGATCGCGACGCCCAGCACGACCTGGCCCGCGAGGTTCGCGCGGTTCCAGCGCGGCCCGTGCGGCATCTTGTGGCGGTGGTCGTCGCCCAGCGTCTCGGCGAGCGCGCCGCACGAGCAGATCCAGCCGCAGTAGACGCCCTTGCCGAAGAAGTAGATCCCGAGCGGGATCAGGACGCAGGTCTGCACGAAGCCGATCGCGATCCACCACCACAGCGGCTGGTGGGTGAAGAGGTTGTAGACGTTGAGCGGCCACGCGAGGATCAGGCCGTAGGCGCGCCAGAACTCGCGGCCGTGGCCGTAGCTCACCACCGGAAACAATGCGTCGGCGAGCGCGCGCGGCAACTGTCCGTGGTACTGGAGCTGGGGGAGGATCACCTCGGGCACGAGGAAGAGCGGGAACACCTGCACCGCCATCAGCGTCAGCGTCTGGACGGTCACGTACGGGGTCCGGCGCCGCACCATGCGGCGGATGCCGAAGATCACGACGATCAGCGAGTAGGCGAGCGTGTACCAAAAGGAGGGGCTCGACGCGCTGATCGCGAGGGTTCCGATCAAGGTGCGCGGGTCCTGCGCCTGCGCCGCGACGGCTCCTCCCGCGGCTGCGAGCAGCGCCGGGAGATCAGTCGGGAACCAGTGGTTTCGGTACCACAGGTCGCTCATCCAGCCGCCGGATTTCCAGTTGTAGAGCCACGCGCAGAATGCGACGAACAGGCCGAGCGCGCTCCAGCGCCACGGCGTCATCTCGCCCGCGATCGGCACTCCCGAACGCCGGAAGAAGTCGAGCGGCGCCCGGCGCCCGAGCATCGCGAACACCACGTCGTTCACGATCGTCTCGGGCCGGCCGTCCGCTCCGAGCAGCACCGCCTGTCGCTCGCGGATCTCCTTCACCTGGGTGCCGAGTCGGACCTCGAGGTGGCCTTCGGGGTGCGGCTCCGCGGCGAACGGCCCCATGGCCGCGGTCACGTGCTCGGAGCTGGGACGCTCGATCGCGACATCGGCCATGGGATCGCCTTTCAGCCGCTCGAGCTTCTGCAGGTTCTCGGGCTTGGGGCGCGTGAGCTCCGCACCGCGACAGGAGAGCGTGACGCGTGCTCCCGCCATCGTGAGCGCGATCGCGGCCTCGGCCGCGGTGTCCCCGCCGCCCACCACGAGCACGTCCCTGCCGGCGAAGTCGGCGGGATCGTGGAGCCGGTGATAGACCTTGCCGAGATCATCGCCCGGAACGTCGAGCTGACGGAAGGCGCCGCTGCGGCCGATCGCGACCAGCACGCTGCGCGCGCGCAACGGCTCGCCCTCGGTGAGGATCACGAGCAGGTGGTCGCCGCCGCGCCCGATGCGCTCTGCGCGCGCGCCCGTCACATCGATCCGGGCGGCCGCCACCTGGCGCTCCAGCTCCTCGACCAGCGCCTCCTTGACCGTCGCGCTCACCTTGAGCGCACCGGCCGGGACCATCGCGAGCGGATAGGTGTAGATCGGCTTGGCCTTGGGGAAGTCGATCAGCGTGGCGAACGGCCGCGCCGACTCGACCACCCGGAATGACAGCCCGCGGCGCTTCGCCTCGAGCGCCGCCGCCATGCCGGAGACGCCGGCGCCCACGATCACGAGATCGAGCGCGCCCGGAGCGCGCGGCCGGCGGGGGAGATCGGCCGCGATCCGCGCCACCACGCGCGCGCCGGAATCGAGCGCGAACTTGAGGAGCGGGATTCCCTTGAGATCGCCCGAGACGTAGACCCCGGGAACGCGCGTGCTTCCGT
>Ga0075424_100006129_pt1 | contig 11553 bp, 12 predicted proteins | sample SoiMethybrSBSTD3_FD_75301 | JGI IMG/M metagenome (GOLD analysis project Ga0075424, IMG submission 75301) | Bulk soil microbial communities from a Populus tree surrounding site in Tennessee, USA - Soil MetaG P. TD hybrid SBSTD3 | ecosystem: Environmental > Terrestrial > Soil > Tree plantation...
TGAAGCGCGGCCAGCCGGTCGACGGCGTCACCGTCGAGGAAGTCACGCCGGTGCTCCACGCGATGACCGAGAACGTGCTCCTCGAGATCCAGAAGACGTTCGATTTCTTCAAGGCGAGCGCGACGAGCGATCGGATCGATCGCATCGTGCTGAGCGGCGGCGCGTCGCGCGTCGACGGCTTCGTGCAGGCGCTCAACGACCGGTTCAGCACGCAGGTCGAGATGTTCGATCCCTTCAAGAAGATCGCGTTCGAGCCGCACAAGATCGGCGTGGAGGACGCGGAGGGCTCGAGCCCCGCGGTCGCCGTCGCCGTCGGCCTCGCGCTGCGCCGGGCAGGTGACCGATGATCCGGATCAACCTCCTCGCCGCCGAGCGCGAACGCTCCAAGAAGAAGAAGGCGGTCACCTTCGGCACCGCCGGCCAGAAGATGGCCGTCGGCTGCAGCATGATCCTCGTCCTCGCCGTCCTCTTCATCGGATGGCGCTACTGGGCGATCTCGCGCGACTCGAACCAGCTCGATACGGCGATCTCCAACGCGCAGCAGGAGACGACGCGGCTGCATTCGGTGATTCAGCAGGTGCAGCAGTTCGAGCAGCGCAAGGCGCAGCTGCAGCAGCGCGTCGTGCTCATCGAGCAGCTGCGCAAGGGCCAGACCGGTCCGGTGCACATGCTCGATCAGATCAGCCGCGCGCTGCCGAACACGCTGTGGCTGACCGAGTTGAAGCAGACCGACGCCGACGTGCAGATCGACGGACGCTGCACGAATCAAACGGGCGTCGCCGAGTTCATCTCGAACCTCGAGGCGTCGGGCTATTTCAAGCGCTCGATCGACATCGTCTCGACGACGGCCGAGCCGTCGCCGCAGGCCGGCGGCGAGCTGATCAAGTTCACGCTGAAGGCGGTGTTCCAGCAGCCGGACGCGGCGAAAGCGGCGCCGGCGGCGCCCGGCGCGCCGGCGGCAGCCGCGCCGAAAGCGGGCGGATAGGCCAGATCGTGCAGTGGCGAAACTCTTTAAAGGTCGTTTCGGGTCGCCCCGATACGGCTCAGTAGCGGAACCCAGATGGAACTGACGCTCACAAAACTTCCGTGGTACGCGCAGGTTGGCGCATTCGTCGTGCTGGCCGGAGTCGGCTGCGGGACGTTTTATTACTGGTACGAGATGCCCGCGCGCGCCGACATGGTGGCGCGCGAGCAGCAGCTCGTCGCGCTGAGGGCCGACATCGGCAAGGGCCTCAATACGGCGAAGAAGCTGCCGGAGTTCCGCGCGCAGGTCGCCGACCTCGAGTCGCGCCTCGCCAACCTGAAAGCCATTCTGCCCGACGCGAAGGACGCGGCCGATCTCCTCAACCGCATGCAGACGGTGGCGGCGCAGTCGAACATGACGATCAAGGGCTTCAAGCCCGCGCCGACCGTCACCAAGCAGCTGCACGCCGAGTGGCCGATCACGCTCGAGCTCGAAGGGAACTATCACAACCTCGCCATGTTCTTCGACCGCGTCGGCAAGTTCACGCGCATCGTGAACATCAGCGGCCTCGACGTGAAGGGCAAGGACAAGACCGAGGGCAACAGCACGATCACGGCGACGTGCACGGCGACGACGTTCGTCCTGCTCGACAAGCCGAACGTGCCGGCCGGACGCGGCGGCGCGCCCGCGCGCGGCGCGGCGCCGCCGGCGGGACGGGGCGCGTAGTCATGCGTACTTCATTCTTCACGACGTTGATGTTCGCGATCTGCGCGGCCGCGGCGGCGCAGACCGCGCAGGCGCAGCCGGCAAAACCCGGCGCGCAGACGCCCGCGCCCGCGCCGAAGCAGGCCGCGCCCGCGCCGCAGACAGCCGCGCCGCAGACCCCGGCGCCGCAGACTCCCGCGCCGGCCCAGCCGGCGCCCGCGCCGACGTCCGGTACGGCCGTTCCGCCGGCGACGGCGGAGGCGCCCCCGCCGGCCGAGGCGTACAGCTATCACGCGGAAGGCCGCCGCGATCCGTTCCAGACGCTGATCGGCGCGGGCAACGGCGCCGCCGCGACGTCGCGCCGCGGCGAAGGCGCAACGGGCCTCGCCGTCGGCGAGATTTCGGTGCGCGGCATCATGCAGAGTCGGGGCTCGCTCGTGGCGATGATCATGGGCCCCGACAACCGGACCTACATCGTGCACCAGGGCGACAAGCTGCTCGACGGCACCATCAAGACCATCACGCCGCAGGGACTGATCGTCGTGCAGGAAGTCAACGATCCACTATCGCTCGTCAAGCAGCGTGAGGTCCGCAAATTGTTGCGATCGCTCGAGGACGCCAAGTAATGACTCCTACCAGGGGACTCGCCTGTCTGTTCGTGGCCTTCGCGGCTGCCGGCGCGCTCGTCGGCGCGTCGGGCCCGGCGGCCGGCCCGTCGACCATTCGACTGAAAACCATCAGCGCGCGCGCGAACGCGAAGGGCGCGTCGCTGGTGATTGAAGCCACCGAGCCTGTCGGCTACTCGCTGACGCGGCCCGACCCGCTCACCGTCCTCGTCGAGTTCCGGAACGTGACGCCCGGCGTGGTGGCGAACACCGTCGGCGCCGCGGCGAGCCCGATCTCCAGAGTGTCGGTCGAGGACGGCGACTCGATGGGCGCGCCCGCATCGCGCGTCCGCATCGCCCTCGCGCAGCCGGTGGCGCACCACGTGCGGAGCGACCGCAACACGGTCGTTGTCGACTTCGATCGTCCCGACGGCAAGACGATGCCGTACGTGATGCCGGCCAGAAATCAGACGACCGGCGTTGGCGAGGCCGACGCGATGGAAGCGCTTCGTCAGCCGGCAGCGGTCGATCCGATCGCCGCGCTCGGCCTCGACGGCTCGACGTCGTCCGCGACGCCCGCTGCGCCGGCCGCGGCCGCGCCGGCCAAGGCGGCCGCCAAGCCCGTTCAGATCGTGCTTCCGCCGTCCGTCCGGCAGGCGGCGACGGCACAGGCGCCTGCCGCGCGGCAGGCCGCGACGGCGCAGACGCCGCAGCCGCCGGTGACGCCGCCGCCCGGCGATCAGCCCGGCTCGCGGCAGGGCCGCCAGTTCACCGGCCATCCGATCAGCCTCGACTTCCAGGGCGCGGATCTGCGCGCGGTGCTGCGGACGTTCGCCGAGATCAGCGGCCTGAACATCGTGATCGACCCGGCCGTGCAGGGGACGGTCGACGTCGCGCTGCGCGACGTGCCGTGGGATCAGGCGCTCGACATCATCCTGCGCGCGAACAAGCTCGGATATCTCGTGGACGGGACGATCGTCCGCATCGCGCCGCTCGCCGTGCTCGCCGACGAAGAGTCGCAGCGCCGCAAGCTCGGCGAAGAGCAGGCGCTCGCCGGCCAGCTCGAGGTGCTGACCAAGACGCTCAGCTACGCGAAGGCCGAGGAGCTGCAGGCGCTGCTCACCAAGAGCGCGCTCTCGCAGCGCGGCACCGTGCAGGTGGATCCGCGGACGAACACGCTGATCATCAGCGACCTGCGCGATCGCCTGACGCTCGCCGCTGATTTGATCGGCACGCTCGACCGCCCGCAGCCGCAGGTGGAAATCGAAGCGCGCATCGTGCAGACCAACAAGACCTACGCGCGCGCGCTCGGCGTGCAATGGGGCTTCAACGGGCGGGTCGATCCGTCGCTCGGCAACACGACGAACCTCGCGTTCCCGAACAACGGCAGCCTCGCGGGCCGCACGGGCGGCGTGCAGGGGCCGACGAGCGGCGCGGTGACGGGGCAGCCGACGGCGGTGAACCTCGGCGTGCCCGGCGCGACGAGCGCCGCGGGCCTCGCGCTCGGCGCCGTGAACGGCGCGTTCAACCTCGACGTCGCGCTGACCGCGCTCGAGAGCAGCGGCAACGGCCGCCTGCTGTCGACGCCGCGCGTGACGACGCAGAACAACGTCGCGGCGGAGATGACGCAGGGCGTCCAGATTCCGATTCAGACCGTCGCGAACAACACCGTGACGGTGAGCTTCAAGGACGCCGCGCTCACGCTGAAGGTGACGCCGCAGATTACCGCGGCCAACACCGTCATCATGCAGATTTCGCTCGAGAACGCGTCGCCGGACTTCAGCCGCGCCGTCAACAACATCCCGCCGATCAACACGCAGCGCGCCATCACGCAGGTGCTCGTGAGCGACGGGCAGACGACGGTCATCGGCGGCATCTTCGTGAGCCAGGAGCAGAACCAGACCGACCGCACGCCGGGGCTCGGCCAGGTGCCGCTGCTCAAGTGGCTCTTCAAGCGCGACTCGGTGAACGACCAGAACACGGAGCTGCTGGTCTTCATCACGCCGCGCATCATCAAAGGCTGATCGTGGGTATGAGAGGCATGCGCACCATCGTTCGTTTCGCCGGGCTCGCCGCCATCGTCGCCGCCAGCACTTCGTGCGGCAGCGTCGTGCGGGACAGCAGCTCGCCTGTGTATCTGGTGATCGACCTGCTGACCGCCTCGCGCGGCGCCACGAGCCCCGGCCCGCAGCAGGGGAACCTGCTGTCGGACGTGATCACCAACGTCACCTCGCCCGCGCCGTGCTCGACGACGACGCCGTGCCCGACGATCTTCGACGACGCCGGCCAGGTGACGCTGCGCGCGCCGCTGAAGGACATCGGCACCAACCTCGCGCCGACGACGAACAACGAGGTGACGATCACCCGCTATCACATCGACTACATCCGCGCCGACGGCCACAACGTGCAGGGCGTCGACGTGCCGTACTCGGTCGACGGCGGCGTGACCGGCACGGTGCCCGCCAGCGGTACGGTGACGCTCGGCTTCGAGATCGTGCGGCACACGGCGAAGCAGGAGTCGCCGCTCGTCGAATTGCAGACGAGCCCGAACATCATCTCGACCATCGCGCGCATCACCTTCTACGGACAGGATCGCACCGGCAACACCGTGAGCGTGACCGGCCAGATCCAGATCAATTTCGGCAACTTTGGGGACTTCTAGCGCCATGGGCTTCAGATATATCCGTCGCGCGGCGGCCGCGCTCGCCGCCGTCGCGACCGTCGGCTGCACCGTTCACAGCACCGACGTGCCGGCGCTCGCCGGTCCGTCCCAGCTCGCGCTCACGCTGCGCGTCACGGCCACGCCCGACAGCATCACGCAGGACGGCGGCTCGCAGTCCTCCGTGAAGGTCGTCGCCTTCGGACCGGACGGCAAGCCGGTGTCCGGCGTGGCGGTGCGCGTCGACATGGTCGTCGGCGGCCAGCCGCAGGACTTCGGCACGCTCGCCGCGCGCACGCTCGTCACCGGCAACGACGGCACGGCGACGACCGTCTTCACCGCGCCCGCCGCGCCGCCGAACGGACAGTTCGGCACGTGCGCCGGGCTGCCGGGCACGTGCGTGCAGATCGTCGCCAGCGCGACGTCGAGCAACTTCGACACGGCGAACCCGCAGAGCGCGACGATTCGTCTCATTCCGCCTGGCGTGATTGTGCCGCCGGCGGGCACGCCGACCGCGTCGTTCACCGTGACGCCGACGCCGGTGCAGATGAACGTGCAGACGACGTTCGACGCGTCGGCCAGCACGCCCGGCACGAACGCGACGTCGCTGACCTACGCGTGGACGTTCGGCGACGGCGCCACGACGTCGGGCAAGACCGTCACGCACGCCTACACCACGATCGGCACGTTCGTCGTGACGCTGACCGTGACCAACGAGCGCGGCCTCTCGGCTTCGGCGGCGCAGAACGTCACCGTCACCGCGTCCGCGGCGCCGACGGGCGACTTCGTCGTGACGCCGATCCCGGTCGTGGCGGGCGACCTCGTGTCGTTCAACGCCGCGGGCGTTCGCGCGGCCGCCGGCCGCACGATCGCGAGCTACAACTGGAACTTCGGCGACAACACGGCCGGGGCGAGCGGCGTCGTCGTGACGCACACCTTCGCGAACGCGGGCACCTTCGTGACGGTGCTCACCGCGACCGACGACGCGGGCCAGTCGATCGTCATCAACAAGACGATCACGGTCACCAACGGCGTGCTGGCGAGTTTCACCACGACGGTCGCGCCGAGCCCGCCGAACGTCGCGCACAGGATCAACTTCGACGGCAGCGGCTCGACGTCGAGCGGCAACGCCTCCATCCAGACCTGGGACTGGACGCTCGGTGACGGCACCACCGCCTCAGGGCAGATCGTGGGGCATACGTATCCGGCGGCCGGCACGTTCACCGTCAGGCTGACCGTCACCGACAGCATCGGCCGCACCGCAACGACGACGCAGAACGTCACGGTGCCGTAGACGCCCCGTGGCCGACAATCAGCGGATCGAAGATCTTCGACGCCGGGTCCAGAAGGATCCGGCGTCGATTGCGTTTGCGCAGCTCGCAGAAGAGTGCCGCCGCGCCGGCCGCTACGAGGAAGCGGTCGACGTCTGCCGCGCCGGCCTCGCCATCCATCCGGGTTATCTCTCCGCGCGCGTCACGCTCGGCCGCGCGCTCATCGAGCTGCACCAGACCGACGAAGCGCTGCAGGAGCTCGGCACCGTGCTCAAGAGCGCGCCCGAGAACCTCGCCGCGATTCGCGGCACCGCGGAGATTCATCACGGCCGCGGCGAGCTCGGCGAAGCGCTGACGCACTACCGCGCGGCGCTCGCGCTCGCGCGCAACGATCCCGATCTGCAGCAGACGGTCGACGAGCTCGCGCGCCAGGTCGAGCCGCCGAAGCCGGCGGCGTCCGAGGACGGGATGTCGTTCGAGGACATCTCGAGCGAGTTCCTGAAGATTGCGCCTCCGCCGGCGGCGCCCGTCGAGGACGCGTCGGCGGCCGATGGGACGCCCGCGCCTGCCGCTTCGGAGGCGGAAGCGGGGCCGGAGATCGCGGCAGGGTCCGCGGTCGAGGAGCTCCCATCGCCGTCGATCGCGCTCGAATCATCTGATGAGGCGACGCACGCCGTTGAAGCGGCCCACACCGTCGAGACGGCAGACGCCGTCGATTCCGGCGCGCTGGTAACCGCCGCCGCTCCCGAACCCGTCGTCGACGCGGCGTCGCCGGTCGACGCATCGGCCGACCAGACGCTCGCGATCGGCGATCTCGCCGCAGACGCTGCGGCTGTGACAGAATCTCCGGTCGTGAACGCCGCAGAACGCTCGCCGTTCGCGGACGACGCGACGGGGACCGCCGCGCCGGCCGACGATGCCGCCCAGGAGACGGCGGTGCGAACGATCGCGGCGCTCGAGCAGTGGCTCGACGCCATTCATGTCGCACGCGCCCAGCGCAGCGCTTAGCCGCCGCCACGCATCGCTGCGCGACGCGCTCGCGCGCTCCGGCCTCGACGCGCTCGTCGTCACGGCGCTGCCGAACGTCCTCTATCTCACGAACTTCACCGGCAGCTCGGGCATCGTCGTCATCGACCGCGAGCGGCTCCAGTTCATCACCGACTTCCGCTACGTGTCGGCCCTCGCGGCGTCCCGCGGCGCCGCGCACGAATGCCCCGGCCTGGACGTCGTGGTCGTCGACGGATCGTACGACGCGACGCTCGCCTCGACGATCGCTCCGCTCGAGGGCCGGCGCGTCGGCTTCGAAGCTGCGCATCTCACCGTCGCGCGGCATCAATGGTTGACGGCGACGATCGGGAGCGCCGCGGCGGCGAATCGATCCGGCGGCGGGTCCGCCGCCGAGCTCGTGCCCACGGACGGGGTCGTCGAGCGCCTGCGCGTGCGCAAGGACGACTACGAGATCGCGACGGTGCGCGAGGCGGCGCGGCGGCTGTCGGGCGTGGCGCGCGCGGTCGTCGCCGGCGTCCGCCGCGGGCGGACCGAGCGCGATACGGCCACCGATATCGAGCGGCTGCTGCGCGACGCGGGGTTCGACAAGCCGGCGTTTGATACGATTGTCGCCAGTGGACCCAACGCGGCCCTCCCGCACGCGCGCCCCACCGAGCGAACAATTACCGAAGGTGACCTCGTCGTGCTGGACTTCGGCGGCGTCTACGACTCATACTGCGTCGACCTCACGCGGACCGTCGCGGTCGGAACGGCCGCGCCGCGGGTGCGCACTGTGTACGACGCGGTGAGGAGGGCGCACGACAACGCGATCGCGGCCGTCGCGCCCGGCCGATCGCGCTTCGACATCGACGCCGCGGCCCGCGACACGCTCGCCGCGGCGGGCCTCGGCGAGGCGTTCGGCCATGGCACGGGACACGGGCTCGGCATCGAAGTGCACGAGGAGCCGCGTGTGTCGCGCCGGCGGCCCGACGTCGACGCGAGCGGCGAATCGGTCGCGGCCGGGATGATCTTCACGATCGAGCCCGGCGCGTATCTCCCCGGCTGGGGCGGCGTTCGGATCGAGGACGACGTGCTGGTGACCGAGACAGGGGTGGAAGTGCTCACGGACGTGGCGACCGAGCTCGTCGAGATTTGATCCACGCGCCAGATTCGGCATGGACCTGAATCAGATCAAGCAGATCCTCGATCTCGTGCGCGAGCACGAGCTCTCCGAGTTCGAGATCGAGCACGAAGGCCTGCGGCTGAAGATCCGCAAGGACGTCAACGGCGCGCACGTCGTCACGCTGCCGGGCGCCGTGACGACGTCGATCGCGCCGCCGGCCGCGCCCGCCGCCGCCGGTCCCGTCGCCGCCCCGCCGTCGGCCGCCGCGCCGGCGGGCGAGGCCGCCGCCGAATCGGAGATCGAGCTCGCCGTCGTCAAGTCGCCGATCGTCGGCACGTTCTACCGGTCGTCGGAGCCCGGCGCGCCGCCGTTCGTCGAGATCGGCGCGATGGTGAAAAAAGGGCAGGTGCTCTGCATCATCGAGGCGATGAAGCTGATGAACGAGATCGACTCCGAGTACGACGGCGAGGTCGTGAACCTCTACGTGGAGAACGGCCAGCCGGTGCAGTACGGCGAGCGGTTGTTCGCCATACGGACCCGCTGACGGATCCCTGCCACACGTGTTCAAGAAAATCCTGATCGCGAATCGCGGCGAAATCGCGCTGCGCGTCATCTACGCGTGCCGCGAGCTGGGGATCAAGACGGTCGCGGTCTACTCCGAGGCCGACGAGAACCAGCTGCACGTGAAGTTCGCCGACGAGGACGTCTGCATCGGCCCGGCGCGGAGCGCCGACAGCTACCTGAACGTCCCCGCCGTCATCAGCGCGGCCGAGATCACCGGCGCCGACGCGATTCATCCCGGCTACGGGTTCCTCTCCGAGAGCGCGTATCTCGCGGAGGTGTGCGAGGCGTGCCACATCAAGTTCATCGGCCCCGATCCGCAGGCGATCCGGCTGATGGGCGACAAGGCGCGCGCGCGCCGCGTGATGAAGAAGGCCGGCGTCCCGATCCTGCCTGGCAGCGACGGTCCGCTCGACAACGAGGAGAAGGCGCTCAAGCTCGCCAAGGACATCGGCTACCCGGTGATCGTGAAGGCGACGGCGGGCGGCGGCGGCCGCGGCATGCGCGTCGTGCGCGCGCCGGCGGAACTGTCGCACGCGGTGAAGACCGCGCAGCGCGAGGCGGAGGCGGCCTTCGGCGTCGCCGACGTCTACATCGAGAAGTACGTCGAGTCGCCGCGCCACATCGAGTTCCAGATCCTCGGCGACCACTACGGCTCGGTGATCCACCTCGGCGAGCGCGAGTGCTCGATCCAGCGCCGTCACCAGAAGCTGATCGAGGAGTCGCCGTCGCTCGCGCTCAGCGACAAAGTGCGCAAGAAGATGGGCGGCATCGTCATCGACGCCGCGAAGGCCGTGCAGTACACCAACGCGGGCACGTTCGAGTTCCTGATGGACTCCGAGGGCCGCTTCTATTTCATGGAAGCGAACACGCGGCTGCAGGTCGAGCATCCCGTCACCGAGATGGTCACCGGGGTGGACATCGTGAAGGAGCAGATCCGCATCGCGGCCGGCGAGCGGCTCGCCTTCAAGCAGAGCGACGTGACCTTCACCGGCCACTCGATCGAGTGCCGCGTCAACGCCGAGGATCCGGAGACGTTCGTTCCGTCGCCCGGCCTGATCCACGCCTTCAGCGTGCCCGGCGGCCCCGGCGTCCGCGTCGAGACGTTCGCGCACTCCGACTGCACGATCTCGCCGTACTACGACTCGATGATCGCGAAGATCATCGTGCACGGCCGCGACCGGCAGGAAGCGATCGCGCGCATGAAGCGGACGCTCGAGATGACGGTGATCGAGGGCATCAAGACGACGATCCCGCTGCACTTGCGCATCCTGAGCGATTCCGAGTTCGTCGCCGGCAAGCTGAACACGTCGTTCATGGAGCGCTTCCTCGCGCGCGCCACGCCCGGCGGCCGGCTCGCCGAGGCCGTGTGAGGATCCCCAATCCCCAATCCCCTCCAATCCCCAAGCCCCAATCCCCAATCCCCTCGCTCACAGCAGTCGTCGACACCGAAGCGGCGGCGCGGTGCGGCTGGCGGCCGATCGACCTCGCGCGCGCGTTTCTCGACGGCGGCGCGCGCCTCCTGCAACTGCGCGCCAAGAATCTTCCATCGGGCACATTTCTCGATCTCGCGGTTGGAATCGCGGAGCTCACGCGCGGCGCGGGTGCGCGTCTCATCGTGAACGATCGCGCGGACATCGCGCGCCTCGCGCGCGCCGACGGCGTCCACGTCGGCCAGGAGGATCTCGCGCCGGCCGCGGTGCGTGCGCTCGTCGGTCCCGCCGCGATCGTCGGCGTCTCGACGCACACGATCGAGCAGATCGATCGCGCCGTCGCGGGGCCCGCGAGCTACGTCGCGATCGGTCCGGTCTTCCCCACGACGACGAAGGCGACGGGCTACGATCCGGTTGGCCTGGAGCTGGTCGCCGCCGCGGCGGCACGCGCCGGCGCTCGCGGGCTGCCGCTCGTCGCCATCGGCGGCATCACGCTGGCGACGGCGCCTTCCGTGATCGCCGCCGGCGCCGCGTCCGTCGCGGTGATCGGCGATCTGCTCGCGACGGGCGATCCGCGGGCGCGGGTGGGCGAATACGTGCAACGCCTCAGTGGCTGATGGCTGACGGCTCACTTCCCACAGGCATGTATAATCCGGACGCGATTTACCCCTTCCACAAGGATTTGGCAGATGTCGATTTTCGCCACGAAGTCGATTGAGCAGCTGAAGGCCGAAGCGGCCGTCACCGGCGACCATTCGCTCAAGCGCGTTCTCGGGCCGATCAATCTCGTCACGCTCGGCATCGGGGCGATCATCGGCACCGGCATCTTCGTGCTGACGGGCGAGGCCGCCGCGCAGCACAGCGGGCCCGCGATCGTGCTGTCGATGGTGCTCGCGGGCTTTGCGAGCGCGCTCGCCGGCTTGTGCTACTCGGAGTTCGCGTCCACGGTGCCCATCGCCGGCTCGGCGTACACCTACGGCTACGCGACGCTCGGCGAGTTCATCGCATGGGTGATCGGCTGGGACCTCATCCTGGAGTACGCGCTCGGCGCGGCGACGGTCGCCGTGGGCTGGTCGGGCCACCTCACGAGCTTCCTGCACGATTTCATCGGCGTGAACTTCCCGCCGCAGTTCGCCGCGGCGCCCGGCACGGTGATTCAATCGGCCGGCGGGCCGGTGACGGCGGTCTTCAACCTGCCGGCGGTGATCATCACCGTGCTCGTCACGATCCTGATCGTCATCGGCA
>Ga0075424_100006130_pt1 | contig 11552 bp, 16 predicted proteins | sample SoiMethybrSBSTD3_FD_75301 | JGI IMG/M metagenome (GOLD analysis project Ga0075424, IMG submission 75301) | Bulk soil microbial communities from a Populus tree surrounding site in Tennessee, USA - Soil MetaG P. TD hybrid SBSTD3 | ecosystem: Environmental > Terrestrial > Soil > Tree plantation...
GGCAAGGCGGTCTCCCATGCTGGCCTTTGACCGTACTTCCGATAGGTCAGGTGAACGGGCTGGGAGTCGTCACCAGTCCTCTCCATCTCGCTGTGCACCCAGTACACCACTACCTGATTGCCGGTCGACTGGCTGCAGCTGCCGCAAACGAATCGCAGCGAGACGCCGAAATCGGTGCCAGGCTGGATCGGCTTCGCCTCGTTCCCGTGAAGGAGCCAGGTCGTGTCGTGCTCGCAAGGGGAACATGGTCTCGTGATCGCGGTGGGCCAGCTGGGCAGTCCGTTCCGCACATGCTCAAGCGTCACGCGCGTGGGCGTGTAGAGCGGCGCCCGCTCCAAGAACTCCCGAATGGCCGCCGTGGCCTGGGTACGGTCGAGGGCCCTCGATGCGTTCGCCACCATCGGCAGCGACGCTATCGCTCGTGTCCACCACGTGTCCATCGGAGGGCGTTCCGGGCGCTCGGAACCCGGAACGCCGCTCGCGACGTGACAGTCAGTCCGCTAACCTAGCGACACCCTTGCGCCGGTGGGCCGGTTCAAGTCCCGGTGGGGTCACTTCCAGCGCCTCGGAATCGTTCAGATTCCGGGGCGCTTCTGCTTCGTGTCCACCACGTGTCCACGCGCGATCGCCGTCGAGCGCCGCGATCGCAGCGCCGCCGCCGGGCGCGAGGTGCGCGTAGCGCATCGTCATCATCATCGTCGAGTGCCCGAGCCACTCCTGCACCTGGCGCATCGGGACGCCCGCCGAGACGAGCTGCGACGCGAACGAGTGCCGCAGGTCGTGCCAGCGGATCTCGCGCAGCCCTGCCTTTCGGCACGCGCGCTCGAGCCGCTCGCGCACGGCGTAGAGCGACAGCGCCCCGCCGTCGCGCCGCCGGCCGAAGATGAGCCCACCCTTGAGGTGCCGCAGGTCCCGCATCGCCTTGAGAGTGTCGTGGAGCCTGCCCGACATCGGCACGCGCCGCTCCCTGCCCGACTTGGTCGGACCGGCCTCCGTCGTGTTGTGCGGCATCGACCGGCGGATGAGCACGAGCCGGTTCTCCCAGTCGAGATCGCCCCACGTGATCGCCCGCTGCTCGCCGAACCGAGCCCCGGTGTGGATCGCGAAGAGCAGAAGCGCGCGCTCGTCCGCGTCGCGCGTCGCGGCGAGGAGCGCCTCCGTCTCGGACGCGGTGAACCAGTCCCACTCCTGGTCCGGCACCTTCACGCGCGGCAACTCCGGCACGTCGGCCAGCTCGCCCCACTTCTTCGCCGAGCGCAGGATCGTGCCGAGCGTCGCGCGCACGTTCTTGACCGACTTCGGCGCGAGCCCCTCGTTGAGCTTCGCGAACAGCTTGTCGACCACCTCGCCGCGGATCGCGTCGAGCCGCAGGTCGCCGAGCTCGGGCATGAGGTGCTTCTCGACGTGGTTCTGCTTCTCGCCGATCGTCCGCTCGCGGTTGCCGGCGGCGGCCGGGTACGTCTTGAGCCACCGCTCCGTGACGAAGTCGCGGAATCGCGGCGCCACGACCGGTGGCGCGACGCGCCCGGTACGGATGTCGTCGACCTCCACCTCCTTGCGCCGCAGCCCCGCGCGCGCCGCCGCCTCGGTCTTGTAGGTCGCGCTGCAGCGCTTCCCGGTCGAGTCGAGCCAGCGGACGCGCCACTTGCCGGAGGGGAGTTGCTGCGGCTTGCTCATGCTGCCTCCGAGACCGCATCGCCGGCGAGACGCGCGTGGACGGCGCGCACGAGCGCGTCGTCGAGTCGCCACAGCTGCAGGCGACCGAGGCAGCCGATCGGGTCGATGGCGACCGGGTTGGCGAGCTCGAGCCCGTAGCGCCCCTCGAACCAGGGTGACGTGCTGGTCTCGACGATCGCGACCACGCGCACCACGCCGACGATCGCGCCGCGCGGGAGCTCGTCGAGGCGGAGCTCCACGCCGCTGCGCGCAGCGATGCGCTCGAGTGCTTCGGTCGCGTTCCGCCCGATCTGGGCGGACGCGTGGATCGCGATCGTGCGTCCGACGGCGCCGCGCATCGGCCGGCTCCGGTTCTCGATGTCCTTCCCCGCGAGGAAGATGGCCGACGCCCATGGCTGGCGGATCGTGAGGGCGCGCTCGACGCTCACGGCACCACCCCCGCCGCCGCCTCGACGCGCTCGAGCTCGCTGACGCGCGTCGCCAGCTCCTCGAACTGGGCGCGCGCGGCCGCTACGAGAAGCTGTACGAAGGTGTCGCGGCTGTGACCAGCGAGTCGCGCCAGCACTGCGTCGAGCGTCGTGAGCGCGAGCCGGAGCCCGCCGACCGTGGGCGCGATCTCCGCCTCGACGAAGGCGCGAACCGCCTCCACGAGCTCCTCGCTGTCGCTCTCGTCGCGCATCAACTCCACGTTGGCCTGCATGGTGCCCTCCAAAGACCACCGCCACCCCGCCGGCGCTCGGGCGCAGCGCCAACCGGCTCGCGCGCTCGACGGGGAGCGGTGGAAGAAGAGCGATGGAAGAGCGAGCGCACGCGCGCGAGATCCGGTTGGCTTCTCGAGCGTGCGCCCCCGCGCTCGAGGGGTTCAAGATCGGTCACCGTCATCTCCGCAACTCCTCGTGACCGCATGCTTTTGGCGAGCCGGCGCGAGACGCCGATCGTCTGCGCCGATCGTCGGCGCGGACCGCGAGACGCGATCGGGCGACGCCGGCCGGCGATGCGCTTCGAGCCAGCGCTCGTATTCGCTGAGCCGGATGCGGACGCCCACCGCCTTGTAGGCCGGGAGGCCGCGCTCGATCATCCGGCGCACGTGGCGCTCGCTCACACCCTCTCGCTGCGCCAGCCGCTTCACGGTCATCAGCGGATCGGCGGACGGCGGAGCTGGCGGCGGCGGCACCTTGGCGCGAAGCGACATCAGGACGCTCCTCCTCGTTCGTCGAGACGTTGATCACTCGCACGACGTCTGCGCAGCGATGGTCGCGATCTCGAGCACGAGCTCTCGATCCTCGACCGGCAGCGCTGCCAGGGCCCGCTCGGTCCCCTGCCCGATCTGCCCGGTGCGGCGCACCTCGCTCCCGATCGTCTCGAGCACCGCGCCAGCGCGCAGGCGTCGCGCCGTCGGCAGCCGCGCGAGTCGCTGCGCAGCCGCGCCGAGCGCGAAGCGGCGCTCCGGGAACTTCCTTCTCACGGCGCCACCGTCGCCCGCTGGCGCGGGTCGTTCGCGATGCCGGCGCGCAGCGAGCCCCGCTTGTCGACCGTCACCACCACGCTGACCGGCGCCGGTGCGCTCGGGCGCGCATCGCGCTCGAGCATGGTCGGCCCGGTCGCGGCGACGTCGGCCGCCCTGAACTGCTCTGCGACGAACTCTCGCGCCAGAGCCCGCTTCTTCGCGCGCGCTGAATCGGCGGCTGCGTCTCGCGCCAGGATCGCCTTGGCGCCGGCGCCGAAGTCTGCGCGCCCGAACATCGCGTCATCGCGGAGGCCGTAGAGATCGGCCAGGTGCGCGAGCTCCGGCTCGCTCCTCTTCGCGATCTCCGTCAGCGAAAGGCCCGACTTCTTCGCGAGCGCGCGCGCGGCATCCTCGCGTTCCCCACCTGCCACAGCACCCTCGCCCTGGAGGTACTCCATGTAGCCGGGCACGTGCGACAGCGCCTCGCCCAACCGACCGACGACATCGACAGCCGCCGACACGGCGCTCACGAAGGCATGAATCCTCTCGGGGGTGAACGCCGCCGCGACCGACTCCTTGAGCGTGTTCATCGCCTTCTCGAGTTGGCCCGACGAGGAGGACTGGTACTTGGCGTAGTCCTCGGCGATGTCCTTCGCGTTGGCCGTCTCCGACGACAGCCCCTGCCACGCGCCCTTCACCTTGGAGAGCTGCAGGTACGCCTGGTACGCCTCTTTGCGGCCGAGCGCCTTGATGAGCAGCGTCGGGTCCTTCGCGAGCTTGCTGGCGCCGATCGCGTCCACGATCTCCTGCAGGCTCTTGAGCTGCTTCCTGCCGTCCTTCCCCTTGGTGAAGACCTCGACGCCCGACTCCTTGAGCCGGCCGCTGTTCTTCACCACCGCGCCCATCAGACCCTCGAGCGCCGTCGCCGCCATGCCGGCGTCGTTGAAGCCCTGGTTGACCAGCTGCAGCGCCGAGCCGAGGTCCGCCATGCCCTTCACGCCGGTGCCGCCGGCAAACTGGGCCATCTGCGGCGCCAGCTGCGCGAGCAGCCCGGCCATGTCGCGCAGCTCGACGGAGCCGACCTTGCCCTCGCGGGTGAGGATCGAGAACGCCTTCTCGAAGTCGGCCGGGTCGATCTTCATGTTCTGCGACAGCGCCGCCGCCGAGGCTGCGATGTCCTCCGCGCTGGCGCCGGTCGCGACGGCGACCTTGGCGAACAGGTCCATCGACGCGGCGGCCGTCTTGCCGTCGCCGGTGAGCTGAACGAACTTGGCCTGCGCCGCGAGCACCTGGTCGCGCGCGAGCCCGGTCGCCTGCGAGGCACGCAGGATGCTGTTGCGGTAGGCGTCGATCGGCCCGAGCGTCCCCTGCGCCTGGATCTGCAGCCGCGTGAGCGAGCGCTCGAAGTCGAGGGTCGCCTTGGCCTGCTCGGCGATGAGGTCCACACCGCCGGCCACGCCGGCCACGCCGAGCCCGGTCGTGAGCGCGCGCCCGAAGCCCTTCGCGAGCCCGCCGATGCCGCGCCCGAAACCCTTGCTCAGGCCCTTGCCGAAGGCGCCCCACTGCTTCCGTGCGTCGCTGAGTTGTCGACCGAACGAGCGCGCGTCCGCGCTCAGCTCGATGCGGGCTTGCTTGGTGCGGGCCATCTCACTCCTCCTTGCTGCGTTTGCGGATCGTTTTGGTCATGACTCGATCGCCGAGTCTCCAGCCGGCTGCGCCGGCGCCTCCGGCCTCGCCACGCCTCGCAGGACGCGCCGGAGGCCGCTCCATCGCCGCGCGCAGCGGCTTTCTCGCTCCGCCCGTCGTGCGGGAGGGGGGTCAGCGTCCGGCCGCTCCTGCGCGCGCTGGTGCGACCGATCATTCGCGTCCAGGCGCGAGTGTGATGACGCGTTGCCTCGCGAATCGGGCGGCCGGCCTCGTCGTGGTGGGCGCGTTTGCGCGCGATCCGCCACAACACGCCAGCTCGCGCGCAGACCGAGCCGCTGGGCGCCGCTGGGAGCGCGGTCAGCACGAGGACGTCGCTCCGCACGCCCTCACCGAGAACCTCGCCCAGGCAGCGGGCCAGCCGTTCGTCGAGAGGGCGGCCGGTGACAGCGCGATCGGGACATCGATTTTTTTGCAAAGCCGAGCGCGATGCTGTTGATGGCCTCTGCTCATTTCCAGCGTTATCAATGACTTCCACGGCATTGCACCTGAGGGGAGCAGATCGGAAGATCGCGAACATCTCGCCCCTTTCGACGGGGTCACAGCGCGCGCACGCGGCCGGCGCACCGTCACGGCGCACCCCCGGCGCCGCCGGCCCGGCGGAGGCTCGGGGCGCGGATCTCCAGCACACGCCCGCACTCGCGCCAGCGGTCGTGGATGCGCATGCCGACGCGCTCCCAGACCCCGCTGCTGGTCAGGTTGCTGGTGACCAGCAGCGGCCGCTCGTGCGAGTAGCGCAGATCGACCAGCTCCTCGAGCACCGAGGCGAAGTGGCCCTTTGCGTCGAGGTACTCGCGCCCGAGGTCGTCGAGCGCGATGGCGCGCGAGACGCGCAGCCAGCGCATCGTCTCGTCGTCGTAGCGCGGCCAGCGCGCCAGCGCGAAGGCGGTGATGAACAGCGGGTCGCTGACCTGCTGCTTCGCGTACTCCCCGCGCGCCATCGCTTCATGGAGCCCTGCGAGCCAGCGGACGCCCGCGACGGTCTTGCCGGTGCCCGGCGGCCCGCACAGCAGCGTGAGCGGCTTGTCGTCGGCCGGCTTGTCGAGAAATCGCGTCGCGTCCGTCTCGACGAGTCCGCCCTCGAGCACCATGGCGACCGCGCGTGGGGGGCAGCCGAGCGCCAGCAGCTCGCTCCGGTCGCGCTCGGCGCGCGTTGGCATCTCGAATCGGTCGGCGTCGCCGCTCACGGCGGTACCTCGCCGCCGGCGAAGTCTTCGGCGCGTGCGGGGGCCGCATGGCCGCCAGCGCCGTTGCGCTGCCTCGGTTCGGGTAGCTCCTCGAGCCAGCGTCGCTGGCGAACGAACGTCGACCAGTGGGGCAGGTACTGCCGCTCCTCGGCCGGCGCCGCGCTCCAGCTTCGCTCGAGCTGCTCGCAGGCGCGCGTGAGCGCCGCGTAGTCCCCGGGCTCGGTCAGGTGGCGTCGCAGCCAGGCCATCCCTTCCGCCTTGCCCTGCTTGCGCGGGTAGCGCTGATACACCGCCTCGAAGTCGAACCCTGTCGCCTGCACCTCCTGCTCGCAAGGCAGGAGCGACGGCTGCGAAGCAGACGATCTCTCTTTTCGGAGGTACGGAGGTACGGAGGTTAGGAGGTTCGATTCCGCCTGGAACCGCTCGGGAACCACCTCGGGAACCACCTCGGGAACCACCTCGGAATCACCTTTCGCCCGAGGTGATGTCCCACTGGAATCGCCTTTCGGCCTCCGAGGTGATGTCCCGGCGGAACCACCTTGCCCGGCCGGGAAGGCGAGCTCGTAGACCCGAGAGCCACCGAAGACGCGCCGCCCGGTGTCCCTCAGCCAGCCGGCCGCGACCCAGCGGGTCCGGAGAGCGACAACGGTCGCCGGCCGCACTCCGCACGCGGTCGCCAGGTGCCGCTGACCGGGGTAGCAGGAGCCGCCGTTGGTGTCGGCGCAATGGGTGATCTCGGTCGCGACGGCGATCGCGGCCGCGAGCCCCACACCGCGACTCGTTCCCGCCGAGCTCCGCTCCCAGGTGACGAGCGCGCGCTGCCAGCGCAGAACCATGGCGCCGCCGCTCACGAGACCCACCTCCGCCCGCGCGGCGACAGCGGCACGAACACCCGATGCTCGAGTCGGCTGCGCCACTCGACGACGATCAGCCCGGCGCGAGCGAGTCGGTCCTCCAGCTGGCGCAGCTCGCGCGCGCCGAGCGCGAGCCAGTCCTGGACCCTGCGCGGCGAGAAGCTGAGCCGTCCGTTGCTGGCGTCGCGCGACAGCCAGTTGAACAGGACGGCCGCGCGGCCGTCGGTGGTGGCCAGGACTGCAGCTGCCCGCCTTCCCGGCTCGTAACGACGTCGCGGTCGACGTCGTCGCCCCTGCTTGCTACTCTCGATCTGCACGTCGGTGACTCCTTGAGGCGCCCGGGTTCCAGCCCGGGCGTTCTCGTCTCAGGTCAGGTCAAAACCGCCGCCGCCGCCGACCCGGAGTGCGTGTGTTCGACGAGGCACGCGCTCCGACCGAAGCAGGATCGCCCGGCCGGCTTCCGCGACCGCGACCGGCGACGGCGACGGAAATCAGAAAGCCGGCCCCGGGTCGGGGCGAGGAACCGCGGCGCCCCCGCGGTGGACGCTCAACGGCGTCCGGTGCGCGATCGGCCAGAGCTCTCGGTTCGATCGCGCAGCTCTCATCCCCGACCCGGGGCACGACACTACTCGGCGCCCGGCGCGCGGTCCGCGCCACCACCGTGCGTCGTCCACTTGCCCTCGCGTGAACGCGTCCGGGTCTGCGGGCCGCGATCGCGTCGTGGTGGTGGAGCGCCCACGACCCCGGCGAGCGCGACGTCCAGCCGGACGCGACGATCGCTCAGAGCCAGCCAGCCCCAGATCGCGCGGAGCGCTTCGCGCCGGTCGCCCTTGGACGCGAGCAACTCAGCCTCGAGCCAGGCGCAAGCGCCGGCCAGGTCGCCCGCGCCGGCCGCTCGGAGAAGGCGACCGACATCGTCGGGATGGCGGCGTCGCTCGACTGCGCCTCGGATCGTGGGCATGCGCGAAGCGAGCGTTGCGCCCGATGTGTCGAGCCTGGCGACATCGGAAGCCCATCGCGTGGTCGGGGCCGTCGCCGTCAGTGCTTCGTCGACGGACATGCTCTTGGTGACCTCGGTCGGGAGGTTCGACTTCAGCCAGGCCAGCGCAGCGAGCTCGGCGTCGTGCTCACGCACCGCCTGCGCGCTCGCGCGTTCCGCCCGACGGTTGGCCTCGACGCGAAGCGCCTCGATCTCCGCGCGAACGAACCAGACGTCAGCCCAGGTGCCCGCCACCAGCGCGGCCGCGCGCGCGACCGACTCGACGGTGCGCACGGTCTTCGCTTCGTTCCAGGCCGTCCAGATCTCGTTGGCGCCGGGGACATCGGGGCAGCCAGCCGCCTCGGCCTCGCGCGCGTCGCTGAGGAACGATGCTGCCCCAGCCTTCCAGTGCGCCAGGGTGTCGATCATGGCTGCCGCCCCTTGGTGACCGGCACGCAGCCGAGCTCGAAGCGGCCCGGCAGCGCGGCGAGTCCGGCCTCGATGGAGAGGCCCATGATGGCCCAGCGGCGCCGGCGAGCGGCGTCGAGGCGGATCGGGCGGCCGCCGGGCCCATCGGCGGCGAGCACCTGGTCGGCGGAAGGGTAATACGTGGCGGCGTTCGGATAGGACATCTCTCTCTCCTGGTTGGCCGGCGGCACCGGCGGGTTGTTTCGTCGCGCGGCGCGCTCGCGGTCGCACTCGGCCTGGCGCTCGAGCTCCTCGCGACGACGCTCGTCGGAGGCCGGCTTGATCGTCCGCTCCCAGTGCTCGATTCGGCCGGGCAGCGCGCCGCTGTCGAAGCCGCCGGTGCAGAGCATGCGGACGACCTGCTCGGTGGTGAGCTCGCCGCGCTCGATGCCGAGCTGCGCGAGGCGCCAGGCCGGCGATCCGTGGATGGGTTGTGCCATGGGGGGTCCTTTCACTTTCACGCGCGCGCGATGGCTCGCCCGCCGGCGCGCAGTTGGGTTTCGATCAGGCTCGCGAGCGAGCGGTGAAGCGCTGCGACTCGCAGGCGACGCAGCGCAGGCACGTCAGCCCGCTCGGCCAGGAGCCCGGCGCGACGCGCAGCGATCTGGTCGCGCAGGGCCGCGAGCAGCATCTGGTCGAGTTCCGCCTCGCTTGGCGCGGCGCGCATCAGCCGCGTCGCCCGGTGCCGAAGCTGTTGCCCGCGTCCATGGTCAGGAACAAGCGCGTTGGGCGCGCGGGCACTCGCCTGGATCGGACCCACTCGATCAACTCGTCGCGGTCGAAGCGCACGACGCGATCGCTGATGCGGATGTGCGGGATGGCCTCGCGCGACACGGCGGCGCGGACGGCGCCCGGAGTCATTCCCAGGATGGAAGCGGCTTCGTCGTACCCGATGAGCATGAGCCCATGGTGTGCTCGAACCGGCGCCGTCCGCACGCGACGAACCGTGATGGGATCCCCCGCCTAAACGAGGCGACGTCTCATCACACGCGCGGGATCAGCGAGCTTTCAGCCCGTGTCGGCGCCGCGCGTCGCGAACGCACCCGCGAAGAAAGTCGTACAGGCGCGCCGCGTCGTCGTAGTGCTCGCCGAGATCGTCTTCGGTGTACGGCGGGCGCGTGAAATCGGTCGGCGCGCTGTGCACGAGCTCGGCGAGTGAGCCGCGGTAGTCGCCTCCGTCGAGCCAGTAGGTCTCAGGGTGGCCGTAGTGCATCCCCTGCCCGTGGAGCGCGAGGACCAGATCAGCGAACTGCGCCCGCAACGGGTCGCGCCGCTGGCCGGCTGGAAGCGACGGCGCCGGCGGCATCGCCAGAAGCGCGCGCTCGAGGCTGCGGACGGCCGCCGCCTGCGCGGGCGGCGCGCCGGCCACGAGATGGCCATCGCGTCCCCAGTGATTCTTCGCCGGGACGTCCCGACAGCGCGCGATCAGCTCGCGCGTGCCGCGAATCAACTCACGGTAGCGGCGATCGTTCTCCTCGGCACCCTGCAGGACCGTGCGGAGTTGCACCTGGTCGAGCCTTCTGTACGAGCAGAGCTCGAGCCACAGGGCGCCGACGGGCGTCGGCATGGGGGAGATCATGGTTCGCAACGCGACGCGCGCTGCAACCAGGTCAACCGCGCGGCGAGCGGCGTCGGACGCATCAGGCACGAGGTCGATCTCGGGGGGCTCGACACACGCTGTCTGCGTCTGCTTCGTCTTCGACATCGACGACCCCTCCAACGAGTCCCTCGAGCGAGCTGGCTGGCGGGTTGGAGCCGCCGCGCAGGAGCGACCGTGCACCAGCTCGCTCGAGGTGCCTGCGACCCTACCGGACGGGTCCGACAGGGTTCCGGCCGCGTGGGCGCGCACTGTTACGGTCAGTCATGCCGAGGGAACCGAAGAAGCCAGAGGAGAAGAAGCCGCGGCAGCCGATGAAGCCGGAGACGAAGTTCGGATGGGGGCTGGCGGCCTTCGGGTTCGCTTGCGGCCTAATCGGCGGTCTGTCCGTGACGCCAGGCGCCTCGCAGGCGCTCTTGACGGGCCTGTTCGGGTTCGTCGCTGGCGGGATCCTGACCTTCGCCGGATTCAGGAGATCGATCCCCGAGAGCAATGAACCGAGGCACGATCTGGCGCAGCTCGGTTGCAGCCTGGTCATCTTCTCCCTCTCGCTCGTTCCGGGCCTCGCCGGCGGCATCCTCGTGAGGGAGTACGATCCGGTCGCGCGATGGTTCGATCCCCATTGCCCGAAGCGGTGTCCGACCGAGTGTCCGATACCGTGCCCGGCCCTCCTGGCCGACGCTGGGCCGGCGGCGCGCGATGCGGGCCCATCGGACGCGAGCCCAGCGCCCGCGTCGGAGGCGACGACGAAGCCTGATGCAACGCGTGGCGCCAAACCCCATCCGAAGCCTGCCGCGAAGCGAGGAGCGCCGGGCGCGCCGGAGCCTCCGGCTGCGGTCACACCGGGACCGGAACCGGCTCCGTCCACACCATCGCGAACGAGCATCGCCTCCTTGTCGGCAACGCTGGAGGCTGCTGCGATCAAGGGAGAGCCGGGGGACGTGTGCCGAGTGTGCGAGGCGTTCTGCCCGAAAGGGCAGCCGGCAAAGATGTTCCTGCGGGACCTGAAGGAACGCAAGACCCTCGACGCGCCGGCGCCCGCCGTGATCGAGAAGCGACCGGCGGACCGGCCGTCGAAGTGATCAACTCGCGGGCGGCGCGGTCGCCTTGAACGCTCGGATCCGCTGAAGCTGCTCGTGTAGGCTGCCGAACGTGTACTCGAATACCGTGCAGAGCCGTAGGGCCTCGGCGGCGCACTGTGAATCGGAGCGACCGTGCAGTGCCACGCTGTATCCGTCGTAGAGCTCCTTGAGCGGGTTCCGGCCGCCGGCACGGAGCACCGCGGGGAGTAGATCGGCGATGACCTTGAGCTTGTCCTCCGCGATCTTACCGTCGCGGGCGCGTTCGATCGCCTCGGCCTTCTGCTCGTCGCCTTCCGCTCGCGCGGCCTCGGCGGCCAGGTCACACAGGCGGTTCGTGTTGTTCTCGACTACCCGGCGGAAGTACGCGATCGCGCCGAGCCCGAACCCCTGGCCGAGCGATGTGAGCCCGCGACGGTACAGGCGCTGGTCCTCGTCGGCGAGAACACGCAGCTCCTTGGGCAAGGCGGTCTCCCATGCTGGCCTTTGACCGTACTTCCGATAGGTCAGGTGAACGGGCTGGGAGTCGTCACCAGTCCTCTCCATCTCGCTGTGCACCC
>Ga0075424_100006132_pt1 | contig 11552 bp, 10 predicted proteins | sample SoiMethybrSBSTD3_FD_75301 | JGI IMG/M metagenome (GOLD analysis project Ga0075424, IMG submission 75301) | Bulk soil microbial communities from a Populus tree surrounding site in Tennessee, USA - Soil MetaG P. TD hybrid SBSTD3 | ecosystem: Environmental > Terrestrial > Soil > Tree plantation...
TCTTCGCCGATCACGCCGCGAACAGTCGCCGTCCCCAGGCTCGCCCGGTGAGCCGCCGCACACCGTCGCTGTAGGGGCCGCCTTCAGGCGGTCCGTTAACCGATCGCGCGTTGGAAATACGCGGGCAGATCCTTCTTCGTGTCGCGAATGATCTCCACAATCGCCTGCCGATCGGCGCGCGACAGCGCGGTGCGATATCGGTCGTCGCGCTCCTCGCCGGAGAGCACCTGCCACAAGCGGCGATAGATCGCCTCCTTCGCCGTGGGCGGCAGCGCATCGAACGCCGGCGAGTAGATCAAATAGCTGCACGGGTATTTCATCAGGCGGCGGGTCAGATCGAGCTCGTACAGCGATCGGCCTTGCCGATCGCGAGGGCCGCTCTTGGTGAAGCGCTCGCCAAAACCCGCGTTGCCGCGAACACGATCGGTCAGCTTGGCCTCGTCGATGAAGAGCAGATAGTCGACCACCTCGCTGGCCACGCCCGTCATGATGGCGGCCACGCGGGCATCGCTCTCGGCGGTGCGTGTGAACGGCGGATGCAGCGCGGGATCGGCCACGCGCGCCTCCCAACTCGCGCGCGTCAGCAGATTCGTCATCCGCGCCTGATGGGTGAACACCAGGTGAGCGACGATGTCGCTCGTCGAGGCGCTGTAGCCGTCGGGATCGAACAAGCCGTCGACCGACGCGAGCTCCCGCGTTGGCCGCCCATCGACTGCCGCAGCCTCGTTTCCCATGTGCATGACCGATCCCACCGAGCCGGTCACGAACCAGCCGCCGAATCGCCGCGACAGCGGATCGCTGTGATCGATCGGCCGCGGTACGCCGGACGTTTGCAGCTGAGTGGCGCGCGTCGTACTGAACATCAGAAAGCCGGGGACGCCGAACGTGTCGCCGGCGCGATGGCAGCCGAGACATTCAAACGCGCGGGTGAAGCGACGAGCCCGACCGCCTTCGCCCTGATCGATCGTGTAGAACACGACGCCTGCGGTGTCGTCGTGCACCGCAATCTCGAGCAGCGGCGCATCGCGCACCCAGCCGAGCGCGACGCGATCGTTGAAGTACAGTGCGCGCGGACTCTTCTCGTCGATGAGTTTGCCCTGCAGGCTCGCGCGCGAGAACACCAGCAGCTGCGAATCAGCCGGAATCTGCAGCAGGTCGAGCGCCGATCGCAGAAAGCCGCCCCGTCCGTCGAACGTGAGCCGTGCCGCTCCCTCCTCCAGCTTGCGGTTCGCGTCCTCGACGATGTTGTTGAGGCGAGTGGTGGAGTAGTTGATGGCGGGATCGTCGACCGATCCCATGAACGCGCTGCCGCCCTGGGCCACCAAGGACGACCACCATGTGCCCAGCGCGACGACACACGCCCCCGCCGCAACGAGTGATCGACATCGGCTCGCCACGAAGGACGCGACGATGGCAAGCCACGAAGCACACGAAACACACGAAGCCATGAAAGATCACGATGATAAACCCTTCGTGTTCTTCGTGACCTTCGTGGCGAGATCGTCGTGATCTTCGTGGCTTAGCGTCCGATCGCTTTGCGGCCGACGTCGGGGAAGTCGGTGAAGATGCCGTCGACGCCGAGGTCGCGGAACTGCTTGAACTCGGCCTCGAAATCGCCGTTGTAGGTCGGCGAGAGAAAGGTCGGCTCCTGCCGCAGCGTCCACACGTGCACGAGCAGTCCGGAGGCGTGTGCGCGCATCACGATGTCGGTGGGTGGGAGCAGCCGCCGATCTTTGTCCGCGGGAATCACCAGACGTGTGTTGAGACCGACGCCATCCGCGTAGCTGGCGATGTCGCGCAGCTTGGTGTCGTCGATCGGATCGTTCTGCTGATCGATCAGGAGGATCAAACGGACGGCCGTCGCGTGACGCAGGGCGCGGAGGTTCTCCGTCTCGAACGACTGAATGAAGACCGGCGCCTCGCGTGTATTCCAGCCGTGCGACTGCAGCGATGCGAGCAGGTGTTCCTCGAGCGGCAGCCCGATGCTGCGGAAGTACGTGGGATGTTTCGTCTCGGGATAGATCCCGGTCGTCCGTCCCGCCTCGCGTCCGAGGCGTTGCGCGAGCTCGATGACGTCATCGAACGTCGAAATCTCGAACTGTCCATCGTAGGCGTGCGAGCGGAACTCCAGCCGTTCGCGCGCGCGCAGCGTCTTGATTTCGGCCAGCGTGAAGTCTTCCGTGAACCATCCGGTGACGGTTTCACCATCGATCCGCGCCGTCCGCTTGCGCTCGGGAAACTTCGACGCGACATCGGTGGTGCCGCCGATTTCGTTCTCATGACGCACGATGAGCACGCCGTCTTTGGTCGACACCAGATCGGGCTCGATGAAGTCGGCGCCCATCTCCACCGCGAGTCGGTACGACGCCAGGGTATGTTCCGGCCGATGGCCCGACGCGCCGCGATGGCCGATGATGATCGGATGGCTCGATGCCGGCACACGCTCCTCGACTGACCACGGTCCAGCGAGCAGCGCGAGCACCGAAAGGGACGCGAGCGCTCTCACCACAGCACCTTCATGCCCAGCTGCACCTGACGGGGATCATACGTCGGCGGGCCATGGAGATCTCGTTCTTGTGCAATGCACGCGACGGCGGTACGCTGCCGGGATATGCCGCATCCGACCACTGTGTCCCGCTCTGGCCGCCGCCTGTTGTTCATTGGAGCCACGCTCGCCCTCGTCGCGGCCTCGATGGCGTGCCGCTCCACCTCGTCCGCGCCCGCTGCCAAGCCGGTCACCCCCGACACATGGGCCGTCGTCGACGGCCGTGAGATCACGCGCGAGCAGGTCGACAAGGCCTTCAAACGAGTGCGCGACTCGTCGCAGCCGCTGTCGATCGAAGAGGAGCTGACGGCCAAACTCGGTCTGTTGAACGATCTGATCGTCCAGGACATCCTGATCGCGAAGGCGAACGCCTTGAAGATCGCCATCCCAGACACCGAACTGGATACGGCCTTCAATAACGCCAAGAAGAACATCCCAGACGAGGCCTTTCAGCAGGAGCTGACGCGACGAGGCGCCACCGTCGCGGAGATGCGTGAAGGACTCCGCCGCGAGCTGCTGACGCAGAAAGTCGTGGCCCAGGAGGTTGGCGCCAACGTCGCGGTCACGGACCAGGAGGTCAACGACTTCTTCAACGCCAATCGCGCGCAGTTCAACGTCGCGGAAGAGGCCTATCACCTCGCGCAGATCATCGTGACGCCGGTGCGCGAGCCGCAGGTGACCAATCGCACCGGCGATGACGCGACGTCGCCCCAGGCCGCGGCGGCAAAGGTGAAGATGCTGATGGAGCGGCTGCAGAGCGGCGCCGACTTCCGCGATCTCGCGGTGGGCTATTCGGAGGATCCCGAGTCGGCACCGCGCGGCGGCGATCTGGGCTTTGTGCCGGTGTCGCAGATCAAGCAATCGCAGCCGGCGCTGCGCGACGCGGTGTTGAACAAGTCGGCGGGCTCGGTGAATGTGGCGGCCGTGAACGGCGCGTACTCGCTGGTGCTGGTGGTCGCGCACGAGCAGGCAGGGCAGCGCGATCTGTCGATGCCGGCGGTGCGCGAGGGCATCGTCAACACGCTGCGCGGGCGCAAGGAACAACTGCTTCGTGCCGCGTACGTGACAGCCGCGCAGGACGAAGCACAGGTCGTCAATTATCTGGCGCGCCGCGTGGTCGAGTCGAAAGGCAAGCTGCCCGCGGCGCCGCTCGCGCCGCCGACACAAAAGTAGACGATCCCTGCGCGGACGTCCCCTTCCCGTATGCGCCCGAAGCCGCAAGTACCGTCGGAGACCGAGGAGTATCGCGACGAGCGCTGGTGCCGCGAAGGCACGCGCGCCGTCGCCAGCGTCGTCGCCGCCGAGCGGTTCATCGAGCAGGTGGGGTTCACTGCCTGCATGACCGACTCGCGTCGCCCCGGTCCCTCACTCTACGTCGCCGTGTGTGGACGTCGCGACGCCGTGCTGCCGCGCCACGTGCAGAAAGATCCGGAGTCGTCTCTGACGTGGACGTTGAAGGATCAGCTGCTGCGCCGCGGCAAGGTCTATTACGCGAAGCTCGCGCGAGGCAAGGCGACGTTCATCGCGCCGCGCCTGCTGCCGCACTTTCACGCGATCTGGGGCGTGCGTCCGTCGGAAGAGCGGCGCCGCCTCAGTACGCACGCGCGCGCCGTGCTGAAGGTGCTGCGACACGAATGGGAGATGGCATCGATCGATCTTCGAAAAGAGTCGGGCGTCGTCGATCGAGCCGCGTTCACCCGAGCGATCGACGAACTGCAGGCGGCGATGATCGTGATCCCCAGCGAGGCCGTCTACCTGCCGAAGTTCACCTATCTCTGGACGCTCGCGGTGAGCCGCTTTCCCGATGGTCTGATGCAGCGCGTCGATCGCGACGTGGCGCTGCGCGAGATCGCGCGCGCGTTTCTCGCCAGCGCCGGCGAGACGATACCCGGGGAGCTGGCACGCGTTGCTGGCTTGTCGCGGCCCGAAGCCGGACGCGGCAATCGTGCCTTGGTGGCGGAAGGGTACGCAACGATGTCAGCGCCGGGGTTCTATCAGTTGGCGGACACGACGAACTCTTTCAGTTCTCAGTTGGTGGCGTCACTCGGTCGATGACGAGCACGTCGGCGGTACCGGTGGTGGCGTTCAACCTTAGTCCGAGCTGCTCCTGAACGGCGGTGAAGATCGAAGGGATGTCGTCGGTGGCGGGCGCGGTTGCCAGCCCGCCGGGCGGCGCGCCAGGCAGCGAGCCGCGTGCCGCCGTGAATTGCAGCTCCATATCGAACGTACCCGCGAGGCCCGTGTTGTCGATGAGCGGCCGCTCGAGAAAATCGCTGAGCAGCCGCACGACGTCCGCGAACGCCGCCCCGCCGCCGCGCAGACTCGCACTCGTCGGCGCCTGACTCACCAGCACGCCGCACTGCACGTGCCCGCCGACCACTTGCGATCGTCGACCCGCGCAGTCCATCGATGATCTGCGGAGGTTGGGGCCGAGCGTGCCGTCGCTCCTGGCCAGCACGAGCGAGTAGATCGGCATCTGCCTCGTTTCGTCGTGCAGCATCAGCCCGACGCGTTCGGCCAGCGCGGTGCGAAGCATCTGTCGAATGACATCCGACGTGATGGCATCGCCGGCGGCCGTGCCGACGATATCGAAACGGTCGCTGTCGAGCCACGCCGGTCCGCCGATGACGCGCGACTCGGGCAGGCGATACGCCTGACGGATCGCAAACCGCAGCGGCACGTTGATCGCGTTCAAGCGTCCCGGCGGCGTCTCGAATCGAATGCGCCTCTCGCCCGATGTGTTGCGCTTGATCGAGACGGCGTCGAACGAGGGCGCGCCTCTGTCCTGCGCACAGACGGTGACGCTGCCGACCGAGAGAGCGATCACCGCGGCGATCGCGTTCATATGAACCGTCGCATGCATTGTTGCCGGCGCCCCGATCGTTCCCGATGTGTTCGGTTCGTGTCAACGCGACGTTGTTAGCAGATGAGACCGCCTTGGCTGCGGTCCCTTCTCTCTCAACAACGAGGACTCTGTGACGACCATTCTTCGAAGCGGCACGTGTGCCGTGATGCTGGTGGCCTGCGTGCTCGCGGGCGCGCATCCCGCGGCGGGACAGAAACTCACTCCGTTTGCGTTCAGGGGATTTTTCGGTCGGCCCGCGCCGTCGCCCGCGGCCGCCGGTCAGCAAACGCCATTGCCGGAGGCGATGACCGAAGTGTGCGACTACTTTGGGCTCGTGCGGCCGCGGGATGGGGGGATGCCGCCTCCCGAATTGGCAGCGCTGGTCAAGGCGCTGCTCGCCCCGGCGACGATCACCGCGATCGACGGTTTCGCGAAAAGTCACAACATCGACCTGGGTCGGGCGCCCGGTCTCGCGCCGACCCACGTCTGGGCTGCAGGCGCGTGCACGGTGCTCGCCGGCCTTGCGGCGCGGCAGATCTCGGATCTCGACAGCGCCGGAAGTCATCGCGTGCTCGTGGAGATTGAGTTCACGATGAATCGTCTCAACACCTGGCTGGGTATGCTGCGATCCTCCGATAGTCCCGACTTCATTCAGGCGTCCTCACGGGTGAACTTCGAGCGGCAACAGCTCAATGACTTGATGCGCGCGCACGATCTGCTGAACCGCTTCTCGGCGGCGCTCTTTGTCGGCACCTCGATCGGAGGGACCAACCAGCTGTTCGAAGGCAAGGGCACAGATCCGGTGAAGACGCGCATCTCGGAAACCGAGCAGACCGTGCAGGTGTCGAAGCTGACGTTCGAGACCGCGCACTTCGGATGGCAGGGCGAGCACCTCATGGACGCGAGCATCCGCGCCCAGGTGGGATTCCAGCCGGCGCTCAACATCATGAAGGCGACGCTCGACAACGACGCCGCGAGTGTCGCGAACCCCACGCTGGTGGCAGTACTGCAGCCGGCGCTCGTGACCAGCATCGGCGCGCGCCTGGGGATTCCCTATCAGCGTATCGACGGCGAGATTTCGATCGTGGGCGGCGTAGGTGCGAGCCGCCTGACGAGTGACGCCGTGACCTTCGACAACAAGACGCCGGCGTTGATCGCGAGGCCGCTCAAGGACAGTCTCAGCAAGACGGCATGGTTCTCGGAGCTTGGCGTCGAGCTCGCACTCTACGACAACCCGATTCGGGTGCTGCACGCAGAAAAAGGCCTCGTCACGCCAGCGATCGTGATCGCCGCCGGCTATCGCCGCGACGAGCGGTTCACGAGCGATTCAGTGCCAGTCGTCGACACCCAACCGCTGCTGACCGTCGAACCACATCGGTTCTATCTGCGGTTCATGATCGATACCGTGAAAACCGTGTCGCGCCGTGGCGTCGCCGATCCACCGAAGGCGTTCGATCTGGGATTCGGTCTCGAGTACGAGCGTCCGTGGTGGCGCCACGATTCGCAAGTGCCGTCGAGCACACGATTCGTCATTCGCGGAAACATCAACCTGCTCAAGGCGTCCGCATCGAGCGACGAGAAGCCGAAGACCCCAGCGGCCGGCGGTGGAGCGCAGTAGCGCTCCACCGCGCCGATGGCTCACGCGACGTGTCGGTGCACGGCATGTGAGAGCGGCTGACGTGCTGCGTCGAGCGCTTCTCGTAGTGCCACGTCCCGCGGGTCGCCGGCCAGTCGCGTGCCCATCTTGTTCGTCACGTATGCGTAAGCCAGCCCAGTTTCGGGATCGGCGAAGCCGAGGGCACCACCCGCGCCGGGCGATCCGAACGATGCGGCGCTGCCGAACGGCATCGCCGCAGACGACTTCATGAAGCCAAGCGAGAACTGCACGCCGTTGGCTTTCAGACACTCATCGTAAAACCCGCGCGCGGGTGGAATCGCTGGCTCGGCGAGCAGCGCGATCGTCTCCCGACGCAATCCCAGTTCGCGACCGCCGGTCGCAAACGCGCTGTAGGCGCGGGCGATGGCGCGCGCCGTGCCGACCGCGCCGCCCGACGGCACTTCGAGATGTCGAGCATAGACGCGCGCCTCATCGTGCGGCAGTTCGGAGCCTCTCAGGCACTTCGAGATCTTCGAGTGACGATTGAACGTGTCGATCGCGAGACGAAGCGGGAATCCGTAGAACAGCTCGATCATCGATGGCCGCGACATGGTCGCGAATCGCGAGTTCGGGAGGTGTTCCGGCAACCGGATGAACACGTCGAGACCAAGCGGCGCCGCGATCTCCTCCTGGAAGAACCGGCCGATGCTGCGATGCTGCGGATCGATGCGACGCAGGAGCTCGCTTTCATAGAACCCGAGCGTGATGCCGTGATACGCCTGCCGCTCGCCCGCCGGCCACGCCGGCGTCTGACGCGCGAGCACCACCGCAAGCCGATCGGGATCGGACACCAGCTCCCGCGTGAGTGGCTCATCGAGTACGTATAACCCCGCCTGATGCGCGAGCAGATGACGAACGGTAATACGCTCCTTGCCGTGCTGCGCGAACTCTGGCCAATAGGTGCCGACGCGCTCGTCGTAGTCGAGCCAGCCTCGCGAGTGCGCGATGGCCAGCGCCATCGCCGCGAGACCCTTCGTGGCTGAATAGACGATCACCATGGTGTCGCTCTCCCACGGCTCGCCGGTGCTGGCGTTGCGGATGCCGCCCCATATGTCGACGATCTTTTCGCCGTTCTGGAACACACAACAGGCACCGCCCAGCTCACGCCGGTGCGCGAAGTTGTTCTCGAAGGCGGCCCGTACCGCTTCAAATCCAGGGCTGACGGATCCTTCGATGCGCATGGTCGTACTCCTCTTGGGTACGACGACGCACAAACGTTGCCTGCGCGGGGAATCGTTTTCGGCTCGATTAGGCGCGTCGTGTGCCGCGACGCGGCGAATCACGCGAACAAATCCGCGGCTCTTGCGGGATAGCTCTCACCCCACGTCGTTCAGCCGGTCATACCTCCAGGAGATCCCGGCCGATGATGATGGTGCCGCGAAACTGTCGCTTCGCTGCATCGAGCCACATCGCGTCGGTCACGTCGGGATCGTCGGGCGGCACGAAGTGCGACAACACCAGCGTTTTGACGCCGGCGTCTTGCGCGATGCGACCGGCGTCTTCTGCTGACGTCTGATGCGCGAGGATGCTGCTCTTCAGCGCGGCGGCGTTGGGCACGCGGGCGACGAGGCGGTCGATCGCCGGCGGATACATCACCGAGTGCACGAGGACGTCTGCACCCGCTGCCAGCTTGACGAGATTCTGCGACGGCGCCGTGTCGCCGGAGATCACGATCGAGCGATCAGGCGCATCGAATCGGTATGCGAACGCGGGAACGACCGGTGCGTGATCGACGAGGGCCGCCGTCACCTTGACGGTGCCGTCGGACATCACGGTGCCGCCAGTGCGAAGCTCGTGCACGTGCACGAGCGGTGCAAGCGGCACGCGCCCCTCGTTCGCGATCCGCGTGTCGATGTCGTAGGCGTTCATCTTGAAGAACAGCCTCGTCATGGTCTCGAGCGGTGGCGGTCCCCAGGTGTCCACGCGCGCGCTCAATCCGGACGCCCACGCAAGCCAAATGAGATTCCCGTAGTCCGCGTTGTGGTCGGAATGCTGATGCGTCACGAACACGTGACGCAGCGTGGTCAGCGGAACTCCCGCCAGCACCAGCTGACGCGCCACCCCGTCGCCGCAATCGATCACGTAAGCGACGTTGTTGCTCACGATCACCTGTGCGGCCCCCGAACTGTTTTGTCGAGGGCGCGGGCCTCCGCCGGTGCCCAGAAGAATCAGCTTGGTACGGGCTTGAGCGGGTGCCGCGCGCAGCGACGCTGCAAGCGCGGCAGTGCTCATGAGAAACGAACGGCGGCCGACACGCGGCGCCTGGTCAGGCATGGTCCGCAATCGTACCGCGTCGGCGCGACATCAGTCGGGCATCGGACGCTCGACGCGCGCGACGACCAGCACGTCGATCGGCGCCCGGCGCGATTCGAACTTCAAACCGAGTTGTTCCTGCATCGCCGTTGCGAGCGCGACACCAGGCGAATCCGCGGTGGTGGTGGTGCTCAATGCCGCCTGCGTCCACTGCAGGTCCCAATCAAATCGGCCGCTGAGTCCGGTCTGATCGACCACCAGGCGATCGGCCCAACTCGATATCTGCGTCACGAGAGTGGGGAACTCGACGGCTCTGGCGGCGACATGGCCCGATCGCGAGAAGCCCGAATTGCATGGGCTCGCGGGGTTCGGTTCGGGCAGACTCGGCGCAATGGGTACGGACGTCCACGGTCCATCGCAGGTGCGTGCGTCCGATCGAACCAGTTGCGAACCCAGTCGGCCATCGGATCTCGCCACGACGAGGCCGTACACGGGAATCTCTCGACGTTCGCGCACGAGGGCCAGCTTGAAGCGATCCTCGAGTACGTGACGCAGCATCAGTCGCGCCTGATCGCGAAACGCCGACGCCGTTGTCGTCGTGTCGACGGCCTTTCCGTTCACGTCGAAACGTGCCGTCTCGATCCAGTCCGGTCCGCCGACGATCTGCTCGTCGTGAACCTGGTATGCCGTCTTGATGAGCATGCGTACCGTTACGTTCGACGCGGTGTAGCGCCCGCCTGGCTGCACGTAGCTGGCAGAGCGCTCGTCACCTGACACGTTCGGCTTCACCGACACCACCTCGAACGCCAGTTCCTGAGCCGCGATCGTGCGGGAGTGCGTGATGCCGAGGTAGACGAGCGCGCCGCACAGCGCCGCTGTTACGACGTGGTTCATCACCTGAATTCTATTCGTCCACCGGTCCCCTTGAACGCAGACACCACAACTGGCCGACGCGCGCGTTGAGGTATAACTTGCGCTGGAGAGTGGGGCATGGGTAAAGCGATTCTCGGCATGTGTGGACTGGTGCTCATGGTCGCGGCGATATCGGCGCAGCAGGCGACGTTGCCAGCGGCCGGTGGACGCGGACAGGCGACGTCACCACCGCCGATCAACTGGCCCTCCCCGCCGCTTCCCGACGGACCGCTGATGATCGACACCGGCCTTGTGCGGCCGATCAAGATCACCATTCTCAAGGGACTCACGCAACCGTGGAGCATGGCGTTCGTGCCTGATGCTGCGAACCCCTCGACGTCGCTCGGGGCAGGCGGGTTCACGATTCTGGTCACCGAGCGCGGCGGCAAGCTGCGCATGGTGCGCAACGGCGTCCTCGATCCAAATCCGGTAGCCGGGCTGCCCGCTGACATTCAGGCGGCAGGTCTTGCCGGCCTCATGGACATCCAGCTCCATCCGAAGTTCGCCGACAACAAGCTTGTCTACATCACGTATCACAAGCGTCAGGCGAACGCCGCACCAGCCGCGCCGCCTGCTTCTGGTGGACGCGGGCCGGCGCCACCGCCCGGTGTGATCACGCTCGCGCGTGGGACATGGGACGGCACCAAGCTTGTCGGCGTGAAAGACATCTTCTCGGCGCAGCCGAGCGGCAACGCGGCGCGCATGCTGTTCACACGCGATGCACACATCATCATGTCGGTCGGCTACGGCGATCCGCCGCAGGCCAATCAAGGCAACCCCGATCCGCAGAAGATGCCGCCGCAGGATCCGATGAGCCTGGCCGGGAAAACCCTTCGGCTGAATGACGATGGCACGGTGCCGAAAGACAATCCGTTTTTCGGCAAGGCCGGATACCGTCCCGAGATCTTCACGCTCGGTCATCGCAACATCCTCGGCCTGGCGATGAATCCCGAGAACGGGGCGATCTGGTCGGTCGAGAACGGACCCAATGGCGGCGACGAAGTGAACGAGCTGCTGCCGGGTCACAACTACGGCTGGCCGATCATCGGAGCCGGACGCTTCTATCTTGGTCCGCGCGTGAGTGTGAATCCGTATCGCGAGGACATGGATCCACCAGTGGCGTTCTGGGTGCCTGCGATTGCGCCTTCGGGTCTCGTGTTCTACACGGGCGACAAGTTCCCGCAGTGGAAGAACAACCTGTTCGTCGGCGGCATGCGGCAAGGTGAAGTGCCGCGCTCGGGCCACCTCGAGCGGTTCGACTTCAACGACAAGTGGGAAGAGCTGCATCGCGAGGGCATGTTGCGCGATCTGCAGCAGCGCATTCGCGATGTCCGGCAGGG
>Ga0075424_100006133_pt1 | contig 11552 bp, 9 predicted proteins | sample SoiMethybrSBSTD3_FD_75301 | JGI IMG/M metagenome (GOLD analysis project Ga0075424, IMG submission 75301) | Bulk soil microbial communities from a Populus tree surrounding site in Tennessee, USA - Soil MetaG P. TD hybrid SBSTD3 | ecosystem: Environmental > Terrestrial > Soil > Tree plantation...
TGCTTTGGGCGAGTTCCAGCCTTGCCCACCAGCCCAAGGCAGCGACTTGGCCTCACCAATGTCAAATAGATGACAGAGAAGTGGAGGGCCTGCCTCTAAATCGGCGATCAAGGTGAAAAACCCAGCCAGGACAAGCATCCAGTACTTTAATGAGTGAAACATCGTGTTGCGCATTTGTACGCCTCCTAACAGTGAATTTCTCGAAAGCCTATCCTTCGAGCTGAAGGTTCTCAAGTACGGCAGAGTAACGTAACGGTATATTACCGTAAGATTCTTGTCAGATCGACGTCGAGCGGCAAATCCCAACCGCTGGATTGGGTATTGTGGGATATCATGAGACATAGAAGTTTTGTTCAAGCTTGAAAGGTCTGAACATTGGGAGGGAGAAATGGATGCCAGGTCATCATCAGAGAAGTCTGTGTCACCCGGTCAAGATAGTGTTCTCCCCCCTGCAGAAGCTGTTCAGGCACAGCTTGCAAAGATCCTTGAAAGCCAGGCCTTCGCAAACTCGGAACGTCTGAGCCGCTTCTTAAGGTTCACAGTCGAGCAAACGCTCCGGGGACGAGGCGATCAGATCAAAGAGTATCTTCTCGGTCTTGAGGTCTTCGATAGAACGCAAGCTTACGACCCTCGCACCGACCCGATTGTGCGCGTCGAGGCGGGACGGCTGCGCTCCAAGCTTAGCCAGTACTACGAGACCGAAGGTCGGAATGACCCTCTGGTAATCGAGTACCGCAAGGGCAGCTATGTTCCAGCCTTTCAGAAACGCGATCCACACGCTCCCGGAAGCGCCGATGCCTCCGTTCGTGGACTGTTGGGAGGGCGGAAGCTGGCCATGCTTCTTGCGATTTTGGCAGTTGCCGGGTCGATAATCTTCTCGTTCGCCTATCGATCCCGGTCCGGTCCGTCCTCTCAGGAACTCGCGGAAAGCAACACGACAGGTCACTCCATTGCAGTGCTGCCGTTTGAAAGCCTTTCCGATGATCGTCAGGAAGAACACTTTGCTGACGGAATAACTGAGGCCTTGATTGCGGAACTGTCCAAGGTGAAGGGACTTCAAGTAGTCTCTCGGATTTCAGTCATGCGCTACAAGGGAATGCACCGACCGCTGACAGAGATCGTGCATGACCTGAACGTGGAGGTGATCATGGCGGGATCAGTGACTTTTTCCGGAAAGAGGGTCCGGGTCATCGCGCATTTGATCAACGCAAAGGCCGATAGGAAGCTCTTGGCTGAAACTTACGAGCGCGACTTGGGTGACTCTCTACGCCTGCAAGGAGAGTTGGCACGAACCATCGCCGATGCGGTCAAAACCAGGATGGCAAGGGCTTGAGCCGACAAATGGGAATGGATGCCTACGATCGATATGGAGTTGAAGGTCGTTGCAATAAGTTTAGGTCTCACCCTAGGGGTTTGTCTGGGGCAAAATGCTTTCGGTCAGCCAGATTCGACCGTTGATCTCAGGATTCCGGTTGACGTAGTTCTTGTTCCCGTCACGGTTGAAGACCCCAATGGGAAGCTGATCCATAGTCTGCAAAAGAATGATTTCGAGGTCTCTGAAGATGGGATAGTGCAGAATCTCACCTATTTTTCAGTCGGGCCATCGCCTCTCTCCGTAGCGGTGTTGCTGGACAGAACCATCGATGCCCACGCCCAGGATAGCTTCAAACAAAATATGCTGGCTTTGGTGGAGGCCTTCAGCGGTTTTGACGAAATGGCATGTTACGAGTTCCTTTCCTTGACGAACAAACTTCAAGATTTCACGTTTGAGAAGGAGAAGCTCCTGAAAACGATGAGCAAGGTCGAATTTGCACCAGTCCTGCTGCCGGGCCTTTCACCCTTGATGCCGGTCGTAAACACCTCCGACCTCGACAACGCCATTCGGACAGCCGCTTACGACTTGCAAAGAAGAGCCAGGAATCGAAGGAAAGTCATCTTTGTCGTTTGTAACGGCGTCGTCTCATTCAGCGATAGGCATGACTACCCTGAAACAAAGAAGTTGCTATTAGAGAACGGCATTGTTGTTTACGGCATCGGTCAAGGGAATTCATTCCTCTTTAGAAAGGTCGATCCGATAAAGAAGTACGCAGGGCCTACGGGAGGAGAGATTTTCTATCCATGGAAAACCAGAGCTTTCGCAGAAACTTATCAGAGAATTTCAGAGGCAGCACGAAATCAATATGTCCTAGGTTACACTCCGCAAACCAGAGTGCAGGAGGAAACTTACCGCAAAATCACCGTTCGCCTGACCAGCGAACATCACCCTGTCGGGCACGTCCGACACCGTGGAGGTTATTATGCCATTCCACAAACCCCTCAGAGTCCAGGTGATCAAGTACCGAACGCTCAATAGCCTGGGAAAGCCGCCCCGCACTGTAAGGAGAGTTTGTATGATGTTTGTGACCGCATCCGCGCAGTTGTCTGTTGATTCTTCCAGCTTTCCTGCTGCTGGAAATCAAGCACAAATGGAACAGCACCGCCAACAACAGTGCTGTTGTCACGGACCAAGTCCTATTCGCGATATCACTGGCTTCTCCTGCTCGTAGTCGTGATCGCGATACTGGTTGCCTTCTTCTTCTGGCCTTTTCGGAAATTGGAAGACTGCTTTAGCGACGTCAGCCGAGCTTGCGGCAACAAAGTGATGATCCGGTTCTGGAGTGATTGTCACGCGTCCACTTTGACGTCACCACTGATTTTGGCCTGGCAGGCAAGGATGTAACCCTCGGCCCTATCCTCTTCGGTAAGCGCATCCTCCACAGCCATCTTGACGCTGCCTGATAGGAGCTTGATGCGGCAGGATGCGCAGGTTCCCGAGCGGCAAGCATTGTCGATGAAGACGCCCGCTTCGTCGGCCACATCGAGGATCGTTGCGTCGACTGGCACTGGCGCGGTGGTGTCAGAAGCCTGAAAGGTAACGTTGCCTGCGATCTCGGTTGAGGCAGTGCCCTTCACCGTGGGATCGCGCTTAACGGTTCCGAACGCCTCCGTTTTGATTTGGGCTTCAGGTACTCCAAGCCCAAGGAGCGCGGCCTTCACTGCATCCATCATGGGTGGCGGGCCGCACATATGCGCGCGCCGGGTCGCAATATTCGGCACCGCCGATGTGAGCAGCGCAGCATCAACACGGCCCACGGTGCCGTGCCATGGCTCACCTGATGGACTGCTCATCGTAGCCGTAACACTGAAATTGGTGTTGCGCGCCTGGAGGCCAGCCAATTCCTCTCGGAAAATGAAGTCGCGCGGCGTCCGAAAACCGAGGATCAGGTCGATCTTCCCCGACCAGCCAATCTCTGTGAGATAACGCGCCACGCTCATCATGGGCGTGATGCCGACGCCTGCGCCGATCAGCACTATGCTGTCTGCTTGTTCTCCGTTGAAAATGAAGGTCCCACTTGGCGCCTCGATCTCGACCTCGTCACCTATTTTCAGCTCGTCATGCAGCCAGCGTGACACCAGGCCGTGCAGCTCGCGTTTGACCGTGATCTCGATTCGATCGCGCCAAGTCGGCGTTGAGGCGATCGTGTAGGAGCGCCTGGTGGGAATGCCTCGGGGCGCAACATGGAGCGTCAGGAACTGCCCTGGCAAGTAGTCGAACGGAATAGCTCCACCATCCGGTGGGCTGAAGCGGAATGTTTTCACATTGTGAGTCACTTCTTCCACTTCCACCAGCTTCAGTTTGCCAAGCCATCTGATCTTTCCCGTGGCAGGGTCGTTCTTCTGATAACGCGAAAGTCCAAGTCGAAGCTTGGAGGATGTGGGCACGATGTCGACACGCTTGCGCCGTGGACCCGCGCTCGGAAAACATTTGCCAAAGCCGAGCAGCAGCTTCGGATTGCCCTTTAACCGGATTTTTCTTCTGATCAATGCCCAGATAAGATTGCGCTCCTTCGCTAAAAAACCGAGCCAGGTTTGGGCGTCCGCCGTGACATGAACGTCTGGCTTGCCGACGAGGCCGTCCCTGATTTCGATCATCCGATTGTGAATCCTGATCGTAACCTCGCGCTCTTCGGGCCCAGTAAAAGTGAACTGGAATGTGGCATTGAGTCCGTGTGATTGGTTGGGCTGGAAGACGTAGGGCATGAGATTGAGTAACCCCGCAACCGAGCGCGGCCTCAGACCATTGCCTACCGGCTTCACTGTCTTGCGTTTGAACTTCCGCCGCGCAATCGCTTCGGCGTCCGAGCCGGGGACTACATACACTGGCTCGGCACGCTCCTGCAACGGTTTCACCACTTCCGTGAGGTGGCGCTGTTTATTCTGCAGGTAAGGACCGATTACATCTTCACCAGCGGGACAAACCGCCATGCAGTAGGCCGACTTATAGTTGGCACCATGACTCAAGCTCTGCCACAACGAGGAACTCTCGACATCACTGATGCGCCGACGATAATCTAAGGCATCCTTCGCATCCGCCACCTGCTCGACCCAATCCGTGAATCCACCCATGAACTCGCGATAATTGTGAGTAAAACAGGAAGAAAAATTGAAGGAGCCCTCCGGCCCGATAGCTCCTACGGGACAAGCGGCCACGCAAAGCTTGCATTCGAGGCATGGGTTGTAATCAATCGGGCTATCATAATCACTTGATTCACAGGCCATCAGCACCGTGCCCAACAGCACGAAATTACCGAATCTTGTGTGAATTAGGTTGCGGTGAATGCCCATGTGACCGAGGCCCGCCTCGACTGCAACAGGTTTATGTGACACCACCCATACGGCCCCGGCGGCCGCCTGATACATTTCCATGGGGAAACCCATTGATGGGTTGACGGCCCGGATCCCCCGCTCCTCGAGTCTAGATACAATCGCTGCGCTCACCTCGTCGACCTCCTCGCCGGCCCGATGGAATTCGAGGTTGGCGACTGAGCGAGGTGCCCCGCGGACGGGCTCGCGCGCCATGCGAACGACGAAGCTCAGCAAAGACTTGGTCCAGGGGTAATTCCTGAGAATCTCGTCCCGTTGTGGCTCGAGCGCAGGACGCGTGATTTCGACTATCCCGGCATCATCCGCTCCACAATCCAGAGCGAGACGACGCAGCCAGGCACCTTCCAGCGTGGTCTCAGTTCGTTGTTTGTCTTCGATTCCTTCATCTTTCTTAGAGAGCCGGCGAACTGTTGGATGATCTTCCAGCTTCATAACTCAGGTCTCCGTGTAACCTTTGTTCCTGGGAACGGTTGAACGATCGGAGTGGTTCCGAGTCTGTACCGTTTCCACCGTATACCCAAGAACCAATGGCTGATTAACCCGACACGACCTTCCCGAGTATCATGCGTTGCATCGGGCGAGGCATCAGTCGGTCAAGGAACACCGTCGCCTTGTTCAAGAACCCCGGCACCACTGTCGCTCTGCGCCCCAGCATCGCCAAAACACCGGCCTTGGCGACTGGGTGAGGTTTCATGAGCATTATCTTTAAAAGGGGCGAGAGTTTCTGACCGGCGACCTCCCCAAAAGAGGTCTCAGAAATTCCCGGGCACAAGGCGGTCACTGCCACGCCGTAAGGCTCCAGTTCCTGGTGCAGCGCTTCTCCGAACAGCAGGACGTAAGCCTTGGTTGCAGCATAGGCAGCGTAACCGGGGACTGCTTGATATCCGAGAAGACTGGCGGTCAGGAGGATATGACCGCTCCGGCGTTTCACCATGTCGCGTGCAAAAACATAGGTGAGTTCAGTCACCGTCATCATGTTCAATTGCAACATATTGGTGATCTTCTCGAGGGGTTGATTGAGAAAGCCGCCATAGAGGCCGTAGCCCGCATTCTTCACCAGAATCTCAACGGGGATGCCACGTGCATCGATGCGAGCTTTAAGCTCAGCTCCGACTCCTGCTCGCTACAGGTCCATGCCTTCTACTACGACCTGCACGGAATGCCTCTGCCGAAGCTCCTCCGCCAGCCTCTCCATGGGCTCGGTGCGGCACGCGACCAACACCACATTCGCCTTTCGCTCTGCGAGGAGTTTCGCGAATTGGATGCCAAATCCACTTGATGCTCCAGTAACCAGTGCCCATTTGTTGTCCAAAACTTCCATGTATCCCCTCCCAGTTTTGAAAATGAAAGCCCGTCCAGCGCAAGAGGTGCTGCCAAGACGCCAATTCGGATCTCAAACAGGCCCCTGATCGTAGTCTAAGAGATGGTTTCGCATTGTTTGTTTCACCTTGATTTGCTCGACGGCGAACGGTAGGAAAATTTCCAGGCATGGCCCCGGCCCCAAAATACGCTGGATCAGAACAGACTAGCGCCTGCCCGAGACAAAGCCAGGACGAGCATTCCAAGCCGCAAAATCCTCACTTCCGCACGACGCCATGTGACAAACCACTTCTAAAAACAAAGTGAAAGTAGCACAGATATTGTTGTCCAAGGCGCTGGTTTTGTTCGCAAATTGTCCAAAACGACGAGGTGGGTCCGTGGAGTCCGTTCAGGCCCTGCACAGCCTTATACCGGACGAGCCGCTGAACGGACCTGGCGGTAATCCCCTGGAGTCGTGCCCATGTGTCGCTTGAAGGACTTCACAAACGCGGCAACCGACTCGTACCCTGTCGCTTTGGCGATTACGCTTAACTTGTCGTCGGTCGAGCGCAAGCGCACAGCAGCGGCGTTGATTCGGAGGCGAGTGAGATAATGGAGGGGCGGTTCGCCGACAAGCTCCCTGAACTTGGCAGCGAAAGCAGAGCGCGAAACCGCCAGATGGTGCGCAAGGGAATCAACGGTCCATGGCTGATGCAGATGGCCATGGAGCAACGCAAGGGCCCGGCCAATCTGCTGATCCCGGACCGCCGCAAGCCATCCAGCTTCAGCTATGTCGGCGTTCTCATCGAAGTACGCGCGTAAGGCTTGAATAAAGAGAATATCGGCCAATCGATTGACGACTTCCGCCGCTCCGGGGCGGCCACCGTCCAGTTCCGACAAAATATGCTCGGTCGTCAATCGCAGCCAAGCAACAGCGCCTTCCTCGATCCCCTTTATGTGGAGGAGAGGCGGGAGAAATGCAAGAAGAGGGTTGGTACCGCTTTCAAATTGCATCCCTCCACACACAAGTCTCGTGATGGCTCCCTTACCTCCAGCGCGGAATACCGCATTCCTGTCGGGCGTACAACTTTTGGCCAAACCGAAGATATCAACAGCGGGTGTCGAGGACGCGTCTCGCAAAATGTGCGCGTCCCCTCGGGTTACAACCACAAAGTCGCCGGCCGACAACGATACGGGTGTCTCCACCCCTTTAAGTTGGAGCAAGCATTTTCCGTAAGAGACGATGTGAAAGGCCGTACCGTGATCGGCGATCCTGATACCCCACGGCGCCCCGAACTCTGGCCGGAAGTACACACTGCTTCGAAGCCGTACCCCTCGGAGAAGATCATCGAACAGAAGTTTGCGCCACGAGTCATCTGCGACGTTCATCGCACGACTCTCCCAGAACAACGTGGTTACTCTGGTCATAGTACCACGCAAGGAGACCAGCGGAGCGTTGCTTGGACGATTTGTCCAACAAAGTCGCTAGTCCCAGGTTAACTGGTCCGCAGCAAAAAACCATCTTCTCAGGGAGACGGCTTTGTAGTGCCAGAGTTCAGTACCCTACATCACATATCGTGAACACATGATTCCAGGAGATGCTCAGATAAATGACACTGTCTGCAAACAGCGGCGGTGGCACACCAGGGTTCGCCGGGCGGCGAACGCCTTCGCTGAAGTCCGCCCCAAATCCGAGTCGCGGCTTGCACAGCTCGTTCATGAGGACAGGTGGTGAGCCACCTTTGGCAAAGGCCGCATCACAGATGACACAATGCTCCTCGAACACCTTCCGAAGGCTAGCGTCTTTCAATGGGACTATCCCGCAATTTGCGAGGACAAGCCCAGCTAATTAGGGTGAGAAGGTGCAGGTTAAAGATCAACATTCAGCCAAGAAAGTACCCCGGATGTCACCGTGATTTACGAACATCAGTAGCAGGATCTCATTCCTCTAATTTTTCGTAATGATCCAGAGAATCAATCCGATAAAAACCTTGTCTATGACTGCCGACTATATCGCCATTGCTCTCTCTGCGATTGCCTTAGGAATTTCGGTCTACACTCTCTGGGTAGTGCGAGTCTCGCCGTTCAAGTTGCTAGTGGAGCCACCAGCTATTTCTTTCCTGAACCGGGCTGAGTCTTCGTTGGGGTTGGACATGACCTTTCTGAATCAGGGAAGAACTCCGGCTGCGATCCTGGATATTGAAATCACCCTTTGTGACCGGCTAGGAAATGCGGTAATGCCGCCCCTAAAGCCAAGAGCATTTCACCAGGTACAGAACACACAGAGTGGTCTGGGCTGGCGATCCCCCTTCATTTCACATTTCACACCGATAGTGGTTCATAGAGGTGAAGTGATTAATCGAACCATTTGTTTTGCTCCTTCCGAAACTTCAGCCACGGCCAAACTAGAACAAAATCAGGCTGCCATCGACACGGTACGAATTGCCTTTAACGTGAATACTCGCTGGAACAAGAAATGCTTCACCTGGAACTATTCGGAGTTCCACGAGTATCTGCAGCAGAGGCAGCAGCTCTCTGCCTTGCTGCCTTTCCCGCCCCGCTTCTTTCCTGACGTGAAACCACTGTTTCTTCAAGGTTCGATCTTCGATCCGGCCTACTAGACGTCCTCGACAATTGCAGAAGTCATGCGGTGGTTTGTTGTACACTGGGTTGGCGCCGATTTGTGAGTCGTACTGAGAAACTGTCTCCTTCTTAGCCCATTATCTGCGACGCCTCAGTTTTGATCTCATTTAGAAAATCACATCGGTGGCCATGCTGAGCATGTGGTGTCCGCTCCAGCGGCGAAGAGCCCACGGCTGCAAAAAACGCTCGCCGTGGCTACGCCAGATGCCGGGATCAAGAGGGAAGCCTTTGGCTAGTCAGATGACTTCCATTCACACCGATATTGCAGAGACACTTCGTCAGGAGATCGAAGGCGAAGTTCGGTTTGACCCCTATTCGCGGGCACTCTACAGCACAGACGCCAGCATCTACCAGATTGATCCCATTGGGATCGTAATCCCGAAACATAAGCAAGATGTCCTTTCAGCCGTGCGATTGGCGGTTCAGCATGCTCTACCGATCCTGCCGCGTGGAGGTGGAACCAGTCTTTCAGGGCAAACCGTTGGTCACGCCATCCACCTGGATTTTTCCAAGTACATGAATAATGTCCTGGAGCTTAATTGTGAAGAACGTTGGGTACGCATCCAGCCGGGGGTGGTGCAAGATGAACTGAATGCTTACTTGCATCCTTACGGGTTTCTCCTGGGCCCGGATACGGCCAGCAGCAGTCGCGCCACACTAGGCGGCATGATTGGCAACAACTCCGCCGGAGCCCATTCGATTCTTTATGGCAAAACGATCGACCACATCCTGGAGTTGACTGTTGTCCTCAGCGACGGAGACGAAGCGTTGCTGCATCCGGTCAACCCGGAGATGCTCGGTCGGCAAAGCAGTGGCAACGGGCTGGAGAACCGGATTTGTCGGCAAATCCAGACACTGGCCGCGGAACATGGTGACGAAATCCTGCGACGTTACCCCAAGTTACTGCGTCGCGTCAGCGGCTACAATTTGGACGAGTTTGTCAAAGACCAACCATTTAACTTGGCTCGAATGGTGGTGGGTTCTGAAGGCACACTAGCCGTGGTCACCGAAGCCAAGGTTAGAATCGTAGATCGACCCAAATTCACGGCTGTGGAGGTGGTCCACTTTCGCTCGCTGGTGGAAGCGGTTGAGTCCTCGCAGGAAATCCTGTCTTTACAGCCGGCGGCCATGGAGCTTCTCGATCGGATGATTCTTGAACTTGGTCGCCAATCGCTAGAGTATTCACGACGAATGAATTTCATTCAAGGCGACCCCGGCGCCTTGATGTTGGTCGAGTTCTACGGCAACAGCAGATCAGAAGTAGAAGCCAAAATCGACGCCTTGGAGGGGAAGCTGTGCGAAAAGCGTATGGGCTATGCCACCACTCGAGCCCTTGAATCAGCCGAGCAACTGAACATTTGGAAGGTGCGCAAAGGATCGCAAGGGTTGCTCATGAGCGTCCTGGGTGACAAGAAGCCAATTGCTTTCGTTGAAGACCCTGCGGTCCCGGTCGAAAACCTGCCCGAGTTTCTGCGACGGTTTCAGAAGTTACTGGCAGGCTACGAAACCACCGGCGGATACTACGGCCATGCTTCCGTGGGCTGTGTTCACATTCGACCGCTAATCAATCTTAAGAAATCTTCTGAGATTGAGAAAATGAGGCGGATCAGCGAGGAGGTCTGCTCTCTGGTCCTGGAGTTTGGCGGTTCGATGAGCGGAGAACATGGCGACGGTCTGGCTCGCAGCCATCATAATGAGCGGTTGTTCGGGCCTATCCTTTACGAAGCGTTCCGGAAAATCAAAACTGCTTTCGATCCTAAGAATCTTTTCAATCCGGGCAAAGTCGTCAACGCGCCGAGTATGACCGAAAACCTCCGTTACGGATCGTCATACCAGACTACAGAGGTCCAAACTCACTACGACTTTTCGTCTCAAGGGGGATTCGCGCGAGCTGTCGAGATGTGCAGCGGCATCGGAGTCTGTCGTAAGACTCTGGAAGGGACCATGTGCCCCTCCTACATGGCCACGCGTGACGAGGAGCATTCCACCCGTGGTCGTGCCAACGCCCTGCGGGCCGTGCTCTCCGGTGCTCTCCCACGGGAAGAGTTTACATCCAGAAGAATGTATGATGTGCTCGATCTATGCATCGAGTGCAAAGGCTGTAAACGCGAATGTCCTTCCAATGTGGATATGGCCAAGATCAAGTATGAATTCCTGGCTCACTATCAAGAAAAGCACGGAGTGCCACTCCGCTCCCGCATATTTGGCCACGTCGAGACCCTCAATCGGTGGGGCAGCCGTTTAGCTCCCCTATCCAATTGGGTCATGCGGGACTGGTTGACCCGGCAATTGTTACGAAGCGTCACCGGCATCACCCCAGAGCGGCGTCTGCCACCGTTTGCTCGAGTCAATTTTCTGGATTGGTTCCAAAAACACCGACTCGAGCGAGCAGGAAGGGACCGGAGCGTGGTTCTCTTTAATGACTGCTTCATGACCTACAACTATCCACAGATCGGATGGGCAGCTACCGAGCTGCTCGAGCGCCTCGGGTTTGAAGTCTTATTGGTGCCTAAATCCTGCTGCGGACGTCCGATGATCTCGAAAGGGCTCGTGGCGGAAGCGCGCTCCTGTGCCAACACAAACGTGGAGGTTTTGAAGCCTTACGTAGACCGCGGCATCCCGGTTGTGGGATGCGAACCCAGCTGTTTGCTGACTCTACGGGATGAGTACTTGGACCTGCTTCAGGGCGAAGCTGTTCGACAGCTGGCCCGGAACTCCTTTCTGATCGAGGAATTTCTGGATCACCTGCAAGCATCCACTGACCTGAGTCTGAAGCCGGCTGCAACTGGCCGGAGAATCTTTTTGCATGGTCACTGCCACCAGAAAGCTCACATCGGCACAGGTGCGCTCAACCGCTGTCTGCAGAAGCTCGGTGGCTTTGAGGTCGTCGAGACAGACTCTGGGTG
>Ga0075424_100006135_pt1 | contig 11550 bp, 5 predicted proteins | sample SoiMethybrSBSTD3_FD_75301 | JGI IMG/M metagenome (GOLD analysis project Ga0075424, IMG submission 75301) | Bulk soil microbial communities from a Populus tree surrounding site in Tennessee, USA - Soil MetaG P. TD hybrid SBSTD3 | ecosystem: Environmental > Terrestrial > Soil > Tree plantation...
GGGTGCTGCATGCCGTGGAACGACCGGCGCTCGTTCACGAGGCGGACCTTCACGACGTCCCCGCGCCGGAAGCTCCAGTCGATATCCATGTTCTCCTTGCCAGTCGCTGGGTCGCGCACGACCCATCGCACCTGATCCCCGGTCGCGGCCCAGTTCATTCCGGGCATCGTGCCACTCCACTCGACCGGCGTGAAGAAGATCGAGTCGAGCTGCATGATCTGGCGCGTGAAGAAGGGCAGGTTCTGCGCTTCCATCGTGAGCACGAGCGACTTGTCAGGCGGTCGGCCGAAATGGCGCCGGAATCGCGCGATGCCCGCGCTGACGGCCGTGTCCGACCGAAGTGTCGTAAAGGATGCCGAGAAGTCACGACCCGCGGCTCCGCCGCCGACGCTGACCATGCCTAACGTGTCGATCTCGGAGAAGAATCGACCATAGAGGTGATCGAGACCGCGCACACGGTTCACGAGCGCTACATCGCCGGGCTTGTCGAACCGCACGTGCAGGACATATCGCTCCGCCGGCCCGATCACCACACTCTCGACCCACTGCTCCCGCTCATAGTTTCCGACGTCACCAGCCGCGATCTTCATTCGAGCGCCGGGGAACGACAGATTGAATGCGCGCGTGTTCGAGACGTTCGTGAGAAAGAAACGCACCACCTCGCCGCGGGCGACGGACAATGCATAACGCGGCTCGCCGTTCACAAGCATCACGTTGCCGAATCGACCCATCAGTGCGTGCGTGGCCGCCGAGGCGCCGAAGGGCACCATGCCGTCGTCGCCCAGGAGAAGGTCGTCCAGCATGAGGACCTCCTCGCGATTCGCCGGCGAGAAGTAGTCCGGTCGCGGCGAGCGGACCATGATGTTGCCATACAGCCCAAGGTCCTGCTGGACATCCTCGCGCACGTGTGGGTGGTACCAGTAGATGCCGGCGTCAGGGAAGCGCAGCCGGTACGTGAAGCGCTCGCCTGGCGCGACCGCGCGCTGCGTCATGTCGGGAACGCCGTCGTTCGCGTTATCCAGCCGGATGCCGTGCCAGTGAACCGTCGTCGGCTGGTCGAGCGCGTTCGTGAGCTCGACCGTGACCTCGGCACCCTGCGCAACCTGCAGCAGTGGGCCCGGGTACTGGCCGTTGAACGCGAACATCGTCAGGGTGCGACCCTTGAACGGGCGTCGTACGATGCCGGCCGTGAGCCGCAGCGTGTCCCCCGATGCCAGTCGCATGAGCTTCCGCGGCTCGGCTACGGGGAGGCTGTCAACGTTCACAGGACGGGGCAGGTACGGTGCCACGTTAGGCCTGAGCTTCATCTCAGCCGGAAGCATCGAGATCCCGGCTGGCATCGGCACCATCGTCCACCGGAGCGAGTCGCCGTCTCCGTGCTCATGGTGCTCGTGGCCGCCGGAATCCTCTCGCGTAGCACCGAGCACGAACTGCATGAAGTCGGGTGGCTGCAGCCGAGTGCTCGGTGACATGCCTCGCAGCATGAGTCGGCCGCGCATGTCCGTGGCATTCGCCGACTCTTCGGCCGAGATGAGGACGATGAACTTGTCGAGCGAGATCGCGGGCAGGACCGTGCGTCCATTCCGAACGATGCCGAGTCGTTGGATGACGTCCATGGTGGGCGATGCGACCCACGCCACGTACGTTGCATAACGACCGAGCGAAGACGGTTGTGGAAGATCGCTCAGCGTGATCGCCGGCGTGTAACGGAGATGGCCGTCGGCGCTCGCATCAACGGTAAATGGTCCAGCCGCGCGTCCGAGCTCGACGCGTCCGACACCGGATCGAACTCCCACTGCACGAACGAGCTCGATGCAGTACAGATCGCGGCTCGGGGAGAGCGGCGACTCGGGGCCGTCGCAGAACGATGACGCCTGTTCGGAGGTCGCGGAGAACGACGCCACGAGACACAGGCTCAGGACGAATGCGCGCGAGCGGCTTCTATAAGGAATGGTCGGGCCTCCGGCCAGCTGGCTGCTCCAGTCATATACTCGTGGGTGATACCCGAGTGGTCAACGCGAACGGCCGGTCGAGCGCGTCAGACTGCGGTTAGTATTGTGCCGATCAGGAGCGAACCTCTGGCGATGCCATCCGTCACGACCCGATTTCGAGCAAAGCTGTTTCGCATGCCCGGCAAAGGCGGCTGGACCTTCGCGCCGGTGCCGGAGCGTCACGCGCCGCCCGTGATGCACGGATGGGGACGCTCGACCGTCGTCGCGACCGTTGACGGCTACGAGTGGAAGACAAGCGTCTGGAGGGAGAAATCGGGTCGCACGCTCCTCCCTGTGCCGAAGGCCGCGCGAAGAGAGAAGGGCGATGGCGATATGGTAACGGTCCGGCTCGACTTCAACGTCTGAGGTGAACCGACACGACGCCTATCGCGGCTCGGGTCTCCACGCGGGCGATTTCCGTGGAAGGCTCCGAAACACCACCGCACGCGGTGAGAGCAAGACATCCGGCCACCACCGCAATCAGCGGTTGCGTGGCGGACGAGACCTTCCATGAGAGGCGGGCAATCATCCTGCTTCGGTGGAGCAACGGCGGTGCAGCGACGGCGGTCACAATTCGCGTGCGGGACGCGTGGAATCTATCGCTCGTCATCTCGGGGAGTAGCCCGCTGCCAATCGGGTAGCAGCGGGCCTGCCTCTCCTCCCCACGATTGAACCATGGCCAAGTCGCCGTCACGCCGCGCACGCCCGCTCTTGCTCGCGCTTCTTGCTCTCGTGCTCGCCTACGCGGCGTTCGCGAACCGGTCCGCGGCAGAGGCGGGTGACGAGAGCTCGAGTCGCCCGGCGGGGCCCGCGCGACAGGCGAGGATCGATGACGAGGCGCAGGTGCTCGCCCCGGCGGACGTACCGCGCTTCGAGCAGTATCTCGCACAGATCTTCGCCGAGAACGGCGCGGACATCCGCATGACGTTCGTACGGGAAGTGCCGAATGGTGACCTCGAGTCGTTCAGCCTCGGACGGGCACGGGCGATCGGCATCGGCCGGGAGTCCGATCGGCGCGGTATGCTCTTCGTGTACGACGTCTCAGGAAAGCACCTCCGCATCGAAGTCGGGCCGCAGCTCGAAGGCGTGTTCCCCGACGGGTTCGTCGGCTACCTCATGCGCGAGCACGCGCGTGCGTTCTTCTCCGCGAGCGACCCGGGGCTGGGGCTGCGCACGACCCTGTTCATGATTCAGCGTCGGATGCGTGAGGCATCGTTAGGCATGGCGTACGACCCGGCGGCGTACTCCTTCATCACCGACTCGGTCCGACTGGCGGCCGGCGCCGGCGCAACCGCGCGTGTCGCGCTCGGCAACGACTCATCCGGCTTCCTGCGCGGCTCGGCGTCCGACGCCGAGCGTCGCTATTTCGCGCCGCAGCCGACGGTGGAGGCCGCGTATCAGCGGTATCTGGAGTGGATGCGGAGCGGTGGATTCCGCAGCGACGTCACACTGTTCACGTCGGCGTCACAGGCGTTTCTCGGCTCGATGCCCATCACGCCAGCATTCAACGATTACATCCTGTTCGCCGAGTACGGGCACAAGTACACGGTGGACGAGCGAGAGGACCTGGCGCTGCTCATCTTCACCGACACGCCGCTGGTGTGCCCGCATTTCTTCCGTCGGTCGGCAGACGGGTGGCAGATGGACGTGCTGGCCGAGGTGCAGAACACGCGGGAGTATGCAGGCGGACCGTTCACGTGGGGGATGACGCACAAAGGCACCGACTTCGCGGACCGGTTCGCTGATCGACATGTTCGGGTTTCGGGATTGACGCGAATCTCCGGAGGCGACAACAGGCCGATGCCGGTGAGAGGCAACGGCGCTGAAGGCGCAGGGCAGTAACGGCGCAGGCCCTAACGGCGCAACTGACTAACGGCGCGCGATCCCGAACGGCGCGAAACCCCAAACACCGCTGAATTCCAAAGAGCGCCTATCCCACACGGCGCGGAATCCCGAACCCCGAAAACTTCGCCGTCCTTCGTAGTTGACAACCCCACGTTGCCTACGCAGCGTAGGGCAGTGCGCTTTTGGGGCGCCACCTGTCCGCGGCAAGGGGGTTTTCCCCCACCCAATTGGTTCGGTGCAGCACCACCCGAGCCTTCTTCCAGCCCGTCACTCAGCGGACGCCGGGCAGCTACCGGAGGAAGGTCCATGGTCAGGCAACTCACGCCCAAGAGCTCCCTCGACAACCTCAAGAGGGAAGCGAAACGCTGGCTGCACGCCCTCCGCAGCGGCGATCCCGAGGCCCGCGCCCGGCTCGAACGCGCGGTGCCTAACGCGCGAGCAACTCCGAGCCTCCGCGACGTGCAGCACGCACTCGCACGCGAGTACGGGTTCCCCGGCTGGGCGGCGCTCAAGAGCCAACTGGCGCACAATGCGCCCGCTGAGGCCGACCGGGAAGCGCGCATCGCCTGGTTCATGGAAAACGCCTGTCCCGATCACCATATCCGCGGGCGATCGGCGCACGTTCGAGCGTTGCACATCGCGCATCGTCTGCTCGAGCGGCATCCGGACATTGCCCACGACAGCTTCTGTACCGCGATCGTCTGCGGCGACGTCGAACGCGTCGAGCAGGAGATAGCCGATCGGCCCGCGCTGGCATCGGAGAAGGGCGGGCCGAAAGGGTGGGAGCCGATCCTGTACCTGTGCTTCACCCGGCTCTCCCTTCCGGCCGCGAACGACAATGCCTTGACAATCGCGCGCATGCTGCTGGACAATGGCGCCGACCCTAACGTGGAATTCGCCGCCGGCGGGAGCTCGTACACACCACTCGTCGGTGCCGTCGGCGAGGGCGAAGAGGATCGGCCACCGCATCCGCGACGCGATGAGCTCGTGCGCCTCCTGCTCGAGCGAGGGGCCAATCCGTACGACATCCAGGTTATCTACAACACAGGCTTCCACGGCCAGATGCTCTGGTACCTCCAGATGATCTATGAGCACACCGTGAAGCAGGGTCGCGCTGCCGATTGGGCGGACCCGGAATGGATGATGATCGGCATGGGTGGGTATGGCTCCGGCGCACGGTGGATGCTCAACATCGCCGTGCGCGACGACAACCTGGAGTTGGCCGAATGGGTCCTGGCACACGGCGCGAACCCTAACGCGGGCCCGCCGAGGTCGAACCTGATGCTGCAGCGGCCGCTCTACGAGGGTGCGCTGCTCAGCGGGAACGCAGAGATGGCGGAGCTGCTGCTGCGCTACGGTGCAACGCCGCCCGAGGCGCCGCTGCACGGACTCGACGCGTTCACCGCGGCAGCGCTTCGCCTCGACGGGGCCGAGGTACGCCGCCTGGCGGCCCAGCATCCCGAGTACCTGACGGCGCCGGAGCCGATGTTGACCGCGGCCAGGCTCGACCGCGTTGACGCCGTGCGGCTCCTGCTCGATGCGGGTATGTCGCCGGATGTCGCGACCGACAAAGGCGAGCGCGGCCTTCACGCGGCCGCGTACGCCAACGCGTTAGGCACGGCGCAGTTGCTGCTCGATCGTGGCGCGGCCATCGATCCCGTGAATACCGAGTGGGACAGCACACCGCTTGGGGCGGCCGCATACGCGCAGCACCCGCGGATGATCGACCTCCTCGCGCGAGTGAGCCGAGACGTCTGGAATCTCGTACCTACCGGGAACGTCGAGCGACTTCGCGAGTTGTTCCGGACCGATCCGAATCTCGCGAGGATCGCTGGCGGCGGACACACGCCACTCATGTGGCTGCCGGACGATGAAGTGCGGGCCCTCGAGGTTGCGAAACTGCTGCTCGCGCACGGAGCAGATCCGACCATCAGGAACAACGACGGAGAAACCGCTGCGGATCGCGCCACCAAGTTGGGAATGTTCCGGCTTGCCGAGCTTCTGAAGCGTTAGCCGTCTCTCGCGCGACGGACAGCGACGCACGTCGCCCGCAACTCAACGCTGCGTGGCGGCGTTGACGACTTCGCGTATAGCGGTGACCACAAGCTCCGGCTCGTCGAGCTGAATGTGGTGGCCGCTATGCTCGGCAACGATCAGTTTCCCGTTTCGCGAGAGCTTCGCCAGTGCTACATGATCTTCGCGGTGCTCCTTCTCGAACACTTTCGAGTCCGGCCCCTGTTCGTCCGACACGCCACGCGTCAATACGACGAGCGGCATGTCTGCATACGGATACTGGGTCTTCGCTCGCTCGGCGCGGAGATCCGCGAGCTCGTCCGACTCGAATGGGTTGAAACCCTGAGCCCAATGCTTCGGCTGCGAGTACGCCCCGCGACGGATGCGGTGACGTTCGCTCTGCTGGCTGTAGTGCTCGGTGTGGTGGCGTTGGTGGCGAGCTACGTTCCGGCGAGGCGCGCGGCAGGCGTGCCGCCTATAGTGGCATTGCGTCACGACTGAGCCTACGGGCCGGCCTCTCAGACGAAGGGGTGTTCTGATCCCTCGGATTCCTCGGATGCGCCGGATCAAGTTCAACAAGAGATCCGATTCATTCGTGGCATCCGAAGAATCTGAACAAACCTTCGTCTGAGGAGGTTGCCCGATTATTGGGACGGCTACTCAGGTTGCAGAACCGTAATCGGATCGGTCCTCGACGCGACGCGTGCAGGGACGTAGCTCGCGGCCGCAACCACCAGCAGCAGCGCCGGCCCGATCACCGTGAACACGAGCGGATCGTGCGCCGAGACGTCGAAGAGCTGGCCCTGCAGGAATCGTGTGAGCAGCGCGGCGAGCACGAGGCCCACGACGATCCCACCCACCGCCAACGCGATTGATTCGCGAACCACCATGGCGAGCACCGAGCGAGGGCTCGCACCGATCGCCATGCGCAGCCCGAGCTCACGCCGCCGCTGCACCACCGACTGCGCCACGAGCCCGTACACGCCAACCGCGGCGAGCCCGAGCGAGAACACCGCGAATACCACGAGCAAGCGGGCGGCGAACCGGCGCTGCCCGACCGACGCGCTCACGACATCGTTCATCGTCTGCGTGTGATACACGGGCTGATCCGGGTCGATCGCCTGAATCGCCTTGACGATCGCCGGGCCTAACGTTGCGGGATCCTGTCTGGTGCGCAGCACGACGGCCATCGTGACGGGCGGTGCCTGGAGCATCGGCACGTACAGCTCACTCGTCGGCGGCTGGTCGATCGACGTGAGCCGCGCGTCGCGCAGCACACCCACGATCGTCGTCCACGGTGCCGGACTGCCCACTGGCCCCCGCTTGATGCGCTGGCCGATCGGATCGGCCTTGCCGAACAGGCGCTCGCCCATGGTTTTGCTGATGATGGCAACCGGCGGCGCGCCGCCACGGTCCTGATCGGTGAACGCCCGGCCCCGAACGAGCGGCATGCTCATTGTCGCGAAATAGCCGGAGCTGACCGCGCGGAAGCTTGCACGTGGCAGATCCGTTGGTGCGAGCGGCGGACGGCCGTCGACCGACACCGGGACCTCGAGGCTCGCGTCGCGCAGAGGGATCGTTCGCGACGCACCCACGTGCTCCACTCCCGGTTCGGTTGCGAGGCGCTGCAGGATCTGGTCGAAGAACCTGGCCCGCGGCTCGGCCTGGACGTACTTCCCTCGCGTGCGATCGTTAGGCAGCGAGACCGTCACCTCGGCCAATGCAAGATGGTCGGGGTCGAAGCCCAGCGACACCTGCTGCAGCGACCAGAAGCTGCGCGCCACGAGTCCGGCGCCGGCCAGCAGCACCACGGACAGCGCCAGCTCGATCGCGATCAGCGCGCCACGCGCCCGACGACTGGACGGCCCGCTCGTCGAAGCCCTGCCACCTGACTTCATGACCTCGGACAACTGCGTTCGCGCGCCGGCGATCGCTGGCAACGCACCGACCAGGAGTCCCGTCACGATCGTCGCGGCGAGCGCGAAAGCGAGCACGCGCCAATCCACGGCAATGTCGTCGCGTCGCGGCAGCGTCTCGGGAGCTAGCGCCCGCGCGGTGTTCACGCCGCCGACTGCCAACAGCACGCCAATGCCACCGGCGAAAACCGCGAGCATCAGATGCTCGACGAGCAGCGCACGCGCGAGGCGGCCAGGCACGGCACCTAACGCCGCTCGTACCGCCATCTCGGAACGCCGCGCCGCGCCACGCGCGACCGCGAGGCTCGAGACGTTGGTGCACGCGATCAGGAGGACGAATCCAACGGCGCCCAGGAGCAGGCGCAGCGACTGGCCGCTGTTGCCGATCATCACAGGCTCGATCTGCCGGAGCGCGATGCGCCACGCGCCGCCGGTCTTCCCCCTGACGGCATAGTCGTCCGGGTAGGTCGCGACCAACTCGCCATTGATGCGATCGAAGTCTCGCTGTGCGGCGGCGACGGTGACGCCCGGCTTGAGTCGGGCAATAACGTCACCGAAACGCGCTCCACGCGGCGGCGTCGTCGGCCACGGTGCACCGACGAAGCCAGCAGGGAGCCAGATCTCGATCGGGGCGCCCGGCGTCACCGCGGGATGCTTGAACCCCGGCGGCATGACGCCGATGATCACGTAATCATCGTCGTCGAGCCGCATCTTCTTCCCGATTGCGTTTCGCGTCCCGCCGAACGCGCGCTGCCAGAGCCCGTAGCTGAGGATTGCCGTCTCGTGAAAGCCCGGCCGAGCATCCGACGGCAACGACGTCCGTCCGATGAGAGGCCGAACGCCGAGCATCGTGAAGAAGTTGTCGGTGACGGCGGCCGCGTCGGCGCGATCGGGACGATCGCCACCCGTGACGTTCGCATTGAACGTCTGGGTAAGAGCGAGATCCGCGATCGTGGTCGACATCCGCTTGTAGTCGAAGAACTCCGCGGGTCCGACCTGCCCGATCTCGCCGTTAGGCGGAAGGTTGCCGATCGTAACGAGCTCCCCGGGCTTCGCGTAGGGGAGCGGCTTGAGAAGCACCGCGTTCACGACGCTGAACACCGTCGTGTTGAGGGCGACGCCGAGGGCGAGCGTCAGCGTCGTGATCGTCGTGAACGTTCGGTGTCTGAGAAGCGACCGCACGCCCAGTCGTGCGTCGCGGCCTAGCTGGTCGATGAGATGGCGCATGTCCGAAGGTCGCCGCTCGGAAGGGCCGGCCGAAATCTTCGGGGGACGACCCGTCCACGCGGTGCGCTGTGCGGCTCGTTGCCCGCGGTCTGCGGGAGCCCTTCCGCGCCTCAGCCGGTCAGCTCGCCGAGCACTCGATCGAGCGCGCCGACGAGTAGATCCGCATCCTCGGCATTGAACGGCATCGGCGGCCGGATCTTCACGACGTTGTGATATGGCCCGTCCGTGCCGAGTAGGATACCCAGCTCACGGAGCCTGTTGGCGACATACGATGCCTCGGACCCCGCCGGTTCGAGCGTCGCGCGATCCCGCACGAGCTCGACGCCGAGGAACAGTCCCGATCCACGCACGTCACCCACGATCGGATGACGGTCCACGAACGGCCGAAGGCCCGTCAGCATCTGTTGGCCTATGCGGAGCGCATGAGACTGGAGCTGCTCGTCGCGAAGCACATCCATCACCGCCAGGCCGATCGCACACGACACCGTGTTTCCGCCAAACGTGCTGAAGAACTCCATCCCATTGTCGAACGACGCGGCGATCTCGCTCGTCGTGACCACCGCACCGATGGGATGACCGTTGCCGAGTGGCTTACCCATGACGACAATGTCGGGCACGACACCCTGGTCCTCGAACGCCCAGAAGCTCGTGCCCATCCGTCCGAGCCCGGTCTGCACTTCGTCGGCGATGGTGACGCCGCCCGCCGCGCGCACGTGCGCGTACACCTCGGCCAGGTAGCCCGCAGGAAACACGATCTGTCCGCCGACACTCGGACACGTCTCGGCGATGAAGCCGGCGATGCCGCGATGGTTCTCCCGCAGGCGTCCGATCACCTCTGCGACATGGCGGGCGTACAGGGCCCCCGCGTTAGGGTTGCCCGCCTTGTACGCGCCCCGATACGCGTCGGGAATGGGGACCGCGTGAACCCAGTCGGGAGCGCCGGCGCCCCCCGGGCCGGCGTGCTTGTACGGGCTCAGGTCAATGAGCCCGGTCGTGTTGCCGTGATACGCCGCCTCGAGCACGATCATGTCTCGCCGGCCCGTGTACGATCGAGCGAGGCGGAGCGCAAGCTCATTGGCTTCGCTGGCGGAGTTCACGAGAAAGCAAACCGACAGTGGGGCAGGGAAGGTTGCCGTCAGGCGCTCGGCGTATTCGTTGACGACGTCGCTCAGGTACCGCGTATTCGTGTTGAGTAGCGCCATCTGCCGCTGCGCCGCGGCGACCACGCGTGGGTGGGCGTGACCGACGTGCGGCACGTTGTTATACGCGTCGATGTACCGGCGTCCGACGTCGTCGAACAGATACTGACGCCAGCCCCGGGCGATCTTGAGCGGCTCGCGGTAGGCGATGCTGAGGTTGTGTCCGAAGACGCGGCGGCGCGTCGCGAGCGTCTCGGCCTTGTCAGGCGCGACAGGCGGAAAGCGGTCCTCCGGGATACCGACTACGAGGTTCGGGTCCGGGCAAATGCTTCGCCAGGCCGAACGCTGGCTTGCGCGCGCGACGCCCGGGACGGCGGTGCCGAGCCCGAGGAGGTCCGTGAACAGCTGGAGGTGGAGATGAGGTGTCCAGCCGCCATTCTCGTCCGGCGCGCCTAACGCGGCGAACCGCTCCCCGCGCTCGATGGCCCGGCCGACTGCCATCTCGGTCAGGGACGCGTGGCTCAGATGGCCGTAGAGCGAGAAAAACTCCGTTCCGTCGTCCGTGGCATGGCGGAGGATGATGACGCCGCCGTAGTCGAGTGGCGCCGGGTTGTACGCGAACGCGTGCACGGTCCCGCGCAACGGGGCATGGACTGGAGTTCCCGAATCGCAGAATATGTCGAGCCCCAGGTGGATCGTGCGGCGCTCGTCGAGCGGACCTTCCGCGCCAGCGAACAGCGGTGAGCTGTAGAGCAGGCGGGGCTCATCGTACCGGCCAATCGCGATACGCACGCCAGCCTCACGCATGGCGGAGGTGATGCGCGCGGTGATGAGTGGCTCCGAGCTCTCTCGCGGGTCTGCGCTGACGAGCGGGCTTCCAACGCTCAGATCGAGCACGAGGACTGGTTCGCCAGCCGCGTCGAACGGCATCACGGGCGCGAAGGTGCCCTGCAGTCGCGCGAGCGAGGCCCTGACGCGGTCGGCTGTGGGGGAGGGCTCGAACCCGGCGGCGCCGCGAAGCGCCGCGGTCGCGAGGCCGAACGGGATGGACGCGAGGACTGGCAGCGTCCTGCGGATCGCGGCTTGACTGATGTCGAGATAGCTGTTGTCCGGTCGCAGCCGACCCTGATGCGCCGCGATGCACGCGCTCACGCAGAGCCGCATCGCACTGAGGCCGAACAGCGCCTCGAGCTCGTCGTCACGCGGGATGCTGACGCTCGCGTACCCTCGCGTGAGCGCGACGATCGCATCCAGCGGATCATCGGCGCCAAGCATCATGTAGGCGCCGGCGATGGCGAGGTCGGCGATTCGAAAGCTGTTCACTATGTCGCCGAAGTCGACGATCCCGGTGACGCGCGCGCCGTCAGCCTCCGCGCCGACGGTGGTAACGAGGACGTTGTAGTCGTTGAGGTCGTTGTG
>Ga0075424_100006137_pt1 | contig 11550 bp, 12 predicted proteins | sample SoiMethybrSBSTD3_FD_75301 | JGI IMG/M metagenome (GOLD analysis project Ga0075424, IMG submission 75301) | Bulk soil microbial communities from a Populus tree surrounding site in Tennessee, USA - Soil MetaG P. TD hybrid SBSTD3 | ecosystem: Environmental > Terrestrial > Soil > Tree plantation...
TCATCGTTCGTTCCAAAACCCGGACGGGAATGACTCATCCCGAAGCATGCTGCATTTCTCCTCGCGGGCGTCGCCGCTTTTCCGCTTGCAACATCTTTTTTGGGAACAGTCTCGACCCCGTTTGGGAACAGTCTCGACCCGCCTAGCCCTCCCCTCGCAGCTAGCTCCCCAACCCGCAGCTAGCACGCAGCCCGCACCGATTAGTTGGCCCTAACTCCGCAGGTTTACCAGGGTTTCTTGAGCCATCCAAACAAGAATCCACCGATGAACAATCCGACAAACATTCCCCAGATCGTCGCAGTTTTGTCGGGGCCAAAAAGCGGATGCGATGTGTACTGCAATCCGAGCACTGTCGCCATCGCAACGATTATCACGATCAGGAAGCGCGAGTTTCGCGCGGGACGCCGATAGGGTTCCGGCCGGGGATCAGGGTTCATCATCGCGCGACGTCCATTTCCGCACCGGCGTCGGCGAGCAAATCGCGCAGAATCGACCGGTGACAGCGCGATTCGTTCTCGCAGTAACAGCCAATTGAAAAATTGGTCTGGTGCGATAGTGCGGCGAGCAGCGCGATCAATCGCGAGGCAGGTGGTTTTTTCATCTCGCTCCGATATGCGCGCTCGTATTTCGCCCACCGTTTGTCGGTGTACGGCTCCGACAACGCCCACGACACCAACGGCGCACTCGGCGCCAGCTCTGGCATCCAGACATCGAAGAAATTCTGCGACGCGTAATCCTGCTTTTTAACTCCCCGCGGCGGACGTCGCACGGTGCCCAGCCTCAGACCTTCGTCAGGAGATCGGGTCTCACCTAGACGAACGACGCGAACAGCCATCAGTCGTCCCTCAGCTGCGCGAGCAGCTTCTTCGGCGCAGTCATCCGATAGCCGTCGCGGAGAATCTCCCGCACTTCATCCCACGCTACATCTCCGTCGAGCCAGACGCCTACCCATCCGCTTGGTCCGACGTACGGCGGCGAAAAGAATTTGTCCGGCGACATCGAGATCATGAGCTGTTGATTCACGGCCTTCGCCTTGCACCAGACGGCAGGTCGTCCGGCGCCATGATGATTCCCCGATGATGCGTACATCGCGAACAGCTTGTTCTTGACCCGAAAAGTCGGCTCGCCCCATGCTTCGACTTCGTGTGCTCCGGGCATGGAAAGGGCAAGTTTCCTCAGGCGCGGTAGTGGATTTCGCGGCACTCGTGAATGGTGCGTGGACGCTCCGAAAAATGCCAGCGCGCTGTAGCTTTGTTTCTTCGACACCCGTTCCGAGAAGCGCATATGATTACCCACCCGCGATTCTCCCGCGCAATGCGAGGGCTCCTGTTCGCCGCTGCCACCATCGGCAGCGTCGGCGACTGCTCGCTCGAAGTTGGGACCAACATTCCGAGCACCATGATCAAGGAGTCGGGCGATACCCAGACCGCCGCGATCAACACTCAGCTGCCAGTACCGTTCACGATTTTGGTAGTCAATCAGAACGGCGAGATACTGAGCAACGTGCCCGTGACCTGGACCATCACGTCAGGGGGCGGCTCACTCAGCGAAACCAGTAACAAAACCAACGAATCGGGACTGTCGTCGGTGACCTACACCACCGGCGCAACGTCGGGTACGGCGACAATCGACGTCAAGGTCCACGGCATTCCGCCGCTGACATTTACCGTGACGATTACGTAGCAGCCTCTTCAGCCTGCTGCAGATGCCTGTGCTCGTGCTGCGCGACAATCTCGAGCGCCGAGTATGCGTTGTAGCGCATTTTGCCGAATGGCGATTGGACCTTGACCTGGTCGATCGGCAGTCCATCCGCCGATCGAATCAGCGAGATCAGCTCTGACTGCAAGCGCACGAAATCCGACAGCAGCTGCTCGCGCGATTGGCTCCCGCGAGGCGTGAACGGCCCCGTCGTTTTGACTTTGCCTATTTTGAACCTTCCGATGTGCTTCAGCGGTCGCATCATGAACGTCATCACTCGGCCGGCGAAATCCATGTGATACGAATCGGTTGGCGGCGCATTCATCAGACGCGCGCGGTTGACCGCTTCGCGCACCAGTGGCACGTACGCTCGTGAGGTCATGTTGAGATGCTCGACACAATCAGCAGCGGACCATGCCTGGGATGCCGGATGTTGATTCCACTTGCTGTCGGTGACTTTGTCGGCAAGAGATCTGAGTTTTCCCTGTGCCGCCTCGAGTGAGCCGACGAGTGCCGCTAGCTGTGTCTGCATGCGTGTGATCCTGACGTGGTATTGAACGACTTCGGGTTCAGCGCATGCGCGGCGTCGATGGCTCGAGCACCAGTGTTGTTCCTGTCACCTCGAGTGATGCGCTGATTACGTCGACGGAGTTTGTCCCGGCGTAAATCGTAAACGTCCCGGGCTCGATCACGTGCCGCATCTCGTGATCGTAGAGAGCAAACGCATCAGGTGGAAGTTTGAAGGTGACTGTTCGACTCTCGCCTGCTGCCAGAGTAAGCCTTCGAAATCCGATGAGCTCTTTCACCGGCTCTTCGACGCTGGCGACGTCGTCGCGGATGTAGAGCTGCACGACCTCGTCGCCAGTGCGATCACCGGTATTCCTGACGTCGACTGAAACGGTGGCGGTGTCACCAGCGCGAATGCTTGGTGCGGACAACTTGAGATTCGAGTACGCGAAGGTTGTGTAACTGAGGCCGTAGCCGAATGGAAAGAGCGGTGTCAGCGGCAAGTCGAGATACTTCGACGTGTAGTGATTGGCAGTGTCGCCCGGCCGACCCGTGTTCCTGTGGTTGTAGTAAATCGGGATCTGCCCCGTGCGCCGCGGGAAAGTCACCGGCAGCTTGCCGCCCGGGCTGTAGTCGCCAAACAGAACGTCAGCGATCGCAGCGCCGTGTTGTGTGCCGAGGAACCACGATTCGAGCATCGCGGGCGCGGCGTCAGCGACCTCGGGAACTGCCAGGGGCCGGCCGTTCATGAGCACGACAACGACTGGCTTGGTGTCGCCGCCAGGTGATCCTTTCGCTGCGCGAATCACTTCGAGTGCCAGATCCCGCTGGACGCCGGGCAGCTCGATCGACGAGCGACTCGATGCTTCGCCACTCATGTCGGCCCGCTCTCCAATCACCAGTACAACGGCATCGGCCTGCGATGCGGCGCCTCGCGCCGCCGCAAAGCCGGTCGTGTCGACGGTGTCGACCGGTGCACCGCGCGCCGTAATGATATTCACCCCAGTGCCTACCGCGGCGCGTATGCCGGCGAGAACAGTCGTCGCTTCAGCCGGCCGTCCGTCGGCGACCCAGCTGCCGAGCGCGGACGCACTGTCGTTAGCGAGTGGACCGATGATCGCAATCGAGTGCAGATCCTTTTTCAGCGGCAGGGTCTTGTTCGCGTTCTTGAGCAGCACAATGCCTTCGCGCCCCGCCATCCGCGCAGCGCCGATCTGGGCCGGCGCCATCGTGTAGAGTCTCTCGCGTGCGGAATCGCTGAATTTGTACGGATCGGTAAAAAGTCCGAGCAGGTATTTGATCCGCAGCACGTGCTTTACCGCAGAATCGACAAATGAAACTGGCAACCGACCGGCTTTCACCGCCGCGCCGACGCTGTCGACGTAGACGTGATCCGACATGTCTATATCGACGCCAGCATTGAGGCCAAGGACGCCCGCGACGCCAGTCGAGCCGGCAACATGATGGTTGACCAGTTCCGATATCGCACCCCAGTCGCTGACGACAAGACCGTCGAATCCCCACCTTTTACGCAGGACTTCCGTTAATAGCCACTCGCTGGCGTGCGAGGGTGTGCCGCCGATTTCGTTGAAGGAGGCCATCACGGTGGCCGCACCCGCCTTCACCGCTGCTTCGTAGGGCGGCATGTACGATTCCCACAGCGTTCGTTCGGATAGCTCCACGGTGTTGTAGTCGCGTCCGCCCTCCGCGCCACCGTAGCCGGCGAAGTGTTTCACCGTCGCCAGCATCGCGTCCGGCCTGCCGAGGCCGGATGCGTTTTCCCCGCCCTGGAAACCACGCACGCGTGCCGCCGCCATCACGCTACCGAGAAATGGATCTTCGCCTGCTCCCTCGACGATGCGGCCCCAGCGCGGATCACGCGCCAGATCCACCATTGGCGCAAACGTCCACATCAGACCATGGGCAGTTGCTTCAATCGCGGCTTGCCGAGCGGAGAACTCTACGCGCGCGGAATCGAAGCTCGATGCCTCCGCCAGTGGCACCGGATAAATAGTGCGGAAACCGTGAATGACATCGTGCGCGAACAGCAATGGAATCTTGAGTCGGGATTCAGTGACCGCGCTGTGCTGCAGCTGTCGCGTTCTGTCGGCGCCAAAGACATTGAGAAAGGATCCGACGCGTCCGGCTCGAATCGCCTGTTGATCGGCCGCGGATACCTGACCAAAAACTGGAAGTTGATTGAGCTGGCCCAGCTTCTCGTCGAGTGTCATCAACCGAAGCAGCGAGTCGGCGAATTCCGACGCGCGAGGGGAGTTGAGCGGGGAGCTCGCGGACTGTGCGCCGAGCGCGGGTGGGAAGATGATAGCGACTGCGAGCAGCCACGCAGCGAGGCTGCGCGTTGAAGGAATTATTCTCATGCGCGTTGAGTTAGTCGTGCGGAAGCCTCTTCTGCTCCCCATGAACCGGTACCGTCACCGATGATCAGAAAGCACTCGTCGGGCAGGGACTGTCGTGAGACCGTTTTGTGCGCTGGAAGCGGTGCGAACGCGACTTGTGCCGAGGCCAGCGCCTGGTCGTTGAGATAAAGTTTCACTGACTCCTGATGCACCGGCGAACGCGCCCATACCTCGAGAGGTTGGCTGCCCACTGCGTTGCCCGGCGAGTTGATGAAACGCGACAGCGCGGCGACGAAAGCCGCTGCTTCGTCGTGGTGATCGAACTCCAGCACGTGGAACTCGTCTGACTTGCCTCGTACGGCGTGTTTGGACTCGGCGGATAGCTCCTTCGCCAGGCGAACACCAGTGTGGACATAGTCACGAGTCTTGTAGAACTGGTGCGCTTCTGTCCGCCGCAGCGCGGAAGTCAGCGCGAGCCGGCTCGCTCCGTGACGGACAGCCCATTCCTCCGCTCGCTGTACCAACGCGGATCCGACGCCCGTTCCGCGCGCGGTTTCCTCGACGACGAGCGCGGTTAGCCACGCTACAGGCTCGCTGGTGTGCAATGCTGTGAAGAGATGCACCGTCACCACCCCGACCGGCGCGCCGCCCTGCTCGGCGACGAACACAGTAGTGCCGGGGCGCTCCGCCATTCGCTCGAGGCGTTTGGGAATCTCGCTCGCCTCGGTCGGGTAGCCGAGTTGGTCCAGCATTCGCGCCAGCGCTGGCGCATCGGACGCGATTGCAGGTCGGATCGTGGGCGCGGACATCGCCGACAAGCTATCTACTTCAGCCCGTCGGCAGGAAGCTCATACCACACTTCCACCTCGTAGCCGTCGGGATCCTCGAAGAACACGTATGGCTCCCCAGGCACGAACTCACCTCGGTTCAGAATCTTTCCTCCGGCCTGCGCGATCGATTTGGCTGCTTTGTCGATGTCACGCGCGTCCGTCAGGCGAAAGCCAAAATGTTTGATGCCGCCAGATTTGCCGATTTCGTCGCCTGCCTCGCCTTCCTCGAGGACGAGAACGTCCTGCGTGCCCGGAGTCTGGGCCTGAATGAATCTGGGCTCGCGGTAGATGGCGAGCATTCCAAACACGTCGTGATAAAACTGAAAGGAACGATTCAGGTCACTTACCGTGAGGGCGAGATGAGTGAGGCCTAGAGTTTTGACCATGTAATCTTCTCTGCGCAGGACGACGCTGAAGGCAGGGACAATTTACAGCGTGTAAATTTCTTCGCAGTGACAATGCGCGTGCAGCTAATCAGATGACTCCTGAGCGCCTGAACGCATTCAGCGACGGCGTGATCGCAATCATCATCACGATCATGGTGCTCGAGCTGAAAGTGCCGCACGGCAGCGACATGGCGGCGTTGTCGTCGGTGCTCCCGGCGTTTCTGGTCTACGTTCTGAGCTTCGTCGTCGTCGGGATTTACTGGAACAATCACCACCATCTGCTTTATCTCACCGACCGCATCAGCGGCGGTGTGCTGTGGGCAAACCTGCACCTGTTGTTCTGGCTCTCGCTGATGCCGTTTGTCACGGCCTGGATGGGCGAGAACCATTTCGCTTCGCTGCCTACCGCGCTCTACGGCGTCGTCCTGCTCTGCGCGGGAATCGCTTATTACGTTCTCGAGCAGGTACTCATTCGCATCCAGGGTGAAAACTCGCGCCTTGAAGCAGCAGTTGGCGGCGATACAAAAGGAAGACTCTCGCTCGTGCTGTACGCGTCGGCGGTTCCACTTGCATTCGTGAACCAGTTTATCTCTGATGGGATATACGCACTCGTTGCGCTGGTCTGGTTGATTCCCGATCGACGCATCGAGTCATTGTTCGAGGATAACGTGGAGACGCGCACGACATGACCGGTCCACAAGCGGAGAACGACGGGGAGGGTGCCGCGAGAGCGCTGTACAGTCAGCTGCTCGACGCCTGGGACAAGCGGAATGCTCGTAACTACGCGCTGCTCTTCGCCGGCGATGCGACACTGATCGGTTTCGATGGCTCTCAGGTGAACGGTCAGCTCGACATCGGAGCGCACGTAAGCGAGGTATTCAGCCACCATCAGACCCCGCGCTACGTCGGCCTCGTGCGAGAAGTTCGCTCTGTGGCGGCGGACGTAAGCCTGCTACGAGCCAACGCGGGATTGATCCCGCCCGGCAAGGACGACATCGATCCCGCGCTCAACGCCGTGCAGTCGCTGGTGGCGGTTAGAAAAGCGGGAGCGTGGAAGATCGCGTTGTTCCAAAACACGCCGGCGAAGTTCGACATGCACCCGGAACAGTCGAAGGCGTTGACCGAAGAATTGCGCGCTCGCGTTCGCGCAACAGCCAATGAGGATAAAAAGTGAACCCAATCAGCCGGAGAGAATTTGTCAGTCATGCCGGTCTCGCCGGACTAGTGGCGAGCTTGCCGCGTGATTTAAAGCGGCTGCTCGCGCACGACGAATCATGGGACCGAGCTGCACTGCACGACGGAATTTTCACCGCGCCCGTCTCTCCGGATCTCTTTTCCGGCCTGCGCTGGCGGATGATTGGACCTTTTCGTGGCGGACGCGTTGCGGCTGCGACCGGCGTTCCCGGTCGGCCAAACGAGTTCTACTTCGGCGCGGTCAATGGCGGGGTCTGGAAAACCATCGACGGCGGGCGTGTGTGGCTTCCGGTGTTCGATGGACAAACAACCTCCTCGATTGGAGCGATCGCCGTCGCCCCGTCCGCGCCCGACATCGTTTACGTCGGCAGTGGAGAATCGACGTTGCGGGATTCGGTCGGATACGGAAACGGCGTCTACAAATCGACCGACGCCGGCCGCACCTGGACGCATCTCGGTCTGGATGAGACGCATCACGTCGGCAAGGTCGCCGTCGATCCGCGCGATCCAAACAACGTTTTCGTGGCGGCGATCGGGAAACTCTACGCTGCCAGTGCGGAGCGCGGCGTGTTCCACTCTCGTGACGGCGGACGCAATTGGCAGAAAGTTCTCGGTGATGACAACGTCGGCGCGGTGGAGGTCGTCATCGATCCGTCGAACTCACAGATCGTGTACGCCGGGCTGTGGAATACGCGTCGTCCACCGTGGTTCACCTACGCGCCGACAAATGGCCCTGGCGGCGGGATCTTCAAGTCGAGCGATGGCGGCACGACCTGGACGAAGCTGACGAACGGTTTGCCGAGAGAGGGGATTGGGCGGACCGGAATCGCGGTGTCGCCAACCAATCCGAGTCGCGTCTACGCGATCGTCGACTGTCTCGTTCCCGAAGCGCCGGCACAAACAGAGCCGCCACTTGGTACTCCGGTTCCGACGCCCGCGCCGGCTGGCGCGCGTCCTTCGTCGCCGCCGCCAGGTCAGGGAGGATTCTTTCGCTCCGACGACGCGGGTGCAACGTGGACTCGTTTATCGAACGATCCCGCGTTGTGGGGTCGAGGCTGGTACTTCGAGAAGATCGCCGTCGATCCGACGGATGCAGATACGGTCTACGTACCGAACGTCGCCGTCAATCGAACCATGGATGGTGGCAAGACATGGGCAGTGCTGCGCGGCTCACCCGGCGGCGACGATTACCACCAGGCATGGGTCTCGTCGTCCGATCCAAACACCATGATCGTCGCCAGCGACCAGGGTGCAATCATCACGCGTAACGCTCGCTCACGCGATCCGCGCGACGTGACCTGGACGTCGTGGCTCAACCAGCCGACTGCGCAGATCTATCACGTTTCCGTGGATCATCGCTTTCCGTACTGGGTGACCGGTGCGCAGCAGGATTCCGGCGCGATCGCTGTTCGCTCGCGCGGGAAATTCGCCGAAATATCGATGCACGACTGGGAACCGATCGCTCCCGGTGGCGAGAGTGGGTACACCGCGGGAGATCCGCTCAATCCCGGTCTCGTCTACGGTGGCGACGGCCAGCGTTGGAACCTCGAGACCAACGTGCCCGACGAATCGACCACTCGGCCGCAGTCGCCGGAGCCGGCCCGTGGCGACTGGACGCAACCACTGGTGTTCTCATTGGCGAACAACAAGGATCTGTACTACGCCAACCAGTTTGTCTTCAGGACAAGTGATGGTGCCAAGACGTGGTCGCAGATCAGTCCCGATCTGACGCGCAAAGAGATCGTGATTCCGCCGACACTCGATGAGACCGCTGCAAATCAGACCGACCGAAACGGCAAGCGCGGCGTCGTCTACACCATCGCGCCGTCACCGCTCAACGCACCAACGATCTGGGTTGGCACTGACGACGGTCTGATTCATCTGACATCGAACGGGGGCGCCTATTGGCAAAATGTCACACCGAGCGCGATTGCGCCGTGGAGCAGGATAACGATGCTGGAGGCGTCGCACTTCGACGTTAATACCGCCTACGCCAGCGTCGATCGACACCAGCTGCAGGATTTCGATCCCTACATCTATAGAACACGCGACATGGGACGCAGTTGGCAGCGAATCAGCAAAGGTTTGCCGGGCGGCGCTTACGTACACGTAGTGAAAGAGGATCCGCAGCGCCGGGGTCTGCTGGTCGCGGGCACCGAGCGCGGGATTCACGTCTCTTTCGATGACGGCGACAACTGGCACCAGCTGCAGCTCAACATGCCGGTTACGTCGATGCGGGATTTCCAGTTTTACGGTACGGACCTGATTGTGGCGACACATGGGCGCGGCTTCTGGATCATCGACGACATCTCAGCACTCCGCCAGTTGAGCGACGCCGTAACGCGCGACGACGCGTATCTGTTCAAACCGGCGGATGCAATCAACTACGTCGAGGGAACGGACAACGGAACACCGCTGCAGAAGGACGAGCCGCAGGCAGAGAATCCGCCCAACGGCGCTGCCATCGACTACTACCTGAAGCGAGCTGCCACGACGCCGGTGACGATCGACATTCTCGACGACGCCGGTAAAGTCATTCGCACTTTCTCCAGCGATCCCAACGCACAGCCGGCTGGCGGCGGACAACGCGCACAGCAACAGGGACTGGCGCGTGTTTCGCCGTTATGGCAAACAAACCCGGCACTGCCCCCAACCAGTGCCGGCATGCACCGCGTCGTGTGGAACCCAATCCGCGAGCGGCCGCGCGGTGCTCCCCCGGCCGACGAGGGCGGGCCGCTCGATCGACGTTACGTGGGCAACTTCACCGCGCGGCTGACTGTGAACGGCAAGAGCTACACGCAGCCGTTCACGGTTAAACCCGATCCGCGTACGATCAAATAGAGGCTGCGGACGTGAAAAAAAGGTAGGCAGGCCGCAGAGTGCTGAGAGTTGAGGTGGCAGCGTTGCTCGTGGTGCTATGGTGCAACTTGCTCCGAATGCCAATAGCAACGCTGCGAACTTAGAACTGAGCACTCTGCGGACTGGCTACCTTTGGTGTTTTTAGTCCTCAGCGGTGTCAGGCTATTGACATCCTGTCAACCCATTGACATCCTATTCCAACAACAGGAGCGTCGATGAAGAATCCCGGTCTCGATCAGTTAGGCCGCAGGGAGCGGCAAATCATGGAGATCGTCTACCGCCGCGGCAGCGCGACCGCCGCCGAGGTGCTGGCCGATCTTCCCGACCCACCCACCTACACCGCGGTGAGAGGAATGCTGCGGTTCCTCGAGAGCAAAGGGCATCTGCGGCACGAACAGGATGGCCCCCGCTACGTCTATCACCCGACGCTCGATCCGGATCGCGTCAGCAAATCAGCGGTGCGGCATCTCGTGCGGACCTTCTTCGATAACTCAGCGAGCTCCGCCGTCGCGGCCATGGTCGGCATGTATGAGGACCGCTGGACGGATGAAGATCTTGAAAAACTCGAGCGCTTGATCGAGAAAGCACGCGGAAAAGGAGGTGCAGCATGATTGCGTTCGTTCCTGCATTGCTGGCGAAGGTGACACTGATTTTTGCATTTGGGCTGGCGCTCAACGCGGTCATGCGCAGCGCTTCCGCGTCGCTTCGGCATCTCGTCTTGTTGGCTACGCTGGTGTGTGGGCTGACGCTGCCGCTGGCGACAATCATCGCACCCAATTGGACCGTTGCACTTCTGCCCCCATCTACGGCGCCAGCGATCGCAGCACTGCGACCAGCAGCGACAGAGAATTCCCCGCTCACCGTCGATACGCGCGCGACACAATCAGTTGGCGGGGCGAGTACCAGGGGCGCGATGCAGAACCGTAGCCGCGCAGCGTTCAATGTCAGCGCGCTGCCAATGGATCCAGCCTCTGCCATCATCTTCGCCTGGACAATCGGTTTTCTCGCCGTCGCCGGATGGCTGTTCATGGGCCGAGTGCGACTTCGCCGCATCGCCCGCGATGCGTGGCCACTCGCGTCCGCTGATTGGCGGCGAATTCTCGACGCCGCGCGCGCCGAGGCGGGTGTAACGCGCGAGGTGAAGCTTAGCTCGAGCTCTGTTGTCAGCACGCCTCTCACGTGGGGAACTCGCGCTCCCATTATCCTCCTGCCGGAAGAGGCTCTCGATTGGCACGAGGAACACCGACGCGTTGTTCTGCGCCACGAGATGGCGCATATCGCGCGCGGAGATTCTCTCGTCCAGCTGCTGGCGGGATTCGTTTGCGCGATCTACTGGTTCCATCCGCTTGCGTGGATGATCGAGCGACGGCTGCGCGCAGAGTGTGAGCGCGCTTGCGACGACCAGGTTGTCTCCCTTGGTACGCCGGCTGCCGACTACGCCGCACACCTGCTCGAAGTCGCGCGCTCGGCGCGCTCGTTCGGCGCACCAGGTTTTCTCTCGGTTGCAATGGCGCGCCCGTCTCAGCTCGAGGGAAGGTTGCTTGCGGTGCTCAATGAGTCGCGTCAGCGAGTCGCTGCTTCGCGCGCTGAGCGATTGGCAGCGATCGCGATTTCGGTCTTCGTACTGTTGCCGCTCGCGGCGTTTCGACCAGTCGAGCGCGCCACTCCGACACTCAACACCGCGGCACCGAAAGCAGAAAAGCCGTCGAAGCGGGAGAA
>Ga0075424_100006138_pt1 | contig 11549 bp, 12 predicted proteins | sample SoiMethybrSBSTD3_FD_75301 | JGI IMG/M metagenome (GOLD analysis project Ga0075424, IMG submission 75301) | Bulk soil microbial communities from a Populus tree surrounding site in Tennessee, USA - Soil MetaG P. TD hybrid SBSTD3 | ecosystem: Environmental > Terrestrial > Soil > Tree plantation...
TCCGCGCTCGCGCCCCTCGTCGTGCGGGACGGCTTCCTCCTCGACAGCCTCGTCCTCATCCTGCTCTGGGGGGCGGTATCCGGGGCGTGGAACGTGGCGGGCGGCTATGCGGGACAGGCCTCGCTCGGCCACTCCGCCTTCTTCGGCATCGGCGCCTACTCCACGGCGCTCATCGCCACGCGCTTGAACGGTTCCCCATGGGTCGCCATGGTCATCGGCGCCGCCGTGGCCACCCTGGCCGGGCTCGTCATCGGCTACCTGTCGAACCGCCTCAAGGGCCCGTACTTCGGCCTCGCCACCATCGCCTTCTCGCAGGTCCTCCTCATCGTGGCGAGCCGCTGGCGCGCCTTCACCGCGGGCTCCGAGGGCGTGCCCGTGCCCTTCCGCCCCGGGCTGTGGACGCTCGGCTTCGCGAGCAAGGTGACCTGGGTCTACATCATGCTCGCCCTCGCCCTCGGCATCTACGCGGTGCAAATCTATCTCGAGCGGTCGCGGCTCGGCTACCGGCTGGCCGGCGTGCGCGAGGACGAGGACGCCGCGCAGGCCCTCGGCATCCCCAGCCGGCGGCTCAAGGTGCTGGCCATCGCCGTCTCCGCCGCGCTGACCAGCGCCTGCGGCACCCTGTGGGCGCAATACGTGGGCTTCGTCGATCCCTTCTACGTGTTCTCCGTCGATCTCTCCATCCGCTTCGCGCTGAACACCATCATCGGCGGCATCGGCACCGCCATGGGCCCCTTCGTGGGCTCCATCCTCATCACCTCGCTCGAGACAAGCCTCCGCGCCACCTTCAGCGACGTGCGCGGCGGGCTCGTGGGCATCTATCTGATCATCTACGGCTGCCTCCTCATCATCGTCGTCCGCTTCATTCCCCAGGGCCTGGTTGGCTGGTTCGGCCAGCGCCTCCGCGCCGCGCGCCGCTATGCTCGAGCTTGACGCCGTCACCAAGCGCTTCGGCGGGCTGACCGCGGTCCGCCAGGTCTCGCTGCGGGCGGCCCCCGGCGAGATCGTGGGCATCATCGGCCCCAACGGCGCGGGCAAGACCACGCTGTTCAACGTCATCTCAGGCTTCTACACGCCGGACGAGGGCCGGGTCGTCCTCGACGGCCACGACGTCTCGCGCGTGCCCGCGCATCAGATCTGCGCGCGGGGCCTGTGCCGCACCTTCCAGATCGTGAAGCCCTTCGGCAATCTCTCCGTCGAGGACAACGTGATGGTCGGCGCGCTCACGAGGCTCCACGCCGTCTCCGCAGCGCGCGAGGAGGCGCGGCGGGTCATCGCCCTGTGCCGCCTCGAGCCCTTTGCAGCCAGTCCGGCGCGCTCCCTGCCCATCGGGCTCCGGAAGCGCCTCGAGGTCGCCCGCGCGCTCGCCACGCGGCCGCGCCTCCTCCTCCTCGACGAGGTCATGGCGGGGCTCAACGCCACCGAGCTCGCCGAGATGATCGCGCTGATCCGGGCCCTGCACGCCGAGGGGCTCGGGCTCATCATCATCGAGCACATCATGGCGGCCATGATGCGGCTCGCCCAGCGCATCGTGGTCCTCCACCACGGGGAGAAGATCGCCGAGGGGACGCCACAGTCCATCGCCGAGGACCGCCGCGTGGTCGACGCCTATCTCGGGGAGGAGTTCGTGCTTGCTGACGCTTGAGGGCATCGACGCCTTCTACGGCGACCTGCAGGCCCTCCATCGGGTCAGCCTCGACGTGCAGGAAGGGGAGATCCTCGCCCTCGTGGGCGCCAACGCTGCGGGCAAGACCACCACCCTGCGCGTGATCTCCGGCACCCTCGCCGCGCGGGCAGGCAGGGTCACCTTCAGCGGGGAGGACCTCTCGCGCGTCCCCGCCCACCATCGGGTGGGGCGCGGCATCGTGCAAGTGCCGGAAGGACGGCGGCTCTTCCCCTTCATGACGGTGCGCGAGAACCTCCTCCTGGGCGCGCACCCCGCGGCAGCGCGGGCCGAGCTCGCGAAGAGCCTCGCCTACGTGCTCGATCTCTTCCCCATCCTCCGCGAGCGGACCAGCCAGCTCGCGGGCTCGCTCTCGGGCGGGGAGCAGCAGATGTGCGCCATCGGCCGCGCCCTCATGACGCGGCCGCGGCTCCTCATGCTGGACGAGCCCACCCTCGGCATCGCCCCCGTGCTCGTCCAGAAGATCTTCGAGACGGTGGCCGCCATCAATCGCGCGGGCGTGACCATCCTCCTCGTGGAGCAGAACGTGCGCCGCGCGCTGGCCCTTGCCCATCGCGCCTGCGTACTGGAGAATGGGCGTCTCGTCCTGGCGGGCGCCGCGCGCGACCTCGCCGCCGACGAGCGGCTCAAGAAAGCCTATCTGGGGCTCTGAGCCCGGAGGATCGATGCGCATCGACCGGAAGCGGCTCGAGGAGAGCATGGAGGCCCTGGGACGCATCGGGGCCACCGCCAGGGGCGGGCTCAATCGCGTTGCCCTCACCGACGACGACCGCCGCGGGCGCGACCTCCTCGTGAGCTGGATGCGCGAAGCTGGCCTCACCGTCACCGTGGACCGGATGGGCAACATCTTCGGCCAGCGCGCGGGCGAGGACGGCCTGCCTCCCGTCATGATGGGCTCGCACGCGGACTCCGTGCCCACGGGCGGGAAGTACGACGGCCAGCTCGGCGTCCTTTGCGCGCTCGAGACCATCCGCACCCTCAACGATGGGAAGGTCCGGACACGGCATCCCGTGGCCATGGCCATCTTCACCAACGAGGAGGGCGCGCGCTTCCAGCCCGCCATGATCGGCTCCGGAGTGATGGCGGGCAAGATTGCCCTCGAAGACGCCTACAACGCGCGCGACCGCGACGGCGTGCGGCTCGGCGACGAGCTCGAGCGCATCGGCTATCTCGGACCCGAGCCCTGCATCCCCCGCCCGCTCCGCGCCTATCTCGAGCTCCACATCGAGCAGGGACCGGTCCTCGAGGAGCAGCGCCTGCCCGTGGGCGTGGTGGAGGGCATCGTGGCCATCGCCTGGTCCCGTGTCACCCTCACGGGCGTCCAGGACCACGCGGGCCCCACGCCCATGCGCATCCGCCACGACGCGCTCGTCGCCGCCGCCGACATCGTGAGCGGGGTGCGCGAGATCGCCAAGAAGATCGGCGGCGACATGGTGTCCACGGTGGGGCGGCTCGACGTGTCGCCCAACATCCCCAACGCCATCCCGGGACGCGTGAGCCTCTCCATCGACCTGCGGTCGCCCGACGAGCATCACATCACGCGCGCCCTCGGTCTGGTGGACCGCGTGGTCAAGGACGCCGCCCGCGCCGAGGGCGTCACCTACGAGCTCGAGCACTACTGGCGCGTGCCGCGCACGCGCTTCGACCCCGAGGTGGTGGAGACGGTGGAAGCGGCGGCGAAGAGCCTCGGCTGCGGCTACCGGCGCATCCTCTCCGGGGCGGGGCACGACGCGCAGTACATGGCCGCCATCTGCCCCACCGGGATGATCTTCGTGCCCTCGCGCGACGGGCGCAGCCACTGCGAGGAGGAGTTCACGCCCATGGACGACATCGAGCACGGCGCGAACACCCTCCTCCTCGCCGCCACCCGGCTCGCGGGCACGCTGTAGCGGCGACGTCCATGCCGTGGCCGCCCGCCGAGGCACCGCCCATCGTGGCCGCGGTGCGCCGCTTCGTCGACAAGGAGGTCATTCCCGCCGCCCGTGCCTTCGAGCACGCCGATGCCTACCCGCACGAGCTGGTGGCGCGCATGCGAGAGCTCGGCCTCTTCGGCGCCCTCGTGCCCGCGACCTACGGCGGCCTCGGCCTCGACGTCCGCACCTATGCGCAGGTGATCGAGGAGATCTGCCGCGGGTTCATGTCGCTGGCCGGGGTGATCAACAGCCACACCATGGCCGCCCTCATCGTGCTCCACCACGGCACCGAGGAGCAGCGGCGGCGGCTCCTGCCACGCTTCGCGAGCGGCGAGGCGCGCGGAGGCCTCTGCCTCACCGAGCCGCACGCGGGCTCGGACGTCCAGGCCATCCGCACCGAGGCCCGGCGCGACGGCGACCGTTACCTCATCTCCGGCTCGAAGATGTTCGTCACCAACGGCCGTGAGGGCAATGCCTTCGCCCTCCTCGCCATCACCGATCCCACTGCGTCGCCGCGGCATACCGGCATGTCCTGCTTCATCGTGGAGAAGGGCGAGCGGGGGCTGGAGGTGGTCAAGTCCATCGCCAAGCTCGGCTACAAGGGCGTGGACACCGCGGAGCTCCTCTTCGACCGCTTTCCCTGCCCCGCCGCCAATCTCGTGGGCGGGATCGAGGGGCGCGGGTTCAAGCACGTGCTCTCGGGGCTCGAGACGGGACGCATCAACATCGCCGCGCGCGCCGTCGGCGTCGCCCAGGCCGCTCTCGAGGAGGCCGCGCGCGCCGCCGCGGAGAGGCCGGCGGCGCCTCCCGCCCTCGCCGAGATCGCCCTCCGCGTGGACGGCGCCCGGCTCCTCACCTCGTGGGCGGCGGGGATGAAGGACCGGGGCGAGCGCTGCGATCTTGAGGCGGGCATGGCCAAGCTCTACGCCTCGGAGAGCGCGCAGGAAGCGGCCGCCGGCACGCTGCGCATCCTGGGCGGCCGCGGCCCCGCTACGGCGGGGCTCGCCGAACGACTCTATCGCGACACGCCGCTCATGGTGATCGGCGAGGGCACCAACGAGATCCAGCGGACCATCATCGCGAGGAATCTCCTCCAGCGGCACGGCGAGCGTCTGGGCGCGCTCACGTCGCTCGACGCCGAGCCGGAGGAGCGCCGCCTCGTGGCCTTGGCCATCCGTCAGCTCGTCGAGCGCGAGATCGCGCCCGCCGCCGTCGAGGATGACCGCGTGGACCGGTTCCCCGCCGCCTCGCTCGACAAGCTCGGCGAGCTGGGCCTCTTCGGCGCGGTGGTGCCGCCCGACTCAGGCGGTCTCGGTCTCGACGGCGCCGCCTACGCTCTCATCGCCGAGGAGCTCGGCCGCGGCTCTGCCACCCTCGCCGCCGTGCTTGCGAGCCATCTCGACGCCGCGGAGGCGGTGCTGCGGCTGGGCTCAGTCGAGCAGCATCGCCGCCTCCTGCCCGCCCTCGCCTCGGGCACGCTCCGCGGGGGAACGGTGAGGTCGGTGGACCGGTACCGGCCGCGGGCCGTGCGTCAGGGCGACGGCTTCATCGTCTCGGGCCGCGGGCTCGTCGCCTCGCCCGGACGGCAGGCGAACCTGTTCGTACTCCTCGCGGAGGCGGAGGACGGCTTGCACGCCCTCCTCCTCGAAGGGGGTCAGCGCGGATTCGCCCTGGTCGAGCCGTACCCGACGGTGGGACGGCGGGGCGGCGATCTCTGGCGCGTCGAGCTCGAGCCATGCCTCGTCCACGCGGGTCAGGCCCTGGGCGGCGGCCGAGCCCTCGACGCGAAGGACCTGGCCGCGCTCGACGGCCCGTCACGGGTGCGCGAGGCGGCGTCGGCGGTGGGCCTGGCCCAAGCCGCCTTCGAGGCGGCGCTCCGCTACTCGCAGCAGCGCTCCGCCTTCGGCGTCCCGATCTGCCAGCACCAGGCGATCCAGCTCAAGCTCGCCGACATGGCCACGGCCATCGCGGTGTCGAGGCTCCTGACCCAGCGGGCGGCGGCGGGCGGCGAGGCGGGCGCCGTGCACGCGGCAATGGCGTGGCTCCACGCAGCGGAGACCGCCTCCGCAGTGACGCTCGAGTCCATGCGCATCCACGGCGGCTACGGCTATACCGCCGAATTTCCCGTGGAGCGCTACTATCGTGACGCGGCCATGCTGCTGGCGGGCGGGACGGACGGAGACGAGGTCCGTCATGCCATCGCCCGGCATGCCGCAGAGACGAGCCGGCTGGGCGCGGGAGCCCCATGAGCTACGGACGCTACTTCGAGGAATTTTCCGTGGGCCAGGTCTTCAAGCACTGGCCGGGGCGCACCATCACCGAGGCCGACTGCACCTGGTTCGCCCTCCTGACCATGAACCAGCACCCCCTTCACTCGGACGCCCACTACGCAGAGACCTACACCCAGCACAAGCAGCGCGTGGTCCTTGGCCCGCTCGTCTACAGCGTGGTCATCGGGATGACCGTGGCGGACATCTCCGGGCGGGCCATCGCCAACCTCGAGGTGAACGCCCTCAAGCACGAGAAGCCGACCTTCATCGGCGACACCCTGTACGCGCAGAGCCGCGTCCTCGAGCTGCGCGAGTCCAAGCAGGGCGACCGCGGCGTCGTCACCGTGGAGACCACCGCGAGCAACCAGCGCGGGGAGCAGGTCTGCTCCTACACCCGCAAGGTCCTCGTGCCGAAGAAAAACCACGCCACCCTCGGCGACGGCAAGCTCCCCTACTGAGATGCCGAGACCGCCGCTCGACGGAGTACGCATCCTCGCCGTCTCCCAGTTCGGGGCGGGCCCCTTCGGTACCCAGGTCCTCGCCGATCTGGGCGCGGAGATCATCAAGATCGAGGACCCCGCGGTGGGTGGCGACAGCGCCCGCTACGTCCCACCCTACCTCCACGACAAGGACTCGCTCTACTTCCAGTCCTTCAATCGCGGCTCGAAGTCGCTCACCCTCAACCTGCAGCACGCCGCCGGGCGCGCGGTGCTGCACGATCTGGTCAAGGTCTCGGACGCCCTCTTCAACAACGTGCGAGGCGATCTCCCCGCCCGCCTCGGGCTGACCTACGAGACGCTCAAGAGTGTGAACCCGCGCATCGTGTGCTGCTCCCTCAGCGGCTTCGGGGGCAGCGGGCCGCGGGCCAGCGAGCCCGGCTTCGACTACCTCATCCAGGGCTACGCGGGCTACATGGGGATCACCGGGGAACCGGAGGGCCCGCCCGGCAAGTGTGGGGTGAGCGTCATCGACTTCGCGGGCGGCTACGCGGGCATGGTCGGCCTCATGGTCGGCCTCTTCGAGGCGCAGCGCACCGGCGTGGGCCGCGACGTGGACGTCTCCCTCCTCGACACCGCGGTGAGCATGCTCTCCTACTTCGCCATCTGGACGCTGAACCGCGACTGGCAGCCCGAGCGCATCGCGGACTCAGGGCATCAGACACTGGTCCCCGCCCAGAACTTCCCCACGCGCGACGGATGGATCGTCATCTTCTGCAACAAGGACAAGTTCTGGCAGGCCCTCGTTGAGCGGATGGAGCTGCCCGAGCTCGCCCAGGACCCACGCTTCACGGGTTTCGCGGAGCGCCTCGCTCACAAGGCGGAGCTCGTGGAGATCCTGAAGGCGCGCTTCGCGACGAAGACCGCCGCGGAGTGGCTCGGCCTCCTGCGCGGCCACGTGCCCTGCGCGCCCGTCAACTCCGTGGCCGAGGCCCTCGAGGACGAGCAGGTCCGCGCCCGTGAGATGGTCATCGAGGTCGAGCATCCGCACTTCGGCCGCATCCGCGAGGTGGCGAGCCCCATCCGCACGGAGGGAGAGATCCGCCGGCCCGCCCCCGCCCCTTCCCTGGGCGAGCACACCGAGGCTATCCTGAGCGGCATCCTGGGCTATGGGAGCCAGACCATCGCCCGCCTCCGGTCCGAGGGAGCGATTGGCAAATGAGCGACGAGCGGCGCCGGGAGATCGAGGGATGATCCGCGGCCTCGGTCCCTACGCGGCGGGAACGGCGCCCGAGGTCGAGGAGTCGGAAGAGGTCGACGTCGCTCTCGCGCCTCCCTGGATCACCATCCTCCACAACTGCGACTGCCACACCTTCGAGGACGTGGTGAAGCAGCTCATCAAGGCCATCGCGTGCTCGGAGGATCGCGCCTGGGAGATCGCCTGGGAGGTGCACAACACGGGCAAGGCCGTGGTCAAGGTCGGCCCGGAAACCGAATGCGTCAGGGTGGGCAACATCCTGGCCGCCACGGGATTGATCGTCACCGTCACGCAGTCCTAGCCTCGCGTATCCGTTTTCCGTCGTTCCCGCTTCCCTTTTTCGTCGCCGGACACTCTGTCACCGTGCGGACGCGCACGCTAGCTTCCTGAATTCCTGCGCTTGTGACGCGCTGCGTCCGTGGCACCGCCCTTGCTCTCTCCACAGGCAGGAACACAGCAACAGAGATGGAAACAAGGAGATCGGGAATGACGCGGGCACCGTGGTACGCGAGACCGGAATTTTGGATTCTGATGGGAACGCTCTTCGTGCCGTTCTTCTGGATCTTGCCGCTCAGCCGCGCAGCGTATGCGCGCGTTGCCATCCGTCGGGACCGTCGCTTCTAATCCCGCCACTCATCCCACGGGCCCCTGGCGGGCACCGGGTGCCGCAGCCTCGGCCTGTGGCGCCACCTACGGTGTGCGGGGCTCACCTACACCGGTCGCCGGCACGGCGGCGACCGGATCTTTCCTGGTAGGATCCACGGGCGAGATCAGGGCTCGCGGGCGGGGGGCCCGCTCACCAGGGTCCAGTCGTCGACGCCGGCGACCTCGGGGGCGGCGGACGACGAGGTGGTGAGGGTCCGGCCCTTGCTGGGCGAGAACCACACCCATTCCTGCTCTCCCTGACCGAGCGCCTCGGCAGCCTCGCCCATCTCGGGCCCTGACTCCCCGGTCTCCTTTCGCTCGGCCTTGCGCGCCTTCTTCGCCTCCTGCTTGGCCTTGCGCGCGTCTTCCTTGCGGCGCCGGTCGCCGCGGTACATCCCTGGACGTCCCGCCATCGATTCCCCCTTGGGTGGTTCCCGGCCTCGGAGCGTGGGCGACCGCGATCTCGTCGATCATGATAACCGGGGGCGCCACGCCCTCACGAACATTTCTGGATTTAGGCGACGCTCACATCACGGGCCCGATGATCCAGGGCGCAAATTCCTCCTCGCCCACGCCGGAGAGCTCGCTCTTCGAGCGCTTCCCCGACGCCACCGCCACGATCTCCTCGAAGATCTGCCGTCCCACCTCGGCCAGCGGCGTGCCCTCGAGGATGACCCCGCAGTTGATGTCCATGTCCTCCTGCATGTGGCGGTACATGAGGGAGTTGGTGGCGAGCTTGATGGAGGGCACGGGCTTGCAGCCGAACACGGAGCCACGCCCCGTGGTGAAGCAGATCATGTTGCAGCCGCCCGCCACGAGGCCGGTGATGGACACGGGATCGTGCCCGGGCGTATCCATGAAGACGAAGCCGCGCGTGGTGATGGGCTCGCCGTAGAGGAACACGTCGGTCATGGGCGTAGTGCCGCCCTTGGTGACGCCGCCCAGCGACTTCTCGAACACGGTGGTGATGCCGCCCGCCTTGTTGCCGGGAGCGGGGTTGTTGTCCATGCGCTCGATGCCGCGGCAGTACCACTCCCACCACTTGTAGCGATCGATGAGCTTCTTGGCCACCGCCTCGCTCACGGCGCGGCGGATCAGGAGGTGCTCGGCGCCGTAGATCTCGGGGGTCTCGGCCAGGACACCGGTGCCGCCATAGCGCACGAGCTCGTCCACGGCCCATCCCAGGGCGGGATTGGCCGTGATGCCGGAGTTGCTGTCGGAGCCACCGCAGTTGGTGGCGAGCATGATCTCTGACACGGACTGTTTCGAGCGCTTCGCGGCATTGGCCAAGGGCAGGAGCTTTGCCACCTCGGCGGCGGCCTTGTCTACGGTCTTCCTGATGCCCCCGGCCTCCTGGATGTTGATGACCATGGGCTTGCGCTCGGGGTGCCCGGGCGCCGCCATGCGCTGCTTGTCCACCATCACCGCGGCCTGGTTCACCTCGCAGCCGAGGCCGACCAGGATGTAGGCGGCCACGTTCGGGTGCTTGGCGTAGCCCGCGAGCACCCGCTGCAGGGCCATGTGGTCCTCGCCGAAGAGCTCGGTGCCGCAGCCCGACTTGTGGGTGATGGCGAGCACGCCGTCGATGTTGGGATAGTCGCGAGAGACGTCGCGGAACTTGTCCTTGACGAACTGGCTCACGCTGGCCGAGCAGTTGACCCCGGAGATGATGGCCACGTAGTTACGCGTGCCCACGCGGCCATCGTCGCGTAGGTAGCCGTCGAAGTAGCGCATCTGCTCCGGCGGGTAGTAGTCCACCGGCCGCACGTCGGTGCCGATCTCGTACTCGCGGTGGAGGTCGCCCACCGCGAGGTTCTGGGTGTGGACGTGATCCCCCACCGCGATCTCGGTGGTGGCGAAGCCGATCACCTGGCCGTAGCGCCGGACCTCCTCGCCCGTACGCCGCGCGTGCCGCGCCACCTTGTGGCCGGGCCGGATGTCCTGCCGCACCTCGATGCGGCCGCCCGCCCCCTCCAGCACGGTGCCCGCGGGAATCTCCTTCTTGGCGATGGCCACGTCGTCCCGTGGGTTGAGGACGAGGGCGACGTCGGTGATGGCGTAGGTAGCCATGGATGCTCCTCCTGTCCGGCGTGTATGCGGGGCAATCTACAGGCCGCCCGCGGACTTTGCAAATCGCCACGGTCCTCTGTCCAGCTTTCCGTCCGCCCATTGACGTCTGAAGCTCGGGCGGTCATAGTCAGCCGCGAGCGCCATGGCTTCCCTGCCGAAGACTCAGTACGCGAAGAGCGGCGACCTCCACATCGCCTACCAGCTGACGGGGAGCGGGCCGCTCGACTCGTATGGATACCCGGCTTCGTGTCGCATCTCGGAGCGCATACCCTAAAGGGCGTGCCCGGCGAGTGGCGGCTCTTTGCGGTGTCGTCAACCGGGTGATGACGCGCCTACTCGCTCTGGCGCTGGCGCTGCTGCTAGCAGGCTGCGCCGGGCAGAACCATTCCTCTACCGCCCCCACGACCAGCTCCAATGCTCGTGCGTGCCAGTCGATCCGCTCGGCCGTGCTCGCCCGCGACGCGAAGGCGCTCACCGTGCTCGACATCCTCTGCAAGGGCGACCTCGTCGTCATCGCGGGCGCGCTGCCGCCAGACTACACGCTGGCGGTGGCCGCGGTGCATATTGCCCGGACAACGCCGGGTGTGAGCCGCGTGGAGACATTCTTCGTGCCGAGGAGCGAGCGCGAGGCGAGCGACTCCGCCCTCGCGACCCAGATCAGGACGGCCGTCGCGGGCAGCGATGGCGCCGCGGCAGCGGCCACGGATCTCACGGTCATTGCTGGCACGGTCGTGCTGGTCGGCGTCGTGGACGATCAGACAAAGGCGGATGGCCTCGTCGCCAGAGTGGGCGCTGTCTCGGGCGTGAAGGGCGTCAAGTCCTTCCTGCAGGTCAAGCCGTAGCGGACACCCACACAAAGGAGACCCTGAACAATGAAGAAGAAGATCACGAGCCCGCAGGTGCCCGATCCGCCGCCCCAGACCTGGTCCAACTGCCTCGTGGTGGGCAATCAGGTGTTCGTCGCGGGCATGGTCGCCCGGGGCGCCGAGGGCGCGGTGGGCGGCGACAGCATGTACGCGCAGGCCCAGGCCATCTTCGCCAAGATCAAGCACCTGATGGAAGCCGCCGGCGGGACCATGAACGACATCGTGAAGGTGCTGATCTTCGTTACGGACATCAAGCGGCGTGAGGAGGTCTGGAAGGCGCGGCGGGAAGTGTTCACGGGGGACTTTCCCGTGTCGACGCTGGTGGAGGTGAAGGCGCTGGCGGCGCCGGAGTTCTTGGTGGAGATCGAGGCGGTCGGGATTCTGGGGGCGGGGAAAGCCTAGGCCG
>Ga0075424_100006139_pt1 | contig 11548 bp, 13 predicted proteins | sample SoiMethybrSBSTD3_FD_75301 | JGI IMG/M metagenome (GOLD analysis project Ga0075424, IMG submission 75301) | Bulk soil microbial communities from a Populus tree surrounding site in Tennessee, USA - Soil MetaG P. TD hybrid SBSTD3 | ecosystem: Environmental > Terrestrial > Soil > Tree plantation...
ATCCAGGTCGGGTCGCACTTCCACTTCTTCGAGGCCAACCGCGCGCTCCGCTTCGATCGGAGCCGAGCGTGGGGGATGCGGCTCAACATTCCCGCAGGTACCGCGGTGCGCTTCGAGCCCGGTGACGAGAAGATCGTGACCCTGGTCGAGCTCGCCGGGCTGCGCGAGGTCTACGGGCTCAACGCGCTGAGCGAGGGCAAGGTGGACGACGCACGCCGGGGCGCCGGCGTCGAGAAGGCGGGTCGGGCCGGGTTCCAGGGAGCGGGCTCGTGAGCCTGCGGCTCCCGCGCCGGCAGTACGCCGATCTCTACGGACCGACGGTGGGCGATCGCGTGCGCCTCGCTGATACGGACATCCTCATCGAGGTCGAGCGGGATTTCACCGTCTACGGCGACGAGGTCAAGTTCGGCGGGGGCAAGGTGATCCGCGACGGCATGGGCCAGTCCGCGCGCGCCACCGCCGCTGACGGCGTGCTCGATCTCGTCATCACGAATGCGCTCGTCCTGGACCACTGGGGCATCGTAAAGGCGGACCTGGGCGTCCGCGGCGGGCGCATCGTCGGCGTGGGCAAGGCGGGCAATCCCGACATCCAGCCCGGCGTCACCCCCGGCATGGTCGTGGGCGCCTCCACCGAGGTGATCGCGGGGGAGGGGCGCATCGTCACCACGGGGGGCATCGACTCGCACATCCACTTCATCTGCCCGCAGCTCGTGGACGAGGCGCTCTCCGCCGGCTTGACCACGCTGATCGGCGGCGGCACCGGCCCCGCCACCGGTACCAACGCCACGACGTGCACGGCGGGAGCGTGGAACATGTATCGGATGCTGGAGGCCTCGGATGGCCTGCCCATCAACCTGGGCTTCCTCGGAAAGGGGAACGCGTCCAGGCCCGATCCGCTCCGCGAGCAGGTGGCGGCGGGGGCCATCGGCCTCAAGCTCCATGAGGACTGGGGCACCACGCCCGCGGCCATCGACGCGAGCCTGTCCGTGGCGGAGGAGATGGACGTCCAGGTCGCCATCCACACGGACACGCTCAACGAAGCGGGATTCGTGGAGGACTCGATCCGGGCGTTCAAGGACCGGACCATCCATACCTATCACACCGAGGGCGCGGGGGGCGGGCACGCCCCCGACATCATCAAGGTGTGCGGCGAGCCCAACTGTCTTCCCTCGTCGACGAACCCGACCATGCCGTTCACGGTCAACACCATGGACGAGCATCTCGACATGCTCATGGTCTGCCATCACCTCAACCCGAAGATCCCCGAGGACCTCGCCTTCGCGGAGTCGCGCATCCGCGCCGAGACCATCGCGGCGGAGGACGTGCTGCACGACCTGGGCGCCATCAGCATGCTCTCCTCCGACTCCCAGGCCATGGGACGCATCGCGGAGGTGATCACCCGTACCTGGCAGACCGCGGACAAGATGAAGAAGCAGCGCGGCGCGCTGCCCGGCGACGGCCGCGCCGACAACGTGCGGGCCAAGCGCTACGTGGCCAAGTACACGATCAATCCCGCGCTCTCCCACGGCATCGCCCACGAGGTCGGGTCCATCGAGCCGGGCAAGCTCGCCGACCTCGTGATCTGGAAGCCCGCGTTCTTCGGCGTGAAGCCTGAGATGGTCTTGAAGGGTGGGATGATCGTGACGGCGGCCATGGGTGATCCGAACGCATCCATCCCCACCCCCCAGCCCGTGCGCCATCGGCCCATGTTCGCCTCGTACGGCGGCGCCGTGTTCTCGACCTCCATGACCTTCATCTCGCGGGCGGCCCACGAGGATGGGGTGCCGGCGCGGCTCGGCCTGCGCAAGATGGTGTCCGCGGTGACCGGCTGCCGCAAGGTGCGCAAGGCCAGCATGGTGAACAACAGCTACTGCCCGCGGATCGAGGTCGACCCGGAGACCTATGAGGTGCGCGCCGACGGCCAGCTCCTCACCTGTGAGCCCGCGCGGGTGCTGCCGATGGCGCAGCGTTACTACCTCTTCTAGGCGAGGCATGGTCAGCGAGAAGCGACTCTGGACCGCGGTGACGGGCCGTTTGCTGCTCGCCAGGCGCTCGGAGGGATCGGCGTGGTCGTGATCACCGAGCGAGCCTCGCCGGTCGCCTCGAGCGATCTCGAAGGTCGGCGGCGCGAGACCCTCTGCCTCACCTGGGAGGAGCGCCGGTGGACACGGCGCCGCGTCGTCACGTCGTCGGGGAGGGAAGTGGCGCTCGCCCTCCCTACCGGGTCGGTGCTCCAGCCGGGCGACGTGGTGGCCGTGGAGGCGGACTGGTACCTGCAGATCGAGGCCCGGCCCGAGCCCGTGCTCGCGGTGACGCCGCGGAACCGCGAGGAGGCGATACGCGTCGCCTTCGACGTCGGCAACCGGCACTTTCCCCTCGCCATCGACGGCAGCGACCTCCTCGTGCCGGACGACACGGCCATGGAGCAGCTCCTCGTCCGCCTCGGCCTCGTCTGGCGGCGCTGCACGGCGGTCTTCGCGCCGCTGGGGGCGCCGGCGCACGATCACGGCCGGAGCGCGCTCGACGGTCATAGTCATAGCCATCCGCACGTCCACCAGCACCGTGACTGACCCGCGACTCCTCTCGCTGCTCCACTTCGGCGACAGCGCCTTTCCCACGGGCGGCTACGCGCATTCCTTCGGCCTCGAGACCTACTGCCAGTCCGGGGTCGTACGCGTCCGCGGGGACCTGGAGCGCTTCCTCGTCGCCCAGCTCGAGGGGCAGATTGGCCCCTGCGATGCCACTGCGGCCGTGGGTGTGCTGAAGGCCGCCGCCGACGATCTCGCGGCGTGCCGCGCGGTAGACGACACCCTGGAGGCGATGAAGGCGGTGCGCGAGTTCCGCGAGGCGAGCCGCCAGATGGGTCGCCAGACCCTGCGCGTGGCCGCGGCGCTCACCGAGGACGCTCGTCTCGTCGCCTACGCGAGCGACGTGGAGAGAGCGCTCGCTCCCGGGCACCACGCGGTGGCGTATGGTCTGGCCGCTGCTGCCCTCGGCTGGACGGCCGAGGCCACCGCTACGGCCTATCTCTACTCCGCCACCGCCCTCCTGGTCGGCGCCGCGCTCCGGCTCCTGCCCATGGGCCAGCTCGAGGGGCAGCGCGTGCTCTGGGCGCTTCATCCCGTGATCGAGCGCGTGGCGCGCGAGGCGGCGCTCCGCGACGTGGCCGATCTGTGGAGCTTCGCGCCCGGCCTCGAGCTAGCGGGCATCCGGCACGCCTCGCTCGAGATGCGGCTCTTCCGCTCATGAGCGCGGCCAGGGGGATGCCCAAGCCGCTCCGCGTCGGGGTGGGCGGGCCTGTGGGCTCGGGCAAGACCGCGCTCGTGGAGACGCTGTGCCTGCGCATGCGCGATCGCTACGATCTCGCCGTCATCACCAACGACATCTACACGCAGGAAGACGCGCAGTTCCTGATCCGCCGCGGCGCCCTGCCGCCGGAGCGGGTGCTCGGGGTGGAGACGGGCGGCTGCCCGCACACGGCCATCCGCGAGGATGCCTCCGTGAATCTGGAGGCGGCGCACCAGCTCATCAACCGCTTTCCTGGGCTCGAGATCCTCCTCGTGGAGAGCGGGGGAGACAACCTCGCGGCAACCTTCAGCCCCGAGCTGGTCGACGCCACCATCTACGTCATCGACGTCGCCGAGGGGGAGAAGATCCCGCGCAAGGGCGGGCCCGGCATCACCCGATCCGACCTGCTCGTCATCAACAAGATCGACCTCGCTCCCCACGTCGGGGCCGATCTCGGCGTGATGGAGCGTGACTCCAAGCGCATGAGAGGAGAGCGTCCCTTTGTCTTCACCAACCTCCGGGACGGGACAGGCGCCGACGTCGTGGTGGACTGGATCCGGCGCGAGCTGCTCTTCGAGTCCTGAGCCGGCGCGTCCCGCTCGCACGGGACGGGACGGTGTCCTCCATCTCGCCTTCGATCGGCGCGAGGGCCGGACCGTCCTCACAAGGCGGCGCTTCACCTTGCCGCTCCAGGCCCTCGAGCCCGTGGATCTCGACGGCACGGGAGCCGCCACGATGTTCCTGCTCAATCCCACGGGCGGGGTGCTCGGCGGCGACCAGCTCGAGACCGCGGTCGAGCTCGGTCCGGGAAGCCACGTCTGCCTCTCGACGCCGAGCGCGACCCGCGTCTACCGGAGCACCGGCGTGCCCGCCACCCAGCGCACGACGATCCGGGTCGGCGAGGGCGCCCGGCTCGAGTACACCCCCGATCACGTGATCCTCTCGCCGGGAGCGAGGCTGGTGCAGCGTCTCGACGTTGAGCTGGCGGCGGGCGCCTCGGCCATCGTCGTCGACGGGTGGGCCGTCGGCCGCGTGGCGCGCGGCGAGGCGTGGCGCTTCGATCTCCTCGACAGTGGCATCGTGGCCCGGGACCCGGAAGGCCTGCTCTTCAAGGATCGCCTCGTCCTCCAGGGTACACCGGGCTGGGGCGGGCTCGGCGGCACCGAGGGCATGGCCTACGTAGCGACCATGTTGTGCGTGGCCCCTGCCCATCCAGCCCTGGGCGATCTCGAGCGAGCGCTCACCGGGAGCTTGACCACGCCGACCGCCGAGGCTGCGGTGGGCGTGACGGCGCTCGCTCGGGGCGGCGTGGTCGCCCGCATCCTTGCCGCGACGGCGCCCGCCATGCAGGCGCTGCTGGCCCGCGCCTGGGCAGCGTGCCGGGCTGAGCTCTGGGCACTGCCTCCTCAGCTCTTGCGGAAGATGTAGACTCCGTGGCTCGCTCGTCGCGCACGCGGTCGCCGAGATCTGACCGAGCGTGCCTCTTCGTCGACAGCGATCTCGACGTCACCTCCTGGCCGATCGCGCGCTTGTGATGTAACGTTGGCGCATCGTGGAGATGCCACTGCTCCGTATCGCCGGCGGTGAGCGCCTGGCCGCCTGTCGCGTCGCATGAGCGCTCCCGAGCTCGCCGACGTCGCCCGATACGTGGACGAGGTCGCTCCCCTCCTGGCGTTGCCCATCCCGCCCGAATGCCGCGGGGGGGTGGTGCGGAATCTCGTGGCGCTCCTCACCGCCGGTGATCTCCTCGGCGAGTTCGCCCTGGGCGAGGAGGAGACGGCGCCGGTCTTCGAGCCGTGACGGCGAGCGACGCGCTGGGCGTGGCCGCCCATGTCCACGCCCGGCGGGTGACGGCGCGCGAGACGGCCGTCCAGGCCCTCGCACGCATCCGCGACCGCGATCCGCACCTGAACTGCTTCTCCGCCGTCCTGGAGGACGAGGCCCTGCGCGACGCGACGGCGGTGGACGCGGCGCTCGCCGCGGGCCGGGACCCCGGGCCGCTCGCCGGTGTGCCCTTCGCCGTGAAGAACCTCTTCGACGTGCGCGGTCTCGTCACCCTGGCCGGATCGAGGATCAACGCGGGGAACACCGCGGCGGCCCGTGACGCCACCGTGGTGGCGCGGCTGCGCAGCGCCGGTGCGGTGCTCGTGGGCGCGCTCAACATGGACGAGTACGCTTTCGGCTTCACTACGGAGAACTCGCACTACGGCCCCACGCGCAATCCGCACGATCCCAGCCGCGTGGCGGGCGGCTCCTCGGGCGGGTCGGCGGCCGCGGTGGCGGGCCGTCTGGTGCCCTTCACCCTGGGCTCCGACACCAACGGCTCGATCCGCGTCCCCGCGTCGCTGTGCGGGGTCTACGGCCTCAAGCCCACCTATGGGCGGCTCTCCCGCGCCGGCGCCGGGCTGTTCGGCATCAGCTTCGACCACGTGGGGCCGCTGGCCGCCTCCGTGCGTGACCTCGCCGCCGCCTACGACGTGATGCAGGGCCCCGATCCGACCGATCCCGTGTGCGCGGGCCGTGCCGTCGAGCCCTGCCTCCCCGTGCTCGACGAGGGCACAAACGACCTCCGCATCGCGGTGGCCGACGGTCACTTCGCCGCACGAGGAGAGCCGGAGGTCTTCGCGGCGGTGGAGAGCGTGGCCAAGGCGCTCGGCGCCGTCCGCCGCGTCACCATCGCGGAGAACGATCGCGCCCGCGCGGCGGCCACCATCATCACCGCCTCCGAGGGGGCGAGTCTGCACATGGAGGATCTGCGGACGCGCCCGCTCGACTTCGACCCGATGACACGCGACCGCTTCCTCGCCGGCGCTCTCCTGCCCGCCGCGCTCTACGTCCGGGCGCAGCGCTTCCGCTCCTGGTATCGAGCGCAGCTGCGAGAGATCTTCCGCGAGGTCGACGTGCTGCTGGCGCCGACCACGCCGTTCCCCGCGCCGCGGATCGGCCAGGACACGATCACCGTCTGCGGCGTCGAGGTGCTCACGCGTCCCATGCTCGGTCTCTACACGCAGCCCCTGTCCTTCATCGGCCTGCCCGTCGTCTCGGTGCCCGTGGCCGGGCCCAGCCCGCTCCCCGTGGGCGTGCAGCTCGTGGCCGCGCCCTGGCAGGAGGCGGCGCTCTTCCGAGTCGCCGCCGCCCTCGAGCGCGACGGTGTCATCGCCGCCCGCATCGTTCCCTAAAACCTCCGCTCACAAGGAGGTGAGTGGCATGGAGATCGACCTGCCCGAGGTGGTGGCCGAGGTGCGTGTGGCCTTCGAGCGCTACGAGAAGGCGCTCAACGCCAACGACGTGGACGTGCTCGACGCGAGCTTCTGGAACGACCCGCGCACCATCCGCTACTCGCTCACGGACAACGGCTACGGCTTCGCAGCGATCCACGCCTCGCGCCTCGCGCGTCCCCGGACCGACATGACCCGCACCATCATGCGCACCGTGATCACCACCTTCGGCCGCGACCTGGCCACCGCAAACACGGAGTTCCAGCGGGTGGAGTCCGGCCGGCGCGGGCGGCAGAGCCAGACCTGGGTGCGCATGCCCGACGGCTGGCGGGTGGTGAGCGCGCACGTCTCGTTCCTGCCCACGACGTAGGCACAGATCGGCCGTGGCGACTGCTCACGACGCAGGCGCGTTTGCTCACGTCGTGGGCAACACTGAAGTCCTCTCGACCTTTCTTCAGGCCAACCCACTGATTTGATTGAGTCTACCTAGAGGCATAGGCCTTGCTCTGCTCTGTGCCGGCGCAATGGCTATGGAGGGAGGAGCACGCCAAGTTCCTCCACACGGAGTACTAGCAGGAGCAGAGAGACTCGCTTCAACGGGGAGGCGGCTCGAAAGGAGCTGGGCATGGAAGTCAGGGCTCACGTCGAGGAGTTCGACCGGCTGCTGAACACCCTCCTCCCGACGGTCGTGCGGGATGCCGCGGCGTCTGAAGGCGGCCGTCTCTACCGTGCGGTGATGTCGCGGGTGGAAATGCCGTTGCTGCGCCAGGCCCTCGAGCTCTCGGCGGGCAATCAGCTCAAGGCCGCCCGCCTGCTCGGGATCAATCGCAACACGCTCCGCAAGCGCCTCCGCCTGCTCGGGCTCCTTCCGGCCGCCGGCACGAACGGGCACGGGGTGAAAACGGCCTAGGCGCCGGTCGCCCATCTGCGCGCGTCAGGGTACACTCGCTCTCCGTGCGCCCCTACGCGCGCCCGCTCCTCCTCGTCGTGCTCGCGGCCTCCTGCGCCGCGGTGGGTCTCGAGCCCATCGCCGGCGAGCCTTCCCACCACGCCGAGGGTGGCTTCCGGAACACCGATCCCACGGTGCAGCGAGCCTCGGGCGCCGCCCGCTTCAAGTTCATGTGGAGCCGCGCATGGGCGCCTGCCCGTGAGAGCCACGTGCCGCGCCGGCCCAACGACGGCGCCGCCCTGCGCGCCAATCACACGGAGCCCACCGTGACCTGGATCGGCCACGCCACCGTGCTCCTCCAGCTCCAGGGGGTGAACCTGCTCACCGATCCCCACTGGGGCCGGCGGGCGAGCCCGCTGTCGTGGGCGGGGCCGAAGCGCCTCCAGGAGCCGGGGCTTGCCTTCGAGGACCTGCCCCCCATTCACGTGGTCCTCATCTCCCACGATCACTACGATCATCTCGACGTGGCCACGGTGAAGCGGCTCCACGCCGTCCACGACCCGGTGTTCGTGGTGCCCATCGGCCTCAAGGCGTGGCTCCAGGGCGAGGGCATCTCACGGGTGGTCGAGCTCGACTGGTGGGGCGCCGTCGAGCAGGGCGGGCTCCGCATCGTCTGCACGCCCGCCCAGCACTTCTCCCAGCGCAGCTTGTGGGACGCCAACACGCGGCTCTGGGCCTCGTGGGCCGTGCTGGGCGAGGAGCGGCGCTTCTACTTCAGCGGCGACACCGGCTACTTCGCGGGCTTCCGCGAGATCGGCGAGAAGCTCGGGCCCTTCGATCTCACCGCCATGGCCATCGGGGCCTACATGCCGCCCGCCATCATGCGCTACGTGCACCTCACCCCGGAGCAGGCGGTGCAGGCGCACGAGGATCTCCAGGGCAAGCAGCTCGTGGGCATTCACTGGGGCACCTTCGATCTCGCCGAGGAGCCGCTCGACGAGCCGCCCGCCCGCATGCTCGCCGAGGCCTCGCGCCGCGGCTACGCGGCCGATCGTGCCGTCATCCCTGCGCTCGGAGAAACGCGCCGCTGGTAAGATGAGGCCGGCATGGCCAGCCGGGTGCTCATCGTGGAAGACGAGCGGGACATCCGCGACCTGATCCTGCTGCACCTGCAGCGCGACGGCTATCAAGTCACCACCGCGGGGAGCGGCGAGGACGCGCTCCTCCAGGTGAAGCAGTCGCCTCCCGATCTGGTGCTCCTGGATCTGATGCTTCCCGGCATGAGCGGCCTCGAGGTATGCCGGCGGCTCCGCCAGGAGCCGACCACGGCGACCCTGCCCATCCTGATGCTGACGGCCAAGGTCGACGAGGTGGACCGCGTGGTCGGCCTCGAGCTGGGCGCTGACGACTACGTGGTCAAGCCCTTCTCCCCGAAGGAGCTCTTGGCCCGGGTGCGCGCCGTGCTCCGGCGGAGCCGCCCCGGCCCCGCCGCGCCGCCGCTCGCTTTCGGCGCGCTCGTGGTCGACGTGGGCACGCACCAGGTCTCGGTGGGCGGCGAGCCGGTGACGCTGACGCCGAAGGAGTTCGATCTCCTGCGCGCCCTCGCGGAGGCGCGGGGGCGCGTGCTCTCCCGCGAGTTCCTCCTCGATCGCGTGTGGGGCTACACGCGCTCCGGCGAGATCGAGTCGCGCACGGTGGACGTCCACGTGCGGCGGCTCCGCATGAAACTCGGGGCCGAGGGCATGCGCATCCGCACCGTGAAGAGCGTGGGCTACCGCTTCGACTCCGAGTCGCCATGACGTTCCGGCGGCTCGTCCATGCCCTCCGCAGCCGCATCGCCCTCAAGCTCACCCTCACCCTGGTCGGCTTCGTCGCCATCTCGCTGGCCGCGGCCGGCCTCTATCTGAGCCGCGCCCTGGAGCGCGTGGCCATCGAGGTGCTGGAGGGGCGGCTCACGGTGGCGGCGCGGGTGCTCCACGACGAGGCCGTGGGCGCCGTGCAGTCGGGCGCGTCGGCCCGAGCGGGCGAAGCCTTCGTGGAGCGCGCCGCGCATGCCACGGGTATGCGCGTGAGCCTCATCCTGCCCGGCGGCCGCGTGCTCGCGGACTCCGAGCGGCCAGGCGAGGCGGTGGCGACCATGGACAACCACGCCGATCGGCCGGAAGTGCGGGCGGCCCTCGACGGTCGGGCGGGCAGCGCGGTCCGCCGATCCGCGACTCTCGACGTGCCCCTGATCTACGTCGCCCTGCCCCTGAACCAGGGCGGGCGCGTGGTGGGCATCCTCCGCCTGGCCGAGCCCATCAGCGCGGTGACCGCCTCGTACGAGCGGCTGCGCGGCGCGGCCCTCGCAGGGGGTGCGGTGGCCCTCGTGGTCGCCCTCGGCATCGGCCTCTTCGTGGCCGGCCGCGTCACCCGCCCGGTGGTCGAGATGCAGGACGTGGCGCGCCAGATGAGCGAGGGGCGCTTCGACGTCCGCGCCCCCGCCCGCTCGCCCGACGAGATCGGCACCCTCGGCCGCTCCCTCAATGTGATGGCAAGCCGGCTGAGGGAGAAGATCGGCGACCTCGAGAGCGAGCAGGCCAAGGCCACCGCGGTGCTGGACGCCATGGTCGAGGGCGTCATCGCCACCGACGGGCACGAGCACGTCATCCTCATCAACGAACGGGCGCGCCGGATCTTCGACCTCGGCGTCTCCCGCGTCGAGGGGCGGTCCCTCCTCGAGGTCGTGCGCAACGTGAACCTCCACGACGTGCTGGTGGCGGGACGCGAGGCGGCGGCGGGCGGGGTGGTGAGCCGCGAGATCCGGCTCGCGGAGCCCGCGGACCGCGTGCTGCAGATCCACGCGGTGAGGTTGCGGGTCGCGGGCGACGACCGCGGCGTGGTCATGATCCTCCACGACATCACCGAGCTCCGCCGCCTCGAGCAGGTGCGCACGGAGTTCGTGGCCAACGTCTCCCACGAGCTGCGCACCCCGCTCACTGCGATCCAGGGTTACCTGGAAACGCTGCTCGATGGCGCTCTCGAGGAGCGCGAGCACGCGCGCAAGTTCCTGGAGATCGTTTTCCGCCACACCGAGCGGCTCGGCCGCCTCACCGACGACCTGACTGACCTGTCCAACATCGAGCTGGGGAAGGTCTCCCTGCGTCTCGAGGCCACATCGGTGGGGGACATCGCGGAGTCCGTGCTGGCCATCATCGCGCCGCGCGCCTCGGCGGGGCAGGTCAAGGTGGAAGCGCGGCTGCCCGCGGATCTGCCACTGGTGCTCGCGGACCGCGACCGCCTCTCCCAGATCCTCATCAACCTCGTGGACAACGCGGTGAAGTACACGCCAAAGGGTGGCCAGGTCACCGTGGACGGGCGCGTGGACGATCGGGGCATGGTCGAGGTGGCGGTGCGTGACACCGGGGTGGGCATCCCCAAGGCGGACCTGCCCCGGCTGACGGAGCGCTTCTACCGGGTAGACAAGGCGCGCTCGCGAGACCTGGGGGGAACCGGGCTTGGCCTCGCCATCGTCAAGCACCTGGTGCTCGCCCACGGTGGCGAGCTCGACATCCAGAGCGAGCTCTGGAAGGGGACGATGGTGCGCTTTACCCTGCCGAGCGGCGCCAGGTCTCGCGCCTAGGCAGGGATGGACGGCGGGGCCACTTGAGCCGCACGTCGACCCGCGTCCCCCGCTTGCGCTGGCGCACCTCGATGTCGAGGGTCATGAACTCGGAGGTCGCCACCAGCACGTGATCCTGCCCCGACTGGACGGCCAGCTCGCCGGAGAGGATCCCCTTGGCCAGCTCTGTCAGATAGAAGGCCGCCGCGTCGCGACGGGCCTGACCCCGGAATCGAACGGGCACCATGGAAGCCACGCGGGTCTCCCTCGGGCGCCCTATGGCGCCCCTCACTACAGATAGCCCGGGACCGATGGCCCCAGTGTGACGGAAGCATGAACATTCGGTTGCCGTGGACAGCGGGGGACTTCTCGGTGGATGACGGTGGAAAACTCCGGCGGCCCCGCCCGATTCAGCTGAGCACGCCTTGGGTTCGGCGCTGGGCACGAGCGAAGGAGGTCAGCAGCTCGCGATCGCGCGGGTAGGTGAGGACCCGGGCCGCCCGGTCCAGGGTGAGCCACTGCACGGCGTCGACCTCGTTGCGCGGCTCGGCC
>Ga0075424_100006140_pt1 | contig 11548 bp, 10 predicted proteins | sample SoiMethybrSBSTD3_FD_75301 | JGI IMG/M metagenome (GOLD analysis project Ga0075424, IMG submission 75301) | Bulk soil microbial communities from a Populus tree surrounding site in Tennessee, USA - Soil MetaG P. TD hybrid SBSTD3 | ecosystem: Environmental > Terrestrial > Soil > Tree plantation...
TGGTGTAACCATGATCGGCAAACATCTTCGCCCCGCTGTCGTCCTGACCCTGCTGCTGTGCGCCATCACGGGCCTGGTGTATCCCGGCGTGGTGACCGGCCTCGCACAATTGCTCTTTCCCCGCCAAGCGAATGGCTCGCTCATCAGGCTCAACGGCAACGTCGTGGGGAGCGCGCTGATCGGGCAGAGCTTCAATGCGCCCTTCTACTTCCACTCCCGGCCATCTGCGGCGGGCAGCGGCTACGACGCGACTGCCTCGGGCGGCACGAACAAGGGGCCGACCGATCGGAAGCTCGCCGATACGCTCATCGCGCAGGCAGTGGACAGTCTGGTCAGTAACGATGGGGCCAAGAAAGGGCAGATTCCGAGCGATCTCGTGACCTCATCCGCCTCCGGGCTGGATCCGCACATTTCGCCCGCCAGCGCCGCCCTGCAGGTCGCGAGGGTAGCTCGCGAGCGGAGCGCCGACCCGCAGGCTGTCCAGGCCTTGGTCGACCGTCATACTGAGGGGCGGCAGTTCGGCTTTCTGGGTGACCCGCGGGTCAACGTCCTCTTGCTCAACATTGCCCTCGACAGCGCCTTCCCTCGTCCCTCACCCCGCTAGGCCGGGCCCTCTACGGAGGCCGCCTCGCGCGCTGGGGAAGCCGCCTCAGCCGGCGTCCTTTCTCCCAGGGGCAAGGTGAACCGGAAGACGGCCCCGCCCCCGGCCCGATTGTCGGCCCAGATTCGCCCACCGTGCGCTGCGACGATGCCCCGGGAAATGGTGAGGCCCAGTCCGGCGCCGGCGCCCGGTGCCTGATCGCGCGTGCGGTAGAACTTTTCGAACACGAGCCCTTCTTTCCCCTCGGGAAGCCCCGGGCCTTGATCGGCCACGTCGACGGTCACGGCCTGCCGGTCGGCACGCGCCGAGATCTCGATAGGGGTGGCGCCGGGGGCATGTTCGACCGCGTTCTCGATCAGATTGATGAATACTTGTTCGATCAGGAGCCCATCGATCGGCACCGGCGGCAGATCCGGCGGGAGCCTGGTGATCACGTCCCGGCCGCCCAACCGATCGCCCAGCCGGATCAGTGCGACTCCGATCACTTCTTCGAGCGGTTGCAGCTCCCTCTGAACCTCGAGCGCACCGGTCTCGAGCCGCACCATGTCGAGCAGGTTGGCGACCATCCGGCTCATCCGGCGTGAATCGTCCAGAATGGTCCGTGCCATCTCGCCGCGCCGTTGATCGTCTCGAGCGATGCCCTCGTCCAGCAACCGGCTGGCGGCCGCTTCGATGCCGGCCAGGGGCGTTCGCAAGTCGTGAGACAGCGAACTCAGCATAGACGTGCGCAAGCGCTCCGCTTCGGTCTCAAGCCGGGCCCGTTGCGATGTTGCGGCCAGTCGGACCCGATCGAGCGAGGCCGCCACCTGGCCGGCGAAGGTCTCGAGCAGTTGGCGGCGCACCGGGTCCTTGAATCGGCCCGGCTCGTCCGGCCGCACCGCTACCACGCCGACCGTGCGCTCGGAGACTCGCAACGGGAGGTAAAACCACTGGGCGGCGGGTAATGTCGATGTTCCCACGCCGGCTTGTTCTCCGTGGTCGAACACCCATTGCGCGACGCCGATCTCCTTCTCGTCGAGACTCGCCGCGTCAACCGCACGATGGAGCCGCACCATGCCCTCTTCGTTCGGGACGAGCAGGATGACCTCGGTGTTGAAGGTGTTCCGGAGGTGCCGCACGGCGGCTCGGACGATGTCGTCCTCCCGGCGAAGGACCGCAAGCTCGCGGCTCATCGCGTACAAGGCCGCGGTTCGCTCTTCCCGCTCGCGGGCCGCCTCCGCCTGCTCCCGGATGCGCACGGTGAGCCGACTGATCACCACCGCGATGACCAGCATCACGCCGAAGGTGAGCAGGTAACGCGCGTCGGAAACGGCGAAGGTGAAGTAGGGCTGGACGAAGCAGAAATCGAACGTCGCGATGGCCAAGCATGACGCGAGCAGCGACGGCCCCTGTCCCAACCGCGACGATACCACGACGACACCGAGCATGTACAGCATCGCGATATCGATGGTCTGGAAATGTCCCCTGACCAGCAGGCTCAGCCCCGTCACCACCAGCACGACGACGGCGCCCTCGGCGTAGTCTCTGAGCCTACCTCCCGGCGGCCGGGCCAACGCCGGGCGCGGACGCCCCTCGTCGGAATCGCCCGTAACGACGTGGACGTCAATCGTGCCGCTGCCCCGAACGATTTCGTCGAGAATCGAGCCCCGGATCCGGTCGCGCCAGCGGGAGTGGGTCGGTTTGCCGACCATGATCCGGGTCACATTGTGGTCCCGCGCGTACGCGAGGACTTCCTCACTCACGCGATGCCCGCTGAGTGTCACGGCTTGGGCCCCCAGCTGCTCCGCCAGCCTCAGGTTCTGAGTCACCGCCTCCTGATCGGCACGGGAAAGGCGCGGGTGGGCTGGAGTCTCGACGTAGGCCGCTACCCAATCTGCTCGGACCCGTGCCGCAATCCGGGCAGCCGCGCGGACGATCCGGGCCGTCGCCGGGTTGGCGCCGACGCACACCAGGAGACGCTCCCCCGCCGGCCAGGTTTCCCGGATGCCTTGCGCCTGCATGTAGCCGCGCATTTGCGCATCGACCCGGTCCGCCGTGCGACGGAGCGCGAGCTCCCGCAGCGCGATCAGATTTCCTTTCCGGAAGAAGCGGTCCAGCGCGCTCGCCGCCTGATCGGGGACGTAGACCTTCCCCTCGCGCAGCCGCTGCTGCAGGACGTCCGGCGTCACGTCCACCAGCTCGACTTCGTCGGCCTGGTCGAAGACGGAGTCGGGCATCGTTTCTCGGACCGAAACGCCGGTGATCTGCGCGACGACGTCGTTCAGACTCTCGAGATGCTGTACGTTGATCGTCGTGTAAACGTCGATGCCGGCCGCGAGCAGCTCGTTCAGATCCTGCCACCGCTTGGCGTGGCGAGACCCGGGCGCATTGCTGTGGGCGAGTTCGTCGAGGATGAGGAGAGCGGGACGCCTGGCTAAGGCGGCATCGAGATCGAACTCCTCGAGGACGGTACCGCGGTAGTCGACTCGACGCCGAGGCAGAATTTCGAACCCGGTGAGCAAGCGCCGGGTGTCCTCCCGGCCGTGGGTCTCGACCAGTCCGATCACGACGTCAAGACCGGTCGCTCGCTTGGCGATGGCGGCCTCGAGCATTCCAAACGTCTTGCCGACGCCTGGCGATGCCCCGAAAAACACCTTGAGCTGCCCGCGCTTGGCGCGGGCCTCTTCGGCGCGAACCTGCTCGAGTAAAGCGTCCGGATCAGGGCGTCGAGCCATTACCTCAAAGCTAATGCCGGCGCGGGCATCAGAAATGCGGAGGCCGCTTCCACCTTCTCCGGAAACGCATGAGTCAGCCGACGGTCCTCCTCTTCGATTTTGGCGGAACCCTGGATGCTGACGGCGATCGTTGGGCCGTCCGCTTTCACTCGGCCTATGTCGCGGCCGGCGGACGACTTGGCCTGCGGGAGTTCGAGGTCCTCTTCCGCGAGTCCGACCGCCAGCTCGAACGCGACCCCGCCGTGCAGACGATGGGGTTCCGGGCAATGACGATAGCGCAGGCCGACCTGCTGCGGCCACTGCTGCCGGACGGCAGCTCGGTCCACCTGGGCGATGTGGCCGAGCGGTTCCACCGCGACTCGCTGGCGATGGTGGAGCGGAACCGGAAGACGCTCGAATGGCTCCGCGACCGGTACCGGCTGGGCGTCGTGTCCAACTTCACCGGCAACCTCGACTGGTGCCTCGCCGAGGTGGACCTGCTCCGCTACTTCTCCGCCACTGCAGACTCTCTGCTCCTCGGGTGGGCGAAGCCTGATCCTCGGATCTTCCAGTGGACGCTGGAGATGCTGCAAGCGGAACCCGGCGCTGCCTGGATGGTGGGCGACAATTTCGAGACCGACATCCGGCCTGCGGCCGCGCTCGGGCTCGGCACCTGCTGGCTCGCACATCCCGATCGGCCGTCACCGAGCCAGTCGCTCGGCTGCGGCCGAATCGCCCAACTCACCGATCTACCCGCTTTCCTCCAAACATGCATGGACTGATTCTCGCCGGCGGCGAAGGCAGCCGTCTCGCGGCCGACGGCGTTACCGCTCCGAAAGCGCTGGTCCCGGTGGGAGGAGTGCCGCAACTCGTTCGGCTGGCGCGCAGATTCGAAGCGCTCGGCTGTCACTCACTAACCTGCCTGGTTCGGGAGGGCGTGAACCTCGATCCGGTCGCCGCGGACTTCGCGCTGCTCCGCATTCCGTATTTAGTCAAACCCTGCCGAACCCCATCCTCGCTTCACACCCTGGTCGAAGGGCTGGCCGCAATTCCGGAAGGACCGGTGTTCTGCACCATGGTGGACACGGTCATGCGGTCGTCGGACTGGAGCCGCCTCTATCACGGCGTAGAACGCCGCCTCGCGGCCGGCGCCGACGCCGTACTTGCGGTGACGCCATTCGTCGACGACGAGAGCCCGCTATTCGCTGCCGTGGATCAGGACGGACGAGTCGTCGCGATCGGTGATCGGCCGACCCAGCCGGCGATGGTCACCGGTGGAGTGTACGGGTTTAGTGCCGGAGCACGCTCGGTTGCGAAGGCAGCGGTGAACGCAGCGGTCGAGCGGATGCGCACCTTCCTCCGCGCGCTGGTGCTCACCGGTCATGACGTGCGCGCGGTCGAGATCGCGAAGATCATCGATCTGGACCGCCGCCGTGACCTCGAGTTGGCGAATGCGTGGCAAGACTCCTGCGAGAAGGGACGCCCACCGATGGGTTGAGCCGCCACCGAGGAGACAGATTGTCGCTAATTCACGAGCGAGTGGGACATTGTGTCGCGCTGTACCGCAAGCCGACCTACTCGCCTCAGCAGCACTTAGCCAACGACGCAGCGATCATGGATTCGGTCGTGCAGTCGCTCGAACACAGGGGTTGGCGCCTTACCCGGTGTTCGGAGGCGGACCTCGAAGAGAACGCAGTCCCTTCCGCTGACCTCTACCTGAACATGTGCCAGGGTCCGGCTGCCTCGGAGCAGCTGGTGAAACTCGAACGCGCCGGCGCGATGATGGTCAACACGCCGAGCAGTGTCCTCGCGTGTCATCGACATCGACTGGTACGCCGCCTAAATGGAAGCGGCATCCCGTTTCCGCGGACTCTCATCATCCCGACCTGGCTGGCCGCCGACGATGCGCGCGCCCTGTCCGACTTCGTGGGAGTGCACGCGAGCATCTGGATCAAGCGCGGCGACGTGCACGCCGAAACCAGCGAGGACGTGGTGCTGGCCCGCGCAGATCAGGTGCTCGCTGCATTGGCTCGCTTCGCCGTGCGTGGCATCAGTCGGGTGGCGGTGCAGGAGCATGTTCGAGGACCGGTGATCAAGTTCTACGGCGTTGCGGACCAGGGCTTCTTCCGATTTTACGACTCGAAGTTAGGACCCAACGGCCCCACGCCCGTCGTGAACGAGCCGAAGCTCCGTACCATCGCGTTTGAGGCCGCGCAGCTTCTCGGCCTTCAGGTGTTTGGGGGCGATGTGGCGCTGCCCTCGCCGGATCACCCGGTCCTGATCGACCTGAACGATTGGCCCAGCTTCGCGCCATATCGCGCGGAGGCAGCACTGGCCATCGCCGACTTCGTACATCGCCGCGCCCAGCACGGAGTCGCCGCATGACCGCGCTCGTGCCGTTGCTCCAGATTCCCGGCCCGCGCTCGCGAGCCTGTTTTGATGCAGAAGCTGCGTACCTGGCGCCGGGCACCCAGAGTGTCGCGCTGTTCACCAAGCTCACCATGGAGCGGGGCGAAGGCGCCGTGCTCTACGATGCCGACGGCAACCGGTACATCGACCTGCTGGCCGGTGTGGGTGTGGCAAGTCTCGGCTATGCTCATCCGCGATACGTCGCCGCGATGCAGCGGCAGGTCGCCCGCATCCACGTGGGGAGCTTCACCTCCGAGCATCGGGCCGCGCTGGTTCGGCTGATCGCCGACCTCACACCCGGCGACCTCAACCGGACCCAGCTCTACTCGAGCGGCGCGGAGGCGGTCGAAGCCGCGGTCCGGCTCGCCAAGTCCTTTACGGGCAAGACCGAGATCGCCGGTTTCTGGGGCGGGTTCCACGGCAAGACCGGCGGCGTGCTGCCGCTGTTGAGCGGAAACTTCAAGCACGGCCTCGGTCCGCTGATGCCGGGCGCGTATTCGAGCCCGTACGCGTCGTGTGCGCGATGCGCCTTCGACAAGACCTTCCCCTCTTGTGAGTGGCACTGCCTCGGCTTCCTCCGCCGGAAGCTCGAGCTGGAGACGACCGGCGATCTCGCCGCCATCCTGGTCGAGCCGATTCAGGGCACCGCCGGCAACGTGGTTCCGCCGCTGGGATACCTGAAGTCCTTGCGCCAGCTGGCCGACGAGGTGGGCGCCTTGCTGATCGCGGACGAGATGATTTGTGGCTTCGGCCGAACCGGACGGATGTTCGGGGTGGAGCACGAGGGGATCGTGCCCGACATCATGCTGGTCGGGAAAGGGTTCGGCGGCGGCTTCCCGATGAGCGGAGTCATTGCGCGCGAGTCGGTGGCGTTCGCCAAGCCCTGGGCCAATCCCAGCGGCAGCTCGTCCAGCTATGGCGGAAATCCGCTGGCCGCATGTGCCGCCCGTACGACCATCGAGACCATTCTCGAGGAAGATCTCGTTACCCACAGCCGCGAACTCGGCGGGCGGATGCTGGCCGAGCTCCGGAGTTGGGAGGGCGAGCTGCCCATCGTGAGCGACGTGCGCGGCCGCGGGCTCATGATCGGGATGGATCTCGTCGTTCCCGGCACGCGCACTCTGCTCGACAAGAAAACGACCCGCTGGATCTTCGACACGCTGCTTGCCCGAGGCGTGCTCGCCATGATCTACAATCCCGAGGTCCGCATCAATCCGCCTCTGGTGATCTCGGAGGAGCAGGCGATGCAGGCCCTGGCCGTTCTCAAGGATGTCCTGAGTGAAGCCACCGAACGCGCTCGCCGCTAAGGGCGAGGTCGTGGAGGAGTGGATCGACCTCCGCTTCTTCCGCCCGCTGGGGTTCCGGATCGCAAACGCACTTCGCCCCACGCGGGCCAGCCCCGACCAGGTCACGATCGCGAGCCTGGCGATCGGACTGGTCGCCGGCCACCTGATGTTCTACGCCAGTCCCACGCTCAATGCGATCGGCGTGGCCTTGTTCGTTCTTTCGGACGTGTTGGACAGCGCGGACGGGCAACTGGCCCGCATGCGGGGAACGTCAACCCGCTTCGGCCGGATTCTGGACGGCGTGGCGGACAACCTCCGCTTCATCAACCTGTACCTGCACCTCCTGGCTCGATTGGCCTTCGCCGGGTTCGGTTGGGAGGCGCTGGCGCTCGCCGCGCTCGCAGGGGCCAGCCACTCGTTCCAGAGCGCCGCCGTGGACTTCATCCGCCAGGCCTATTTGTACCTGGGGATCGGCCGCGGGAGCGAGCTCGATCTGCCCGAAACAATCGATAGGACGAAGCCGCGCTCCTTCGCGCAGCGGATTGGCGCCGTGCTCTATCGGGATTACGTGCGGAGACAGACCTGGCTCTTTCCTCGTACCGCCGAGCTGGTGCGAGCCGCCGGAAACGACATCGCTGAGCCGTTCAGGAACGACTATCGCAGTCGGACCACTCGGGACGTCGTCCGCTGCGCCTGGATCGGCCAGAACATGCGGTTCCTCCTCCTGGCGCTGACGGCAATCCCCGGCTGGCCCGCCGGATTCTTCTGGCTCACCGCCGGGCCCCTGAACCTCATTCTGTTCGCCCTGGTCATCGGCCAGGAGCGCGCGGCTCGCGCGATGCTTCATGTCGTCGCGGCGCCGGCAAGGCCCCATGCGCGGACTGCGTGAGCGTCGCTACCGCGGAGCGGTCATCGGCCTGGGCGGCGTCGCCCTCCAGTCGCACCTGCCCGCGTTCCGCCTGCCGGCGGCATCGAGTCGCCTTGATCTCGTCGCCGCCATGGATCCGTTGCCAAGGCTCGGGATCGCCGGCGTGCCGACCTACACCGACCTGGCGCCACTCGCCGACCTGGACCTCGACTTCGTCGACATCTGCACGCCGACGTCCTCGCATCTCGAACTCACACTGTGGGCGCTCGAGCACGGCATGCATGTGCTCTGCGAGAAGCCGGTCGCGCTCACCGCCGACGAAGCGGAGCAGATCCGTTGTGCCGCCCGCAGCGCCAATCGGATCGTGATGCCGTGCCATCAGTACCGGTTCAATCCGGCGTGGCGCCGTATCCGCGAGTGGCTGGACCGGGATGCCATCGGCCGCTGGTATCTCGCCGAGTTCGATGTCTATCGGCTGGCCGCGGACCTGGGCACCGGAACCGATGGACTTCCATGGCGGGGACGTGCGGCGGCGGCCCGAGGCGGCGTCCTGCTCGACCACGGGACTCACCTGCTGTACCAACTGCTCGATGTCGCCGGTCCGCCAACGCAGGTGCACGCGTGGGCCGGCCGCCTGCGGCACGCCGCGTATGACGTGGAGGACACCGCCCAACTGGTGCTCGAGTTCCCCGGCCGGATGGCCAAGATCTTCCTCACGTGGGCGGGCCGTGCGCGGGAAAACCGGATCCGGTTCATCGGTGAGGGCGGCACGATCGAATGGCGCGGCGGGTTGCTCACCCTCGAGCAGGCCAAACATACGACCGCTTTCGACCACACCGCCGAGCTTCGCAAGGAATCCTACGCGACATGGTTCGCCGATCTCTTCGCCTCCTTCGCGGGCGCGATGGACACCGGAGATCTCGAGCCGCTGAACGACATCGCGAGGGTGGCGGACCTCCTGGGCATGGCCTACTCCTCCCTCCGCAGCGGGGTCGGGCTCGCGGTCATGGCATGAGCCGGCGCATTCAGCTCGCGCTGCTGGTTGTAGGAGCCGCGCTCTTCTCGCTAATCGTGGTCCGGATCGGACCGGCGCGAGTACTCGACAACGCGGAGGCGGTGGGCTGGCTTTTCATCCCCATCCTCCTGCTGTACGGCGTCGCCTATGCGGCGAACACGGCCGCATGGCGTCTAACGATGGGCGACGGGCACCGACCCGGCTTCTGGCGCACCTACGTCATCACGGTCTCCGGGTTCTCGCTCAACTTCGTAACTCCCGTGATCAATGCCGGCGGCGAGCCGTTCCGGATTGCGGCACTCGCCCGCTGGCTCGGCCCGCGCCGAGCCGCAAGCTCGGTCGTGCTGCACAAGATGCTGCACTCGCTCGCCCTGCTGCTGGTCTGGCTCACCGCGCTTTGCCTGGCATTGGCGCTGCTGCCGCGGACTCGGGCCGTCGTGGGACCTCTCGTGGGAGCACTGGCGATCGTGAGCGCGCTTGCCGCGCTGGTCCTCTCAGGTCACGAACGCGGCGGCCTCGAGCGGATCCTCGACCTTCTCCACCGGACGCCCCTTCTTACCGGCGTGGCTCGCCGCCTCGAGCCCAAGCGGTCGGCGCTGGCCGAGATCGACGAGCAGATCACCGCGTTCTATAACGCGTCACCGCGGCGGTTCTGGAGCGCGCTCGCCCTCGAGTACCTGAGCCGGTCGCTCTGGATGGTGGAGTACTGGCTCATCTGCGTCGGGGTCGGCATCAACACGACCTTCGCCAAGGCGTTCATGATCGGTGGCCTTTCCTCTCTGATCCAGAACGCGCTCTTCCTGGTGCCGTACGAGCTGGGGACCAAGGAAGGGTCGCTCTACGCGCTCTTCGCCCTGGCCGGACTCGATGCGCGAGCCGGCGTATACACGGCGATCGTGAGCCGCGCCCGCGACATGATCTGGATCGCTGCCGGCCTGGGCCTGCTCGCATTGGTTCGCCACGAGGAAAGGACCGGTACGCCGGTCGCGCGGCCGCCGGAGCCCGCCGTATGAAGGTCTTTACCCATATTCTCGCGACCACGGTCGGCGTGCAGGCGCTGGACCTGCACGGCCGCGACGCAGTGTTGGCGTATGGGTTCGGCGTCGCGATCGACATCGATCATGCGCTCAAGGCGCCCTTCTATCTCCGCGCCGTCGGACTGCGGGATGAGCGAGGCTATTACTGGCGGTCCTCGCTCCAGGAACCGGTGGCGTTTCTCTGGATCGCCCCGCTCTGCCTGTGGCTCGGCACAGCGGTCCCGCTCTTGTTCTTTGCCATTCACTTGCTGATGGACTACTCGGTCAGCTTCGAGAAGATGCCGTTCTACCCATATTCCGGCTGGGTAACGCGGGGCTGGCTGGTGAATGTGCCCGACAACGTCAAGGAAGCAGTGCTGTTCGTGGTGCTGCTGGTTGCCAACGTCGCTCTGTGGCTTAGCCGGCGATGAAGCGTCTCAACGACCGGCTCGCGCGCTCAATGGTCCGGGTGTTGAGAGAGCGGCTTGGCCTCTCGCCCGCCCAGATCACCTGGGCGGCGTTCTGGGCAAGCGCCGCAGCGGCTGTGCTCATCGCAAGTCGGTGGCTGGCGGCTGGGCTCGTGCTCATGGCTCTGGGCCAGATCCTCGATGGGCTGGACGGTGCCATGGCTCGGCAATACCAGCTCGTGTCCGACGAAGGACATCGCCTCGACACCGTACTGGATCGCGCCTCAGAGGCTCTGATCTTCCTCGCCTTCGCGATCGCGGGGCTGGTCCCGCTGGCGCACGCACTGCTCGCCATCGCGGCCGTTCTGCTCCTCACCACGGTGTGCGATCGCTCGGGCTTCGATCCTGGGTTCAAGCGGTTCGTGCTCTATTTCGGTGCATGGCTGCCCTACCCGACGTTGTTTGCGGTCATTTTCGGCGTCAATCTCGCTGCCTATGTGATCGGGCTTCTGATCATCGATTGCCAGTTCCAGGTCCGAATGGACCGGCTGGGGGGTGATCTGGATACGGTAGCGTCGCGAGCGGTGGCGGAAGAGGCGGGTGACCGGCCCAACGATGGCATTCGACCCCCAACTCGTGAATCCTTCAGCGCCCGGCAGATAGCGGATAGCGGATAGCGCCGGCTATCATTCCCGGCGTGCTCTCCCTCGCCACAGCCGCCCTGCTGATCGCACCGCTCTACCAATTCACCGTTCGTCGCGAATGGCTCGCCATGCCCGACGGCGTGCGCCTGGCCGCGACGGTATGGCGGCCTATTCCACGCGACTCGACTGAGCGGTTTCCCGTCCTGCTCGAGCTTCTGCCGTATCGCAAGGACGACTCGTTCTATCAGCGGGATTACCCGCTCTACAGCTATTTCGTCCAACGCGGTTACATCATGGCGAAAGTGGACGTGCGGGGTACCGGCGGCTCCGAAGGCCGCCGCCCGCCGCGGGAGTACTCCGACGAAGAGCTGAATGACGCAGTCGCGATCATCGGCCAGCTCGCGCGGATGCCTGGAGCAAATGGAGCCGTTGGCATGTGGGGCATTTCCTGGGGTGGCTTCAATGCGCTTCAGGTGGCGATGCGACGGCCGCCCGCGCTCAAGGCGATCATCGCGCTCCACGCATCGGACGACCTCTTTCACGACGACGTGCACTACATTGACGGCGTACTCCATCTCGACCCTTACGCCCTTCAGATCGATCATGAGA
>Ga0075424_100006143_pt1 | contig 11547 bp, 10 predicted proteins | sample SoiMethybrSBSTD3_FD_75301 | JGI IMG/M metagenome (GOLD analysis project Ga0075424, IMG submission 75301) | Bulk soil microbial communities from a Populus tree surrounding site in Tennessee, USA - Soil MetaG P. TD hybrid SBSTD3 | ecosystem: Environmental > Terrestrial > Soil > Tree plantation...
CGCCCGAACGCGAGCAGCGTGCCCTTGAGATCCGCGAGCGAGATCCCCTCGCCGACGACGAGCCCTTCCATCTGCGTGAAGTTCGGCGTGTGCGTCAGATCGAGATCGTCCTTGCGGTACACCTTGCCCGGCACGACGATGCGGATCGGCGGCTTGTGCGCGAGCATGTAGCGGATCTGCACCGCCGAGGTGTGCGTGCGCAGCACCGTGCGCGGATCGCCGTCGCCCGGCAGCGGCGGCAGCGGCGGCGCGAGGTACAGCGTGTCCTGCATGTCGCGCGCCGGATGCGCCGCCGGCATGTTCAGCGCGTCGAAGCAGTGCCACTCGTCCTCGACCTCCGGCCCCTCGACGATCGCGAACCCCATGCGCGTGAAGATCGCCTCCATGCGGTCGCGGACGATGGTCAGCGGATGGCGATGGCCGAGAAGCGGGATGCGGCCCGGGAGCGTGATGTCGACGGCGCCGGCCGGCGCGCGATCGCGCGCGCTCTCTTCGTACGTCTTCCAGCGCGTTTCGATCGCCTGCTTCAGCTCGTTCGCGTAGCGGCCGATGCTCTTCTTCGCATCGGGCGGCGCGCTGCCGATCAGCTGCATCCAGGAGGAGACGACGCTGCTTTTGCGACCGAGGTAGCGGTCGCGCACCGTCTGCGCGTCGCGGCCCGTCTTCGCCGCGGCGAGCTCGCGCTCGAACGCGGCGACGTGTGCGGCGACGGCGTCTTCGCTGGGAAGGTCGGACATGGCGGACGGTGTGTCGGGGCCGGGGGCTTGGGGCTAGGGGCTGGCCGTCGCGCTCCTGATTTCAGCCAGCCCCCAGCCCCCAGCCCCAGCTCCGCGCGGTTTTCTAGGCGCGCGCGGCAGCTTTGGCGGTCTTCACCGCGGTCTTCACGGCATCCTTCGCCTTTTTCGCGATCGACGCGAACGCGGCAGGGCTGCTGACGGCGAGCTCCGCGAGGCTCTTGCGATCGAGCGTGACGCCGGCGTTCTTCAGGCCGTTGATCAGCTGTCCATACGTGAGGCCGTGCTCGCGCGCGGCCGCGTTGATCCGCGTCACCCACAGCCGGCGGAAGTCGCGCTTCTTCCGGCGGCGGCCGACGAAGGCGTACTTCAGCGCGGTGTCGACCGATTCTTTCGCGGCGCGATACAGCTTGCTCTTGTTGGCGTAATAGCCCTTCGCCAGACCAAGCAGCTTCTTGCGCTTGGCCCGCCGGACCGTCCCTCTCTTCACTCTCGGCATGCGTTCGCTCCAACAGACCGGGTAGCGCAGCCCTTCAGGGCTGCCCGGCAGTCCCGATTATCGATACGGCAGCATCCGCGCGAGCTTGGCCGCGTCGACGTCCGCCACCGTCGTCGTTCCCTTCAGCCCGCGCTTGCGCTTCCTCGTCTTGCTCGTGAGGATGTGCTGCTTGAACGCCGCGCCGCGCAGGAACTTGCCGTTCTTCGTCCGCTTGAACCGCTTGGCGGCCCCGCGGTGCGTCTTGATCTTGAGCTTCTTCGGCATCTGGATCTCTCTATGTCGTGGTCGTCGTCGCCTGCTTCGCGGCCGGCTTCGCCTTGCTGCCGCCCGCCTGCGGCCGCCGCGTCAGGATCGTGTGCATCTGGTTGCCTTCCATCCGCGGCAGCGTCTCGGCGATCGCGACGTCGCGCAGCTCCTCGACGAGGCGCTCGAGGATGCGCCGCCCGATCTCGGGATGCGCCATCTCGCGGCCGCGGAAGAAGATCGTCGCCTTCACCTTGTCGCCGTCCTCGAGGAAGCGCTCGATGTGCTTCTTCTTGAACTGATAGTCGTGCTCGTCGACCTTCGGCCGGAACTTGATCTCCTTGACCTCGATCACCTTCTGGTGCTTCCGGGCCTCGCGCGCGCGCTTCTGCTCCTGGTACTGGTACTTGCCGAAGTCCATGATGCGGCAGACGGGCGGGCTCGCCGTCGGCGAGATCTCGACGAGGTCGAGGCCCTTCTGCTTGGCAATCGCCAGGGCTTGCGGCGGCGGCATGATGCCGAGCTGCTGGCCCGTGTCGTCGATGACGCGGATTTCTCGGACGCGGATGCGTTCGTTGACCCGCACGCGGTCGTCGCGCCGGGGACTTCTGTCGAAAGCGATAAGGCCTCCTTACGTCGTAACCGGAACCTGCCCCTTGCGCGCGATCTCGTCCTGCGCGGAGGCGATGAAGGCGTCGATCGAGCTCGCGCCCTTGTCGCCGCCGCTGCGCTCCCGCACCGCGACCGTGCTCGTCTCCACCTCGCGGTCGCCGACCACGAGCATGTAGGGGATCTTGTGCACCTGCGCCTCGCGGATCTTGTAGCCGATCTTCTCCTGGCGCTCGTCGACGCCGACGCGCAGGCCGGCGGCCTGCAGCTGATCGCGCACGAACGCGGCGTACTGCAGGTGTCGATCCGCGATCGGCACGACGATCGCCTGTACCGGCGCCAGCCACAGCGGGAACGCGCCCGCGTAATGCTCGATCAGGATCGCGATGAACCGCTCGAAGCTGCCGACGATCGCGCGGTGTATCACCACCGGGCGGTGCTCGGTGTTGTCGGCGCCGATGTACTTCAGGTCGAAGTTCTCGGGCTGCATGTAATCGAGCTGGATCGTCGCGCACTGCCACTTGCGGCCGATCGCGTCGGTCACGTCGAAGTCGATCTTCGGGCCGTAGAACGCGCCGTCCTTCTCGTTGAGCGCGTAGCTCATGCCCGCGCGATCGAGCGCCGCCTTCAGCTGCGCCTCGGCGTGGCGCCACGTCGCTTCCTCGCCGAGGTGCTCGTCGGGCATCGTCGACAGCTTCGCCGTGTACGGCAGACCGAAGTCGCCGTAGACGCGCTGCACGAGCCGGATCAGGCGCTCGACCTCGTCGCCGATCTGCTCCGGCGTCACGAAGCAGTGCGCGTCGTCCTGCGAGAACTGCCGCACGCGCGTCAGGCCCGAGAGCACGCCCGACGCTTCGTTCCGGTGGAGCGGCGTCTGCTCGTGGAACCGGATCGGCAGCTCCTTGTAGCTGTGCACCGTGCTCGCGTAAAGCAGGAAGTGGCCCGGGCAGTTCATCGGCTTCACGCTCATCGTCTCGCCTTCGGATTCGATGAGGAACATGTTCTGCCGGTAGTGCGACCAATGCCCCGAGCGCTCCCACAGCGCCTTGTTGTAGACGAGCGGCGTCTTCACTTCCACGTAGCCGGCGGGGAAGAGGACCTCGCGCATGTAGTTGGCGAGCGTGTTGTACAGCGTGGCGCCCTTGTCCATCCAGAACGCCGCGCCCGGCGCCCACTGGTGGAACGTGAAGAGCCCGAGCTCACGACCGAGCTTGCGGTGGTCGCGCCGCTTCGCTTCCTCGATCTGCGTGAGGTACGCCTTCAGCTCCTTGTCCGAGAAGAAGGCCGTCCCGTAGACGCGCTGCATCGGCTGGTTGCGGGCGTCGCCCTTCCAGTACGCGTTCGACGTGGTGAGCAGCTTGAACGCCTTGAGCTTGCCCGTCGACGGCACGTGCGGCCCGACGCAGAAATCGACGAACGTCTCCCGGTCCTTGATCGTGTAGCAGGAGACTTCCGCCTGGCCTTCGGTCTTCTCGTCGATCAGCTGCACCTTCAGCGGCTCGCCGCGCTTCGCGAAGAACGCCTTCGCCTCGTCCCGCGGCCACATCTGCCGCTCGTAGGGCAGATCCTGTGCCGCGAGCTCCTTCATCTTCTGCTCGATCGCCTCGAGGTCCTCCGGGACGAAGGGGCGCGGCACGACGAAGTCGTAGAAGAAGCCCTCGTCGGTCGCCGGACCGATGCCGCACTGGACGCCGGGGAACAGGTTGGTCACCGCCGCGGCGAGCAGGTGCGCCGTGCTGTGGCGGTAGAGCGGCAGCGCTTCGGCGCTCTTGTCCGTGACGATGCGAACGGCCGCGTCGCGCTTCAGCGGGTGCGCGAGATCCACGAGCTTGCCGTCGACGACCGCCGCGAGCGCCGCCTGGGCGAGCCGCGGCGAGATCCCTTCCGCCACGGCGCGGACCGCCGTGCCCGCAGGCACGCTGCGACTCGATCCATCCGGAAGCGTGACGGTGATCTGGCTCATGGGATTCCGACGGTCCACCTTCGCGGCTCCGCCGCTACGGTGGACAACCTTCGCGCGAAGGTTGGCTCGCCAACCGAAGCTCGCTCGCATGCCAGGCGAGCGAAGGTTGGTAGGCACGGGTGGACTCGAACCACCGACCTCCTGCGTGTCAAGCAGGCGCTCTAACCTCTGAGCTACGCGCCTACATCATGCAATGACGGACGTTAGACGAACGACCAGTATAACCTAGGCTGCTTTCTTCTCGGTGAGGCGCTCGATGGCCTTGTCGAGGATGGGATCGGTCGCCGGCGAGGGCTGGCCGAACTCGACGGCCTCGGACTCGTCGACCGCGACGGTCGGCTCGAGGCCTTTTTCGTGCAGCGGCGAACCGGCCGGCGTCAGGTAGCGGGTCGTCGACAGCCACAGACCGGCGCCGTCCGGCAGCCGGACGAGCTTTTGCGACGCGGCGCGGCCGATCGTGTGCTCGCCGATCAGGTCCGCGCGGTGGTTTCCCGCGAGCGCGGAGGCGAACACTTCAGCGGCGCCCGACGTGCCGGTGTCGATGAGGAGGACGACCGGCGCCGTGATGGCGCCGTCGCCGGCATTGGCGGTAATCGTCTCACGCGCGCCGCCCTTCGATTCGCGCTGCGCGAGCGTGCCCTTCGCGACGAACAGCCGCGCGAGCGCGAGGCCCTCGTCGATCGTGCCGCTCGAGACGCGGCGGACGTCCACGATGACCTTGCCCGCGCCGCGCTTCACGACGTCGTCGACGTTGGTCTTGACCTGATCCGCCGTCTCGCGGCCGAGCGCCGCGACGCGCACGTAGCCGATGCCCGGCGCCGCAATCCGCGAGCTGACCGCCGACGGCGGCTCCTGCTCGCGCGTCAACTCGACAACGTGCGGATCGGCGGCGTTCCCGCGGATGACCGTGAGCGAGACTTTCGTTCCGGGCGCGCCGCGCAGCACGCGGACGCCTTCCCACACCGACATCTCGCGCGTCGGCTTGTCGTTGATCGCGCGGATGTAGTCGCCGGTGCGCAACCCGGCCTTGGCGGCAGGCGAGTTGTCGCGCGCCGCGATCACGCGCAGATAGTACTGTCGGGTGAGCTCGAGGCCGACGCCGCCGGACGGGAGCGGCGCGCCGCTCTCCACCTGCTTGACTTCGGCGGGCGTCAGATACGCGCTGTCGGGATCGAGCGAATCGGCGAGCCCGTGCATCGCGCCGAGCATCACCTTGTCCATGTCGGCTTCTTCGACGTAGTAATTCGCGATCATCCCGACGACGTCGTCGAAGATGCGAAGGTGCTGGTAGGTCTCCTCGCGCGCCATCACTTTCCCGAGGAACCCGCCCAGGATCGCAAACGCGACCACGGGCGCGGTGATGGACATCACGATGACGCGGGTGCGTGCGCTCATAATCCCTACCGTCTCCTAAGCCATTGTAAGGGATCGACCGGTTGACCGTCGACGCGCAGCTCGAAGTACAGGCCGGTGGCGCCTGACGAGGTCGGCCCGACCGTCCCCACGCGCTGCCCCTGATCGACGCGGCCGCCCTTCTTCACCGCGATATCGAGCAGGTCGCCGTACAGACTGAACGACTGCGATCCGTGATCCAGGATCACGAGGTTCCCGAATCCGGAAAACGTTCCCGCGAACGCGACGACGCCGTCGTGCACGGCGCGCGCGTCGGTGCCCTCGAGCGCGGCGATCTCGATTCCGTTCGACGCGCCTGACGCGCTCGCGGTCCGCCCGAAGCGGCGCGCCACGGTCCCGGCGACGGGCCACGGGATGTCGCCGCGGAACGGGCGGAGCGGCAGCGACACGGCGTCGGCGTTCGGTGCGCCGGTGGCGAGATCGCGCAGCGCCGCCTGCACGTGCTGCTGCGCTGATTGCAGCTCGCCGGCGAGCTGCGCGTTCAGATCGCGGCGGCGATCGATGTCGCGAATGAGGTCGTTGCGCGCGATCGCGGCGCGCTGCGCGGCGGCGCTGGCGCGCGCCGCGGCGGCGCGCGCGCCCGCGAGCTGCGCCTCGCGATCCACGAGCGTCTTGCGCTCGCGCTGCAGCTCGGCGAGCGTGCGCGCGTGCGACGCGATGCGATCGCGATCGAGCTTGGCGAGGGCGGCGACGGTGCGCGTCGATTGTCCGAGCCGCCGCACGTCCGAGGTCGCCAGGAGCAGGCGCAGGTAGCGGGCCTGTCCCATCTTGTAGATTTCGACAAGGCGCGCGCGCAGCTCCGGCGTCTCCGCGCGGTCGGCGGCCTCGAGCGACGCGATGCGCGCGTTGTTCGCGTCGAGCTCGGCCTGCACCCCCGCGGCCTCGGCCTCGACGCGCTTCAACTCCTCCGCGCGCAGCTGCCGCTCCACCTCCAGCTTCTTGACGTCGTTGAGGAGCGAGCGCTCCTCGGACGCGAGGCGATCCGCTTCACGCTGCAGCGCCTGCAGGCGCTCGGTCGCCCGCCGCGCCAGCGCCTCGGTGCGGGCGCGGTCCTGCTGAGCGAAGAGCGCGACCGACAGCCCGACGATCAACGCCGAACACGCGGAGACCGCAGAAAATGCCGTTCTCTGCGAGCCCCGCGGGGTCTGCGTTGTCCGCGGTCGGTCAGAAGATTGGCTTCCCATCTATATCCGGAGGTATCGGCACCCCGAAGTACTTCAATACGGTCGGCGCGATGTCCATGATGTCGACGCTTGGCGCGTCGACGCGGCGGCTCGATATCAGCGTGCCCGAGGTCTGCTTGTAATCGTACGATCCGTGATCGCCCGACCACTTCTTCATGTTCGGATAGACGAGGCCGGGCGGCGAGCCGCCGAGCGTCGACTGCCACGACACCCGGTATCCATCGGCGAAGCCGACCTGCAGCTCCGAGGCGTTCTTCAGGAAGCTGCCGCGGTAGATGTCGTCGCGCTTGTAGACCGCGTCGACCATCTTCGTCCCGGTCTTCGGATCGGTCATCGCCAGCAGCCGCGCGGCGAGCGCGTCCTGGACGTTGTTCGAGTCCTCTGATGAGACGATGCCGTGCGCCTCGCGGCCTTTCAGGTTGACGTAGATCTGGCCGAGGCCCATCGCGTACGCCTTGGTTCGCGTCCAGTCGACGTTCTCCCAGAACGTGCCGCTCCCGCCGAACAAATCCTGCAGCTTCTTGTCGCCCGGCTGCTGCCCCGCAATGGCCATGAAGCCTTCCTGCACGAGCCAGGTGTTGAGGTTCACCGACTGGCGGAACGAATGGAAGCCGTGGTCGGAGACGATCAGCACGGGCGTCGTCGGATCGAGGCGCGACAGCACTTCGCCGATGAAGTCGTCGCAGCGGCGGTAGACGCGCTCGATCGCGTCGCCGTATTTCGCCGCGAGCGTCTTGTCGTACATCGGATGCGACGGATCGATGAGCCGCCACATCATGTGCTGCACGCGATCGGTCGACTCGATGACGCCGACGAGGAGATCCCACTGCTTCGCGTCGATGCGCTGGAGGATCACCTGCGCGCGATCGTCGAACGCGCGATAGAGGTCGTCCATGAACGTCTTCTCGTCGATCCGATCCTCGTTGAGCGGCCAGGTCGCCTCCGCCCAGCCGAGCGTACGATACGGGCCGAGACGCTCGTAGAGATCGGCCGACAGCGACGGCGGCGACGACATCGGCGCCGGCGGCTGGTCCGGCTTCCAGTTCACCGGCGAGACGTACAGCTGCAGCTCCGGCCCGGCGCCGATCAGATACAGCTGCGCCATGCCGTGCACGCGCAGCAGCAGGTTGATCGAGAAGTCGAGGTTGATCCACTTGCTCCACTGGTGCTCGTCGAGATGCACCGTGTTGTCGCCGATGTCGATCGTCGCCGAGCGGCCGGTCTTGTTCCAGTGAATCGACATCGGCAGCCGGACGTCCTCGCGCGCCTCGAGCCCGGCGATCCGCATCTTCTCGGCGTCGCTCGCCGCGCCCCTGATCTTCGCGCGCGCCTCGCGCAGCTGCTGCTTGACGATCGGATTCGGCGGACCGACGAGCTCCGTCTGCGCGACGTCGCCGTCGAAGACGAGGCGCTTCAGGATGCCGCCGAATTCCGTGTTGCCCTCTTCGTACCGGCTGAGATCGGTCCCGAAGTAATAAAACGTCCCCATCGTGCGGCGGATGTCGGGGAGCGGCAGGCCCGAGAGCAGCTCGCCGTTCGGCACGTCTTCGGGCGGGAAGGTCACCGGCACCGTCAGCATGCTCGATCGCACGCCCGCCTTTCCGGCGGTCACCCAGAACGACGTGCCGCCGCGAATCGACTCGACGACCGGCTTCGAGATCGGGATGTAGTTGAGGACGAAACGCGGCGGCTCGAAGTGCACCATCCCGAGATCGGGCAGGTAATTCGACGTGTCGCGAATCAGGAAGTCGTAGATGTTGTGCTTGCCGGCGTTCACCCCCGTGGCGAACGACGCCCACGCGGTCGGCGATTCCGGCGAGTGCGTCGTGCCCAGCGGGCGCACGCCGCTGCCGCGCGACGCGAGCTTGCTGATGTTCGGCAGGCGGCCTTCGTCCATCCACTTCTGGACGAGACGCGGATCCAGCCCGTCGAAGCCGAGAATGACGAGCTTCTGCTTGAACCGCTCCGGCGGGCGCTGCGGCCCGCACGCCGCCGCGGCGGCGAGCGCGGCGACGAGGAGCACGGAAAGCAGTCGTTTCACAGTTGGTGAGGGAGTACGAAATTATAACATCGGGTGATGGCGCGCCGGGTTCTCGCGATCGACGTGGGCGCGCGGCGCGTCGGCCTCGCGATCAGCGACGCCAGCGCGACGCTCGCGCGTCCGCTCGACACGTTGGTCGTGTCGGACGATCGCGACGCCGTCGATCGCGTCGCGGAGCGCATCGCCGCGCTCGAGCGCGAAGACGATGGGCTGGTGGCGGTCGTGGTCGGGCTGCCGGTGCGGCTCGACGGCCGCGCGTCGGACGCGTCGCAGCGCGTGCGGGCCTTCATCAGCGCGCTGTCGGGCCGCACGACGCTCCCGATTGAAGTGGAAGACGAGCGCCTGACGAGCCGTGAAGCGGAGAGTCGTCTTGCGCAACGCGAGCGCGACTGGCGCAAGCGGAAGGCGAAGCTCGACGCGGCGGCGGCGGCGGTCATTTTGCAGGATTACCTCGACCGCTCGCGATAGGCCTGGCGGGGTCAGGCAGGTCGGGCGGGTCAGGTAGCCAGGTGGGTTCACGAAGGACACAAAGGAAATCGAGGCGAGGCGGACGCGTGAAGAAATTCCTTGTACTCCTTCTCGTCCTGCTGCTGCTCGCGGGCGGCGCGGCGTTGTATCTCTACGTCCGCGTGAACCAGCCGTATCGCGGCTATCAGGACGTGGAGCAGTTCGTCGACGTGCCGCAGGGCGCGGGCAGCGCGGCGATCGGCCAGCATCTGGCCGCGGCCGGCGTCGTGCGCGACGCCTCGACGTTCCGCGCCGCGCTCTGGATGAGCGGCCAGGGCCGCCACCTGAAAGCGGGGGAGTACAGATTCGATCATGCGATGACGCCGTTCGAGGTGATCGACAAGATCGCCCGCGGCGACGTTTTCGTGATCAACGTGACGTTTCCGGAGGGGCTGACGATCGCCGAGATGGCGAAGATCTTCGAATCGCACGGCCTGGGATCGGCCGCCTCGTTCGTGGACGCCTCGAAGGACGCATCGCTCGTGCGCGACATCGATCCGGCCGCGAAGGACCTGGAAGGGTACGTGTTCCCCGAGACGTACGCGCTGTCGCGCCACACCGAGGCGCCGAAGCTGATACGGCTGATGGTCGCTCGCTTCGCGCACGTGTTCACGCCCGAGATGCGGCAGGCGTCGGCGGCGCGCGGCCTGACGGTCCGCCAGGCGGTGACGCTCGCCTCGATCGTCGAGAAGGAGACGGCGAAGCCCGAGGAGCGGCCGCTCGTGGCCGCCGTCTACACGACGCGGCTGCGCATCGGGATGCCGCTCCAGTGCGATCCGACGGTGATCTACGCGCTCGCGAAGGCCGGACGCTACAACGGCAACATCCACAAGGACGATCTCGCGATCGAGTCGCCCTACAACACCTATCGCTACGCGGGGCTGCCGCCGGGGCCGATCGCGTCGCCGGGCCGCGCGTCGCTCGAGGCGGCGCTCCACCCGGCGGACGCCGACTACTTGTACTTCGTGAGCCGCAACGACGGCTCTCACGAGTTCGCGCGGACGCTCGAGGAGCACAATCGCAACGTGCAGAAGTACCAGATCGAATACTTCCGCGCGGCGCGGGCGGCGGCGGCAGGCAAGGCGGGCGCGACGGAGAAGACGGGAACCGCCGGCACCGTGGCCGGATCGCTCGCGTCGCAGCAGTCGAGCCCGCCGGCCAAACCGCGGCCGCGCAAACCGCGCCGGTGACGCGCGCGCGCCCCGCCGCGATCGCCTGCCTGCTCGTTGCGGCGTTGGTCGCGGCCGCGCGCGACGCGCCGGCGCCGCGCGAGGTCGCGATCACGTTCGACGATCTGCCGATCGCCGGCGTCCTCCCGCGAGACATCGCGTCGAGCCGCGCGCTGACGACCGGGCTGTTGCGCGCGATTGGCCGCCGTCGCGTGCCCGTCACCGGCTTCGTCAACGAAGGCAAAGTGCACACGCTTGACGGCTCGATCGATCGCGATCGCGTCGGGCTCCTCGAGCGGTGGCTCGACGCGGGCGCGGAGCTCGGGAACCACGGCTACTCGCACCTCGATCTCCACAGCACGCCGATAGACGACTTCGAGGCCGACGTCGCGAAGGGCGAGGCGATCGCGCGGCGCCTGTCGGCCGCGCGCGGGCGGCCGTTCCGGTTCTTCCGTCACCCGTTCCTGCACACCGGACGCAGCGTGGAAACGCGCGCCGAGCTGAACCGGTTTCTCACCGACCACGGCTGCCGCGTCGCGCCGGTGACGATCGACAATGACGAGTACATCTTCGCAGGGGCCTACGATCGCGCGCTGGCGCGCGGCGCGCGCGACGCGGCGGCCCGCGTCGCCGACGCCTACGTGCCGTACATGGAGGCGAAGGTCGTCTACTTCGAGCGCAACGCGCGCGAGCTGTTCGGACGCGACATCCGCCAGATCCTGCTCGTCCACGCCAACATGCTCAACGCCGACCGCTTCGGCGATCTCGCCGAGATGTTCGAGCGGCACGGCTACCGCTTCATCACGCTCGAGCGCGCGCTCGAGGATCCGGCGTACCAGTCGGCGGACACGTACGTCGGCAACGGCGGCATCACCTGGCTGCACCGCTGGGCGCTCACCAGGGCCGTGCCGAAGACGTTCTTCGCCGGCGAGCCCGAGACGTCGGCGTTCGTGGCCGAGCTCGCGCGGCCCTGACAGGCCGGAATCAGCCGGCCGCCGGCAGTGAGCGGACCCGTCTCCAGAACGACGTCGCGCGAAGGCTTCAGCCGGGCGCGGGTACCGTTATTGGGCAACCTGACGGTTGCCTATTCAGGTCGGCGTGATCTAGGATAGGCAACCAGGAGGTTGCCTATGCCAGGCGTTCAGACCGATCGGATCGAGAAGCAGGTGGTGCTGCGCGCGCCGC
>Ga0075424_100006145_pt1 | contig 11545 bp, 13 predicted proteins | sample SoiMethybrSBSTD3_FD_75301 | JGI IMG/M metagenome (GOLD analysis project Ga0075424, IMG submission 75301) | Bulk soil microbial communities from a Populus tree surrounding site in Tennessee, USA - Soil MetaG P. TD hybrid SBSTD3 | ecosystem: Environmental > Terrestrial > Soil > Tree plantation...
CGCAGGTGATTCACACGCCCGGTCATACGCCGGGTAGTACCTGTCTCTTCCTTCCTCCCGACGCAGGCAAGGTCACCGTCGCAACTCCTGTTCTCTTCGCTGGAGACACGCTTTTCGCGGGCAGCATCGGGCGTACCGATCTGTGGGGTGGCTCGATGGAAAAAATCATGGAGTCGCTGCTGACCAAACTCCTCGCTCTGCCCGACGATACCGTAGTACATCCCGGCCACGGCCTCCCCACCAGCATCGGCCAGGAGCGTCACAGCAATCCCTTCCTAGTTGAAAAATAACTCGGCGGAGTACCGACAGTCCGAGCAGGCTTTAACTCTGTGAATTCCTCTTCTCTTCTCGCGCCTTCCGCATCTCTTCCATCACGGACTGCACCAGTTCCTTGGCGTGAACCAGCTCCTGGGTGATCATGCGGATATCCATTGCCGGCACGGTCGGATTACGCTGGCTCGTGCAGTACACGCCGTGCTGCCCGACCAGCACTAACGCGTTCGTCAGCCGATCGAGTCCCACCGCCAGCCGGCCGCGCTCCTTGCCATACATCTGCTCGTAGTGTTCCAGCTCATCCTTGTGTTCGGTAAACGCCGACATCGTTGGTCCTCTTCCGAAAGCGTATTGCTCGCGAACAACGCGCGTGACTCCGCCGCGTTTTGTCGCAAGAAAAAATTGGGCCGTACCGCATCGGGCACAAACCGTTTCACAAAACTTTACCCTACCAGTGCAGCGCCACATAATCGCCTTGCGGAAATCTTCTGGGACCCTTTTCGCTTTTTCGGCGCACGATTTGCCCGTTTGCGTGGTTCTTGGGGGAAGCGGGCAGGAGCAACGTGACATGCGACGTTCGGATTTAGTGCAGCACAAGGAAAAAGAAAAAGACTCGGCTTCGCGCACTTCGCAGATCGTTTTTGGCGAACGCCAGCACTTGCTGCGGGTGCTGGACTCCCTGGAAGGCACGGATTTGCCCATCGCGCGCGCACAGCAGGAGCGGCGTTCGCTGGAAGAACTGATTCACGCGCGCACCCGGGAACTGAATCAGATCAACACCGCATGGGATGAGAAGATCGGATTGGTTTTGAGCGCCGACGCCAAACCGGAAATGCTGGAAAAGCTCGCCAAGCAGGCTCCCGAAGAAGATTTTTATCTCTTGCGGTTGATTAGCGAGCACCCGCGTTCCAATGCGAAGACTTTGCAGCGTCTCGGTCGCCATCCATATGCCGCGATTCGCGAGAACGTCGCACGCCATCCGAATGCCGATGCCGCCACGCTAACCTACCTGAGCAAGGATCGCAGCCAGCCGCTGTGGTACCTGGTGGCTTTCAATCCCAATACGCCGTCTCCGCTGCAGCGCCGCCTGCGTGATCGCTTGAAGCGCCTGGGCGAAAGCCACGCCACGATCCGCTAACTCCAAGTTCCCGTTTCCTGCAAAGGCCCCCGGGTTTTTCGGGGGCCTTTCTATTTGCAGGGCGTGCCCGTGTAAAATGCTGCCGAACTATGCTACGCACTCCCGCCGATTCCTCTCCCGCCCAATATTCAGCATTTGCACCAAGCGCGGCCTTTCAGTTTGCGCGTCAAAACGTCGCAGCGATTCTTTGTCTCTCTCTCCTATTGCTGGTTCCTTGCTTTTGGCACACGCACGTTCAGGCGGGAGACTTGGGCAGCCACATCTACAACGCGTGGTTGGCTCAACTGGTGGAGCGCCATGAAATTTCTGGCGTCATCGTCGTCCATCAGTGGAGCAACGTGCTCTTCGACTTAATCGTGCTGCATGCCGCGAACTGGTTTGGATTCGCGGCCGCAGAAAAGATTGCCGTCTCCATCGTGGTGCTGATTTTCTTTTGGGGAGGATTTGCCTTCATTAGCTCGGTTTCGGGCCGCGCGCCGTGGTCGCTCACGCCGTTTCTTACGGTTCTGGTGTACGGCTATGCGTTCCACATGGGTTTCATGAACTACTGCCTTTCGATCGGCCTGGCATTCTTCGCGTTGACCGCCGCCTGGCAAAGTGGGGCAGGGAACTGGTTCGTCTCGGCGATCGTGGCGGCTTTAGCGTTCTTGGCGCATCCGATCGGTTTTGTTCTTTTCGTGTCGCTGGCACTTTACATTTCGGTGTGGAGAGTTCTGCCTCGCTGGCCACGTTTGGCTCTTCCACTTCTGATGGCGGCTTCGTTCATCTTGCTGAAGCGATCTTTCGTGGCGCATCAGGAGCGCGAACCGAGTTGGCGCAGCGAAGGAATTTTGCAACTGCTCGGTCAAGATCAGATGAACGTGTACGGGCATCAGTACCTGGTGCTGTCGTGGTTCGCGCTCGCAGGGGGTGCGGTATGTGTGGTGGCCGCTCTTTATGATTGGATTTTCCGCGAGCAGAAGCCTTCGCCCTGGCTGTCGATTGCGACGGAGCTTTACCTCGTGGCAATTGTGGCGACGATCTGTCTGCCTGAGAACTTCCGGACGGGACTCTACGCAGGATGGGTCGGGCTGCTGGTTTCGCGGTTGACCGTAGTGACCGCCGTATTTGCTCTGCTCGTTCTTGCATCGCTTCGGTTGCCGCCTTGGTTCTGGCGTAGCGCGACGGTCATTGCCGCGGTCTTCTTTGTCTTCCTGTACCGCGACACGCGCAAGCTCGACCGGATGGAAGCGAACGCCCGTTCGCTGGTGCAGTCTCTGCCGGCGGGAACCCGCATTGTGGCAGTCACCAACGCACCCGAAGATTGGCGCGTTCAGTTCATTTACCACTCGATGGACCGGGCGTGCATCGGGCATTGTTTCAGCTACGCCAACTATGAAGCTTCGTCCTTGCAATTCCGAGTGCGCGCCTTGCCAGGGAATATGGTCGTGACGACGTCGGTCGATCAATCCGACGACATGTCGAGCGGCGACTACCGCGTTCGCAAGAACGACTTGCCGCTCACATCCATCTATCAGTGCGACGAGGCGGACTTCACCAAGCTTTGCGCACTGCCGCTGAGCGAAGGGCAGAAGACGGAAGACCCGGAGTCCGAGCCAGAGCCGATGGCGGCTGATGCCGACTCAGACCAAGAGAATTGAGCCAAAAAACCTGGCTTCTTCGGCAAGGGAATCCGAATGTTTTTAGGAGAAAGACAAAATGGCTCTTGCATCAGTCCAATATCTGCTAAGATTGGCTCCTGGTGAGAGACAATGCTTCCTGTACACCTTCAGCCTGAAAGCCACGTTCCTCTCTACATCCAACTGCGCGACCAGCTGCGTGCTTTGGTGCACGCGGGCGATTTGCGTCCCGGCGATCGCATCCCGGCCAGCCGCGAACTAGCAACCATCCTCGGCGTTCACAGGACAACGGTGGCCAATGCGTATGCCGAGCTCGAAGCCGAGGGCCTGATTCAAGGGCACGTGGGCCGCGGCACGTTCATCCAGGGCAATGGAAACGGTCACGCGCTGCGATTCACGCCGCCTCCGCCTTCTCTGGCGGCGAATGGCGACGGAGGTTTGCGTTGGGAGCTGCTGTTTGCCGATGAGCGCGGCGACGAGATCCTGAGCCGGCTGACGGCGAGCGCTCCCGAAGATTCTCTGTCTTTTGTTATGGCTCGCCCTGCCGCGGATTTTTTTCCTGTCGAAGAGCTGCAGATCTGCGTGAATACAGTGCTGCGCCGCGAAGCGACGGACGTCCTCAATCTTGGATCGTCCGACGGGTACGTTCCGCTGAAAGAGGCGTTGCTGGACCTGCTGCGGCAAGACGGAATCGCGGCCAAGGACGAGAATCTGCTCGTCACCGATGGCTGCCAGCAGGCGCTGGATTTGATCAGCAAAGCGTTTGTGCGGCCGGGCGACTGCGTGGTGATGGAGAACCCGACCTACCCCGGCGCGGTAGCGATTTTCAATGGTGCGCGGGCGCGCTGCATCGGCGTTCCTGTGAATACGCATCCCGAGCCGGGTAAAGCGATGGGCGTGGACCTGGAAGCCATGGAAGCCACCCTCGCGGCGAATCGCGTGAAGCTGATCGTGTTGACGCCGGATTTTCACAATCCGACGGGAACATCCATGCCGCTGGCCTCGCGGCGCAAATTGCTGGAGCTGGCGACGCGGCACCAGGTGCCGGTGGTGGAAGATCACATTTATGCGCGGCTGCATGCGCGCGAAGAGCGGGTGCCTTCGCTGAAACAACTGGATCGCTCGAATCTGGTGATCCACATTGATAGCTTTGCGAAGGTCGCTTTCCCCGGGTTGCGGGTGGGCTGGATTGTGGCGGCAGCGGCGGCGATCGAACGCCTGCGCCTGGTGAAGCAGACAACCGACCTGCACACGGATCAACTGGCGCAAGCGACGCTGGCGGAATTTCTGCGGCGTGGCTATTTCTCGAAACACCTGGCGAAGATGCGCAAGGTGTACGCTTCTCGCTTGACTGCTTTGGACGAGGCGCTTCGTAAGCACATGCCGGAGGGGACGCGCTGGACGCGGCCAGAGGGCGGGATGTGCATGTGGCTCGAATTGCCGCCGGGATTCGACGCGAGCGAGCTACTGATTCACGCCAAGGAACGCGGCTTGTTGTTTGCACCGGGGCGGTATTTCTACGTGCAGTCGCATCTTCCCAATACGCTGCGGCTGGGTTTTGCGAATCTGGACGAGAAAGAGTTGGCGCGGGGCGTGATGACGCTGGCGGATTTGCTGCGCATCGAAATGAAGAAGCGGCAACGCGGCGTGCGGCGGGCGGAACGCAGCCGGGTCGCGTTGGTCTGAAAAGATGGGCGCGAAACTCGTTCTAGCGCCGAATCCGGCGAACAATTGTTTCGGTTGTGGCGGCGCGAACGATTTTGGGATGCAGTTGACGTTTGAGGTGGATCCAGAGTCCGGCCGCGCCATAGGAAAATTCAAGCTGGGGCCGCGTTACGCAGGCGGCGCAGGATTCGTTCATGGCGGAGTGATTGCGGTCTTGCTCGATGAGGTGATGGGCAAGATTTCCAAGCTGTCAACGGAACGAGCGGTCACTGCTGAGTTGAGCATCGAGTACAGGAAGCCTGTGCCGACCGATGCGGAAATTGTTGTCAGCGGCTGGCAGGAGAACGAAAAGGGCCGTAATAGATTTCGGGTTGGCGAGATTCACGATGCGCAGGGGAATTTGTTGGCGCGCGGACGGGGACGATTTGTGGTAGTCGGAGAGCCGGTTACCACGGTCTGAAGAATTTTTTGCATTTGCGCTATGCAATTTTGAGGAGACGGTTATGGATACGAAGAAGGTAAATGGAAGCGGAAACGGCCACGGCAGCGCGAACGCGGGCAACGCGGCGAACGAGTGGCGCGTGAAAGTTGGCTTGGCGGAAATGCTGAAGGGCGGCGTGATCATGGACGTCACGAACGCCGACCAGGCCAAGATTGCAGAAAAGGCCGGAGCCTGCGCGGTGATGGCGCTGGAGCGCGTGCCTTCGGACATTCGCAAGGAAGGCGGCGTGGCGCGGATGGCGTCCATCAAAGTGATTCGCGAAATCATGGAAACTGTGACGATTCCGGTGATGGCGAAGGTGCGCATCGGTCACTTTGCGGAAGCTGAAGTGCTGCAGGCGCTGGAAGTGGACTTCATTGACGAAAGCGAAGTGCTGACGCCGGCAGACGAAGAGAATCACATCTGGAAGCATGACTACCGTGTGCCCTTTGTTTGCGGCGCGCGCAACCTGGGCGAAGCCGTGCGGCGCATCGCGGAAGGTGCGGCAATGATTCGTACCAAGGGCGAAGCAGGTTCGGGCAACGTAGTGGAGGCGGTGCGGCATATGCGTACGATCGTCAGCGAGATGAAAAAGCTGACGACGCTGCGTGACGACGAACTGATGCGCGCGGCGAAAGAAATCGGCGCGCCACTGGACTTGATCCGGCAGATCGCGAAGACCGGCAAGCTGCCTGTGCCGAATTTTTCGGCGGGTGGCATTGCCACTCCGGCCGACGCGGCGCTAGTGCGGCGACTGGGCGCGGAAGCCGTATTCGTCGGTTCGGGAATTTTCAAGTCCAGCGATCCGGAAGCGCGCGCGAAGGCGGTGGTGAAAGCAACCACGCATTTTGAGGATGCCAAGGCGGTTCTGGAAGCTCATGAAGAGCTGGGCGAAGCGATGAAGGGAATTGACGTGCGTCAACTGGAAGAGAAGGACCTGCTTTCGACGCGCGGCTGGTAAGCAGTTTCCGGTGGAAAAAGCACGGGTCTGAAGACCCGCCACCACGAAAAGCGGATCGCTAAGCGGACAAATATGACGAAAGACAGAAAACCGAGGATTGGTGTACTCGCGGTGCAGGGCGACTTTGGGGCGCACGCAGATATGCTGCAGCGGCTCGGGGCAGAAACGATCGAAGTACGCACGGTCGCCGATTTGGAAAGCTGCGCTGCGCTGGTGCTACCCGGTGGGGAATCCACGACGCAGCTGCAATTTTTGCAGGAAGAGGGTCTGTTCGAGGCGATCAAGGCATTCGCGGAGAATCAGCAACCGATTTTTGGGACCTGTGCGGGAGCGATTTTGCTCGCCAACAAAGTGCAGCACCCTCAGCAGGATTCACTCGCATTGATGGACATGACGGTCACCCGCAACGCCTACGGACGGCAAATGGCCAGTGACGTGTTCTTCGGCCCATCGAAATTGCAGCCGCGGCCGATGGAAATGGTATTCATTCGGGCGCCTATTATCGAAAAAGTGGGCGCGGACGTAGAAGTGTTGGCTGAATACGGCGGCAAGCCCGTATTGGTTCAGAAAAAGAATTTGCTTGCGGCGACATTCCACCCGGAGCTGACGTCAGACGCGACCGTGCATCGGCACTTCCTGGGCCTAGTCAAAAAGCAAGCAGCCGAAAGCGAGTTGGTTTCCACCAAGGGATGAACGCCAACACTCGGTCGTCCCCACGATTGCGTGTTCTCTTTGTGTGTATAGGCAATTCCTGCCGAAGCCCCATGGCAGAATCTATTGCGTCGCGTGATGCCGCGGACTTGTTTGAAACGGCGAGCGCCGGGCTGAATCCCCTCGGGGTGGTACAGAAGCTGACACTGCAAACGCTACAAGCAAACGGATATCCGACGGCCGAGCTTTATTCCAAGCCCATCCTGAACGACTCCTGGACCGAGGCGGATCTGGTGATCAACATGAGCGGCTATCCACGCGAACGCGCATTTCCGCGCGCTGAGTGGCATAAGGTAGAAGACTGGAAGGTTGACGATCCATACGGCTCCGACCCGGCGGTATATCAACGCACGTTTGAAGACATTCGGACTAAAATAGAAACGCTCGTGGCGCGTGTGCGCGAACGCGGGCATGGGCAAGCCTAACGGGGACAACTTGCAGCGAGCCAAGACCAGCGTTTCGCAGGAAGACTACCTCAAGGCCATCTGGGAACTCCTTGAGGAAGGGCAGCCGCCGATCAGCGCGCGGATCGCTGAAGAACTGGACGTGACACCGCCTGCCGTGACCGCGGCGCTGAAGCGCATGAAGCGCGACGATCTGGTCACCGTGGCGCGCGACGGGCGGATTGACTTGACACGCAAAGGGCGGGCTGTGGCGGAACGGATGGCGGTGCGCCATCAGCTGGCGGAACTATTGCTGACCGATGTGATTGGCCTGCCATGGTCAAAGGCGCACGACGAAGCGGAGCGCCTGGAGCATGCGATCTCGCCGGAAGTCGAAGCTCTTCTGCTGAAGCGGTTCGCGGGCAAGAAAGCTTGTCCTCATGGATTGCCCCTGCGCGGAGGCTCAGCTCAACTGCGGAAACAGGGCGCCGTCCTGCTCTCCAACCTGAATGCCAAAGACCGCGCAGAGGTGATTTGCGTGTACGAGAAGGATCCACGTTTCCTGGAGTTTCTGGATGATTTGAAGCTGCATCCTGGCGCTCATTTCTCAGTGGCGAAGCGTGAGTACGATGAGACGCTGACTCTACAGGTTGCCGGGAAGACGCTGCATCTAGGCAAACCGGCGACGTCGCGCATCTGGGTTCGCCAGATTCCCGCCGGATCGAAAAGCTAAATTGTCTGCGGCAAACTGCTTATAATTCCTGGCATGGCTGTTCCTCCGTCAGGCCCTGCGGCAATTGATTCGTTTCTGAGCATTCATGCGGTGCGGGTGTACGTGCGCAACGTGGACCGCAGCCTGCAGTTTTATGTCGAGAAGCTGGGTTTTCGGTTGGTGATCGACACGAAACTGCAATCAGGCGAGCGATGGGTGGCGGTTTCACCGCCGGACGGCACGACGATTCTCACGCTAGTTGCACCGAAACCAAAAACGGCGGAATACAAATTGATCGGGCGCGCCACCCAGGTGGTGTTGGTAACGCCCGACGTGATGCGCAAGTTTCGGGAGTGGTCGCAGCGAGGAGTCCGCTTCTTGACTACGCCGCGACTGCGCCGAATCAAGTACGACCACGGGGCGGCCGCCGGTGGCGATGAAGCTGCCCGCCTGCTCGGCCGAGAGTCGCCCATATGGGGAACAGCCTCTGCTCGCTTCAGTGATATTGACGGAAATGTCTTTTCGCTAGTGAGCTTCGACGAGCTTACCCATGCGATTGAAGCGGAGCGGCGTGAAGCTGCGGAACGGTTCGAAGCGGAGCGACATGCCGCCCGCGAGCTGGAAATCGCCAAACAGGTGCAGTCACGGTTGTTTCCACAGTGCCTGCCGCCACTTTCGACGCTTGAGTATGCGGGAAGTTGCATTCAAGCGAGGGAGGTGGGCGGAGACTATTACGATTTTCTCGATCTCGGTTCACCGCAGCGGCTGGAAAGAGGAGCGATGCGCGAGCTGGATGCCGCTGCCTGGCATTTGGCATTTGTGTTGGCCGATGTTTGCGGGAAGGGAATTGCCGGTGCGCTGTTGATGGCCAACTTGCAGGCCAATCTGCGCAGCCGCTACGCGCTTGCTCTGGATGACTTGCCGCGTTTGCTGAAGTCGGTGAACCAGCTGTTCTACGAGAATTCGCCGGAAGACCGCTATGCCACGATGTTTTTCGCGGTTTACGATGATCGTACGAGCGAGCTCGAGTATGCGAATTGTGGGCATAATGCAGCCCTGGTGTTTCGTGCCGACGGCTCACTGGAGCGATTGCATTCGACCTCAACGGTGATCGGCCTGTTTACGCGGTGGGAGTGCGCGACACAATTCATCACGCTGCGGCCTGGCGACCTGCTGGTGATCTACACAGACGGAGTGACGGAGTCGTTGAATCATGAATACGAGGAGTTCGGAGAGGACCGTTTGATTGAAGTGGTTCAGGGCCGTCGTGATCTCAATCCGCAGGCGCTAATGAATGCGATTGTGGATGAAGTGCGAACGTTCAGTCCGCACGAGCAGCATGACGACATCACGCTGATCGTGGCCCGGCGTCGACCACAGCTCTAGATTTACGGTTCCGGAAGTCGCACGACGCAATCAACATCACCGCAGGCATTAGCGGCGAGCTACAATTGCCCCGGTCAGCTGGTCCTCGAGCCCTCGCTGACCGTTTCCCGAAAAGGAGCACCTTCATGACTCTTCTACGCACAATTGGATGCTTCCTGGTTTTTGCACTGTGTGCCTCGCCTTTTACGCACGCTCAGAAGAAGCCATTGCAGCCGGGAGAGATGATCCTCGTCGGCAAGCTCACTCATGTGATAGGAATCGGGGGAGAGAGCACGGGCTGGGCGCTGGAGCTGAACTCTGATTTGACTTTGCAAGGCCAGACATTCCGGTCGATCGAGGTCTCCGGCCAGCCGAAAAAATTGGCGCGGCTAGCCAATCAGGAGGTGAAAGCGCGCGGTTTTATCAAGCACCGTCACGGCGTAGAACGAAAAGACTGGCCGGTTTTGGAAATTACATCGATTTGGTTAAAGAAGCCCACTGGTACAACCTGACCTGAGCGTCACGTAAGTCGCGAGATCAGTCTCTCTCTTCGAGCAGCGCTTGCAACCGCGCGTAGCCGGCGCGGCTGACGGGCAACCGAACGCCGCTGGATAGGACGGCGACACGGCTATCTTTGCCGTACGGCTCAATTCTCGTCACCCGTTCCAGATTCACGACGTAGGAGCGATGAATCCGAACAAAGTGTTTGGGATCGAGAGCGGCCTCGAGGCTGGCGATCGTCTGTTGCTTGAGGTGCTTTTTGCCTTCGCTCGCGAGCGCAACGTAGTCGTCCTGTGCTTCCGCATAGTCGAGCTTGCTGATGGGAATCAGCGTGACGCGGGTGCCGTCTTTTACGACGAGACGCTCCGCGAATTGGCCCGCTGGGCGCAAAGCTGCTGCCAGGTCGGCGGGAGCGGGGAATTGTTCATGCGACCGGACTTTTACCCGCTGCAATGCGGCGGCCAAACGTTCCTTGCCGACTGGTTTCAGCAGGTAATCAACGGCATGCACTTCGAATGCTTTCATCGCATATTCGTCGTACGCGGTGACGAAGATCACGGCAATTTCCGTGCCGATCAGCTCCAGAACGTCGAATCCGGTCAGCTTGGGCATTTGCACGTCGAGGAACAACAGGTCGGGTTTGCCCTCAGAGACGGCCTTTACGGCCTCCAGCCCATTTTTACATTCGGCGATGATTTCGACTTCATCGTGTGCGCTCAGCAGTTCGCGTAGCACTTTGCGCGCAAGCTCTTCGTCGTCAACGATTAAAGTGCGCAGTTTCTTGAGCGGCTTACTCACGTGCTTTCTCCGTATTCGGCAGGCAACGTCACGCTGACGCGAAACCGGTCCTCACTGGGCTCAACGCGAAGGGTTGCGTCCTTGCCGTAGCGCGCTTCCAATCGGCTGCGAACGTTTTTGAGCCCTACGCCATTCTTACGCCTCGCTGGTGCTTCATCATCGCGATCGTTCTCCACCATGATTCCCAGCCGCCCGTCCTGCACCTGCGCCTGCAAGCGGATGCAACCGCCGTCGGCCATGGAAGCGATTCCGTGACTCACAGCATTTTCCAGCAACGGTTGCAGCAGCAACGCCGGGATATAGCAGCGCTTCGCCTCTTCTTGGACGTTTTCTTCCATGCGCAAGCGCTCGCCAAAGCGCACCTTTTCGATCGCCATGAATTTCTCCAGCAAGTCCAGCTCGTCGGAAAATGGAATCACGTTCTTTTCCCCCATGCCGAGCGTTAGGCGCAGGAAGTCCGCCAGGAGAAGGCACATTTCGCGCGCGCGCGCCGCGTCAATACTGGTGAGGGCGCTGATCGAATTGAGGCTGTTGAAGAGAAAATGTGGATTTATTTGAGCCCGCAAAGCGCGTAGTTCGGCTTCACGCGCGAGCATGCTCGTCTCCACCGCGCGGACTTCCACCGCGCGAGCGGCTTCCTGCGCAATCACAACGTAGTGAAAGGCAATGGACATTAGGTAGACCAGCGATCCGGTCACATAGACGATCCAGAGGTCAGGCGCGAATTGTTTGTCCAGCCCACTAAACTGCGGAATGTAGCTCATGGCCCGGGCAAACGGGCTCGCCAGCAGAGTCCACAGGAAACCGAGAACCTGTGCGGCCATGATGTGTGTCAGAACCGCGCGCCACAGCACGGATTTGTCGAGCGGCGTGAATCGGCAGATGTATCCCGCTGCGAGCGGAATGAAAAGGGAGAACATCGCCATGGGAATTCCAAG
>Ga0075424_100006147_pt1 | contig 11542 bp, 8 predicted proteins | sample SoiMethybrSBSTD3_FD_75301 | JGI IMG/M metagenome (GOLD analysis project Ga0075424, IMG submission 75301) | Bulk soil microbial communities from a Populus tree surrounding site in Tennessee, USA - Soil MetaG P. TD hybrid SBSTD3 | ecosystem: Environmental > Terrestrial > Soil > Tree plantation...
TCAGGCCGGGCCGTATGGCAAGGCGCGCGGCAAAGGCAGGCGACTGGTCCACGGGGAGCAGCGGTCGCGGACCGACGAATGACATGTCGCCAACCAGAATGTTGTAGAGTTGCGGCAGCTCGTCGAGCCGCGTGCGGCGTAAAAATCGGCCGATGCTCGAGTGGCGTTCGGCTTCGCTCAAGCGTCCACCCGAACGGTCATGTGGGGCACCCATGGTGCGGAATTTGTAGAGCCTGAACGGCCAGCCGCGCAGCCCGGGGCGCTGTTGCCAGAATATCGTCGGCAGCCCCGTGTCCAGTGCCACAAGAATTGAAACGAAGAGCATGAGCGGGGCGGCGGCGAGGATGGCGAGCCCAGCCGCGGTCGCGTCGAGGGCACGCTTCCATCGCAAATAGTGTTCAGGCGGACGGATCCCCGGGTCGACCACCAAAGGGATTTCTCTTGCCCGCCGTTTCTCACTCGGAGGATCAGACAGGTCAGCGTCGGCGTCGCGCCGGCCCGTGCCGTTGAAAACGACGCGCTCGGCAAAAATATCAAGAACAATGTTCGACGTCTGCTCCACGCGCAGCAAGATCGCCTGGGCGGTGGCGGATAGCTTATCGAAGCGCGCAGTGATCACGATGCGACTGATTGGGACACCATGGACCTCAAGGTTACCTAACACCTTCTCGAGCTCTTCTGGCGTTCCGAGGATTGGACAACTCCGCAACACACGACCGCGATGACGCTCGCTGGGGCCCAGGATGCCAAAGACTTTGACGCGACCGGGTGCATACTCCTCCACAGAGCGCAAGAACAACTCGCTGATCGGGTTGACGCCGACAAGAAGCACGTTTTCCTGGCGCGTTTCGTAATCAGGCGTCGGCTTGCGGGCGCGGCTGCGACGGGCATGCCTTACGCGCATGGCAACGCGAATGCCGCCAAGGGCTGTGGCCATCAGCATTGCCTGCAGGATTGGCAGTGCGCGTGACACGTTCTCTAAGCGGTTAAAGATGAATGCCAGTGCCATCGCCAGCAGCACGATCACCAAAACCCCGACGACCACGCGGGCGACATCAATGGGAGAAGAAAACCTCCACAGCGTTCGATTGGCTCCAACGAGAAGCAGCACGGGCACGGCCGCCAGCACAGTCAGGAGCAAGTAGGGCAGAACGTCCAGCACCCTGTCTGTGGAGACTTCCAGATTGTCACGCAAGATCAATGCGCCAATCGTTGATGCCGCAACGATGAGCAGGTCAATCAATAACAAGGTATAGCGATGCATTGAAATTACCGCACCCACGTGGCGTACGCATGCACACGTCCCCGAACAGTATTATCGTACCCCCTCCAATCTGTGAAACCGTGGCACCCGGCCCAAGACGAGGCGCTGTGATAGTGCGGCATAAAAAACACAACGCGCTATTCTAATGGGCGGTCAATCCGGGGCAGGCGTGCGCACGCTTCGCCTTGCGCAAGGCTTCAGTCGTTTTTTTCTCGCCCAGCGCGCTTGGGAGTGGACGCCCGAGCCTCCCGATGCCATTCCGTGGGCCACTCAACATCTTCCCCCCATCGCTGCCTGGTGCCTTGCGGCTCGGGCTGAGGCGCGGATGCCACCGCTAGAGCCGGGCTTTCAGCGCGGACTGTTGCTCGCCGCGGCCGTGCTTGCGGCTCAGGGATGGGGGTCTCGTCTTCCACCCGAAGTGGTTCGACCAGGAGACCGCACGCGAATGCCATGATCGCCATGATCGCCCCCGTACGCAGCGGATAATCGAGAATGGAGTGGGCGATCAGGAGCGCCACAACGAGTGTTGCCGCTCGAGCGAGAGAGATATCGAAGGCACCCAGGCTGATATCCCGGCGCGCCCAGACCTGCACTGACCGGGCCAAGAACCACACAACGAATAGCGTGATCAAGCCGAGGCCGGCGACCCCTGCCTCGAGCGATAGTTCCAGGAGGTCGTTGTGTGCACGGTTGGCGTAGACGTCGAGCAGCGCATCCTGGGGTTTTTCCAAGAGTGCATAGACCTGAGCAAATGTCCCCATGCCGGAGCCAAACGGCATGAAAGCCTTGGCCGCTTCGAAGGTCTTGCGCGCAAAGAGGATCCGGGCGTCCTGCAGGGGATCATCGCCAAGCCTCTGGGCAATGCGGAAGAGGGCGTATTGGACGCCAAGCATGAGGGCCAGCGTGATCGCAACGGCCAACAGCTTGGCCGGCGTGGCCCCCGACCCGCTGCGCCGGCCGGTCATGGCGATTGCGAAAGCGCCAAAGAGGGCGAGGATTGTCAAGACGAGCCCGGTGCGCGAGCGGGCCATGGCTTGACCCGCCAGGATGACAACCAGCACCGCCACGCTGGCGGCGACGGCCAGCATCCAGGCTGCATCGAGCCTGGCACGCTGCGCATTGAGGGGGGCTGCGGCCTCAGCCACCCATACGGCGGCAAAGAGCGTCAGGGCATAGAGAAGTGCGGCGAAATGGTTTCTGTTGGCAAAAAAGCCGACAGCCTCGGTTCGGTTGGTGATCTCGAAGAAGCGAAGGGGACTGTTGGGGCCTTGGGCGACCTGGCTCAGGCCCACGAACACGCTGATGACGCCGACGGCGAGGACAAGGATGCTCAGGAGCCGCCGTTCCCTGTAACTTAACAGAAGCGTGCCGAGGAAGACGGCCAGAGGCGGCAACAGGGACATGGCGCTGAGCCATGTCGCGCGCGGCGAGACGCTGATTGGTGCCCAAGGGAGCTCGCGCCCGAGCAGGTCGAAAGTCGCAACGAGCGGCTCCCTGTTCGGCAGCGTCGTCCAAAGCGACGGCGGCAGCGGAACGAGCTGGAGGAGGGGTATGAGAATCACCCCTAGGCAGAATAGCAGCTCCCAGCGCGCGTGTTTGGCAGACGCCGTCACGTCCATTAGGCGCCAGAGACAGGCCAACAAGACGGGGATGGCGAAGAGTTGGAGGAGCACGTCGGACAGGAAGCCGACAGCCGTGCCGCCGCCTAGCGTGAGGCAGGCGACGAGAATCGCCGCACACGGGACGATTGCTACGAACGAACCCCGCTCCGTCCTCGTCAACAATGCCATGGGCCGATCAACTCAGGAGCTTGGCGCGTTTTGCCGGGCTCACTGCATGGGCTTGATGGGATGACATCAAGCCGTGGCGAAAAAAACTTGCTCGTGCAGCAGCAAGCCGCGAACGGCCTACCATGCTGACCCCTCGGTCGCAAGGCGAGCACCTGGGTCAACCCTGTGACAAGGGCTCAAATTCGGTGGAAATTAGTTGGGATAGATGAGATGAGCTGAACGACAAAACACAGATGACGCGCGCAGCCCGAAAAGACGGCGCGTCATCTGCATTTAAAATTCAATTACGGGCTGGCGGGGTGATCGTTGTCGCGGTCACAAAACGCGACGCAGGCGATAATGCCACCGATAAAGATCGCTCCGAGAAGACGTGAATAATCGCGGGGCGGGGGCGGCGGCGGTGCGCTATCCTTGAGGCTGCCGCGCATGCCATCACCCATTTGTCCAGTAAAGTCGATAACGGTGGCGCCGTCCTTGCATGGCGCCTTATCCTGCACAAGCCATAGACCGGGGCCAACGCGGACCGAGCAGTTGCTTCCATAGCTAATTGTGGCCAACCCGTCGGACTTCACCATCACCTGGGCGCCCGGAGGCAGCTCCATGGCCACTGGTATCGGTTTAAAGCCCTCGCCCGTGCTGGCCAGGATCGAGCCGCCCTCATTCATTACGGTCGCGGCGCTAGCAAAATTAGCGGTCATCGCTGTCGAGAGAAGTGCGACGAGCAGCGTTCTGTAGGCTTTAGAAAGCATAGAATTCCCCCAGCGGCCGAAAGCTGATATCGGGCTAACACTCGAATCACAAACAAGACAATAACGGGGCTGGAAGAAAGGCAGGTTTGGACAAATATGTGGCGAACTTGCCACAATTTGGCGACTAACCCATGCCCCGATCCTACCAACAACCCGGAGCTTCCCCACGTGATCGATCTCCACTGCCATATTCTCCCCGGCATCGATGACGGTGCATCCGATTGGAGCGTCGCGATGGAGATGGCAAAGTTGTACGTCGCCGACGGGGTCACCGTTGTCGCCTGCACGCCGCACATCTTGCCGGGGCTCTACCATAACTCCGGCCCACAGATCCGGGAGGCGACGCTTGCACTGCAGCAGGCCTTGGATCGGGAGGGCATTCGCCTTCGTCTTGTCACTGGTGCAGATGTGCACATGGCGCCTGATCTTATTGCCGGGCTCCGGGCCGGGCGCCTTCTGTCGCTGGCTGACTCGCGCTATGTTCTCGTCGAACCGCCCCATCATGTCGCCCCGGTGCGGATGGAGCATTTCTTCTTCGACCTTGTGGTGGCCGGCTACGTCCCCATCCTCACGCATCCGGAGCGATTGTCCTGGATCAATTCACACTATTCTGACATCCAGCGGTTGATCCGAGGAGGGGTATGGATGCAAATCACCGCCGGATCTCTAACTGGTGCGTTCGGTCGAACTGCGCAATACTGGGCGAATCGGATGCTCGACGAGGGATGCGTGCATGTTCTGGCGACGGATGCTCATGACACACGGCGGCGGCCGCCGCAGTTGAGCGCAGGGCGCGACCTTGCCGCCAAGCGCGTTGGCGCTGAGGAGGCCGAGCACTTGGTCGTGATCAGGCCTCAGGGCATCCTGGACAATATGCTGCCGGCGGCACTGCCAATGCCGGCGCCACTTGCCTCTCGGTGAGAGGTTGCTTCTCGGTGTGGGGTTTGCAAATGGGGCACATCATATCTCGCCGATACGGCGCCCGAGGCGGCAGGATCCGCTATGGGTCTCTCCTCATCATTTCGTTGCTGGCCGCGTGTGCCGGCGCGCTCAGCGGCTGCGGCCCGTCCGTGAGCACCGACTTCGAGCTCACGCAAACGGAGCAAAAGGCGGGCTCTGGTGTAATGGCGATCTCTGCCAAGGGGGTCGAACCGGTGCGCGTACCGGTCTCGGCGAGCTCGCTGACGACGGTCAGTACCCCAGGCAGCACCGGTTATAAGATCGGCCCTGCGGACGTTCTCGACATCTCGGTATTCAAGGTGCCGGAGCTTGCGCGCACGGTGCAGGTCGACGATGTCGGCAGCATTAGCCTGCCTCTGCTCGGGGACGTGTCGGCCGCTGGAAAAACGGCACGCGAGCTCGAACACGAGTTGGCCAAGAAGCTCGGCGCCAAATATCTGCAGTCGCCCCAGGTGAGCGTTGCCATTAGAGAGTACAATAGCCAGCGCGTGACGGTCGAAGGCGCGGTAAAGTCGCCTGGTGTGCACCCGCTCAAGAGCAAGACATCGCTCCTGCAGATTGTCGCCATGTCGGGGGGCCTCGATAACGCTTCATCCGACTCCACCGTGGTCGTCTTCAGGTACACAGGGGGCAAGCGCTATGCGGCGAGGTTCAACCTCGATGCTATCAAGAAAGGTGAAGCGCAGGATCCTCCGATTTTGCCCGGCGACGTAGTGGTGGCGAATTCTTCCGCGCTCAAAGCCACGTGGGGAGACTTCCTCAAGGCCTTGCCCGTCGCATCGTTTGCGCTGCTGTTGCTATGACATTAGCTCGGTCCTGAACGCACTCATGCAAGACCGTCCAGACGCACCAAAAGAGAACCGTGAACCAACAGGCAAGCTCGTGCCGGCTTCCCAGGCGGGGGTTCCGGTAGCGCGCGACCCTTATGGTACGTTGGGTGGCTACGCGGGCAGTCCTGCCGATGCGCCGGGTGATTTTCGCCTGGACCTCATGGCGTACTGGCGCATCGTGACTAAGCGCAAGTGGTTGATCCTCAGCATCCTCGGCACGGTTGTAGTTTTCGGCGCGCTGAGGACGCTGATGGAAACACCGCTCTACACGACCGGGATTCGGCTGCAGATCGACCGTAACGTGGCGAAGGTTGTCGAGGGCGGCAACGTTGCGCCGACGGAGGGCGCCTACGATCTCGATTTCCTCCGCACTCAATACGAGCTGCTCAAGAGCCGGGCGATGGCCGAGCGCGTCGCTTCCGAGCTGCGGCTGGCAGACGATGCAGATTTCTTCAAACCGCGAGAGGTCTCCATCCTGTCGGTTCTGCGCGGAATGATCAGCGCCGGGGCTTCCCCGGAAAACAAGGCACCGAATAAGGCTGCCTTGCAAAGCGCGGCCGCCGGCATGATTGCGGGGAATATCGTGGTTAGGCCAGTTACAGGTTCACGGCTGGTCGACATCAGCTATTCCGATCCCGACCCGGCCCGCGCACAACGCATTGTGACGGCTTTTGCCAATGCCTTTATCGCGTCCAACCTCGACAAGCGCTTCGAAGCCAATGCCTATGCCAAGACGTTCCTCGAGGACCGCCTCAAGGAGCTAAAGCTGCGGCTGGAGGAATCGGGCACGGCGCTCATGAACTTTGCCGAGAAGGAGCAGATTATCGCGGTGACGGAAAAGTCATCGATCGCGGAAAGCAATCTCGCCAGCGCCAATGCTGCGCTGAGCGCCCTCATCTCCGAGCGCATCAAGAACGAGCAGCTTTGGCGTCAGGTGCAGGCGACCAATGCGATCAACATGCCGCAACTGCTCGACAATAGTGTGGTCGCGGGGTTGCGGACCAAGCGCAATCTGCTGGTCTCCGAGTATCAAGAGAAGCTTGAGACCTACAAGGCTGACTATCCCGCCATGGTTCAGATCAAAAACAAAATCGCGGAGATCGACCGGCAGCTTGCCACCGAGGTGCAAGCCATAAAGAGCTCGCTCAAGGCGGCCTATGAGAATTCAAGAAACCAGGAAGTCGAGCTGCAGAAGCAGGTCGAGACACTGAAGGGAGAGGTTCTCGATCTGCAGAAGCGCAGCATGAGCTACAATATCCTGAAGCGCGAGGTAGATACCAACCGTACCCTCTATGAGGGGCTCCTGCAGCGCTACAAGGAGGTCGATGTGGCGAGCGGGGTCGGCGCCAACAATGTCTTCATTGTTGAGCGTGCCGAGCTGCCGGGTGCACCGTCGTCGCCCCAATTGTCGCGCGCGCTCGTGTTTTCATTCGCTTTTGGGCTCGGAGCCGGGCTGGCCGCCGCTTATATCCTGGAATTCTTGGATGATACGATAAAGTCGCCGGAAGAGGGCGAACGGGTCACCCGTCTCGCCACGCTGGGGATCGTGCCAAAAGTTAGCGGCGGCCACACCGTCGAAGCTGAGCTCAATGATCTGCGTTCGGCCGTGTCGGAGGCATACCGGTCCCTGTGCACCGCGCTCCAATTCTCAACCGAGAGCGGCTTGCCCAAGACCTTGTTCGTCACGAGCGCCGGCCCCTCGGAAGGCAAGTCGATTACGGCGCTTGCGATCGCTCGACATTTCGCAACCTTGGGCCTGAAGGTGCTGATTGTCGATGGCGACCTGCGTAACCCCTCACTGCATAGCAAACTCGGCCTCGACAATGCGGTCGGGTTTAGCAATTACCTGACGGGCCAGTGCACGCCGCCGGAGACGTTTCAGAAAAGCGAAATAACCAACCTCGCGGTCATGGCATCGGGCCCCCTGCCGCCAAATGCGGCAGATCTGCTGGCCAGTGCGCGGGTCTTTTCGTTGCTGTCGGTGGGGCTTGAAGTCTTCGATCTTATTGTCCTCGACGGGCCTCCTGTTATGGGGCTGGCGGATGCGCCGCTGCTTTCGAGTGCTTGCGCCGCAACCGTGTTCGTGGTGGGGGCCGGTCAAACACGCACAGGTTTGGTCAACGGGGCGCTCAAGCGCCTGCAACACGCGCGTGGGACCATCATCGGCACAGTGCTCACCAAATTCGATGCTAAGAACGCGGCCTATGGCTATGGGTATGGTTATGGGTATGGCTACGGCTATGGAAACACAGCGGGCCAGTCCCTGCCCAGCATAAAGGCCAGTTGATGGGGTCTCCACGCAAAGGGATGACGGGTGTCGGCCGCCCCGCCAAGCGAGCCCTACCTTTACGTCTGGCGACGTCATCATTTCCTGGTTCTGGCTAGACCGAAGACGGGCGTCCCAACGTCCTGGGAGCCGGTTCAAGCTCAGAAAGGGCGCACGACGCGGGCGATGAGGGAATGGAGGCGCTGAGGCTGGCGATTGACCTCTTGCACGTGCCATCGAGCGTGCGCCGGGTCAGGATGGATCCACTGCCGCAAGGCGTTGCAATCCTGCTGAGGATCGCGGCTGGCGATGGTAGTGCGGTTGAAGAGGCCGTGCGCACAACAGATAGATCTGCGGAAGTGATCAGAGAGGCTGCAACGTTTTTCATCGAGCAAATCCTGCTCACTGCGGAAGCCGACAGCTATCGGGTGCTCGGCGCGACGCCAAACGCGACGCCGGGCGAACTCAGGTACAACATGGCCCTGCTGCTGAAATGGCTGCACCCGGATAACGCGCCTGAGGCGCAGCAGTCAGTTTTTGTCAATCGCGTGACCATGGCCTGGGATGATCTAAAAACGCCCGAGCGGCGCGCCGCGTACGACCAGGCCAAGGCGATCACGAAGCCGAGGAGACCCGATCATCGTCGCCAGAAGGCTCTGCGCCGAGCCCCCCGCGTGGTTATCTCACGACGCAACACCGCGATTGGGCCTAGCTACGGCCTTATCCGCCGCGCGCTGCTGTTTCTGCTCGGAGGCCCCAGACGATGGTGAGGCGATGGTGGGGAAACTTGTGCGTGAAGTATCTTAGGTGGTTGCTGTTGGCATGAAAGCGCTTTCAGTTTGAACAAGCAAGGCACACGCATCTTCCGGGCGATCCTGACCGCCATTGTCGGAACCGTTCTGCTATGGCAGGTGGCGACGAGAAGTCTTGTCGCCTATCTTGCGAACACCGCGCCGGAAGCTGCGCTCGGCTTCAACTCAACCGACTCTAAAGCGCTTCTTGTTCTCGCCGACAGAGCGCTCGCTCACATGCAACGCATCGAGCAGGCTCCTGGCAATTTACCGTCACAGGTGCAGGAGAGAGCGGAAGGCTTGAAGCAGCCCCAAGACCGCCTGCAACAATGGGCGGAACGCGCCTTCAAGCCTGTCGAGCGCGCGCCACCTCAAGGCGAAAGCCCGTCCCGTCCGTCGGAGCCAGCTGGGTTCGATGCAACGTTGGCCCAGCAGGCTCGCACGTGGACGGAAATGGCACTCGCCAACGATCCCCTCACCGGGCGAGGGCTCAGTCTCTTGGGCGAGCTCGCGCACATGGCTGGAGATGAAGCAGCTGTCGCAAAATTACTCGAGGCCGCGGCAGGGCGGGGCATTCGCGAGAGCGCTGCCGTCTACTGGCTGATGCGGACGAGCTACGATAATCGCGACTACGCCACCGCCCTTTACGGTGCGGACGTGCTGCTCAGGACGCGCTCGCAAGCGAGCGCGGATGTGATGGCGGTGCTGGTCCACATGGCCGAAAACGAGCAAGCTAATAGCGAGGTGAAGGCGGCTGTCCTTAGTAATCCACCGTGGCGGGCAAATTTCTTGTCGGCCTACGCACGATATGCCGCCGACCCACGAGCGTCGCTCGAATTACTGTTGGCGATGAGAGATACGCGCACACCGCCGACGGACGCTGATCTGCGCAACTTCGTCAATGCGTTGATCGAGCGCAAGGAATACGAGCTCGCCTACTTTGCCTGGCTGCAATTTCTGCCCCCCGAGCAATTGAGCCAGGCCGGCTTCCTCTTTAATGGCAGCTTCGAGAGTGCGCCGTCGGGGCTGCCGTTCGACTGGGTCATCAGTGAGGGTGCTGGCGTCTTAATAGATATGGTGCCGCGCTCCGATCGCAACGGCGAGCGCGCGCTGCTCATCGAGTTTGGCTATGGAAGGGTAGATTTCCGCGGGGTCCAGCAGCTGACGGCGCTGGCACCAGGAAGCTACAAGTTTAAAGCGACATACAAAGGCAACATTTCCGGGAAGAGGGGACTCGTGTGGCGCGTCGCCTGCGCCGAGACACCAGGTTCACCCATCGGCGAAAGCCCGATGTTCACCGGCGCGTCACCCGGCTGGATGGATATGGAATTTGCTTTCGTCGTTCCCAATAAGAACTGTCGGGCGCAGTACGTGCGGCTCGATTTCGACGCGCGCACGGCTTCCGAGCAGCTGGTCTCCGGGTCCATTTTGTACGACGATTTGCGCATTATTCGCGTCAAAGAGATGAACCGCTCCTGATACGCATTGGCGGCCGGCGCACACTAGAGCGGTATCACCGCATCACGTTTCAATATGACTCGCGTGCTCCGATTCATGAGATCGAGCAAAACGACAATCCGATTCTTCTCGTCCATCTCGATGATGGTTGCGACTAGTCCAGCAAACGCAGCCTCTGCAATCTCGACCTTCTGACCCACTCGATAAGGGGCTGGCGGCCGCACGATGGCACCGTCCACTTCCCGCAGTTTGAGGCTGGCGATGAACTCATGATCGATGAAACTCAGCTCATCACCTGAGCGCACGATGGCGCGCACGCCATGGGTCGACAGGATGGGCCGCCAGCGCCTCGCTCCCCAGTTGGCTTTGACAAAGAGATAGTTGGGAAACAAGGGGCGCAACACCCAATCCACGCGCCGAGCATGCGACCGACGCTTGCGCATCACCGGGCAATAGGTGTCAAAATTCTGGCGTTCCAGATGCTTGAGCGCAATGCTTTCGCGGTGCGGATGAGTATTGATCGCGATCCACGGCACTGCTTCGTCCGGCACCGACATGCTCACCCCCACCGAGCAATGCATTGGCATCCGAGATGTCGAGACCACGACTATGTCATTTTAAAGACACACACATTTGCACCCCGCCTGCCGGGTTTCACGACTGGGGGCCATGGTGCAGATGCCATCGACTGTCCTGGACTGTGCCGCGCCCACACTTGTACAAGGATTGCCCGATAGAGGATTCGACTGCTCATGTTCGGAATCGACGAGCATTGAACCCGAGCGACCCTTCCGCTCGCCTCATGGATCGAGAATGTCCGCAGAGCATCACCAGCTTGGGACGAAGTTCAGTCCAGTGAAGCTCATCTTCCTCAATAGGTTTTTCTATCCTGATCACTCGGCGACGAGCCAGATGCTTGCCGATGTGGCTTTCGGCTTGGCGAAGCGAGGGCAAGAGGTCTCAGTTATCACGAGCCGACTGCGTTATGACGCAGCGGCGGAAAGGCTGCCAACGCGAGAGATGATCGATGGCGTCACCGTTTATCGCATTTGGACCTCACGCTTTGGTCGCCTAAAACTCCTCGGCAGGACGATCGACTATGCCACTTTCTATGTTTCAGCAGCTTGGCGTCTGTGGCGGCTAACCCGAACGGGTGACGTTGTCGTCGCCAAGACTGATCCGCCAATGCTGACGATTATTGCAGCGCCGATATGTGGCCTTCGTGGCGCCCGACTGGTGAGCTGGCTGCAGGACATATTCCCCGAGACGGCCGAGGCCTTAGGCGTAGGCGGACGACCGGCGCGACTTGCCTATGGCGCATTGCGAAAGCTCCGCGATAGATCGTTAGGCTCGGCGGTCATGTCGGTGGTGCTCGGCGAGCGCATGGCGGAAACCGTATTGAAACTTGGTGTCCGGCGCGAGCGCGTGCGCATT
>Ga0075424_100006152_pt1 | contig 11538 bp, 9 predicted proteins | sample SoiMethybrSBSTD3_FD_75301 | JGI IMG/M metagenome (GOLD analysis project Ga0075424, IMG submission 75301) | Bulk soil microbial communities from a Populus tree surrounding site in Tennessee, USA - Soil MetaG P. TD hybrid SBSTD3 | ecosystem: Environmental > Terrestrial > Soil > Tree plantation...
ATGTGCGGACGAGCCTACTGGCGCTCCTCCGGCAGCGCCGTGAACGGCGTGTACGGATCCCGTAAACACCGTCGTCCACCCGCCGCGCTAGCGTGACGGTCATCGCGTCCATTGCCCCAGAGCCCCGGTCCGCCTGCGCCCTCCCGGGCCAGAGCCGCGACGATCCGGCCTGCCCGCGGTGCTCCGCGCCGATGATCTGGACCAAGGCCTCGTGGCACTGCCTGGCGTGCCGCTACAAGGAGGGCTGCTGCGGCTGATCCGGCAGGGGTGGCCGGGCGCCGCTGGCGCCCGTATCGTTGTCTGGTGAGCCTCTCCCCGCTCGAGCTGTCCGTCTCGCCGACCGCACACACCGCGGCCGCGGTGCGTGCAGTCAGGGACGCGCGGGCCCAGGTGCCCTGCCACGGGTCGCTGTGTGCGGCGCTCGACCTGGCGGATCCCCGCGGGGCGCTCGACCAGGACGCCTACCGCGAGGCGGTCGAGGCGCTGGACATCGCCGCCCGTGTCTTCGGGCATGACGCGGCGACGCAGGTCGGCGCGCACTGCGAGGACGCGGCGCTGGTGTTCGACATCGCCGTGTACCACCTGACCGGCGCGGCGGCCGACATCCCGGCCGCGTTTGTGGCGTTCCGCCGGGCCGCCGGGCCGCTGCTCGAGCGCACGCGCAGCGTCTGAGACCGGACTCGCGTAGACAGCGGGCACCCTTCTGGGTGACAGAACCTCCCAGCTGCGGTGAACTTGCGCCCGAGCGGTCAAGACCGCGCAAGGACGAGCCGAATTCCGAAGTGATCGCCGTCGTTTTCCGGCGACTTCGTTTGATTCGTTTCACTTGGGGGTCTACATCATGTTCGTACGTCGCTGGCGCGCACTCGGCTGCTTCCTGGCCGTCGCTGCCGCCGCCACCACGGCACTGGCCGTCACGACGACCGCCGGCGCCACCTCGGTCGTCCCGCACGTGTCGGCGGCCGCCGTCCAGCAGGGCTGGCAGTTTCCGGTCCCGGGATGGACCAAGACGAACAAGGAGGCCGGCCGGGTCGACGACGTCCTGCGCGTCGGCAACATCGTGTTCGTCGCCGGCAACTTCACGACTGCCGCCGATCACCTCGGCAACGTCCAGGCGCGCACCTTCCTCGCCGCCGAGGACGCCACCACCGGCGCGCTCCTGCCGTTCGCGCCGCAGCTGAACGGCCGCGCGTACTTCCTGGCCGCCTCGCCCGACCGCAGGACGCTCTACGTCGGCGGCGCCTTCTCGACCGTGAACGGTGCGGCGCACTCCAGGTTCGTCGCGTTCGACATCGCCTCCGGGCAGGTGTCGCCGCTCGTCCCGAACCTGGGGCTGAACGGCTCGGTCAAGGCCATCGCCGCCAGCGGCGACGACCTGTACATCGGTGGAGCGTTCACCAGCGTGGCCGGCGAGGCGCACAGCCGCCTGGCCAAGCTCTCGCTCGCCGGCGGGCAGTTCGCGCTCGACTCGAGCTGGCGCGCAGGCGCCTCCGACGAGGTGCGCGACCTGGTCGCCGATCCGCTCAGCGGGCGCCTGATCGTCGCCGGCTGGTTCAAGTCCCTGGACGGCTACACGTCCTCGGGGCATCTCGGCGCCGTCAAGCTGGCCTCGGGCGGTCTCGCCAACTGGGCGAGTCACCCCGGATACGAGGTGCTCGACATCGCCCGCTGCGGCACCAAGCTCTACGCCGCGATGGGCGGCCCGGGTGGCACCGCCCTGGCATACGACCTCGCCACGGGTCAGCAGCAGTGGTTCTACAAGACGGACGGCAACGTCCAGGCCGTCGCCACCATCGGCGGCTATCCCGTCTACGGCATGCACGGCGACTACGTCGCGCCCAAGGCGAACGTGTCGATGAAGGAGTACGGCACCAGCAAGCGCATCTCGCGCCACAAGGTGTTCATGCTCAGCCCGGACGGCGTCCTTCAGGATTGGGCGCCCCCGCTCACGTCGAACCAGGGCGTGCTCGGAGTCTGGGCGCTCCGCGGCGGCGGCGGCAGCATGTACGTCGGCGGCGACTTCACCCGGGTGGACGGAGGCGACCAGGCTCGCTTCGCGATCTTCCCGAGCATCTAGACGCACTGCCTCCATCGGGGCCTCGGGGCGTTTGTCCCGGGGCCCCGATCCCGTTCAAGCAGCCGGCGGTCTAGCTGGGGACGACGCTGCCGCAGGCCTCGTCGGCGAACCGGAGCGCGCGGACATAGGCGTCGCGGAGGATGCGGTCGGCGGCGGGCACGGGCTCGCCGAGGGCGTCGAACTCGCCCCGCTCGTAGGCCGTCACCCACTCGAGCACCTCGCCCATCGGGCCGGCCCGCCGCAGGAGTGCGAGCGAGACCTCGGGCCCCAGCGGGAGCTCGGCCAGGATGTCCTCCATCCGCATGTTCATGAAGGCGTCGATGACGGAGAAAAGGCCGACGGTGAAGTACGCCTCCGTGTCGGACCGCTCGAGCTCGTGCGCGACGAGCTCGGCCATCTTCCCGCGCAGCATCGCGGTGCGGGTGAGCTCGGTGGGGGTGTCGTCGAGGCCGGCGAGCGTCACGAGCATGGCCCAGCTGCGGACATTGCGCGCGCCGAGGAGCACGAGCGCCTCGTGGACGGAGTTCACCTTCCGCGGCAGCGAGAAGTAGGCGGAGTTGATCCAGCGCAGGAGCCGGTAGGAGACGCCGAGGTCGCGGCTGATCACCGCGTCCAGCTCCTCCAGCGACACGTCGGGGTTCTGGAGCGCCGCGATGAGCTGCACCTGCGAGAGCCGGTTCGACGGGATGCCCTTGCCGGCCACGGTCTTGGGCTGGCAGAAGAAGTAGCCCTGGAAGAAGCCCAGACCGGCGGCCTTGCAGCGGTCGAACTGCTCGTAGCTCTCGATCCGCTCGCCGATCAGCTTGACCTTGTGGGCCGCGATCGCCTCGATCTGCTCGCGCAGCTGCTCGTCGGTGAACGACTGCGCGTCGAGCTTCACCATGTGCGCCAGCTCGAGCAGCGGGGCGCTGTCGGGCCGCATGACGAAGTCGTCGAGGACGATGATGTAGCCCATCTCGCCCAGCTCGCCGAGCTTCGCCGCCACGTCCGGGTCGGCGGCGATGTCGCGCGGCATCTCGAGGCCGACGCGGCCGACCGGCAGGAGCGGCACGAAGTCGTTCAGGATGAACTCGCGCGTGACGTTCACGAAGCACATCCGCCCGCCCACGAGCGTGTCGAGGCCGATGTCGCCGAACGTCGTCACGATGGTCGACGCGGTCGCCTCGTCGGCGTTCGCGACGTCCGCCCAGCTCTCGTCCGCGGCCCGGAAGAGGAGCTCGTAGCCGTACACCTCCATGCGCCCGTCGTAGATCGGCTGGCGCGCCACGAACGTGGGGGATGCCGCAACGGAGCCTGCGTCGGCGAGCGCGCGAGACAGCGATGGCGGCGGCCAAGATTCGAGCCGGCGCGCCTGAGACCAGCTTTCGGCCATGGGCACCTCCTGGGGGTGAACGCCTCAGCCGTAGAGTCGTACTCCGGCCGTGATGCGGGCATCCCCAATTTGTAGTAGTCACGTCAGCGGGAACGGCGGCTGGGCCCATGCCGGAAGCGTGCTCGGCTCGACGTTCGTCACCCACTTTACCCACCAGTAGCCGCGCCGGCCGGGGGCCACGAGCCGGGCGGGAGCCCCGTGCTCGGGCGCCAGCGGGGCGCCGTCCATGTGGGTCGCGAGGACGATGCCGTCGAGGTCGGACGCGCCGAAACGGCGCGCGTACCCGGTGGCCGAGCGCACCTCGACGCTGCGCGTCCCCGGCGGCAGCGGCGGGAGGAGGTCGGTGAGCGCGACGCCCGACCAGCGGTTGGTGCTGTACCAGCCCGACGTGCAGTCCAGCGCGCACACGACCGAGGTCTGGCGGAGGCCGGCCAGCCGCTCGGCAGTCCACGACGTCGCGACAGCGCGGGGCGTGGTGTCGTCGAGCCACGAGGTGGGGACGGGTGTGGCGCGCGGCAGCGATCCGGTCGCCGCCCGCGGAGCGCCCAGCGTCTGCTCGAACGCCAGCTTCGCCGCGACGCCCACGGCCACCACCGCCGTGCCGCGCAGGATCGCCCGGCGGGTGAGGTCGCCGGCCCGCGGGCGGGGAGGGCGCCTCCAGGCGTGTGCGGCCGCCACCGGGACCGCGGCCAGCGCGAGGCCGATGTGCCAGCCGAGCGCCGTGAGCGGCCCGAGCGTCCCGACGCCGGCGGCATGCATGAGGCCGAGAGCGATCGAGCCGGCCACGACCGCGCCGAGGAGGATCCCCGGCGCCGCCGCCCTGCCGCGCCGCGCGACGCCGCGCGCGGCGATCCGCGACTTCGGCCGCACGAGCGCGAGCAGGCCGAAGCCGGCGGCGCCGTGGGCCCACACGACGACCGCGGCCCGGCCCTCGCCGACGAGAAGCGCCGCCACCCCGCTCGCGCTCGCCACGGCGAGCACGGCGGCCAGCGCCAGGTTCGTCCGCCGTGTCATGCCCCGTCGCGGATCGCCTGCACGCTCTCGAGCGTGTCGGCCTCGTCGGCGCGCTTGTCGGGCCGGTGGTGCAGGACGCGCGCGAACCGCAGCGCCACGCCGCCCGGATAGCGGGGGCTGCGCTGCACACCGTCGAACGCGATCTCGACGACGAGCTCGGGGCGCACGTCGACCCTGTACGCCGTCCGCCCGGTCTCGAGCTCGAGCAGCCGCTCGGTCTGCCACTGGAGCATCGCGTCGGTGAGCCCCTTGAACGTCTTTCCGAGCATGCAGAAGCTCCCGTCGGGGAGGCGGGCGCCGAGGTGCAGGTTCGAGAGCCAGCCCCGGCGGCGGCCGTGGCCCCACTCCGCCGCCAGCACGACGAGGTCGAGCGTGTGGCGCGGCTTCACCTTGAGCCACGCACCCCCGCGGCCGCCGGCGGCGTACGGCTCGGTCAGCGCCTTCACCATCACGCCCTCGTGGCCGCGGGCCAGCGCATCCTCGAGGAACGCGGCGGCCTCGGCGCCGGTCGCGGCGATCATGCGCGGCACCCGCATCGGCTCGGGCACGGCGGCGGCCAGCGCGGCGAACCGCTCCGTGGCGGGCCGGTCGATCAGGTCATCGCCGTCCGCGTGCAGGACGTCGAAGAAGAGCGCGGTGAGCGGCACGGAGCGCCGCTGCCCATCGACGTCGCGGCGGCTCGCGAAGCGGCTGGCCGTCACCTGGAACGGGTGCGGCCGGCCGTCGTCGCGAAGCGCGATCGCCTCGCCGTCCAGCACGATCGCCGAGACGGGGAGCGCGAGCACCGCCGCGACCACCTCCGGGACGCGGTCGGTCACCTCGTCGAGGCTGCGCGTGAAGACCCGGACGTCGCCGTCGCTTCGGTGCACCTGGATGCGGGCGCCGTCGAGCTTCCACTCCACGGCGGCGGGCGCGATCTTCCCGAGCGCCGCCTCGACATCGGCCGCGGTCCCAGCCAGCATGGGCGCGACGGGCCGTCCGACCTCGAGCCGGATCCGGCGCAGGCCCTCGACGCCCTCGGTCAGCGCCGTCTGCGCCGCGAGGGCCAGGTCGCCGCCGAGCATCGTCGCCCGGCGCACGTCGGCGACCGGCACGGCCGCGGCCTGGGCGACCGCCTCGGTCATCACCCCGGCCAGGGCGCCCTGGCGCAGGTCGCCGAGGATGAGCGCGACGAGGAACGTCTGCTCCGCCCCCGTCGCCCGGTTCAGAAGGCGCTCCAGCTCCTGGAGCCGCGCTCCGCGCGAGCCCGGGCCGGCAAGCGCCGCCAGCCGCTCCAGGGCGGCGTCGACCTCGCTCACGGTCAGCTCCGGCTGCTCGGCCGGGGGCGGCAGGTCGCGCAGCGCCGCCCAGCCCGCTCCCGTCTGGCGCTGACGCGGCGCGCCGGAGAGGAACGCCACCCCGGCGGCGGACTCCGCCGGCCCGAGATCGGCGAGGCAGGCGGCCAGGAGCGCGATCTTGGCCTTCCGCGACGACGTGTCGCGCACGGCGCTCGAGACGTCGACGAGCCGGTGAAGGGGCGTGCCGGAGCCGGATGGCATGCGTCCTCAGGGTACCGGCGTCGTGACCGTTCTCGTTGTGCCGGCGCCGAGCCGGCCGTAGACTCGGGCCATGTCGGCCCAGGTGCCCGCTCAGGCCCCGAACGCCAGCGCGGCGGCCGCGATCGTCCGGACGGCGTGCCCCGGCGGCGGTGCACATGACACCTGCGGGTTCCTGCGGGTGCCGCTCGATCGCAGGCTGCCCGACGGCCGCAAGATCCGGATCTACTTCGAGCTGCGCTCGCGCGCGGACCGCTCGCGGCCGCCTGTCTCGACCGTGCTCTCGATCGAGGGCGGCCCGGGGTTCTCGACGACGGCCGATCGCTCCGCCCGCATCCAGCTGTGGCGGCCGCTCTCGGCGCGGCGCGACCTGCTGCTCGTCGACCTGCGCGGAACGGGCCGCTCCGACCCGCTCGACTGCGCAGCCTTCCGCCGCCACATCCTCGGCTACATCGACCGCGCGGCCCGGTGCGCGGCCGAGCTCGGCACGTCCCACGACTTCTACGACACGTCGCAGTCGGTGCAGGACCTAGCGGCGGTGCTCGGCGCGCTGCGCATCGGCCGGGTGGATCTCTACGGCGACTCGTACGGCTCCTACGCCGCCCAGGCGTTCGCCCTGCGCTACCCGCACAAGCTGCGGTCGCTGGTGCTCGACGGCACCTACCAGCTGCCCGGCTCCGACCCGGCGCTGGCCGACCTCGCCGCGAGCACGCGAAGCGGCCTGCGGCTGGCGTGCGGGCGCCGCCCCGGCTGCCCGGCCGGACGCGACGATCCGGTCAAGGTCGTGGCGGGGCTCGTGGCCCGCGTTCGCCGCGATCCGATCGTGGGGACGGCGCCTGACGGGGACGGCACGCCGACCCACGTTCGGCTCGACGAGGACGCTCTCGTCCAGGTGATGATGTCCGGCTTCTACGACCAGGCTGTCTGGCGCGACATCCTCGCCGCCGCTCGCTCGGCGGAGGCGGGCGACACCCGGCCGCTCCTGCGGCTCGCCGCCGAGACGGTCACGACCGACGGGCCGAACGGCGATCCCCGCCTCTACTCGGAGTCGCTCTACCTGGCCGTCATCTGCCACGACTACCCCGAGCTGTGGAGCCCCTCGACGCCCGTCGCCCAGCGCCCGGCCGAGGTGCGCGCGGCCCTGGCGGCCTATCCGGCCGGCACGTTCGCGCCCTTCTCGGCGGCGGCGTGGACGGGTACCGACTTCGAGGGCGCGCTGGCCTGCCTGCGCTGGCCCTCGCCGGCCCGGCCCGACCCGCCCGCGCCGCCCGGTGCCGCCTATCCGCGGGTGCCGACCCTCATCCTGAACGGCGACCTCGACAACATCACGCCGCTCGCCGATGCGACCGTGGTCGCCCACCGGTTCCCGCGCAGCACGCTGGTCGACGTCGAGAACGCGGGCCACGTGACGGCGCTCCTCGACCAGAACGACTGCGCCGCGGTCATCTACCAGCAGTTCGTCTCCACGCTCTCGCCGGGCGACACGTCGTGCGCGTCGAGGACGCCCGAGGTGCGCGTCGTCCCGGCGTTCGCCCGGTCGGCCGCCGCGGTCCCGCCGGCGCGGGCCGGGCGGCGCGACCGTTCGACGATCCTCGATCGCCGCGTCGCCTCGACGGCGGCGCAGACGGTGGCGGATGCGCTCCAGCGCTGGTGGGTCAACTACGACGGTACCGGCGTCGGCCTGCGGGGCGGACGGTGGTCGTACTCCGGCGGGAACCTGACGACGTTCACGCTCCACCGCGACTCCTTCGTGCCCGGCGTGGCCGTGTCCGGGACGGCGCGCTGGGTCTACACGACCGGCCGCGTCCGGGCGAACCTCGTGGTGCGCGCCGGCGGAGTAGTGGAGCACCTGCGGATGCGCTGGTCGCTGCAGGTGCGGGCGGCGATGGCCGACATCGACGGCCACGCGGACGGCCGCCCGCTGCACGCGCACATGCTCGCCCCCTGACGGATCGTCCCAATAGCCGTCTTCGCCCATCAAGTTCTGCGGCGGGCCGCAGCTGGCGACATTCCAGCCGACCCGGTGCGAGGCGATACCCGGTACCGCTGTTTCACGCCGGGGCAGCCCCCCGGGGCCGGGCCGCGACGGCCCGGCCCCGGTTGTCTGCGGGGTGGCTAGTGGGCGCGGATCGCGCCGAAGAGGCCGTGGGCCTCGTCGTCGATCCCGGCGCTGAAGAGCAGCGTCTTCGGGTCGCCCGTCACGCCGTTTCCGAACCGCAGGCCCCACAGCCCGTCGATCTGGACCGGGTGCCCGTTCGGCCGGCGCAGCTGGCCGAGCCAGTGGCCGGTGTGGATGTTGTAGGCGTTGATCTTGCCGTCGCCGAAGTTGCCGACGAGCAGGGCGTGGCCGAAGCGGCCGAAGCCGGCCGGCGCCCGCACGAGGCCCCACGGAGCGTTCAGGCCGCCCCGGCTCGCGACGCGGTGAAGCAGGAACCCGCGCCGGGAGTAGACGTCGACGAACCCGAGCCCGGCACCCGCAACCTCGTCCGAGGCCGCCGAGTCCTGCTTGGCGTACGACACGTAGAGCTTCCCGCCGATGTTCTGGATGTTGAACGGCGCGAAGCCGTGAGGCAGGTTGCGGTCACGGAAGCCGCCCGCCAGATGCACGCGGTCGAAGTTGCCATTCACCACCACGATCTGGTTGTGGTGGAAGTCCGCGGCGTAGAGCAGGTGGCCGCGGCCGTGGACGAACCCCAGCGCGAGGCCCTTGAAGATCGCGTTGGGAACGCTGAGCTCGGCCTTGGCCGACGTCATCGGCGGATCGGTGAACGGCCAGGCCGTGATCATGCCGGCCTCGGAGTCGAACAGGAACGTCGCGGGCAGGTCCTGGTTTCCGACGTGGACCTTGAACGACGTCGACGGGTTGAACACCGTGCCCGTGGGCGCACCGCCCGGGATCGAGACGACGAGCGGCGCGATCGAGATCGGCATGCCGTGCGCCGCACCCGGATAGATCGTCGACACGTTCATGCCGTTGTCGGCGATCCAGAGCGGCGTAGTGGGACCGGCTGCGAGGCCCCACGGATTCACGAGGTTCGGGTCGGTCAGCATCGCCAGGCCCGGCTTGTCGGACACCAGGTTCGTCTGGTGGAACCCGGCGGCCTGTGCGGCGGCCGGGGCCGCGAGCGCGGCCGTGGCGAGGATCGCCCCTGTGGCTGCGGCCAGCCGCAGCCGTCTCGGGGAGTTGCGTAAGCCCATGTAGCCCCCTCTGTCTGCGCACCCGTGGGCGCGCGGTTGACTGGGCGGGGGTACGGTCGACCGGCCGGACCGGTTTGTGGGTCATCTCACATTTCGGCGTTCTGCTTCACTTCGGCGATGCTTGCCTCGGAAGCGTCGTCGCAGGAGGCGCACGCCGAGCATCGGCGGGGGCAGGCCCTGATCGCGCTCGCGGCGATCGCCTGGTCGACCGCCGGGCTCTTCCAGCGCGAGCTCTCCCTTGACGTGCCGACGCAGATGGCGGGCCGGGCGCTCTTCGCGTTCCTCGCCCTCGGGGCCTACGCCGCGGTGGCGGAGCGCGGGCGGGTGCGGCAGGCCTTCGTCGCGATCGGCCGGGACGGCCTCGTCGTCGCGGTCTGCATGGCGGTGGCGTCGGGCGGGTTCGTCGTCGCCCTGAACCACACGTCCGTGGCCCGGGTGCTCTTCGTGCAGGCGGTGTCGCCTGTGGCGGCCGCCCTGCTGGCCTGGATCGCGCTGGGCGAGCGGGTGGCGCCCCGCGGCTGGGTCGCCATGGCAGGCGCGCTCGCGGGGGTGGGCGTGATGATGGGCTCGCCGGGCGGGAGCGACCTCACCGGCGACGTGGCCTCGCTCGTCATGATGATCGGGTTCGCCGTCGCCATCGTCGTGACCCGCCACCGGCGCGACGTGTCGATGCTGCCGGCCACCTGCCTCGCCCAGCTCCTGCTCGTGGTGACCATGGCGCCGATCTCGACGCCCGGCGACGTGGGCAGGCAGGACCTCGTGCTGCTGATCGCGATCGGCGCGGTGCAGATGGCGCTCGGCATGGGGCTCTTCGCCGCCGGCGCCCGGCTCGTGCCCGCGGCCGAGGCGGCGCTCATCACCCTGCTCGAGGTCATCCTCGGCCCGATCTGGGTCTGGCTCGTGCTCTCGGAGCGGCCCGACACGGCCACACTGGTCGGCGGGGCGATCATCATGCTGGCCGTCGTCGTCCAGGTGAGCGGCGACCCCCGCGCCCAGGCCGAGGTGGAGGCCGAGATCGGGACGCCCTGACGGCTTTGTGATCCACCATCCAATCCGGTCCGGACCGGCAATCCCGGAGTGCTCCCGGCGGCGTACTTGCTCCAAACGACCCTAGGAGCACTCACCATGATCCGCCCAACCCGACTGGCCGTCCTTGCGGCCATCCTCGCACTTCCCGTCCTCGCCGCCGCCTGCGGAGGCGGCGGATCCTCGTCGGCGCCGAAGGTCACGTCGACCCCGGCTGCCGCGGCCGCTGCCACCGGCGGCACCGTCGACGCCGCGTCCTCCTCCCTCGGGAAGATCCTCGTGGCCAAGAACGGCATGACCCTGTACATGTTCGCGAGCGACCAGAACGGCAAGAGCTCGTGCAACGGGCCGTGCGCCCAGTTCTGGCCTCCGTACACCGGCACGCCGAAGGTCGGCGCGGGCCTCGACGCCTCCCTCATCGGAACGACGATGCGGTCGGACGGGACGAGCCAGGTCACCTACGACGGCCACCCGCTCTACACCTACTCCGGCGATCCCTCGGCCGGGGCCACGAACGGCCAGGGCGTGAGCACCTTCGGCGCCCTGTGGTGGGTCGTCGCGCCTGACGGCTCGGTCGTGAAGACCGCAGCCGCCCAGCCGGCGACGAGCACCAGCGGCAGCGGGGGGTACGGCTACTAGTCCGAGGTCGCCGGTGACAGGCCGGCGATCTCACGCAGGAACGGGACGCCGTCGGCGTCGAGCGGCTCACCGAGCTGCTCGGCGTACCGGCGGCCGTCCCATACTGCCGCAGCGATCGTGCCGGGGACGAGCGCGTCGCCCACGGGCCGTACGGACGAGAGGCCGGCGGCCTCCCAGTCGCCGGCCCGCTCGCGCAGGTCGGCGGCCAGCCCGTCCTCGGGCAGCCGGGCAGTGACGAGCACGAGCGCATCGGCGGCGTGCTCGCTGGGCTCGGACGTGTAGACGCACGCCGTGCGCACGACCCCGCCGCCCGTCCCCTCGAGCGCCTGCGACGGCACGATCTCGACCCCGGCCTCCAGCATCCGCCGCTGGATCCGCACCTGCTCGAGCGTGTTCACCGTCCACTCCGAGACCCGCGCCGCCGGCGTCACGAAGGTCACCGCGCAGCCGGCACGCACCAGCGCCTCCGAGACGACGCCGCCCATGTAGTAGTGGTCGTCGTCGTAGACGACCACGCGCCCGCCCTCGGCGCCGTCGCCGTCCATGATGTCGTCGGGCGTCAGCACACGCACGCCGGGCAGCTCGAGCGGCCGCAGGTGCCAGCGGCCGACGCCGTCGGCCCGCCAGCGGCAGCCGGTCGCGACGGCGACGTGGTCGAACCCGTACTCCAGCACCTC
>Ga0075424_100006154_pt1 | contig 11536 bp, 7 predicted proteins | sample SoiMethybrSBSTD3_FD_75301 | JGI IMG/M metagenome (GOLD analysis project Ga0075424, IMG submission 75301) | Bulk soil microbial communities from a Populus tree surrounding site in Tennessee, USA - Soil MetaG P. TD hybrid SBSTD3 | ecosystem: Environmental > Terrestrial > Soil > Tree plantation...
GAGCGTTCCGGGTGCGCCGGTGAGGTGATTTGCCCCTCCCGTCCGTCATTCGCGACATAGATCCAGTTGTCGATGCCTAGTCGCGGGTTGGTGACGCGTGCCTCTGGGTTCACTTTCGGAAAGCCGGTGTAGAGGACCTGCCGCACGTCGGCTTTGCCATCTCCGTCCGTGTCTTTCAGGAAGAGAATGTCGGGAGCGCTGGTCGCGATGAGTCCCCCTTTCCATGGTAAGATCCCGCTGACCTCCAGGACCTCATCAGCAAACACGGTGCTGCGATCGATTTTGCCGTCCCCATCCGTGTCTTCGAGGAGCCTGATACGCGAACGGGCGGGCTTCCCCGCTGGTGGGTCCTCTGGGTAATCTCGCATCTCCGCTACATAGACCCTTCCGTTTTCATCGAAAACCATCTCGACAGGATCCATCACTTCCGGCTCGCTGGCGAACAATTCAATTCTGAAATCACTGTTGAGCTGAAAGCTTTTCAATGCTTCCTGCGGCGAGAGCATCGGTGGCTCAGAGCCTTTTTTGCCGCATGCCACAACCAGGAATAGGAACGCGGTCGTGCAATGTCGAAAGCAGACTTTCATGCAGAGATCCTGTAAATGCATGCCGCCTTTCTCTGCGAAATTAGGGCACCCCCCCAAACGGCTTAGCTGAACTAATTCAGGAATCGTGACACCGCGAACTGTAACAGACCACATGCAAAGATGATGGCGAGCGGGTTGAACTTCGCACGGAGCATCAGCAGGAAAGCGAGCGTGGCCACGCCAAAACTAAGAGTGGAGTGCAGACCCGACCGTCCCATACTCACAGCGGCAGCGATGAGCATACCGACCACAGCTGGAGCGACGCCGGCAAGGAAGGCCTGAACCTGGTGATTAGTGCGAAACCGATTGAGCGAAGCGCCGGCGATCAGAGTCATCAAAAAGGAAGGAAGGAAGGCCGCAACCGTTGCGACTATCGCACCACTGAGACTGGCCACCTTATAGCCCACATAGGTCGCCGTAATCAGAACGGGTCCTGGTGTGATTTGGCCGAAAACCACGCCATCGGCAAAGTCTTGCTTCGTCAGCCAGCGGTGTACATTTACGACATCCGTCTCGATCTGAGGGATCATTACAAAGCCGCCACCGAAGGTGACCGACCCGACTCGTAGAAAGACCATTGCCAACTGCCAGATCACGAGGAACGTCAGGAAAAAAGGCAAAGTGAGAAATGGGATGGCGAAGCCTCGCAGCCGTTTGATGCTCGGGGCATCGTCAGGCTGAGAATTCAAGTCCACGGGATCATTCGGTACTGGAATCATCGGACTCTGTTCTCTCGCTTTGGTCTGAGGCCCCGACTCCTCTTCACCATGGGCGGCCACCGGGAGAGAAACTCCGACTGTATGGTCAACTGCAAGATTGCCCTTCTGCGTAATGGTGCCTTCTGCCAGCTGCCGGGCTTGGCGCGTAGCAGTGGCAGTCCGGGCGCCAGACTGCCGCTGCTTGTGCAACTGAAGCCGCATGCGATGCTGGACTCGGACCTTAAACGATTGGACGAAGATCCCAATCATCCCGGCCAGCAATACAACTTCAGAGATGCTGACGCCCATGAAAATAAGAACGAAAGCGGTCGCGACCCCAAGTTCCAGATGCCATTGGCGGGACATGGCTGTCCTGCCAAGTCGCACCGCGGTGGCTGCAATGAGCCCCACAACCGCTGCACTGAGGCCTTGAAACAGACGCTGCACATCCAGTAGGTGATGAAAATGATCATGGACGATGGAGAGGCCAATCATCATGAGAAAAGAGGGAAAAACAAAACTAGCCAGGGAAATGACTGCTCCTTGAATCCCGGCCAGTCTCAAACCGACATAGGTGATGGTGTTGGCCGAGTTTGCTCCAGGCAGGCTTTGGGCCAGGGAAACGGCGTCCAAAAACTCCTCGTCGGAAAGCCAGCGCTGCTCGTGCACGACGATTCGGCGAATCTGCGCAATTACCGCAATGCCGCCACCAAAGCCAGTGAAGCCCAATTTGAGGAATGTCCGAGCCAGCACCCGCCAACCTACTAAAGTTTGGCTGGGTATAATCTGACTCGCTATCAGATCGCGCAGTCGTTTCAAACTTGACGTCGCTTTTTCCTTCAAATCGGTACCTTGAGCAAATTTCGAAGAATTGTCCTGAGACCGGACCGGCCTGTGAGCTGCAGTTCCCAAGTGTATTGTATCCTACTACTGGATGCAGGATTTTCTGCGGCGTAAGATGCGCCCAGGAAAAGAATGAAGTTTCTCGTTACTTCTGCTTCACTCTTGCCGGTTCGGCCAACACAGCCAGGCGATCCACATCAAAGTCTTTGTAAAGGTCAAGACAGAAGAGGTCAGGTGCGACGCGATACTTTACCGGGGTATCCAGAAGATAACGGAGTGTTCCTATTCCTTGGTTTAAAACGACCTCTGAGAACAAGCTTGGTTGAAGTGCCGAGGCGATGAGAGCTGCAATCTGGCTCCGCATCCCAAAACTCTCAAGCCGGAGCTGGGATGCCCCGGCAAGATGCCGCAGCCATTGGGCGATTCCTTCCAGTTGGGCAGCCTCCATACCGATAGGGCGGTCACCAGTGGATCCGAGCAAGAAGGCATAATCTGCAGGGCTGGGCCTCAAAGGCGATTCATCACCCGTGAAAAGCACATCCAGCGCGAGGACCTGTTCCCCGCGGTTGACGCGATCCGAGACGGCCTCGCTGAGAGACTTCTTGCCTTGGTCGTGGAGCATCAGAGTGGCCGGTGCTTGGTCTGGGGTAGCCATTGCTTTGACCCAGATTGCAGTCGCGCTCAGCCCATTGCTCAGCTCAAACCGATACGAGCGCGTTTCCACTCCCTGGTTTTTGGTATTCGCTACCATCCAAACTTGTTTCACCGCTACCGGTCGATAACGTACGGTTGATTTGAGCGCGGTCCTTTCCGATACCGCCCATTTGACTCTGGCAGAGGCCTCGGAGGGTATCACCTGGCGTCGGATGTCTCCGGCCAACTTCTTCGCCAGACCCAGAATGGTCAAGTTGTCCTTTGGCAAGCCCACAACCAATTCCTCATAGCTCTTGATTTCCGTGTCCACAGGGATTTCCTGCTTGACTACTGGCAGGCCAAACCAGCGGCTGAAGAACGAGTAGGACTGCAGCCGATTATCGAGCTGGTAGTTGTGGGTCCCGGGGTCGGAGTTCTCATACCAGGCCGGAGCATGCTCTTTGCCATACAGCTTAAAAAAAGGTTTCACTTCGTCGTATACAGAAGACTTAACCATTGGCGCTCGAAAGCAACAATCATCCTCGGCGTTAAAAATTAACAGAGTCGGTCTGGGGGCTCGCATGGCGGTCAGGTGAGTATAGTCCTGACCATCGCGGAAATCCGTGGCATCCTCCTCAATTTCCGAGGTGTCCTGGGGATGCACAACGTCCGGCCCCAGTGTCGCGTATCCGGCTACGGGGATCGCCACAGATACTCTTTCGTCGAGTGAGCTCAATACAATGGTTTGCCAGCCACCGCCCGACAACCCTGTCACGCCGATCCGATTGCGGTCGACAGCAGGATGTTCATATAGGTAATCAAGACCTCGACGCATGGCAAGATAGAAGAGTCCCAAAGAGTTGCACCCCACCAGGTCTATATGGGCGCCAAAGTCATGCTCATTTTCCGGCTGGGACAGTTCACCGAAGCCCATCCATTCCAAACTTAATGCCAGAATGCCCTGGCGAGCGTAATTGATGCAGCGCTTTTGCTTGTATTCCACGGATTTGCCCAGTCTGGTGTGTCCATTCAGATTTAAGATCGCTGGAACCTTGCCCGCGAGAATGGCAGGCTCATAGAGAATCGCAGTGGACTGAAATCCTGGAACGATTTCATACCGGAGCTTGCGCATCCGGTATCCGTTCCCCGATTCAATGACTCCCACATCTTCAGTCTTCGGAGTTGCTTCTATCCACTCCCTGGGCCACCCATGAAACACGATGTCGTCCAATAAATGCTTGCGAAGTTTCCTGGCTTCAATTGTCCATTCCTCCGAAGTTGCTGGAACGCGCAACAGCGGGACTCGGCTCATCAGGTATTGGCGCAACTGGAACTCGGCAATTCCCGGAGGTTGGACTTGTCGAGACAAGATGGGTCTTAACTGTTCCGGTGTAGCCTGCCCGTTGACAAGACTTACGTGCATGAGGCCTAGCGGAACCAAACGAAGGAAAATACCCACGTAGCTCAGAAATTCTGATGTACGCACTATTCTCTCCTGATTTCAACCATAGAACTCTTCTATTGACGAATTCACCGATGTTGACGTTTCGGAACTGATGCGATCATTTTTTGGAGTCTAACAGATTTGCCTTCCAAAGATAAATTGCCCCACCAGCCACTCTCTTTCTATGCGCCAAGACACTTTCCAAAGGAAACTCTACGACTGCCCTTGCCAGCAGACTTCCCGCGATGGAGTAAGGCTGGGGGAGCGGACGCTCGGCGTAAGGCTTTGAATCGACTTTGCCTCCCGGTGTATGATCTTCGGACAACAGCAAACGGACGAACCATCAGTCCTGAGAGACACAGAGAATGGTCGACACTAGATGTGCCAAACAGGCAAGACGACTAAGGAGACAGGCCATGCGATGCTTACCGCTCAACGCAATCATTTTGTTGGTGTCCTCGGCTTCCTTGGCGCAACAGAACTACCTATTCCAAAGGCCGGCGCTAAGCCATACGCAGATAGTTTTTTCCTTTGCTGGCGACCTGTGGAGTGTACCTCGGGAAGGAGGCGACGCTAAGCGTTTGACCACCGGCACAGGTGTCGAAACCGATCCCGTCTTGTCGCCTGACGGCTCACAAATCGCGTTCACAGGCGAATATGACGGAAATGTTGATGTCTTTGTGGTCTTGGCTTCAGGGGGCACTCCAAAGCGTCTCACCTATCATCCCGGCGAAGATCTCGCCGTCGGCTGGACACCCGATGGCAAGCGGGTGTTATTCGCCTCGCCTCGTGCTACCGCCATGGACGGCCTGAAGCTTTTTACCCTGCTGCCAGAGGGCGGATTTCCAGACGAGATTCCTCTGCCAATCGCTGCTGAGGGTTCCTATTCGCCGGATGGCTCACACCTCGCCTACGTTCCCTTGTTCCAGTGGCAGGAAGCCTGGAAGCGCTACCGGGGCGGTCAAACCAAGAGGATCTGGATCGCCGATCTCTCCGATTCAAGTATCACTCCCATTCCCCGTGAGAATTCCAATGACTTCAATCCCATGTGGATCGGTGATCAGATTTATTTCCTCTCCGATCGGAACGGTCCGGTTTCTCTCTTCTGCTACGACACCCGCACCAGGCAGGTAAAGCAACTCATCGAGAATCGCGGCCTCGATCTTAAGTCCGCTTCAGCCGGGCCGGGCGCCATTATCTACGAACAGTTCGGGTCCCTGCACCTCTTTGATCTCAAATCAGGCAAGACGAAACCGGTCGACATCCGGCTTGCGGGCGATATCGTTGAACTGCGGCCTCATTTCGTGAATGTTGCCAAAAAGCTTCATGACCCGGACATTTCTCCCAGCGGGGCCCGGGCGGTCTTTGCGGTCCGTGGTGAGATCGTCACGGTACCTGCCGAAAAGGGAGATCCGCGCAATCTCACTAACACGACGGAGGTGAATGAGCGGAGTCCCATTTGGTCGCCTGATGGCAAGACCATCGCCTGCTTCTCTGATGAGTCGGGAGAGTACAAGCTCCACCTGCGGCAGCAAAATGGTCTCGGAGAGGTCAAAAAATTTAATCTGGGCGACAGCCCCGCCTTCTATTTTGCACCTACCTGGTCTCCCGACAGCAAGAAGATCGCCTATCTCGACAACCGGCTCGGTGTTTGGTACATCGATCTCGACAGTGGTAAACCGGTCCTGGTGGACAAGGACTATTACCTTTCCGACCGCGATCTGACTCCTGCGTGGTCTCCGGATAGCAAGTGGCTGGCCTATTCGAAGGCCCTTAAGAGCCACATGAGGGCGATCTACATTTATTCTCTGGCCAACGCCAGGAGCGCTCCGGTCACTGATGGAATGAGCGAGGCCAAGCATCCGCTCTTTGACAAAGACGGCAAGTACCTCTACTTCACTGCCAGCACCGATTCCGGCGCCACCATGCAGCCCGATATTCATAGCTTCAGCCATCCCCTGACGCGCAGCATTTATGTGACGGTGCTCTCGAAGGATCAAAGTTCTCCTTTGGCGCCGGAAAGCGATGACGAGAAGCCTTCTGAGAAAACGAAGGAGAGCGAGTCTCAGGCAGACTCCGGCAAAGAAGGGGCCGAGAAGGCCGAGAAAGATAAGGACAAGCCCAAGCCGGCCGAGAAGGTGGAGGTCAAGATCGATTTCGAAAACATAGGTCAACGGATTCTGGCTCTGCCGATACCTCCCAGGCGTTACGAAGGGCTGCAGGTTGGGAAAGCAGGCATTCTTTACGCGATCGAAGCACCCGCGCCCGCCCCCACTCCCTCTGAAGAGGCTGGGCCGAGCTTGACGGTGCACCGGTTCGATCTCACCAAACGGAAGGCTGATGTTGTAATCAGCGGTGTGCGCAGTTTCGAGATCTGCCTCAGCGGTGAGAAGATGTTGTACCAGCAAGGTGACCGCTGGTTCATCGCAGCGCCTAAGCCAATGGCCGATTCGGAAGGTGGAGCCAGCCCTCCGCCTGCTTCCGGGAATAAAGGTGCTCTCAAAACCGAGTCGATTGAAGTGCGGGTGGACCCCCGCGCAGAATGGAAGCAGATTTATCACGAAGTCTGGCGCATCGAGCGTGATTTCTTTTATGACCCCGGCTATCACGGACTCGATCTAAAAGCGGCTGAAAAGCGTTACGAACCCTATCTTCAGAACATCGCCTCGAGGCGGGATTTGAACTACCTCTTCACCGAAATGCTCGGCGAGATGAGCGTTGGGCATATGTTCATCGGCGGCGGTGATTTCCCTGAAGTGAAACGGATACCAACAGGACTGCTCGGCGCGGATTACAAGATCGAGAACGGCCGCTATCGTTTCGCTCGCGTCTATAACGGTGAGAACTGGAACCCAGACTTGAAGGCACCTCTGACGCAGCCAGGCGTGAACGCCACGGCTGGAGAATATCTGCTTGCTGTGAACGGGAGGGAGTTGAGCGCATCCGACGAAGTCTATAGTTTCTTCGAAGGCACGGCGGACAAGTCGGTTGTTTTGAGAATTGGTCCGGACCCCAATGGGACCAATTCACGTGAAGTAACGGTTGTACCGGTGCGGGACGAAAGAAGGCTGCGTCATTTGGCCTGGATCGAAGATAATCGCCGCAAGGTGGACCAGATGACGAACGGCCGTGTTGCTTACATCCACATGCCTGATACAAGCCTCGGGGGCTATTTGAACTTCAACCGCTATTTCTTTGCACAAGTAGGTAAGGAGGCCGCCATAATTGACGAACGCTTCAACCACGGCGGCCAGTTGGCAACCGATATCATCGAGTATCTCAAGCGGCCCCTGATGAGCCTGGTCACCTTTCGCAACGGAGCCGACTGGGTACAGCCTCAGGGAGCGATCTTTGGTCCAAAGGTGATGATCATCAACGAATTTGCAGGATCCGGTGGAGATGCGATGCCCTGGTACTTCCATCGTTTCGGTGTGGGCAAACTAGTAGGCAAACGGACCTGGGGAGGATTAGTCGGAATCTTCGGGTTTCCTGATTTGATGGACGGTGGTGCCGTGACAGCACCGAACGCCGCGGTCTGGAATCCCAACGGCCAGTTCGATGTCGAGAATCGCGGCGTTTCCCCAGACATCGACATTGAGTTGGATCCAAAGGCCGTGCGTCAGGGGCATGACCCTCAGTTGGAAAAAGCGGTACAGTTAGTGATGGAGGAATTGGAGAAGAATCCGATGCCCCATCCCAAACGCCCTCCGTACCCGAACTACCACGCAAAATAGGTCGGCCGATCGTTTCCGAAGGCTGCCAACAGGTCGTGTTGCAGGGATCAGAAGTATTGAGCGGAAGGGCTCTTTAGGTGATCTCAAATTCCCGGAACATGTATTGATAGAAGGGATCGCGGATGTAATTTCCGACCCAATTAAGGGCGAGGACACACCGCTCGAATTCTTCTGAGAGTTTACGGAAAACGACCTCTGCGGAACGGTAGTGCTCCAGTTGCCAACGAATGAGGTAGGAACGGCGGCCGTGATCGGCGTAATAGTTGGGACTGATAGAACGCTTGCCGCGATTGAGGCTTTCAGGAAAAAGACCCAAAACGAACAGAGTAAAATCTCCCACATGCTGGTAAATCTCGCGCTTGTCAAGATCAGGCGAGTCAGCAGCCTTTGCGAGCATATCGAAGAGGCATTCCAGTCTTCGACCGGATTCATCCCGGACCTTGTAGAGATTCTCAATGTAGATGAACTCAACCAGTAAGTTTGAGAGGTATTGATGAATCTCGTCATCAGAGAGATGAGATTGCTCTAGTCCTCGTTCAGTCAGGGTTCGAAACATCTGCCGAACGGGGTGACGCAAAGGAACTTCTCTGCTCGATGACATGGAACCTCCTGGTTATTACTTATATCGAGCGAAGGTCTCGGTAAGATTACACCCGTCAAACCATTCGTGTGAGTTGTTATGACTCCGCCATGACGCAAGCAAATGAAGTGATTCCCCTTTCCACGTTCCCGTCACGACCCGGCACAGAACCTCGAAAGGGTCAATGGAGCTTCGTGCCTGTCATCCCTTCCAGCATATCGATAGACCTTCCTAAACGGAAGTTGCAAATTGCCCCCTGGGTTGATACCTTTCTGAGTTAGGCTTTGCCGTAGCATCCCTAATTCGGCTAAGGAGACAAGTATGAAACTTTACTCGCGGCGGGAGTTTGGAAAGACGCTCGCATTTTCGACGACCACGGCTGCCTTCCCTGGACGCTTCCTTTTGGGCAAGACGGCTCCGAGCTCATTGGTCAACGGAGTTCAGATTGGAATTCAGAGCTACAGCTTTCGCGACCGGTCCTTTGACCAAGCCATCGATAGCATTGTCGAAGCTAGCATCAATAGTGTGGAGCTTTGGAGCGGACACTTGGAGCCACAAGATCTCAAGGGAGAGGCCCTGCGCAAATGGAGGCTGGAGACGCCGCTTTCCTTCTTTGAACAAGCCGGAAAGAAAATCAAAGATGCGGGAATTCAGCTGAGTGCTTACAACTACAGCTTTCGTAAAGAAATGACAGATACGGAAATCAATCAGGGATTCCTCATAGCAAAAGCATTGGGCACTTCTGTAATTACTGCCTCCTCCAACCCCAGCATGGCCAGCCGGGTTGATCAGTTTGCCCAAAAGCACAAGGTACGGGTCGGAATGCACAATCATGCGCAGGGTGGAAAACCTGACGAATATGACGGCCCTAAGGATTTCGCTGCAGCCATGAAGGGAGCTTCGCCTTACATTTGCATCAACCTTGACATCGGTCATTTCGTGGCCGCTGGGTTCGATCCAGTGGACTACATCACCAAGCATCACGAGCGGATTGTCACACTGCACATTAAGGATCGCAAGAAAGGTCTCGGTCCTGATTCTCCAGTCTTAAGATTTGGGAAGGGCGATACTCCTATCAAAGAGGTACTTCAGTTGCTCAAGAAGGAAAAATACAAAATCCCGGCAAATATCGAGCATGAAGTGGAAGGGCAACCCGCCATGGAAGGAGTGAAGGAGTCGCTCGCTTACTGCAAGCAGGCGCTGGCGTAAGCATCCGGGTTTGACGGAGGGTGTAGAACGCCTACTTCGACACGAACGGATTGTCCCTCACCGCGTACCTCCAGGGCTTCGATTTCCAAGGCTCAGGAGTATTCCCCAACCCAATGCGCGGGCTTGCAGAAACGGTTCCGCTCGGGAACTTGGTATGGGGTTCAATAGCGATCCGTGACGACAGCTGGCACAAATCCAGGCCATTCTGTGCTCGGGTGATGTCCAAGGCCTGAGTTAACTTAGCTGGTCCACTGCACAAATCCGGAATTTCCTTTCTCCCTCGCAACCGTTGCATCACATCGACGCCTTCAACTGGCTGAATGGCGCGAATCAGAACTGCTGCAGGAAACTCCTCGCTTTCTGTCACCACGTTTAACATCCAGTGCATGCCGTAGGTGAAATAGACATAACTGAATCCGGCTGGCCCGTACATTACCTGAGTGCGAGATGTTCTGCCCGCCTTAGCATGGCAGGCGAGATCCTCTTCGCCGATGTAAGCCTCGGCTTCAACAATGACGCCCGACAGTCTATGGCCATTCAGATGCCGGACGAGCAAGCACCCCAGGAGTTCCTGAGCCACAATACGCGTCGGGCGAGAGAAGAAGTTCCTGGGTAGCTGGTGGAGTGAGGTTTTATTCATCGACCCAATCTGCAATGAACACATTGGTCTCGCCTTTGACCCTGCCGTTGCGGTTGGAAGCAAAGACGAGTCTCTTTCCGTCTGGTGAAAACATGGGAAAGCCGTCAAAGGTTTCGTTGTTCGTGACCTGTTGCAGGCCCGTACCATCCACATTGATCAGGTAAAGGTCGAAGTTTCTTCCCTTCGGGTCACCGAGATTGGATGCGAAAATAATCTGCTTGCCATTTGGGTGAAAGAAGGGGCAAAAATTTGCTGCCCCGTTTTGAGTGATTTGCACCGAGTTACTTCCATCGGCGTTCATGATATAGAGTTCGAGTTGACCAGGTTCAATCAGACCGGCAGCCAACAGTTCTTTATACCGCGCGATGTCCGGCTCCTCGCTGGGATGAGAAGCACGATAGACAATTTTTCTGTTGTCAGGAGAGAAAAAGGCTCCGCCGTCATAGCCCAAGGTGTGAGTGAGCCGCTTCACTTCACTTCCATCAGTATTCATTGAATAGAGTTCCAGATCCCCATCTCGGACTGAGGTAAACACAATCCTTTTTCCGTCTGGAGAGACCGTGGCCTCGGCATCGTACCCGGGCGTGCGAGTGAGCTGGGTCAAGTTCCCCTCGAAATCTGATAAGAAAAGATCAAAGCCTTTGTCGATGGCCCAAACGTAACCTTTGGCGAAGGATGGTTTAGGAGGACAACCGCTACCGGCGAGATGAGTCGAAGAGTAGATAAAGTGTTTCCCGTCGGGTAAAAAGTAGCTGCAGGTTGTTCTGCCTTTACCCGTGCTGATTCTTCGCACCTTCGTTCCGTCCAGATCCATCGTGTAGATTTGGTCACAGGGGTAGCCGTCACGAGTGGATTGAAAGATTAATTTGGTACCGTCAAAAGAAAAGTATGCCTCCGCGTTCTCGGCGCCGAAAGTCAGCTGCCGTAAATTCTGCAGATGCCTTTCCGGGCCAGATTCTTGCAGCGGAGCCTTTTCGCTAACAAGAGTCGTTGCCCAGAAGACGACTCCAAAGGAAATGCATGACAAGATTTTGTAGCGAGTCAGTTTGAAATGTCTAATCAGGTCGGAGGCCACGTGCTTCTTAGCCGGTCAGACTAGATGAACCGAATTTTTTTCCCGTCAGAAAGACAAAAGCGCGGGAGCTGGCCTCACGGCAAACTCGTCTGG
>Ga0075424_100006156_pt1 | contig 11535 bp, 8 predicted proteins | sample SoiMethybrSBSTD3_FD_75301 | JGI IMG/M metagenome (GOLD analysis project Ga0075424, IMG submission 75301) | Bulk soil microbial communities from a Populus tree surrounding site in Tennessee, USA - Soil MetaG P. TD hybrid SBSTD3 | ecosystem: Environmental > Terrestrial > Soil > Tree plantation...
GTTGCCTTGTCCGTGATGACGCGCGCCAGACCTATCTGGCGGGTACCGTCAAACAATCCGAAGCAGAGCGAGTTCTCTACCGATTTGGCAACGATGTCTACGGGAATACCTTCTGCCCAGTAGGACTGTGAGAGGTATGCGTGGATTGCGGATACGTCTTGTCGTTTCGGATCTGTCGAAATCGAAAACGTGCCGCGTTGCAGTTCGAAAGGATTCGATATCATCGCGTAGGCTACCGTGGAACACATCTAGGGTCAAGGCGGTGCAGTCGTGCAAACACTGGTTATCGAAACTCAGATCAATGCTCCACCCGAGACGTGCTTCGATTTAATTCGTGAACGCGGCAAGGTCACCTTGGGCGAGACCGTTACTTTTGAAGCAAAGCATTTCGCGATCATGCAGCGATTAACAGTAAAGGTGATTGAATGTCGGAAGCCGCACCAATTCACGGATGAAATGATCGAAGGGAATTTTAAATCCTTCAAACACATTCACGAGTTTGTCCCTGATGGTGAAGGTACTTTGCTCCGCGATACATTGATTTGGACTTCGCCATTCGGCATCGTTGGAAGACTTGTGGACGCACTCTTGTTAAAGGATCACTTAAGAAAAATCGTTACGTTGCGAAACGCAAGAGTCAGGCAGGCGGCTGAAAAATCAGCCATCGGCCGATCACCGATGGCTGATCGCTAAGTCAACGGATGCTACTTCTTCCCGAGTGATGCCCTGATATCCGCAACTGACGTCAGGCGGTCAGGGTTCAAGCTGTGGACGGACATGACTCGATCAGGAGTGAGCTTCAACCTTTCGATGTTGTCGAGAAACACCATGGTGCCCACCACTGGAGGGTTCGGCACCGGATCGTTTGGCGGGGGAAGATTGAACATATCCGCATACACCAGGATCTTTTCTTTCGGCAGGTATCCGACGACAAGACCATCCGCGTGCGGCAGGCCTTTGATTACGTAGACCTCGAATGTGCGGGTCGCATCCTGAAAGACGCGCTTGTCTCCGACGATGGGATCGATAACCGGCTTCTTCCCCGACTTTGACATGGAATCTGGAGCGAGCGTCCGCGGCGCCGAAAGAGCCGTCATGAAGAACGCCTTATTCACTTCTGGTGTCACGATGGTAATGCCCTCAGCGACGACTGCCGGCAACCCGCTTGTGTGATCGAAATGGTGATGTGAGATCACACCATAACGGATCGGTTTGTTGGGGATGACTTTCTTCGTCTCGGCGATGATCGCCTGTGCGCGGGCCTCGTTCTGTGGTCCCGGCTCGAAGAGCAGGATATGGTCGGAGAACTCGATGGCAAGCGCGTTGTAGGCTCCGTTGATTCGATAGACACCATCCGCGAGCTTCTCCGAAGTCGGACCGGCGGCCGCCTGTGGACCGCCCGCGGGAGGCGCACCGGCAGGAGCAGCACCGCGAGCGCCAGGAGAGGGCGCTGTCAGCAATTGCTGGATATTTGCCGGATTGGGAGTGGCACCGAGAATGTACGCAGTAAACGTAGGCCACCCGCCTCGCTTTTGAGCAATCTGTGACGGAAACTTCAGGCCGTTGGCACCCTCGCGGTAGTACGTGTACTCGGTCTCGACGAGCATGTCACCGAAGATAGGATTCTCCACCCAGGTTTGGACCTTCTCAACCATGTTCTGGCCGTTGACATAGCCCACGACGCGATACGGCTGTCCACCAGGCGACTTGATCGACGAGTTGAAAGTCACAACCTGGTATCGCTTGCCATCGACGGTTTGAGCTTTCACTGTCCCGTTATTCGCGGCAGCGCCTTTCAGAAATCCCCACGGCGTGATCCAGATTTCCAACTGCTGCGCCCACGTCATGTTTTGAGGCGTGATGTTCTGCTGACCTGGAGCGAGTGTCGCAGCACCACCGGTTACGGGCACGGCATAAGTCTGCCAGGTAGCACGCGATGCCGGCTGTGCGAAATCAATGGCGCGCACGTAATCGTTCGCGGCCGTCATGGGCCACGGCTGGTTGGCATTGTTGTTCTGTCCGAGATTGCCGTTCTGGGCGACGCCGTAATATTGAATCGAATTGAGACCTTCCACGCCCATCGCCTTCGAAGCGTTACCGACGACAGTCTTCGCATCCTGGGCGACCATGGTTTGTGCCAACAGCGCGGCGAGGGCCAGCGAAACGATCCAAGCTTTCCTCATTTTTCTCCTCCTGGGGCAGCTGTGAGCTGCAATTCTGGCGCTGCATTATGTCAAAGATTGAAGATCACTCGCCATTTAACATTTCGATTTGGCGTGCCGGCCCCTTACCTACATAATGTCGTCAGCCAATCTTGAACACGTTAGGAGGGACAATGTTGAGGAAGGCGTTCTTTCTGTTGGTGACTTCCGGTTTGGTCTATTTTGCCGCGTCGAATATGACGCAAGCACAACGCGGTCCTCAGGCCCCGTCGCAGCTACCTGACGGACCGGGCAAAGAACTGGTCCAGTCCGCATGCTCGCAGTGCCATGCACTGAATCTCGTCACGAATGCGGGCTACAAAAAAGAAGAATGGCTGACGGTGTTCAGCGCGATGGTGGAACTGCCCAAAGACCAGGCGGCAACTGTCGCCGAATACCTGGGAAAGAATTTTCCGGAAAAGCCAAAACCGGCGGCCGTCGTCATTCCAGGCAATGTCTCCGTTAACATTAAGGAGTGGACGGTGCCGTCTCTCGGCTCGCGTCCTCACGATCCGCTTGCAACTCCGGATGGGATGATCTGGTGGACGGGCCAGTGGGCGAACGTTCTTGGCCGTCTGAATCCGAAGACAAACGAGATGAAAGAATTTCCGCTGAAGACTCCGAAATCAGGACCTCACGGCTTGACCGTCGATAAAGACGGCAACATCTGGTACACGGGTAATTCCGCAGCGTACGTCGGGAAGTTAAATCCAAAGACTGGTGAAGTGACCGAATACAAAATGCCCGATCCGGCCGCTCGCGATCCGCACACGCCCATTTTCGACCAGAAGGGAACTCTGTGGTTCACGTTGCAGGGGGCAAACATGGTCGGGCGTCTCAATCCGCAGACCGGTGACATCAAACTTGTAACGGCGCCAACGCCACGATCGAATCCGTACGGGATAGTGGTCGATTCCAAAGGCACACCGTGGTTTGTGCAGTTCGGCACGAATAAACTCGCGAGCATCAATCCCACCACGATGGAGATCAAAGAATACACGTTGCCCAATGCGGAAACCCGCCCGCGGCGGATTGCAATCACTGACGATGATGTGCTCTGGTATGCCGATTATTCGCGCGGATATCTCGGCCGTTTCGATCCGAAGTCAGGAGCGACAAAGGAGTATCCGTCTCCAGGCGGACGGGAGTCGCAACCATACGGCATCACTGCGGTGAAAGACATCGTTTGGTATAGCGAATCCGCGGTGAGTCCCAATACGCTGGTGCGTTTCGATCCGAAGACAGAAAAGTTTCAAACATGGATTATTCCGTCCGGCGGCGGCGTTGTAAGAAACATGATGGCAACAAAGGAAGGGAACCTCGTGATGGCTTGCAGCGGAAGGAACCGCGTTGCGTTCGTTGAGGTGAAGAACAGCAAGTCGGAGTAGAAACCGACAAAATCGGAAATTGGACGAATCCTGCACCTCAAATTCGAAATCCGAAATCTGAAATTGGACGCTAGCGCGGTACTCGGGCAGGTCCAATCTGCGATTTCGGATTTCGAATTTGAGGTGCAGGATTCGTCCAATTTCCGATTCGTCCAATTTCAAAACTTGCGCGCGTTAAGCCGTCTCCAGCAGCGGCCGAATCGTCTTCCGCACTTCTTCAGGTAACACAGTCTCAAGGTACTCGAGGGCCATCCCCTTCCAGCGCTCGTCTTCGGAATACAACCCGCGATACGCAATTCTTAAAGGCTCTTTTGGCAGGATTAACGAAAGCAGCCGAAAGACATGCTCGGAACTAACGTTTGAAGGCTTGTGATCCTGCGCGTCGATGAGGCTGCGGCTTTCCCATACTCCCTTTTCCACTGAGAGCTCACGCAAGACGGCTTGAGTGATCAATGAGTGGTCTGCATTGATTGCGGTCGCTCGATCTTGAATTTGAGCGAGAGCGCGGCCGGACTGGAATCGCACCTCGAATCGATGATCAAACAGGCCTTGAACCAGTCCGTCAAAAGCGCGCTGTGAATCGGTTACTGATAAAACACGCGGAATACGGCGTCGCACCGCGAATTCCTGCAAGGGATCCAAAAGCCCATCCACGAGTTGTCCGATTATCGAAGGCGCAATTTTTTGAAGAGCCGTGACGGCATCCTCGGCCACTTCGTCCCAAGCGAGGAGTGTTATCACGTGTGCCGCCAGTGTCGCATCCAAGGGCTGGCGAAGTGCGGCGCGCACCGATTCAGGATTATTTGACCGGAGTGCAGAGACGCGATCCAAAACCGGGTCGACGACCTTCGGTTGCGTCGCGATCGGCGGTGCGGGACGATCCTTGGTTTCCGGGATTCGAATGCCGTTGCTAAGAGTTCGGAGCACGGCGGATCGCGTTGTGCTGTCGCGAATATCCGATAGCTCGATATGAATCGATTGATTGAGTAAATTGTTTTCGAGGGCATCCACATAGCCGTGGTGCAGCTGTCTCGAGAGTAGAAGTCCGATAATCCCTGCAGCAGCTGCGACCACGAGCATGAGAGGCGTGGCGACTACGGAACCTGCGAGTAAAAAAACGGTGATCAACGCTCCGCCGAGTATGTCTCCAAGCCGGTCAAATCCGATGTCGAGCAGAGGCTTCACCCGGCGTCGTTCCCGCTGAGGCACAGCAGCGAAGAAAAGCTCGTACCCTGATCTGAACAGCGAACTTCGAAGGACCGCCTCGCTAGCTCGAGCGAATGTGGCGCTCCACACACCGGGGATGAGAGCGCCGAACCCGCCAACCGCTACTGCGAATGGCAAGCTGCCAATGGTACCGGCAAGCCCGATTTTTTCGAGGGACGCTCTGCTCAATCCGATTTGCACCAGGAAGGTGATCACACCGATGCCGGTATAAAAGACTGCGAAGAACCGGACAAGATCTGGGCCACCGTGGTACGCCGCTACGGCGCGCGCCTTGAAAACGAAATCGAGCAGACCTCCACTCAGTGTCGTGAGAACGATGATTAATGCCAGCGATCTGAGATAGGGTTCATCACGAAGCATGCGAAGGCCGGTGAAGCGGCTTTTGCTGGCTGTTCGCTGATTATCTTCCTTCGGTCGCTGTTCGCGGGTCGGTTCCGTGATCCCACGTGCCAACCCGGTCGTTAGAATCGCGGAGACTAAATCCAATGCTGCAAGCACCGGCAGCATCGACGTGACTCCGAAACTTGTGCCTACCCGTTCCGCGAGAAAACCCCCAATCATTCCTCCCACAGTGCCCGCCGCAACGACGCGTCCGAAATGCTTCCTGGCGCTGTGCGGATCAAAACGGTCGCCGAGCAGTGACCAGAAGCCGGAGATCAGCGTGGAACCCAGGGCAGCCATCTGCAGGTAGAGCAGGACCGCGACAAGAGCGTTACTCCGATTTGAAAGTGTCCATTGAAGCCCAAGCAGACCTGCGCTTGCGAGGAACGCTCGCGGAATCAAACGGCTTGGTGGTATGCGGGACATCAAACGTGCGGAAGCGGCACCCGTGACGATCGCGAGAATCGATGCGACCACAACCATCCACGCGAGGCTCGAGACGGGGAACTGAGACAGAAATAGCGCGTCGCGCGTCGCTTTTCCTCCCACCTGGTGCGCAATCAGTGCCGCACAGGTAAGGGCAGCCGCATAGATCGAGAAATCGTAGCGGACCTGCTTCTGCATTACAGCGCTTCCGTTGCTAGGGGTTCGCCGGCATGGACGGTCATGCGGCCGATTGCTTGCGGCTCATGCAGTTGCCACCAGTGTTCCGCGCGGGCTTCATCCCATGGCGCGACAAGCGGCACGTCACGAAGCATTCGTGCCAACTCGCGGGCGCTTGCCGGCCGGTCAGCCGGATCTTTTTCGAGGCACATCATGATGACTCGTTCCAGCGCTTCGGGTATTTGAATCTCTGTCCGTTTGGACGGAGGAACCGGCGCTTTCCGGATGTGATCGATCACCGTTGCATAAGGTGTTTCAGCTTCGAAGACAAGTCGTGCAGTGAGTAACCAATAACCGACAGCACCCAGCGCGTATAAATCAGTCCGCGCATCCACGGGTTCACCAAGCGCTGCCTCGGGCGCCATAAAAGCCGGTGTCCCACTTGCCGAGCCGGACATGGTGATTCCTTCGTGTTTCTGCGTGACTTTTGCGAGTCCGAAATCCAGAACTTTGATGAAGTCGTACTGCACGCCGTGAACGCTCGTAAAAATGTTGGCGGGCTTGATATCCCGATGAACCATTCCTGCACGGTGCGCTTCTTCGAGTGAGTCGGTAACCTGCACCATAAAATGAACAGCTCTTTCGGCCGGCACCGGGCCGAACTTTTCCACCAGCGTTTTCAAATCAAGGCCGTTGAGATACTCCATGACGTAGTAAAAGGCACCATCGTCGGTTATACCGAAGTCATAGAGTTGGATCGTGTGTTGGGATTGCAAGGTCGCAGTGATCTGTGCTTCCTGTTCGAATCGACGAATAACGGTCGTGGTCAAGTTCCCGCTCCGAATGCCTGCGGATTCCGCCGAAATAAGCTTGATCGCGGCCGGTCTTGCAAGCATTCGATGTTTAGCGCGCCACACTTCTCCCATGCCGCCTTTGCCAATCGGCTCGATGAGCTCGTAGTAACCCATGCGGCGGGCCTTGCCGAGATCCCGGCCCATTCCGTAAATAAAACGCGAAAGAACGACCGCCCAAAAACTGCAGAGAAAGTCTGGAACGAACAGCGAGAGCCAGGTTTTCGAGTCGGGCAGACCAGTTCCGTTAACCGCTACGAACAGAAGCAGACCCAACGGCCCCATTGCCGCCGATGTCAATGTGGCAATCGTTGTTTTTCCAAACGAGGTGGGTATGACGAGCACAAAAAACACTGTCCATGCCGCCACGCCGGAAATGCCGCGAATCGGTCCCTGGGCTATTAGCGGATTCGAGTTTTCCAGGATAGCGGTGCACAACGCGGCGACCACTTCAAAGACGAGACCTATGTCGAGCAGCATCTGCGCCGCAAGCTTGCGGCTCCAGGTCGCCGCACAGATAGCGAGCCCGAGAACTGTGCCAATCGTCAGGGCCACATAAACGAGTGTAGGTATACCTTGTGCCGCCAGCGAATTCGCCGGCATCGCGTACATCCGTGTCCAGTGCACGAGATTTATCGTCGCCGCATAAATCAGGCCTAGCCAACCAAGCCGCATGACGGCCTGGTTCATCATGTCACTCGGCAAACTGCCCGTTTTCGTGTCGCTGGAAGTTCTCGGAATGCAAACGCGGTCGGGTTGATGGCTGGAATCGTCCTTCATGCCTTCACCAATTTCTTGTGTTCACGATAAATCCCAACAATCAGCACCAGCCAAACGCTCACGAGAACGATATTTATCCAGGCAAAGTGACGCGCTGTAAATGCGAGCCAGGTCCCGACGAGAACGAATCCTCCTTGCAGCATGTCACCGACTCGCCAGAAAAAAGTATCGATGGCAGCCTTTGCTTTGTACTTAGCTTCGCGGCTCGTCGGTAGGAACAGAGCGTGCCTCGCTGTGTTCTGGATGGAGTAGTCGGTGCTATTCTCGAACACCTTCGCGATCCTTATTACGCCCAGTACGGGCAGAATTGCCATCAGGGTATAGCTGCCGAGTGCAATCAAGGGCAAAACGAACAGAGCACCGCGGACGCCGATGGTCTTGAAGAGTCGGGAGACCACGAAGACCTGTATCAGCAAGCCAACCAAGTTTACCCATCCGTAGAAATCGCCATAGAAAGTACCGATACTTGCTTTCATTTGGGAACTCGGAATGACACCCGCGTCCACGGCTGCCTTGGTATGGGATACGACCATCTCTGAGAGGATGTATTCACCCAATGAGTTCACCAGATTGAACATCAACACCATCATGGCGATGAGCAACAGGTATCGACTGGACAAAACCAAGCTGAATCCGCCCTTGTTGCTCAGCGGTTTTGGTGGCGGCTCGGGGCTGCCCTTGCGCCGCGAATCGATTCGGCGAACGAGTACAATCGAGAGAAGCAACCCGCCCATTGCAACGAGCATCAATTGGTAAGCGTTCATGACGGAAAACAGTCGTCCCGCCAGAACAGCTCCGAGCCAGGCCCCAAGCGAGCTGCCGATTCCGACCATCGGGAAAATCCGTTTGCCGGACTCTTCGGTGTAAAGGTCATTGGCGTAGGCCCAGAATTGGGCCGTCACAAGGACGTTAAAGATGCCGACCCATAGGAAAAACGCGACGCCAACCTGGAAACCGGCCGAACCCATGAGGTAAAAAACGGCAAGATTAGATACGAAAAACAGAGTGACCCATGTGATCAGCTTCGATCGAGTAGCTTTCGTAGCGACAAACCCGTACAAGGGAACGACTGCCAGAAGCAGCAATGCCTGTCCGGCAGCCGAATAGCTCTTCACCTGAGCTCCAGCTTCAGACAGGATCAACGCCTCGCGCACCGTCTTCAATACGTAATACGAAGCCAAGAGCACGAATACGTTGGCGGTCAGCAGGAACGCGGTGACCGCTTCGCCTGCATGCAAGTCCGTTATAAGTGACAAAAGACGCAGCGCGAGTCCGCGCTGCGTCTTTGAAGCAGGTTCCCCGATTACGACGCTACTCATTTGCGATCGACTCCTACAATCTGCGATTTTCCGGCCATGGTTCGGACGTAGACATCAACCTCGCCTTCAGTACTCGAGATCACGGCAACGGAATAGCCTTCATAATTCTTGGGTTGAAACTCCGAGATCGGCTCTCGTTCCCCAGTCTTGTTGTTAAAGCGGAACCAGCTAAGCTGGCATTCCGGACGGCGCTTGAAATCGTAATAAGAAGCCAGATGCTCGAACTTCAGTTGCCCCTCATCGGTCAACTCGAATTCATCGAAAGAACTGAGGCGTGTCAGCCATGTGGCGCCGATTTTATTGCGCCGCTCGATAAGGACCTGAACCAAGTACTCTTCGTCTTCCGGGTCGCTCAACTCACCGCTTCGCACGATGGCGCGAATGTCTGTCTCGCTGAAACTCATGACGATCTTCGCGGCCCAATACGCATCCTGGTTTGTCATGTTCAGAAACGCCGGGTTCGGATACTCCGGTTTCCACTCTTCCGGATCAAAGTAGGTTGCTTCGAAATTACCGATTGAAGGATGCTTCGGATACTTCACGTGGACCCACGACCGGTCCCAAAGGCCCAGCGTCGCCATCCGCAGGAACGCAGGCTTGGGGTCCCACAAATATTCCCATCCGGCTCGCGGCTTTTGCGGGTTCGTGCTACCGCTGCCTAGGGTTGATCCGAAGTCCATAAGGTAATGTTTCACGTGCCGCTTTCCATCCTCTTTTACCAGCATGTCAAGGGTGTTGATGGCTCGGGAGTCATCGTGGTTCAGCCAAGCTGCAAAAACACGAAGGGCGCGAAGTTCCCTGCGATTCTCATGGGGAAAGATATCATTTGGATCGTCGGGGCGGGTCCCAAAATATTGAAATGGACCTACCGGGCTTCCGTCCAGAAGCTTGCTGGCCATGGCGCGATAAACTCCGTCGCGTCTTCGATACACCCGTTTCAGTAGATTATCCAGCTCCTCTTCAGATATTTTTGCCTTGTCGTCGATTTGCAACTGGTCGCGTTTGAAAAACGTGATGTAGTTTTCAGGCACGTTGTATCCGACCGCGTAGAAAAATTTCGTTGAAATGACTTCCGCTGCAGTCGACATTTCTGGATTTTCGATCGGGTCAAATTTGACGAAATAGATATCTCCGCGGGCGTCGCGAATACGAAAACCAGGAGTGACGCCTTCCGTCTTCGCGGAGATTATGACCCAAGGTGCTTCGTTGGAAGGACCATTACTGGTATTCGGGCCTTTCGTCAACTCCGAAAGACTCATTGCCGACATGCCATGCCGGTTCTGGAACCAGCTACTGGCCGGCACTTCGCCAAGCGTGTTCGCATTGGCTGCCGGTCCCATGCTGCGGTCGCCAGGGCTGGAAAAGGAAAGCTTGAAAAAGTCGTATTGATCGTTCAGCTTGTATTTTTTGATTTCGGTCACATCGACTTGGTTGTCGCGATCGCGAACGATCGGATCATCCGAATAAAACTTCTGTCCGAACATCAGCATGAGAATCAATGCAGGCAACATATCGATCTCCTTCTAAAAAACGTGGCCGAATTTGATGAGCAAGCGTTGGCCTTCTCTGGAAAACCCCAGATCCACGCGCAGGAAAACGCTTTTCTCTGTGTTGAATCTGAAACCGACACCGTAGGATTTCTCGAAGTTTCCTAAGTGAAAATCGCTCACTCTAGGGGCAACCTGTCCCGCATCGACGAAGGCCGCGAGATCGAGTCCGGAGAATGCCTCCCATCGGTATTCCGCATTAAGGACAACCATATTTCTGTCCCGGAACCGGAATTCATCGAACCCTCGCAGATCTTCGGACCCCCCCACGGTGGGTTGCATGAAGAAGGGAACTTCTTGACCGGTTGCCGTTTGCGTCATCGTGGTCTTGGCTCGAACGGCGATAACACGCCGCTGATGGAAGAACGGGAAATAATGCTGGCCTTCGATGTCGTATCGGCCGAAGTCGTATTGGCCGAGGTTGCGGTCGCGGAATGACGTCCACGATGCCGTGTAGCGGCCGCCGGCCCGCGGATTACCGGGATGGTCTCGATAATCCGCTTCAAAGAACAGGCCCACCTCGGCGTAATCCGGCTGGTTAGCCAGGGCTGGAGTGTTCCGACTACTAAACACGGTTTCGATCGAAGGGACGAACCTGGAGGTCCCACTACCGACGCTGGTGCCTAGCCAACCGGATAGAACACCCGCTTTTAGATGCTTCGCGGGCGTGATCCCAAAGCGTCCGACGTAGTTGATGTCCTCCATCCGATAGCTGGTCTGATTTTGCTCCCTCGAATCTTGTCCGGTGCCGAAATATCTCTCTTGCGTAAAATTCCGATAGGTCGCTCGCAAATCCGCGAAGAACAGATCGCTGTCGATCGGCAGTTTATAGCCGACCTCGTATTTTTGGTATCCCCTCATCGAGACTTGAGCAGATACCCGGAATCCATCTTTCTCTACAGATGTTCCAGCGCCAAAACCTGCACCTGTTCGGAGGCCGCCCAACAAAGGATGCAACCCTTTGTACCCTGCCTGAAACCGTTCGAGTACGCGCTTCTCCTTGAACTCATTCAGTGCGCGTTCGAGCGGACTACGGCTTGGCGGTTTCAGGTCGCTTGCTTTTTCCTGACGCGCCGCTTCGAGCACCTCGGTCCTCGTCGGCTCGTCCGGCACTTCCTGGAATCCCATCAGTAGAAACAAGCTCAACGTCAGACCTGACATACCCCGCACCTCCCGGTCGGGCAAGGCAACTCGTACGCCAAACGAACAGAGATGCTCAATTTATTGAAAATACAAAT
>Ga0075424_100006157_pt1 | contig 11535 bp, 7 predicted proteins | sample SoiMethybrSBSTD3_FD_75301 | JGI IMG/M metagenome (GOLD analysis project Ga0075424, IMG submission 75301) | Bulk soil microbial communities from a Populus tree surrounding site in Tennessee, USA - Soil MetaG P. TD hybrid SBSTD3 | ecosystem: Environmental > Terrestrial > Soil > Tree plantation...
GCGACGGCGAAGTCGCGAAAGCGGTCGAGGCCGTCACGGGTACTTACCCAAATATTGCCTTCACGGTCCTCAAAGAAGGCGGAAACGTCATCGCCTGAGAGGCCGTCAGATCGCGCAAACACATCCGTCCTTCCCTGGTGTACATGCACAACACCGCGGTCCGAAGTTCCGATCCACAACCTCCATCGCGGTCGCGGTGCAGCCTATGGGCCTGGAACTCCGGTACAGGGCCTGGCAGCGGATGCGCCTCGATTTTCCCATCCACGAGCCGTTTGATTCCGCTACGCGTGCCGATCAGGAGTGCGCCGTCATCGCCTTCCCCCATACCTTGGATGCCGTTCGACTCGCCTGGCAACGGATAGAATTTTGGCGGACCGGGTTTCCATCGCCACAACCCGCTCAGCACTCCAACCCAGAGATCGCCCTTGCTACTCTCAAACAAGCTCAGCACTCCGCGGCCCAAGCTGCCGTCGTCTCCATAGCACTTGATGCCGCTTTTTTGTATTGAGCAGAGTTTTCCAGTGGGAACATTCGCCGCTCCGACCCAGACCGTGCCTTCATGGTCTTCAAGAAGCTTGAATATGGCCTGTCCGCTTAGCTCCGCGTACTGCGTGAGCTTGCCGTCCTTCCAGCTCGCAAGCCCTTTGAGGGTACCGATCCAAAGGGTCCCGTCGCGCGCGACGAGCAGGCAGAAAATGTGACTGGAGGGGAGCTGCTGATCCGGCGGCGGCTGCCACGGAATGTTCTTGAGACCATCGAAACGAAATAAGCCGAGCGCCGTAGCCAGCCAGAGATAACCGTCGGGCGTTTGGGCAATCGAGAGGATCTCGCCTTTGGTAAACCCGTCGCGGACCATCCACGATGTGTGCGCGTACTGGTTCACGTCTAGCGACGGATTCAACCCGAAGACAGGGGGGCAAACGGCGAGCGCGCACACCAGCACAAGGCCAGCCGCGGCAAGCGAAATGTTTGTTGAATGTCTCCTTCGGATAGACATCTTCAGAAACCAGCTTCAGTAAACTTGCGAAACCAGGATTTGATCGATTTTTCTCGGGCGACTTGATAGGCGATTGCTCCCGGAACAATCAATTCAACTTCGGTCCCCGTTTCAGGACGGCTCCAAACATTCAGTTGCGCGCCCATTGCGTTGGCGCGCTCTTTCATACCCGGCAGGCCCCAGTGATCGGGCCGGCCCTCTGCGAGAATCTTTGGATCGATACCGTTGCCATTGTCTCGCACGCGAAGATGAAATTGACGGTCCTCGTAGGTAATTTCTAGCTCCACGTTGCTGCAGTGCGAGTGCGTCAGAGCATTGATGAGAGCTTCCCTTCCGATGGAATAAGATTCGTCCCGGATAATTGGGCGTAGCTCGCGAACGTTGCCTTCAACTACGGTCTTGAGAGTCACGCCCTTACCCTGTGGCGTTTGAGCAGCAACAAGTTGGAATGCCGCCGGTAAGTCATCGGTTCGTTGGACCGTGCCGCGCAGATTTCGAAGTCGATCTCGGCCTTCTGCCAAAACCACGTCGGCATCATCGAGTGCCTTCTCCATAATCTCGCGGGCCGGCTCATGTTTTGGTATTCGCTTTACGCCTGCATCAAACTTGAGAATTAGTCCTTGCACGCTCTGTAATAAAGTGTCGTGTAAGTCACGGGCAATCCGCTCCCTCTCTTCGATACGCGCTTCCGTTTGTCCTCGTAATTGCTGGGCCACTTGTCGTAGCCGTAGTTGATAGAGCCCGACGAGGACTAACAAGAATCCGACCACGAGCAACCCACGGAACCAGTCGGTTTGGTAGTAGGCCGGAGCGATAACAAAATCGAGATAAGCCCCAGTCTCGTTCCAGACGCCGTTGTTGTTACAAGCAATAACGCGAAAACGGTAATTGCCTGGCTGAAGGTTGTTGTAGAACGCCTGACGCCGATTGCCGACGTCCTGCCAATCCACGTCGTAGTTTTCCAGCTTGTAGCGAAATAGTATTTTCTCGGGTGCAACGAAACTGAGCGCCGCGTAGTCGATAACGAGGTCACGAGTTAACTGTGGCAGTTGCACTCTGCCATTTGCACTGGAAGCTGGATCATACGTTTTACGATCGGCAGTAATCTCCGGGATGTTTAAGGGAGGCGGCAAGGTGTTGCTGCGCAGGTGGCGAGTATCGATCATGCTGACCCCGTCGCCACCTAAGAACCAAAGCTTTCCGTCGGGGGATTTTGCCACCTGGGGGCTCAAGTGGCCCGAGTCTGCACGAAGCATAAGACCGTCTGAGTTATCCAGGATCATCGGGTGCAGCGTAGAGGTTGCTTGTCGATTGGTATCGAATGCTGAGAACCAATTATCCAACTCGTTGCGCTCGATTCGCATCAGGCCACATTCAGTGCGGAACCAAAGTGCATGTGAGTCATCTTCCATCGACCAATGAATTCCATTGCACGCTAGACCGACCTTGCTGCTAAGTGTCGACCATTGCCCAGCCTGCAAACGACTTAAGCCGCCATCGGTTGCCGCCCAGAGTGCGCCGTCCGCATCGATTCGCAGCTGATTCACCCGTCCCGCCGCCAGACCGTCAGCCGTCGAATATGATTTACGGACCTGCCCATCAACCAAATACGCCACGTCACCATAATGAAAGCCAACCCACACTCCACCCTGAGGATCGTGTACCATGGCGCTCACATGATCCTTACGTCCGAGAGCGGCCCAGGAAAACTGCCGAACATCGTGCAGGTTCTGCACACGAATCAGACCGGCGACCTCTCCGATAATCCACACGTTTCCCGAAGTGTCTTGATCAATACCGAGAATGCCACCCTGGTGGTGAAGATCAGGAATCGGGACAAAGCTATCGTTTTGCAGGTATCCAATAGCATCGCGGAATGAAACCCAAATCCGCCCCCGGTCATCCTCGAACAGCGAAGCGACCCCGCCCTCAGGAAATCCACGGACGGTGATAACTTTGGCGCCAGCGGGCGTAGACTTCGCCCCGTTCGTGTAGCTAGTAAATTTCCCGTTGTTCCATCTGCTCAATCCCTTGTAAGTGCCGATCCAGACGCTTCCATCTTTTGCGGCCAGGACAGAGCCCACCTGGTCATTCACCAGTCCTTGTTTTTCGGTAAAGGTAGCTACCGTAAAGTCGCGAAATCGATCCAGGCCACCTAAGGTGGAAACCCAAATATTGCCTTCGTGATCCTCGAACAGCCGGTGGATGTAATCGGACGTGAGACCATCGGCTGCCCCAAAAGAATCCAACTTTCCATCGTGCACATGTAACAGGCCGCGAGCGCCGCCGGCGGTGGTCCCAATCCACAAACTGCCATCGCGATCCCGGAGCATTCGGTCTACTTCGATCTTGCCGGCAATACCAGGCAGCGGATATTCCTGAGTCTTACCATCGACAAATCGTTGGACTCGACCCTGCGAGCCAATCAAAAGTGTTCCGTCATTGTCTTCGGCAATACCCTGGATGCCGTTCGGGGCCTGCATCGGGTAATAGGTTGGTGAACCCGAAAGCCAACGGGACAGTCCGAACTCGGATCCCACCCAAAGCGCGCCCATACTATCCTGATACAAACCGAATATAGCCCGTCCGAAACTTCCGTCTTCTCCGAAGCATTTGATGTTGTCATTCTTAATAGAACAGAGCTTGCCGGTAGGAAGAGCGCTTGCGCTGGCCCAAATCACACCTTCACGATCCTCGAGCAGCCTGAATATATATTGGCCCGCAAAGGTTGGATACTGAGTTAATCGTCCGTCTTTCCAGGTTGCCAACCCTTTGTCTGTGCCGATCCAGAGAGTTCCGTCGCGTGAGGTGAGCAGGCTCCAAACATAGGTTGAAGGTAAATGTTGTTCCGTGGGCGGCTGCCAGGGAGTGAACCTTACTCCGTCAAAGCGAAACAATCCGAACTCAGTACCCAGCCAAAGATAACCGTCTGGCGTCTGAGCAATTGCAGAGATTTCACCTTTGAACGCACCGTCACGGATCTTCCAACTCGTGTGTCCGTACTGGCTGATATCGAGCGAAGGGTTCAACGCAAAAACAGACGGGCTGAGCGCGAGCAGAATCCAACCCAACGCAAGTTGGAGCGCACGAACTTTTCGTGTACGTCCGTCGGCTTCACGCATTTGCTGTGATCTTACAGTATCGATGTCAACGCAGATACATCCTCTTTCGGGGTATCGAGATGCAACCCAAAATAGGATTGACCTCGCAACCAGTTGAGGAGTAGGCTGGCGAACCCCGTTTTGTTCAGAGATTTCCACCTATGCCCCGATTTGTCGCCGTCGTCTTCCTCCTTTTGGCTTCTTGTACCCTTCTTAAGGCGCAATCGACCAATGCCTCAGTCACCGGTCGCATCACCGATTCGGCAAAAGCACTTATTATTGACGCAAAAGTTACCGCAATAGACGCGGAGACAAACCTTCGTTACGAAGCCACAAGTGACGACGCTGGTGAGTACCACCTTACTAACCTCCCTCCACACATTTATCGAATCGAGATCGAAAAAGGTGGATTCAAGAAGTTAATCAAACCTGATGTCATCCTTCATGTTCAAGACAATGTCGAACTCTCTTTCGAGATGACCATTGGTTCAGTGTCAGAGAGTGTGACGATTTCAACCGGTGCGCCGTTGATGAATACTGAGTCGGCCACAGTCAGCACCGTAATTGATCGCAAGTTCGTCGAGAATCTGCCACTCAATGGCCGAAGTTTCCAAACGTTGATCATGCTCACACCCGGTACAGTCGCAACGGCGACGCGATTTGACGACCAGGGTCAATTCAGCATCAACGGACAACGAGCTGATGCCAACTACTTCAGCGTCGATGGTGTTAGTGCAAATTTTGGTGTGACCGGATTGCTGCAGATGAATCAGACTGCAAGCGGGGCGTTGCCGGCACTCAGCGCATCGGGCGGCACAAATAGCCTGGTTTCAGTCGACGCCATGCAGGAGTTTCGGATTCAAACGTCTTCGTTTGCTCCCGAGTTTGGACGCACACCGGGCGGACAGATTTCAATCGTGACTCGATCCGGAACGAACACTTTTCACGCCACGGCATTCGAATACTTCAGGAACAGCGTTTTGGATGCGAGAGACTGGTTCGTTAACGCCAACAGATTGAAGAAGCCGCAGGAGCGCCAGAATGATTTTGGTGGTGTTGTCGGCGGCCCAATTCAAAGGGACAAGGCATTCTTCTTCTTTTCTTATGAGGGACTTCGACTGCGGCAACCATCAACGCAGCAAAGCGTTGTACCGGATAATCTGTCGCGGGACTCAGCTTCGGTCGCGATACGTCCGTACTTGAACGCATTTCCTATTGCAAACGGCGTTAACGTCGGACCGGGATTGGCGCAATTCAACGCGAGCTTTTCCAATCCATCCTCACTTGACGCCTACAGCATCAGGACCGACTACGCTCTCAGTTCCAAAATAAACTTGTTTGGACGCTATAACTACTCACCATCAGATCTGGACCAACGAAGTCCTCCTTTCGCTGGGCCAATCCTAAGCATGACCAACTCGCTGTCATCCACCATACACACAATGACCATCGGCCTCACCCAAATGATCAACCCGACTATCAGCAATGAAGTGCGCGCGAATTACAGCAATCAAAGAACTACGACCAGGTGGATCATGGATGATTTCGGGGGAGCGGTGGCGCCTTCCGATTCAATCTTGTTTCCCGCTGGAGTTTCGTCCGCGAATGGCCTCTTCGGATTGTTTCTTGCAGGCGCCGGACAATATAACCAGGGCAAACAAGGAACGAGTGAGCAACGGCAGGTCAATCTCATTGACAACGTATCTGCGACGATTAACCGTCATCAATTAAAGTTTGGCGCTGACTATCGTTGGCTGGCACCTTTTAGCAGCCCATTTGCTTACCGACAGTTCGTTCAATTTTCGGGAACGACTGTCACGCCTGGAGGAGCACGCTCGGGAACGTCAGTGATCGCCGCGACGATCGCTCTGGAGAGTAACGCTCTGCTTTCGCAGAACTTTTCGGTCTATGGTCAGGACACCTGGAAGATCTCACCACGATTGATCCTGACTTACGGCTTGAGATGGGATGTAAATCCGCCGCTAAGAGGAAAGAGCTCGGCTAACGATCCTTTCACTATCGTAGGCCTCAATAACCCGGCGACGATGAGCCTGGCGCCTCGGGGTACTCCTCTATATAAGACGACCTACGGGAATTTTGCGCCCCGAGTCGGCGTTGCTTATCAACTTCGTGGAATACGAAATTGGGATGCTGTGTTGCGCGCGGGCTTCGGAATCTTCTACGACCTCGGGCAAGGAGCATTGGGAGGTGTCTCCAGTTTTTTTCCTCACATTGCCCAAAGGGTAATTGTCGCGGCGCCGTTTCCGTTAAACGCGACGAACGCTGCTCCTCCGGCCCTGACAACCAATCCGCCAGTGGTCACTATGCTGGTAGCTGACCCACACTTGAAGCTGCCGCGAAGCTATCAGTGGAACCTTGCGTTGGAACAATCCATCGGCAGCAACCAAACTTTTTCCTTAACCTATATAGGCGCCGCTGGCCGAGACTTGCTTCGCTCGACACAGTTCTCTAATCCGAATCCTAATTTTCAGAGCGTGCTTCTGACGGATAATTCGGCGACGTCGGATTATCACGCGCTGCAGGTAAACTTCCAGCGGCGCCTGTCACAGGGCTTGCAAGGTGTCGCATCGTACACGCTCTCTCACTCGATAGACATCGCTTCGACGGATGCAGCTACCAATCGCAGCTCGCCACTTACGATTGCTGATCCTAACCAGGACCGGGGGAATTCCGACTTTGATATAAGGCATTCGTTCACGATTGGACTGACCTATGACCTGCCCTTCCGAAGTAATAGGAAAATTGTCCGGTCGATTGTGCGAGGTTGGTCGTTCGACAGTTTTATCTTTGCAAGATCAGCGCCACCCGTCGATATCGTCGGCTTATCGTTCACGGCTAACGGCATCAGACTTGATGCTCGACCAAACCTGGTTCCAGGAGTACCGCTGGAACTGTTCGGCGAACAGTTTCCTGGGGGGAAAGTTTTTAATCGGGCAGCGTTCGTCGCAGCACCGATTGGCACACAGGGCAATTTCGGACGCAATGTCCTGCGCGGTTTCGGGGCTTGGCAAGCGGATGTTGGTCTGCATCGACAATTTCAACTCACTGAGAGATTCGGGCTGCGCTTCCAGGCAGAGTTCTTCAATATCTTCAACCACCCAAATTTCGGCAGTCCTACCAATAGTCTGTCGAATGGACTGTTTGGTCGGTCAACCCAGACACTGGCGAACTTTTTGGGTGCCGGTGGCGCCAATGGCGGGTTGAATCCTCTCTATCAGATTGGCGGTCCACGTTCGATCCAATTCGCAATCAAATTGCAATTCTGAAGCTGAGTGAGAATCCGCTCCCGTGGATTATCCGCCATACCTCTAAAGAGTGATGCGCCGCTAGCCTCATTTTGGGTATTTCAATTTCGTAATACTCGTTACCCTCAAAGTCATGCAACGACTCTATTCAATGTTTCCACAAGGTGGCCCTGGGCTGGGCCTATTGCTCTTAAGAACAGCAACAGCGGCAATGTTTGCTTTGAATCTTACACATCGTTTTAACTTTGCTTCAGCAACTCTCCACTGGTTGGTTTTATCGTTAATCGTTCTCGTCTCGTTTTTGCTTTGTATCGGCTTTTTAACGCCGATTCTCGCCGCGGTTGCCTGTATCGCGGCCGTCGCCAATCTGTTTTTGGACAATCAATCGTTCGTCTATGTTCTCAGAATATTAACCGCCGCCGCGCTCATTTTTCTTGGACCTGGAGCGTATTCGGTGGACGCGAAACTGTTTGGCCTTCGCGTCACCGTCATCCCCCCGCGGAAAGAAAAAAATCAACAGCAGTTCTGCATCTGAGCCAATCAACAAAGAGCCAGTTGAACTTAGGTTTGAGGAGTCGGGTGTGTTTACTGACAAAACGAAGAGTGGTGTTTCTCTAACACGATCGGGTGACGCAGTCCTTGCCACATATAGGGTTTCGCTCCGAAATGAAAAAAAGCAAAATGCGCTCAGATCGTATAAGCAATCTGATTTCAGCGGTACTTGAATTTTTTGAGGAGGGAACGTCATGAGATTTACCATTTTGTCCAATCCCGATACCAAAATTTCAGCGGGGGGTTTCGGACTCGATGGATCGAACGTTAGCGAAGTGTTCTCGTTTGCAGGTGAGAGCCTGGGCGATTCGGAGGACTTCGGAATTGTGGGTCAGAGCTTAGCTTTACGTCAGGTCATGAAACTGGTTGACATGGTTGCCGCAAGCGACTCCACTGTTTTGCTGTTGGGTGAGACAGGCACCGGTAAGGAATTGGTTGCACGCGCTATTCACGAGCGCAGTCAACGACACAAAGAGAGTTTCGTTACTCTGAACTGCGCTGCAATTCCGAGTGCGTTGTTTGAGAGCGAGCTATTCGGTCACGAACGCGGCGCGTTCACCGGGGCGCAGATGCAAAGGATTGGCAGATTGGAACTCGCTGACCGGGGTACGCTATTTCTCGATGAAATCGGTGACATGCCTCTTGAGTTACAGCCTAAGTTACTCCGCGCATTGCAGGAGCGAGCATATGAAAGAGTGGGCAGTGCGCGAACCAAGAAAGTCGACATGAGATTGGTTGCAGCAACCAATTGTGATCTTGAGCAGATGATGGAGGATAAGCAGTTTCGTCCCGATCTTTATTATCGACTGAACGTCTTTCCCATTCGCATCCCCCCTTTGCGGGAACGACGCGAAGACATTCCTTTGTTAGTGCAACACTTTACTCAGAAATATGCGCGCGAGATGGGCAAGCACATCGACAACGTTCCCGAAGCGACTATGCAGAAGCTGATGCGCTGGGATTGGCCAGGAAATGTTCGCGAGTTGGAAAACCTTATTCAACGATCAGTGATTCTCACGACCGGCAATACCTTGATGGTATCATTGCCGCAAAAGATGAACAGTGCGATAGATGCGGCCGAAGTTGTTGGTAACTTCGAAGAGCAAACGCGAATTGTCAACATTCTGCGCGAGACCAATGGTCGCATAAGTGGACCACACGGAGCGGCGCTTCGTTTGGGAGTGAAGCGTAGCACCCTGCTTGATCGAATGAAGAAGCTGGGCATCGATCCTCGCGAAGTAAAGGCGAGGTACGCGGTCGCCGTGGCCTAGTCGCCGGAACAACGATCCAATGACTGAATCAGCACGTCCATCGCTGACAATTCCTGTTGATGATCGCGATCACGCTTTGGGGCCCAGCAACGCATCTGTGGTTGTTGTCAACTATGGCGACTATCAATGTGCTGATTGTCGTGAAAGACATCGTCAAGTTCAGAAATTGATTGACGCGCTTGCAAAGCGAGTGCGATTCGTTTATCGCCACTTTCCGCTCATCAACGTTCACCCTGAAGCACTGCGGGCTTCGGAAGCGGCCGAGGCTGCCGGAGCGCAAGGCAAGTTCTGGGAGATGCATCGCCTCCTCTATACGAGTCCAAACAAACTCAAGGATCGTGATCTACACAGTCATGCAAAAGCGATCGGACTTGATATTGATAGGTTCGATCGAGAGATGGCCGAGAGCGTATACGCGTCGCAGATCTTGAAAGACTACTATCGGGCCATTAACTGTGGAATTAGCGGCGCGCCGACAACGTTTATCAATGGAGAGCTTTATGCGATGAGCGGAGTTGAGTTGCTGACCGTCGTGCAAAATATCCTGGCCGATTCACAGACTACCCAGAATCAAACATTCACTAGTTCTTCAGGATCGTAAACTTCATAGCCCGATCCCGTTATCGAATAGGCTCAAACATTCTGAATCACTGCGTGATAGGAATAGTTAACTTCGACGCTTGTCCCTGGCGCAGAATGGTTATCTCAAGGTTGTCCCCCGGCTTAAGCCTGCTAAGACTCTGATAGATTTGATCGTAACTTCCGTCGTTCTCCACCACGACTTCATTAACTTTTAAAATGATATCTCCGCCGAGTATCAACTCGGCCCCTTCGATATTGGCCCTCAGCGTTCCTCCACGAATACCAGATCTCCACGCTATCGATCCTTCCGCGACGCGTTGAACGAGTACGCCGGCCTCCTGATTGAGATTCAGCGCCTTTGCAACGTTGCCGTCAACCATGAAGCCTTCAATCCCGGTCCAAAACGGTTTCTGCTCCAGCAAGAGACGTCGTGCTGTGTTTGAAGTTGCTGCAAAGCCCAACCCCTGGGAACCACCAGACTGCGTAACTATATTACTGACGATGCCCATGACGTCACCGTTCAAATCGAACAAGGGCCCACCTGAATTCCCGCTATTGATCGCGGCATCGGTTTGCAGGAATTCAACAGCCATGGCGTTCTCGTTGCGCTTGAGAGTGCGGCGCCCGCTGACATGCCCGGCAGTCAATGTTCGACTAATACCGTATGGTGCGCCAACGACAAATACTTCGTCTCCGACGTCCATAAGATCGGAATTTCCCAGTTTCGCCGGCCTGTAATTGCCTGGACTTCGCTCGAGCTGAAGCAGAGCCACATCAGCGGAAACTGATGTGCCAATAACTTTTGCTGGAATCAGCTCCCCTTCGGAAAACTCAACAATCGTCTGATCTGCCGATTGGACGAGATGGGCTGCGGTGAGTACCTTACCGTCATTGGAGATGAGCACCCCCGAGCCTAACCCATTTGAACTTACAAGCCCCTGCTCCGGAAACGGCGCCAGGCCTTTTTGGACCGTCCGTACAATGACTACTGCTTGCTGAACACCACGAAAAGCCTCTCGCAATTGTTGACCATGGCCTTCTGTTATCAAGCCACAGAAACAGACAAGACCCAGCGAGAGGCTCACTCGAATCAAAACGACCGCCCTGGTCCATTTTGTGTTATGCTTTTTCGTGGTTAACCTCATCGAGGTTTGTACGAGGTAACCGCCGCCAACCTCAATGGCGTTAGATCGCATGTTCCTGGTCAATTGCATCTGAAGAAATCTCCTTCAGACTTGTCTTAGCAACTTCATCGCCATTGACTTGCAAAACGTTGACAAGAGCCTCGTCAGCTAAAAATTGCGCGAAAGAGTGCTTTTTTTGGTCAATTGATGGTCACTAAGTGACCGCCACTGGTCACTAGTGTCGGACGTTTCCACCGCCACGAATTCCGGTCCAGCCGACAGTTTCGGCATCCACCGAGGCTAAGCCTTCTAATCTGGCCCTAAATGACGCCTTTTATTGAGTCAGGCATGCTGGCATGTACGTTGCCCTCACGTCGATCTTGAGTCCAAGCCTAGCAGCGGTCAGGGGCGGAGAGAGAGGATTTACTAGACATGGCAGATAACAATAATTTGCAACCGGCCTCAGGGCTCCGTCCCGGCCACTGCTTTATCGTAAGGGCGGGCCTGCTAATGGCGCTCACGTTTATTGCAGCATCGTTCACATCGATTGTTGGCCAGACCAACGTCTTGCAGGGCACAGTGAGTGTTAGTTCCGCGAATGGTCAAAGCGAGCGATTACCCGGCGCCGGTTTGACGCTGACT
>Ga0075424_100006159_pt1 | contig 11534 bp, 7 predicted proteins | sample SoiMethybrSBSTD3_FD_75301 | JGI IMG/M metagenome (GOLD analysis project Ga0075424, IMG submission 75301) | Bulk soil microbial communities from a Populus tree surrounding site in Tennessee, USA - Soil MetaG P. TD hybrid SBSTD3 | ecosystem: Environmental > Terrestrial > Soil > Tree plantation...
TTCCTAACGAAGCCGATCTTCCGGAACGTCTCCGCGCCGTGCTCGCGGTCGTGTATCTCATCTTCAACGAAGGGTACACGGCGAGCTCGGGCGAGCGTCTCGTCCGCGAAGACCTCTGCACGGAAGCGATCCGCCTCGGACGGCTGTTATCGGACCTGATTCCCGACGAGCCGGAAGTCATGGGGCTGCTCGCGCTGATGTTGCTCATCGAGTCGCGGCGCGGCGCCCGCACGACGAGAGACGGCGAGCTCGTACTCCTCGCCGATCAGCAGCGCGATCTCTGGAATCGCGATCTCATCGCCGAAGGCCAGGCCATCGTCCGCCGCTGTCTCGTCCGCAATCGCCCCGGGCCTTATCAGATTCAGGCGGCGATCAACGCCGTTCACAGCGACGCGCGCGCCGCATCGGCCACCGACTGGAAGCAGATTCTGCAGCTCTACGATCAGCTGCTGAAGATGACGCCGACGCCGGTCGTGGCCCTCAATCGCGCGGTTGCAGTCGCCGAGGTCGAAGGACCGGCCGCGGCGCTCGCCCTGGTCGATGCGCTCCACCTCGACGACTATCATCTCTTCCACGCGATCCGCGCCGATCTGCTCCGGCGCCTCGGCCGCAACGACGAAGCGGCGCTCGCGTACGCGGCGGCCATCGATCTGACCGACAACGCGCCCGAGCGCGAGTTCCTCCGGCGGAGCCGTCAGACGATCACGCCGGGATGACGCGACTTCGCGTCGAGCTACGACGCGTTCGCAAGATGTTTTTCGATGAGCGTCATCACCATCGTCCAACCGCCTTCGTTCGCCGCAAACGCCTTCGCGCGACGCTCGAGCGGCAGGGCGTCGAAGCCTGATTCGGTGACGGTCAACCTGACGCCGTTCGCCACGTCCTCGAGCCTGAACTCGACGAGCGTCGTCGGCTCCCTGGAGTAATCGACGCCGGGCTCGATCGCGAAGGGATGCCACCGGAAGGCCAGCACCTTCTCCGGCTCGATTCGTTCGATCGTGATCTCGAACGGCTTGCCCTCGTACGGCTTCTGCGCCTTCGCCACGTTCTCGTCGACTTTCGTCGGCACGATGACGCCGCGGACGAGCGCGCCGGGCTTGAACGGGCCGTCGAACTTCACGCCGAACCACGTGCCGAATTCCTGGGCATCCGACAGCGCGCGCCACACACGGGCGCGCGGCGCGCGCAACACCACCTGTTTCTCGATTCGATCGGTCGTCGTCACAGCCATACGCAACCTCCAGGTTGCTATTCTATCCGGGTCGCGCGCATCTCGCAACCGATTGGTTGCAGATTGCCCCGTGCGCCGGCTGCGCTCATTGACGCGTTGGCGGCGAGTCGAGCGCCGCGGTCACGAGCCGTTCGGCTTCGGCCACGATCGCGCTGAGGTGCGACTCGTCCTTGAAGCTCTCCGCGTAGATCTTGTAGATGTTCTCCGTGCCCGACGGGCGCGCGGCAAACCAGCCGCTCGCCGTCACGACCTTCAATCCATCGATTGGCGCGTTGTTGCCCGGTGCGCGCGTCAGCTTCGCGACGATCGGCTCCCCTGCCAGCCGTGATTCCTTCACGTCCTCCGGCGACAGCTTTCGCAGCTTGGCTTTCTGCTCGGGGGTGGCCGGCGCGTCGATGCGCGTGTAGTGCGGGCTGCCGAACTGTGCGGCGAGCTCGCGGAAATGCTCGCCGGGATCCTTACCGGTGACCGCGGTGATCTCCGCCGCGAGCAGATCCATGATCAGGCCGTCCTTGTCGGTCGCCCATGCCGTGCCGTCGTGACGAAGGAAGCTCGCACCCGCGCTCTCTTCGCCGCCGAAACAATACGACCCGTCGAGCAGTCCCGCGACGAACCATTTGAATCCAACCGGGACCTCCGACAAGCGGCGCCGCAGATCGTTCACGACCTTGTCGATCATGCTGCTGCTGACCAGGGTCTTGCCGACGGCGGCCTGGGCCGGCCACGCCGGCCGGTGCGCGAGCAGATACCTGATCGCGACCGCGAGATAGTGGTTCGGGTTCATCAGGCCGGCCGACGGCGTGACGATCCCGTGACGGTCCGCGTCGGGATCGTTCGCGAACGCGACCGTGAATCTGTCCTTCAGCCCGACGAGCCGCGCCATCGCGTACGGGCTCGAGCAATCCATTCGAATGACGCCGTCGTGATCGACGGTCATGAACGAGAACGTCGGATCGATCACCGGATTGACGACGGCGATGTCGAGGCCGTAAATGGCGTTGATCGGTTCCCAGAAGAATCGCGCGGCGCCTCCAAGCGGATCGACGCCGAGCGAGAGCTTTGCGCCGCGTATCGCATCCACGTCGACCACGTTCCGAAGGTCGCGGACGTACGGCAGAACGAAATCCTCTTCGTGTGTCGTCGGCGATTTGAGCGCCGTCGCGAAGGGAACGCGCCTGACGCCGGCGTTCCTGTTTCGCAGCAGTTCGTTGGCGCGATCCTCGACCGAACGCGTGACGTCGGTGTCGGCCGGACCGCCGTTCGGCGGGTTGTACTTGAAGCCGCCGTCCTCCGGCGGATTGTGCGACGGCGTGATCACGATGCCGTCGGCCAGGTGCTCGCGTCTGCCGCGGTTGTAGACGAGGATCGCGTGCGAGATCACCGGCGTGGGCGTGAAGCCGTCGTCGCGCTGCACGATCGTCTCGACGCCGTTGGCCGCGAGAACTTCGAGCGCAGTCCGCTGCGCTGGAGCCGAGAGCGCGTGGGTGTCCTTGCCGAGGTAGAGCGGGCCGTCGGTGCCGCGCATGCGGCGGTAGTCGCAGATGGCCTGCGTGATCGCAAGGATGTGTGCTTCCATGAACGTGCCGCGCAGCGGCGAGCCTCGATGCCCGCTGGTTCCGAAGCTCACCAGCTGCGTCGCGTCGCGCACGTCCGGCTCGCGCTCGAAATATTCGCGCTCGAGGCGGGCCACGTCGACCAGCATCTCTTTCGGCGCGGGACGGCCCGCGAGCGGCGAAACGGCCGACCGGGTATCTACGGTATTGGACATGGCTTTACTTCCCAGATCTCGCTGGCGTATTCCGCGATCGTGCGATCGCTCGAGAACTTGCCGGAAGCGGCGACATTCAGAATGGCCTTGCGCACCCACGCGTCGGGGTTGGCGTAGAGCTCGCACACACGCCGGTCCGCGTCGAGATACGACTGCAGATCCGCGAGGTGCATGTAGTGATCGCCGTTCGTCAACAGCGTGTCGCGCAGCGGCGCGAACACGCCGCGTTCGTTCGGGCTGAAGTGATCCGCGAAAATCAGATCAAGTGCGGCCCGCGTTTCCCGATCGTGCTCGTAGTGCCACTGCGGGTTGTACCACGCACGGCTCGCGGCGACCTCTGCCGCCGTCAAACCGAACAGAAAGAAATTTTCCTCCCCGGCCTCCCGTGCCATCTCGATCGTCGCGCCGTCGCGCGTGCCGATCGTGAGCGCGCCGTTCATCATGAATTTCATGTTGCTCGTGCCGCTCGCTTCGTACCCTGCCGTCGAAATCTGGTTCGAGACGTCGGCCGCGGGGATCAGCCGCTCGGCGAGCGACACGTCGTACTCGGGCAGGAACAGGACCTTGAGGCGGCCGCGCATCGCCGGATCGCTGTCTATCGTGGCCGCCAGGTTGTCGAGGAACTTGATGATCAGTTTCGCCAGCGTGTAGGCCGGCGCCGCCTTGCCGGCGAACAGGAACGTGCGCGGCGTCATCTGAAGGCCAGGGTTCTCGCGCAGCCGGTTGTAGAGCACGACGATGCGCAGCGCATTCAGAAGTTGCCGCTTGTATTCATGAATGCGTTTGATCTGACAGTCGAAGATTGTGTCCGGATCGACCGTCTGACCGGACGCCGACTCGAGCCAGGCGGCAAAGCGCACCTTCGCGTCGCGTTTGGCGTTCCTGAAGGCCTGGCGAACGTCACGATCGTCGGCGAGCGGCTTCAGCCTCGCGAGCTGTCCGAGGTCCGTCACCCACTCGTCGCCGATCGCCTCGCTGATCGCGCGCGAGAGCGGTTGATTCGCGATGAGCAGCCATCGGCGCGGCGTGACGCCGTTGGTCTTGTTGTTGAAGCGCTCCGGGAACATCTCCGCCAGATCTTTCACCGTCGTCGTACGCAGCAGCTCGGTGTGGATCGCGGCAACGCCGTTCGTGCTGTGTGAACCGACGATAGCCAGATTGGCCATCCGCACGTGCTTGATCGGCCCTTCCTCGATCAGGCTGACGCGCCGCACGCGCTCTCCGTCTCCTGGAAACCGGCTGGCGACCGACGCCAGCAGGCGGCGATTGATCTCGTAGATGATCTCGAGGTGTCGCGGCAGAAAGCTCTCGAACCAGTCGAGCGGCCACTTCTCGAGCGCTTCGGGGAGCAGCGTGTGGTTCGTGTATGCCAGCGTTCGCCGCGTGAGATCCCACGCCTCATCCCAACCAAGTTTTGCGTCGTCCAGCAGAATCCGCATCAGCTCGGGCACCGCCAGCGTTGGATGCGTGTCGTTCAGTTGAATCGCAACTTTGCCGGGAAGCGCCGACCAGTCGGCGTTGGTTCGCCGAAAGCGCCGGATGAGATCGGCGAGCGAACAGGCGACGAGAAAATACTCCTGCACGAACCGCAATCCCTGGCCGGCGCTCGTCGAGTCGTCTGGATAAAGCACGCGCGTCAGCGATTCGGCTTCGAGCGACTCGGCGACCGCGCCGACGAATTCTCCGTGGCTGAACGCCTGGAAATCGAACGCGTTCGGCGCGCGCGCCGCCCAGAGTCGAAGCGTGTTGATGGTCGTTCCGCCGTATCCGACGACCGGCCTGTCGTACGGCATCCCAATCAAGCTCGAGGGACGCCCCGGAATTGCGCGCAGGCTGCCGGCGACGACCTCAAACGAACACGCCATCCTGATTTCAACGGCTTCGAGCGGGCGTGGCACTTCCCACGGATCCGGAAAGCGCAACCAGTTGTCGGGCCGCTCCTGCTGCCAGCCGTCGCGGATCGTCTGTTTGAACAATCCGTATTCGTAGCGCAGGCCGTATCCCATCGCCGGCAGCCGTAACGTCGCCATCGAGTCGAGAAAGCACGCGGCAAGTCGTCCGAGACCGCCGTTCCCGAGGCCGGCGTCGGGCTCCTCCTCGAGCAGTCCAATCCAATCGACGTCCTTGTCGTCGATCGTCCGCTTCGCGATCGGCGCGAGCAGCAGATTCGACACGTTGTTCGCGAGCGATCGGCCGATCAGAAACTCCATCGACAGGTAATACACGCGCTTGGCGTTCTCGCGCGCGTACGTGTCCTCGGTCTTGATCCATCGCTGCGACAGCACATCGCGCACGGAACGCGCGAGCGCTTCGAAGCGCTCGCGGAGATTCGTCGCGCCCGGATCGCTGACGTTGTCGAAGACGAGATGGCGTTCGTACAACGCGTTCTCGTGGCCGTAAAATTCGACCGGTCCGACTTCGTACTGAGGGTGAAGCTGTGCGGTCGTCCCCGATTCGAGTTGCGGCGTGACAGGCGTCACCGTTTCGGAATCTGACATCGACTCAATTCCACCAGATCGCACCCGTGTTCGGCAATCGTCAAAAAACGCGGCGACAACTTCCGCCGCGAGCCGTCCGTCTAAGTCGCCATGGACAGCCTCCTCGTCGATTTCCGCGACATGGTTCGAGCCCTTCGGCGCGATCCGCTCTACGCGGCAGCCGTCATCGCCACGCTCGCGCTGACGCTTGGCGCCTCGACCGCTGTGTTTTCGATCGTCAACGGCGTGCTGCTGCGGCCGCTTGCGTACCGCGAGGCGCAGCGGACACAGAGGACACCTATGGAAGTACGTTTATCTTTGCGTCCTTTGCGAACTCTGCGTTCTTAAGTGCCCGGTCGCGGCCGAACCGGCGAACATTCAATGAGAGAATCGTTTTCGTGCGTCCGGCATTCCTCCTCGTTGGCGTCCTGCTGACCGCGACCATTCTGTGGGACGCATTCGAAACGCTCGTCATGCCTCGAACCGTCGCCCGACGGTTCCGGATTTCGCGTACGTACTTCGCCGGAACGTGGCGTCCCTGGGCGCGTGTGGCATCGGGCATACGGCCTGACGGCCGCCGCGAACGATTCCTTGCGGTGTATGGTCCGCTTTCGCTGCTCGGTTTGCTCGGGGTGTGGGCGGTCAGCCTCGTCCTCAGCTTCGGTACGTTGATGTGGTCCGCGGGAGCGAGCCTGTCAATCGATGCTGGTCCGGCCCGATTCGCCGACGCGGTGTACATGAGCGGCACCACGTTCTTTACGCTCGGACTCGGCGACATCCAGCCTGTCGGCGCGATCGCGCGGCTGATTACGGTCATCGAGGCGGGAACCGGCTTTGGATTTCTCGCGCTCGTGATCTCGTACTTTCCGGTGTTGTATCAGACGTTCTCGCGGCGCGAAGTCCGATTGACGCTGCTCGATGCGTGGGCCGGATCGCCGCCGGCGGCGGGCGAGGTGCTGCGGCGCCTTGCCGACGCCGACGACGTGCAGGCACTCGAGCCGTTCCTCCGCGACTGGGAGTACTGGTGTTCCGAACTCCTCGAAGGTCACATTTCGTATCCGATCGTCGCGTACTTCCGATCGCAGCATCAGCGTCAATCGTGGGTGTCGGCGCTGACGACGGTACTCGATCTGTCGGCGCTCGGGATCGTCGGGATCGACGGCGTGTCGAAATGGCAGGCGCGCGCCACGTTTGCGATCGCGCGCCATGCCGCCGTGGATCTCGCGCAAGTGCTGCACGCGGTTCCAGACGCAACGATCGATCGGTTGTCGCGCGATGGACTGGACCAGCTGCGCGCCCAGCTCGAATCGGTCGGCCTTCGGCTCGCGCGGTCGTCCGATGCGGACGCGCAGCTGCTGAAGCTGCGTCAATCCTACGAGCCGTTCGTCGCCGGCCTTGGCGCGCTCCTGCTGATGCCGCTGCCCTCGTGGTCGCACGATCGGATCGCGAGGGACAACTGGCAGACCAGCCCTCGCGTGGAGGGCGGCGCGCATCTCTGATTATTGTCCCGGCGGAACCCGCGCGGCTCCGAACCGCAACCGCCGGCGAACCAGTTTCTCGATCTCGCGCAGCCACAACACCGAGCTCGCGATAACCGTGCACCGCAGCCAATCGGACGCCGTCAGACTGGCCGTCGAAAATGCACGCTGCAGAATCGGCGTGTACACGACAGCGAACTGAAGCGCGACGGACAGAGCGATCGCGCCCCACAGCCAGTGGTTCGTCAGCAGACCGCGAAACGCGCTCTCCTCGTCCGATCGCGCGTTGAACAGGTTGAACAGCTGAAACAGCATCAACGTGGTAAAGGCCATCGTCTGTCCGTAGGCGAGCGAGCCTGTGCCCGGAACCAGTCCGCCGGGCAATGCCGCATCGAGTACATACAGCGTGCCGGCGGCCATCACGACGCCGACGAAGAAAATCCCGCTCCACATACGACCGGTGATGACGCGTTCGCCCGCCGGCCGCGGCGGCAACTGCATCAGCGCCGGGTCGGCTGGATCGAGGCCAAGCGCGAGCGCGGGCGCGCCGTCGGTGACGAGATTGATCCACAGCAACTGCGTCGCAAGGAGCGGGAGCACCACGGCGTCACCGTGTGGTGCGAGTCCGATCGCGTCAGCGAACACGACGCCGAAGAACATCGTCATCACCTCGCCGATGTTCGACGACAGCAGGTAGCGGAGGAACTTTCGAATGTTCGAGAAGATGGAGCGTCCCTCCTCGACGGCCGCGACGATCGTCGCGAAGTTGTCGTCGGCGAGTACCATGTCGGCGGCCTGCTTCGACACGTCGGTGCCCGTCACGCCCATCGCCACGCCGATGTCCGCGGTCTTCAGCGCGGGCGCGTCGTTCACGCCGTCGCCGGTCATCGCCACAATCGCGCCGCGATGCTGCAGCGCGTGGACGATGCGCAGCTTGTGTTCGGGATTCACGCGGGCGTAGACGGACACCGATTCGACCGTCCGCTCGAGAGATTCGTCGGAGATCCGATCCAGATCGATGCCGGTTACCGCGGCGTTGTCATCCGCGAGCCCGAGCTCCTGTGCGATGACGGCGGCGGTCTTCGGATGATCTCCCGTAATCATCACCGGGCGCACACCGGCGCGCCTGGCGCGCGCCACGGCGTCCCGCGCCTCGTCCCGCGGCGGATCGATCATGCCGATCAGCCCCGCGAAGACCAGATCGCGCTCCACGCGCTCGTCGACGTTCTCGGAGCTCACAGATGTGAGCGTCCCGTCGACGGCCGCGCGATACGCCACGCCCAGCGTACGCAACGCGCGCCCCGCGAGAGCCTCGTTCGCAGCGATGATCTCGGCACGACGGTTCTCGGTCAGCGGTCGCCGTTCGTCGCCGACGAGCTCGTGAGTACAGCGCGCGAGCAGCACGTCGGGCGCGCCTTTCGTGAACAAGAGGACGCGGCCGGCGGTCTGCGAATCGATGTGGATCGTGCTCATCAGCTTGCGCTCGGACGAGAACGGCACTTCGCCCACGCGCGCGAACCGCCGCTCGAGATCGTCAACGTGCAGCCCCGCCTTTCTCGCCGCGACGATGAGTGCGCCCTCGGTCGGATCGCCTTCCACATGCCAGTGTCCGTCGCGGTGCTGGAGCGACGCGTTGTTCGCGCGATCGGCGACGCAGAGCGCGCGTTCCATTTCGATTCCCAGCTTCCCTGCGACGATCCCGCCGTTGTCCTGCCGGACGTCACCCACCGGCGCGTATCCCGTCCCGCTGAAAATCAGATGGCCGCTCGCCGTCACGACCTCGCGGACCGTCATCTCGTTTCGCGTGAGCGTCCCGGTCTTGTCGGACGCGATCACCGACGCCGATCCGAGCGTCTCGACGGCGCTCAGATGACGCACGATCGCGTTGCGCCGCGCCATCCGCTGGACGCCGATCGACAGGACTGCCGTCACCACGGCCGGCAGCCCCTCTGGAACGGCTGCAACGGCGAGCGCGACGCCGAGAATCAGTACGTCGAGAAACGCCGACAGGCCGTGGACGTGTTCGACGACGACAATCGTCGCGATCATCACGATCGCGATGACGATGACGACGAGACCGAGCATCCGGCCGACGCGATCGAGCTCCTTCTGAAGCGGCGTCGATTCGATGGGTACGCGCGCCAGCAGTCCCGCAATGCGTCCCATTTCGGTCCGCATGCCGGTTGCCACGACGATGGCGCGCCCGCGGCCGTACGTCACGGACGTCCCGCTGTAGATCATGTTGGAACGATCGCCGAGCGCGGCCTCGCCGGCGATGACGCCGCTGTCTTTCGATACCGGCAGACTCTCGCCGGTGAGCGCGGCCTCGGCGACGTGCAGCGCGACGGATTCGATAACGCGCGCGTCGGCTGCGACCGTGTCGCCTGCCTCCACGACGATGATGTCGCCGGGGACGAGCTCAGCGGCCGGCACACGCGTCAGCTCGCCATTTCTCATGGCGTGGGCGTGCGCGGCTGACATCTGCTGCAGCGCGGCGATCGCAGTTTCCGCGCGCTCCTGCTGGACGTAGCCGAGGACGGCATTCAGCAGCACGACCGCACTGATGGCGATCGCATCGTACGGCAGGGCGGAATCGCGCTCGTACCACCACAGGGCGACGGAGATCGCCGTCGCGATCAGCAGAAGGACGACGAGGACATCGCGGAACTGCGCGAGAAATTTTCTCCACCGTGGAACGGGCGCTTCCGCGTCCAGCTGATTCGGTCCGTATTGTGCGAGGCGGGCGCGCGCATCGGCCTCACTCAGGCCGCGCGAGCCATCGCTGCCCAGCGCGGCGAGAACATGATCGGCAGTCTGTTGATAGGCTCGCGTCATTGGTTCATTTGGTCATTGGTTCATGTGGTCATTGCAATTTGACAATTAAATGACCAAATAACCAGATGAACCAATGATCAGATAAACCTATGCCAGCATCTTCGCCTCGACAGCAGTACGAACAAGACGCTGAGGTTGCGTTGACCCTGGTGCCGATTGACGTTCGGTCAATTGAGCGAGTCGTTCGCAACTCGTGACGCCGACGGTTGAGGTGCGATTCGCTCACCTTCTCAGACGCTGATTCTTTTTGAATAATTGATTCTGCTGGCAACGCGATCAACGATGTTCGATCGAATAAGGAGGACCATCCATGCCTGACAAACAAACCGATGTCGCAACGAAGGCGAACCAGCAGCTGTCGCGACGTGAATCATCCGCTCCAAGTCCATTCCGAATGCTCGAACGCTTCGCCGACGAAGTCGATCGCATGTTCGACGAGTTCGGGTTGGGTCGCGGTTGGGGACTCGGTCGGAACTGGGGCCGATCGACGCCTGCCGCGGAGAGCGCGATGTGGACGCCTCGAATCGATGTCTCGCAGCGTAACAACGAGCTCGTCATCCGCGCCGACCTGCCGGGGATGAGCAAGGACGATGTGAAGGTCGACGTCACCGACGACGCGATCGTCATTCAAGGCGAGCGTCGGCGCGAACATGAAGAAGAAAAAGGGGGCATCTACCGCAGCGAGCGCAGCTACGGAAGCTTCTATCGCGCGATCCCGCTGCCTGAAGGAGCCATCACCGATCAGGCGAAGGCGTCGTTCAAGGACGGCGTGCTCGAGATCACCATGCCGGCTCCGCCCGAGCAGGTGACGCGCGGACGCCGCATCGAAATCGGCGAAGGTGGATCGAAGACCAAGTAGGCATTCGCGGCCGCGGCGATATTCACGCGCGCTCGTCGCGGCCAGCACTCGGCGCCGCCGGTTCCGGCGTTTCGCTGCGTCCGCGTACTGTTTCAGCGGTCGCGAGCGGCTTGACCGGCGCCGGCGCTGCGGGCCAGTCCCACCGCCACGCCTCGGAGCTGGCGTCCGTTTTGTACGAGATACGAACGGGCATCGCAGCCAGCCTGTCGTTGAGTCTGGCGTCGGCGCGAATCGGCCACCAGTCGTACAGAAAAATTTCCAGCGGCCGCCACATCGCGACCCAGCCGCCGATGAGCAGGCTCTCGCGCAGGATCTCGCCGACCCGGCGTTCGCCGAGCAGACGCTCGATCGTGTCTCCGAGCAGGATCGACGCCGCGAGGAACGTCACGCCGATGACGAGGCTCGTTCGCCCACGGCGGAACAGTTGGCGGAGCCGCCGTCTGGTCGCCTGCGCGCGCTGACTGAAAAATTCACGGATCGCGTCGCGCAGAATCGATGCCTCTTCGGGAAGGCCTGCGGGCCGATCGAGATACACCACCAGCGCGAGCTGCGCGTCGGTTGGCGCTTCTCTCGCCCATTCGACGATGAATTCCTCCGCGTTCGGGTCGAGATCCCTCTCGCGAAACGGCGACGGATCGATCGCATTGAACAGTTGCCTGAGCTCCGCGACGTGCACTTCGATGACCTGGCAATTGGGTGGAATCGGATCGCCGGCCGAACGTGGTTGCGAATGATCCATGCGGGCGTCGCCTTTCCGATGCGTGCCGTTACTTCATGCGATCGTGCGTCGATCGACGCGGCCGATGCCGATAGAGCACGGTCGCACGGAACAGAAGCGCGATCGCGAGCCACGCCGTAAAAACGCCAATCGGATACGCGATCCCGC